>Ga0308159_1005111_pt1 | contig 11370 bp, 8 predicted proteins | sample PhyCR1_FD_201040 | JGI IMG/M metagenome (GOLD analysis project Ga0308159, IMG submission 201040) | Phyllosphere microbial communities from UC Gill Tract Community Farm, Albany, California, United States - DLSLC.R1 | ecosystem: Host-associated > Plants > Phyllosphere > Unclassified | place: USA...
AAAGCCAATGGATCCATATAAAAAACAAATGGGTTGAGCTGCTGATAATTAGGACGATCTACTCTCCTGCTGTAGGAATAACGAATATTATGCTTTTCGCTGATTTTTTGGTTAACAAATGCAGTAGGAAACAAGGAAAGGTAATTTCGCTCAACCTCTTTATTATCCGTAATCGAATTTCCGTTAGAGTGTGTATGTTCGGCTCTTAAACCAAGCTGGATTTGCCATACCTTCCACTCTTTAGAAAAGTTGGCATAAGCGGCATTGATGTTCTCTTTGTAAACGAAATTGTTCGATTTCCCTAAATCATTTTGCCAAACGCCTGATGAAAATTGTTCAGATAAAAAATCATTATTGGTTACCACATAACTACTTTTCAAGCCAGTTTCAATTTTCATTGTTCTAGAAAGTGGAAGCGTTAAGTCAGTTTTAGCGGCGTAAACATTAATTTTTGCATCGGTAGTATTACGCAAAGTTGTTTTATTGTCTGAGTTTCCATTGGCATTTAAATAGTTAGCCAAAAAATTCTCTTCCTTTTCATTGCTGAAACCCGAGTAATCCATATCGAAAGTTAAGCTCTTTCCATTTTTATCGAAATCGTGTTTAATATTAAAATTTGCCGTTAAATTGCTCGCTGGCGAAGTAGAATAAGCATCTTGCAGAATAGCACTTAAAGTGGATATTCCATTTTGCATTGCATTGATATTTGTGTTACTAAAATTGGTAAGCTTAGTTTTAACCGTATTGGCATCCAGCATTACTCCGAAAACAGTTTTCTCTGATGCATAATAATCCGTACCCAATTTGCCTTGAAAACCTAAACCCTTATTCTTACGATCGAAATTTTGAGTGAGTGAACTGGCCAAACCATTGGCTAAAGTGGTACGATTTAAGAATGTATTATTAAAATTCGATTTTCTGGCCATGGCGCCGTTCCCAAAAACATTCCATTTTCCTTGCCTATGATTTAAATTCAAATTTACTCCGGCACGGTATAAATCAGTTGGCGAATTGGGCATTAATCCTTGTCCGCCATTAAAAGAAATCGTTCCGTTCGTACCATAAGCTTTGTTTCTCTTTAGTTTGATGTTAATAATTCCTGCGTTTCCCGCAGCATCATACTTTGATGAAGGATTAGTGATCAATTCTACGGTAGAGATTTGTTCCGCACTCATATTGCTCAACAATGCGGTAACATCTGCCCCTGATAAGAAATTGGTTTTCCCATCGATCATAATTAAAACGCCCGATTTATTGTTGAGCTTAATTTGTTCACTTTGCCGATCAATCTGCACGCCTGGTGCTTTCTCCAAAACATCCAGGGCTGTTCCGCCAGTTGCGGTGATACTATTTTCTACGTTTAAAACTGTTTTATCAATTTGATGCTCAATAAATGGTTTTTTACCTGAAATACTTACTTCTTTCAATTGCATGGTTAAACCTTCCAATTTAATATTGGGCATTTTTAAATCAGCTGTTAATAAAATTCGATCCGTTTTTAAACTTTTATAGCCTACAATAGAAACTGATAAAAGATAACTTCCGCTTTTTAACAGAGTAATTTCGTAATCTCCGTCTTGATTGCTGGAAACGCTTTTTACCACACTTGTATCTGCAAAGTTCATTACTCTAATGATGGCAAAAGGTAAAGCTGCCTCTTTTTCATCAACAATTTTCCCTGTTATTTTATTGAAATTTTGGGCAAAGGAAACCCCACACACCATTAGGCATGCCATTAGCACTAGTAACTTCTTCATGATATTTTCTTAATGCCTTTTGAGGCGAATTGAAACGCTGATGGTTTAATTATTATTTAGGCCAAGCTCTTCTTTAACTTCTTTGATCCTGTTTGATATCGAATCTTGATAGAGGCTATCGGCAGTTCTATCTTTCTGCGCAAATTCCAGGTCGATCAGCTCCTTCTTCAACTTTTTATTTTTTATAGCTTCCTCTTTCAATTGTGCAACACATTTCAAACCATCTTCGGTCATCATCCATGTGCTGTAATCGTTTTTATCATTTTCAATTTCGCCACAATCCCAGGTTCCATAATTGTTTAGGTATCTGTAAGTATCCTCCTTTAGAATCACCTTCGTACCCACCGGAATTTCTAGTTTTAGTCGAACCTCCTGGTTTCTCCAAATGGTTCCTTTTCTCAATTGAAAACGCGGATTGAAAACAAGATTAGAGTCTTTTAGGACATATTTATAATCGATGTTCTGCGCATTTTGTAAAGCACTTTGAAAAGTTTTCCCCTGCGATTCATATTTCTGCGTTAAGCGGGTAGCCAACGTTGCACTTTTTTCAATATCAATACGGATGTTGTTTGGCATTACAAAAGGTCCGTTCTCAAAATCTTCCGTAACAATTTGTCTTCTTTGGTTTGCATCAATACGGTAAGTCACGCTATCTTCCTTACTAAAATATTTGCTTCTATCAATATCAATTATATAGGTTTTATAAGATTTTAAATCGGCAGTTTGAGCCAATTCTGCATGTTGTTTAAACTCTGAAGAAATTTTAGCTGCGTGATAACCAGCCATTGCTACACCAACCAGCCAAATAATTAACAAAGCGAAAGAAAGTGTTTTATTAATAGCCTGTTTATTAAAAGCCACACGGATAGAAAACAATACCAAAGCTAAAATGGGTACAAAAAATACTATAAATGCACTGAATAATATTACACCTCTATTGCTTTCATCTACAATAGAGAATGGGAAATACTCATATACACTCGAATCCCAAAATCCTTGAAATGCGGCAAAACCAACAATTAACGATAGCAGAAATACGACTCCAAATAGTACAATAAAACCTGCTACAACCTTAAAGATGATTTTTCCTGTTCCAGAAATAAATCGCCCAAGCCAATCGAAAAATTCACCGATAAAAATGCCTATTTGTCCAAAGATGGATCCTGTGTGCTTGCCAGCAATGGCTAAACCTTGTTTAACAGCTAGTAATTCCTCATCCAAATTCTTTTGAAAACCCTGCAAGTTGGCCGGTTCGCCTTTCATTTCCATACGCTCGATACGCGATTTTGCTTTTGGCATAATAATCCAAAGGATTGCATAAATCAAAAAGCCTGCGCCACCTAAAAACAGTGTAAGCAAAGCCGCCACACGAATCCATTTTGCGTCGGTATTAACATAGTGCGCAATACCCGCACACACACCCGCAATCACCCGTTCATCCATATCGCGGTATAGTTTTTTCTCAGCCTGGAACTGATAATTGGTATTCGCAACCGGCTCTTCGTCGTTTTCTTCTACCGTATCAAAATCCTGTACACGACCCATTTGGGCAATCACTGCATTTACATCAACTGAGCTAACCACTTGTTTTTTCTGTTCTTCCAATTGCTCTGTTAATAACTCTGCAATTCGATTTTCGATATCCGTTACAATTTCTAAATCGTCAGCGTGGTTAACGAAATGTTGCTTCACTTCGTTTAAATAAACCTTTAAGAGTTCGTAGGCACTTTCTTCAATATGAATAATCGTATTCCCAATATTTATGATGATGGTCTTTTCCATTTCCTTTTTTACTATTTATGAATTGGCTCCTTTTTGTGAAACACCTACAGCATAAGCCAACTCTTGCCAGGTTTGATCTAATTGTGATAAAATATCTTTACCAACTTGGGTTAAGGTATAATATTTACGGGGTGGGCCTGAGGTAGATTCTACCCAGTTGTAGCTTAACAAACCATTGTTTTTAAGCCTGGTTAATAATGGATATAATGTGCCCTCTACCACCAATAGTTTTGCCGTCCTTAATTCGGCAATAATATCCGAAGCGTAAATTTCGCCACGTGAGATGATTGATAAAACACAGTATTCCAGAATTCCCTTCCGCATTTGTGTTTGCGTATTTTCTGCTATCATAATACAAAGATATATGTTTTATATTGTACTATGCAATACATAGTACTAAAATAAATTTAAATATTAGCATAACCAATTGATTTAAAGTGTTTTAATTTTATTAAAGAATTTATAAGTATTTAATTTTAATGTGAAATCACTAAATTTTATGGAAAGCAAAGACATTAATTCTTCGGTTTTAGCAGTCCCACTATCCCCTTATAGTCCCAATTTTGGAAGAAAAATTGGGAGCTATTTGACTCTATCGGGTTTAGTTTGGTTAGGTTCGTGCAAGAAAAGCGGATACAACTTCATTAAAAAAAACCTAGCCTTGAAATTGTTCTCAGAAATAATAAGTCGGCATTCCATGCAGAAATCTTAAATCGATTGCTGTTTCTACGCTAAGTCATTTACAACTAAACCAAGGCTGTGTTTTGAATTAAAAAATAAAGACAAACAAATCACTACAAACAAGGTAGATTTAATATATTTTAATAATTTTGTGGCATATTAACTTTGTTCATGAAAAAATCTATTGCCAGCATTGTTGCAGAGGCAAACGAAAGTGGAGAGGGCTCACTCAAAAGAACCTTAGGTCCGATTAATTTAATACTTATAGGCGTAGGTTTAACACTTGGTGCCGGGCTATTTTCTATTACAGGTTTGGCAGCAGCCAATCATTCTGGTCCGGCGGTTACCCTTTCTTTTGTAATTGCAGCCTTAGGTTGTGGCTTTGCGGCTTTGTGCTATGCAGAATTTGCCTCGATGATACCCGTTGCCGGTAGCGCCTACACCTACTCTTACGCTACAATGGGCGAGCTTTTTGCCTGGATTATTGGCTGGGATTTAGTGCTCGAATATTCAGTTGGTTGTGCAACGGTAGCCATTAGCTGGTCGCAATATTTAACCCGCTTTTTGGGCAGTTTAGGAATTTATTTGCCCCCACAGCTTACCCTCTCTCCTTTCGAAACGGCTAAACTTGCCGATGGATCTACGGTTAATGGAATTATAAATATCCCTGCTGCACTAGTGGTAGTTTTAATGACTGCAATTTTGATCAGAGGTACAAAAGGATCGGCAATTGTAAATGGAATCATCGTATTTTTAAAGGTGGGCGTGGTTTTGGTTTTCATCGCGTTAGGCTGGCAATATATCGATCCTGCAAATTATCACCCATACATCCCGGAAAATACCGGCACCTTCGGGCAGTTCGGCTGGAGCGGAATTTTACGAGGGGCAGGATTGGTTTTCTTCGTTTTTATTGGCTTTGACGCAGTAGCAGCTTCGGCCCAAGAAACTAAAAACCCAGGAAGAGATTTACCGATAGGCATTATTGGCTCGCTGTTAGTCTGTACAGTTTTATTTGGTTTATTCGGCCATGTAATGACAGGCTTAGCCAACTACAAGGAATTTGCCAACAGTGGCGCACCAGTGGCCATCGCTATCGAAAAAACACCATATGGCTGGTTAAGTCAGGCGATAATATTGGCGATTTTAATCGGTTACACTTCGGTTATTCTAATTGATTTAATGGCACAATCGCGAATGTTTTATTCTATAAGTAAAGATGGCTTATTACCCAAAATGTTTTCTGATGTTCACTCGAAATTTAAAACCCCGTGGAAATCAAACATCATTCTATGTATTTTCATATCCCTTTTTGCAGCATTTGTACCGATGAATGTGGTGGGCGAAATGACAAGTATCGGAACATTGCTTGCGTTTTTGATGGTTTGTGTAGGTATTCTAATCTTACGGAAAACTGATCCGGAAGCGAAACGCCCTTTTAGAGTTCCTTTGGTCCCACTAATTCCTATTTTAGGGATTTTAACATGCGTAGCGATGATGATATTTTTACCCGCCGATACCTGGATTCGGCTTATCGTTTGGTTAGGAATTGGTTTAGCTATTTATTTCTTTTACGGAAAAAAACATAGCAAAATACGGGCAAAATAACACACAGCCTAATTATGGTTTGTTGCTTTTTATCTACAATTGTAATTAATTGTAAAACAATATCTTGACAATTCGCGACTAAAATCGGAAGTAGCTAACAAATAATAATAAGTTATCCACAATTTATTAAAATGTATAAATCGTGGCTTAGGATTTGAAATAGAAAAAATACCTATTTAAAATATTTTCCTATGATACTTAAATTAGACACTTCCGTTTTTAAACTTAGCAGACATAAAGCTGAAACCATCAAAAAAGTGGCAACTCCGCTGACAAAACAACAGTGGGTTACTGCCGACAGAATAGTAATGGCTGCCATGTTTATTTTCACAGCTCTTGGTGCTGTTTTATTCTAGTTTCTGATGATCCTTAAAAATCTTCACCAATCAATTCTTTATTTATCATCACAGCAGCCAAAGTTCCACTTGCTGTTATCACAGAAAGCGACCTAAACAAGGTTGTACAATCCCCTGCGGCATAAACACCCTTAACAGTTGTTTGCTGTTGTTCATCAATTTTTACTGTTTTCAGTTCTGTTAGCTCAAAGCCCAATTGTTGATCAAAATTTATATGCTGATCCACCTCTGGCCTCATATAAACGGCTTTCAATTTTAGCTCATTCCGATTTTTAAATTTTACAGTTTCTAAGCTTCCATCAGTATGTTCCAATTCCTCAATTTCATCTTCAACAATTTTGATTGATTTTGACAGTAGCTTATCGGTTTGCGCAAGAGTTAAAGCTGATTTGCCATTGGTTAAAATTGTTAGGTCTTTATTCCAAAGATTTAAATTTTTTGCCATTTCAAAAGCATGATCTCCATTCATGAACAAGCCTATTTTTTCATCTTTAACTTCAAAACCATGGCAATATGGGCAATGAATAACCGAAATCGCCCAACATTCTTTTAAGCCTTTGATATCCGGTAAATTATCTTTTAAACCGGTTGCCAAAAGTAACTTCCGAGAGGTGAAACGATTACCGTTATTAAGTTCAATCTGAAACACATTCTCTATTTTTTTAGCTACTAACACCTCCCCATCTAAAAATTCTACGGTTGGATATTTAAGGACTTCAGCCTTAGCTATCGAACTGATCTGAGCAGGAGTTTGCCCATCGTGGGTAAGAAAATTATGTGAATGTGGCGTCTGTTTATTGCAAGGTTTGCTACCATCAACTACCAAAACTTTTCTGGTTGCTCGTCCTAAAGTAAGTGCAGCCGACAATCCTGCATAACTACCTCCAATAATAATTACATCATAATCCATATCAATCTATTTTGATCAAAAATGAAAATAAACAAACATAAATGCAATATTGTTGCATTAAATAATTGTCATTTTTTATAGACCGTAGCTGCGATAAAATGGCCGTAGTAAAAGCGTTGTTCGATTATCTCATATTGGTGGTTTTCAAAATAGGGATTCATATCTACTAGTTTCTTTGCCTCCACATTGCTAATTACACTAAAAAACGTATACATCGTTTTCAGAAAAAATTGCTGCCACCATTTCCCATTAGTGGATTGTGTAACAAAATCGACCATTAACCATAAGCCGTTATCCTTAATAGCTGAATTCAGTTTTCTAAAAACTTCACTGCATCTTTCTGGCGAAAAATTATCGAATAAAAATGGGGTCATGATGACATCGAAATATCCATCGGCGCTAAACTCTTCAACGCCAGAATGAACAAATACCACATCGTTATCGCCGCAATTGCGGGCTTTGGAAAGCGCAATCATTTTCGAAGATATTTCCACATAAGTGATTTTCAAACCTGATTGCTGGCGTTTTGCTATTTCTTCTAAAATCCATCCAGTGCCGCCGCCAACAATTAAAAGCCTACTATTTGGAGTAATATATCTGAGCTGATTTATTTGGGCCTTGCCCTGTGATTTTCCAAATACCAGCCGACTTAAGAAATCGTAATATTTTGCAATTCTATCGTAGTTATTGATCATTGTAAGTGGCTACAAAAATAATTAATGCACAAATTGCATTCCCAGTATGCCGCAAAGTGCTTTGATTAAGATTAATCCATCTATCACCATTAAATAGTAAAGAATATTTTTACGCTTATGCATAGAATATGCCACGTAAATGGTTAGTAAAAATGGAAAAATGTTGCAAAGCACCTGAGGAAGGCCAAAATCTTTGTAACTAGCAAAAACTCCAAGAGAAATTAAGCCAACCAACAATAGGGGAATTAAGATACTAAAAATAGTTTTCCGCAAGCCGTAACGCACCACAAAAGTTCTTAAATGCTTATTGGCATCGGTAGGATAATCTTTGATATCGAATATAATGGCGTTAACGGTGCAAAACATCCAGTTTTTAACAAAAAGCCAAGTCCATAGCACAGAATCATGATAATCAATACCGGTTTCTATTTTGAGCATAATTAGCGGTAGAACATTTGCACAACACGCCCAAACAAAGCCAATAACAAATGCCTTTAACCAACCAGTGTTTCGAAGATTAAATTTCAAAAAAGACTTCGGCAATAGGCCATAATAGAGTGCCGCAGCCACCACAACAGTTATAATAGCGCCCCAATAGATTGCCGGAAGTGTTAAAAAATGATGTAAGTTTTGATAAAGTAAATTTATCGCCAAAATAACGCAGAGCACAAAAAGCAATAACTGACTGATATTGATTAGTTTTTTGTGTTCGAAGTACCACTGTGTTCTTGGGTTTGTAGTTGATGGTTGAGTGGAAACTTTATTATAAGCATATGTATAATAAATAGTTGGAGCTAAAAATAATAGCAGGTAATAATTTAATGAATTAAAGGGCAGCCTTAATTGAAAACTGGCTTCCAATGTTAACGCTACAGCAAGGATGCCGACGAAATAGTTTCCGAAAAAGATAAAGCGGATTATTTTAGTTGACATCAGCTTTCATTTTGCATGAGGCAATTTCGGATATAATATTGATTTAAAATATAAAAATCCATAAAAAAAGCCTCTCAGTTCCTAGAAGGCTTAGTGTGGGTTTCCTAAATTCCAAATTGATCTAATTGCCTTAATTCAGTTGAAAAAATTAATTTTTCTATCAGCTTTTTGCTTTTCCAAGATTTAATTTGCTTTTCCATCTAAAAGGCATCGTTCTTCAAATCGAAACTTCGCGTCCAAACAATCTTCCAGTCACCTGTATGACCATTAAAACCAGAGTGATTTGAATTATGTGTTTTTAATCTAGATTCGATATTACTATAGTTGAGCCAACATAGTATTTATCACGGATTTTCGAATACACACATATATATGTTGAGAACATTTTTAAAGGTATGCAAAATCTCAACTAATCAAAAAAGCTTCTCAAAGGCTCAGTGTGGAAAATGAGGGGTTCGAACCCCCGATCCTCCCGACTGATAATGTCGGGATGCTCTGAACTAGCTTACCTAGTTTCATTAAATAAAAAAGCCTCTCAGTTTCCTGAAAAGCTTAGTGTGGGAAATGAGGGGTTCGAACCCCCGACCCCCTCGGTGTAAACGAGGTGCTCTGAACCAGCTGAGCTAATTTCCCTTTGAAAAAAGGCTTTATTATTAATCTTTCAAATCCTTGAAAGTAAGTGTGGGAAATGAGGGGTTCGAACCCCCGACCCCCTCGGTGTAAACGAGGTGCTCTGAACCAGCTGAGCTAATTTCCCTTTCCTTTTGGGAATGCAAATATAGTGCTATAATATTGTTTCGCAAATCTTTTTTAATTTTTTTCAGCTCAACAAAGTTTCTAAAATTTTGTGCGATTGTACTTCGCCAAAAGAGGAAGTATGTAAGGTATAGAAAACCAATATCTTATCCAACAGAAACCTCCGCTGATTGTTGCTCATCATGATCTCTGAAATTTTTTCCAGTGAGGTTTCAAATAATAAAACAAACCCTAATGCATCTTCTAACTGAAGGTAATTTGCATGAATGGGCACCCTAGAAACGAACTCCCCTTCCTGTAAATCAAAATAAAGCTGATCATTTCTTCGCTTTGCATTTGGTGAAAAGCCTAGAAAACGGGTTAATTTTAAAAGAAATGACAGGTGAAAATTTGGATTTATTTCTTCAGCTTCATCAAACCAGGCTATAGCGTTAAAAATATAATCAAACAAGTTTTCATCAGCCGATTGCTGTCGGATACTTTTGTATAGCACTTCATTTAGAAAAATAACAATGCTGGTTTTAATGATGTCATAAGGAATACTTTTAAAAACAGGCGTTTGCCTCACTTCAGAAACCCGTTGAATATTGGTGTTTGCCTTATGATAGACAACCATATCAAGCAAATGAAGGGATTGTAACATATTCATTTTAACCTTAGCTTTTGGCTTTTTAACACCGTTTATAAGGTAAGATTGCATACCAAATTTATCGGTTAGCACTTGTACAATTACACTGCTTTCGCTGTAATTGGTCGTCTTTAAAACTATACCCCTCACTTTATGCAACATGCTGCCCAAACATTTTTTTCAAAAGTATGTTATTTGTGCAAAATAAATTGAGCAAAAAAACACTCCAATTTGTAAATAAGATTAGTTTTGCCCTTATCATTAAAATTAAACTAGATAACACATGTGGGTTAAGCTATCAAGGTTTATTCTTCAGAACCGTATTGCAATCATAATATTTTTCGTACTGGGTACAGTTTTTATGGCCTACCAAGCCAAAAATGTAAAACTTTCCTATACGGGAAGCAAAATTTTGCCTGTTACCGATAGCGCATTTATAAAATACAATAACTTCAAGAAAACCTTCGGAGAAGACGGAAGTGTAATGGTGGTTGGGATTCAATCGCCCAATATCTTTAAAAAAGATGTTTACAATCACTGGGTTCAACTCTCCAATGAAATCCAGAAATTAAAAGGTATAAAAGCAGTTTTATCTTCAGGACGGATTTTCCAATTAGAGAAAGATACCGTTGAGCAAAAGTTTGTTTTAAAAGCTATTCCAAATGGGGCGGTAAAAACCGATTCGGAAATGGACTCGATAAAAAAGGCCTTGTTTAATACGCCATTTTTTGAAGGATTAGTTTACAATAAACAGAATGCCACTCTAATGGCAATCACATTTGACACCAAAATACTCAACTCTGCAGAACGGAATCCTATTTTAAAACAGATTGAAGAAAAAGCTAAAGCTTTTGAATCAAAAACCAAGATTCTGGTACATATTTCGGGCTTGCCTTACATCCGTACCGCAGTTAGCAAATTGGTTAGTAATGAGTTTGTTTTGTTTTTAGGATTATCGATTCTAGTATCTGCCATTATTCTACTGATTTTTTTCAGAAAATTCTACGCTGTTTTCTTCCCGATTCTGGTGGTAGTAATGGGCGTAATTTGGAGCATTGGTACTTTGGTATTATTCGGCTTCGAGTTAACAATTTTAACAGGATTAATTCCGCCGCTGATTGTAATTATCGGTATACCAAACAGTATCTTGCTGCTTAACAAGTATCAAAACGAATTAAGAAAAGGTGTTTCGAAAGAACAGGCATTAAGCGTTACCATCGAAAGGATCGCAGTTACCACACTTATTGCCAATATTACTGCAGCCATT
>Ga0308159_1005112_pt1 | contig 11367 bp, 7 predicted proteins | sample PhyCR1_FD_201040 | JGI IMG/M metagenome (GOLD analysis project Ga0308159, IMG submission 201040) | Phyllosphere microbial communities from UC Gill Tract Community Farm, Albany, California, United States - DLSLC.R1 | ecosystem: Host-associated > Plants > Phyllosphere > Unclassified | place: USA...
ATCATCCACTCGGGCATCGGCAAGGCGTCGTTCCCGGCGGAAGATCTGCGCGCCAACTTCGACGCGCTGGTCGACGCTCTGATCAAGGCCAAGCCGTCGGGCGCGAAGGGCAAGTATGTCCGCAAGGTCGCCGTCTCGTCGACGATGGGCCGCGGCATCAAGGTGAACGTCTCGGAAATCCCGGGCGCGTAAAGCCAGCCGCCAGCGCATGCTGACAGGATCAGGGGGTCGGAACTGAGGTTCCGGCCCCCTTTTTCGTGGCCGAGTGGCGGGCGGCCCCTACTCCGTTCAGCCTGAGCGAAGTCGAAGGCCACGTTTCAGCCTCGCCGCAAGCACATCCCATGCACTTCGACTTCGCTCCGTGCGAACGGGGGCATGGTGGTGGGACTCCCCTCCCCTTCAGGGGAGGGGCCGGGGGTGGGGCGGCTCCACAAGCACGTCGCCAAGGGGAAAGGCCCCACCCCAATCCAGCATCGGGTCGATCAGGCTCCCAGCCTGATCGACCCGATGTTCCTGAAGGGGAGAAGCTAAATGCGCCTACCCCATGACCGCCCGATTAAATTTGGTCAGTCCAAAAACTCAGCGCGGCAGGTCATCATCCCGCGCCGGAATCGCCCCCGAACGCATCACCGTCCACCCGGCGAGCCTATGCCCCCGCACCGCCGCCTCGGCGGGCGACAAACCATCCAGTCGCGCGCCCAGATAGCCCGCGTTGAACGCATCCCCCGCCCCGCTGGTATCGCGCGGGTTCAGGCGCTCGGGCGGCGGCACGATGCCGACGCCGGTGACCAGACAACCATCGGCGCCCAGCTTCACCACGACCTCACCCGCGCCCAGCCCCTGCCAGCGGTCGCGCACTTCTTCGGCGGACTTGGCGTCGACCAGCATCGCCTCGTCCTCCAGAGTCGGCAGGCCGATGTCGCAGCCGCCGATCGCCCGACGGCACAGCTCGCGCGCCTCGTCCTGAGTGCCGAACAGGCGGGGGCGGTAATTGCCGTCGAAAGCAACCCGCCCGCCCCGCGCCCGCACCCGCTGCGCCAGATCGAACAGATGCTCCCGGCTCGGTTCGTCCAGAATCGCGAGAGTAATCAGCGAGTATAGCAGCAGGTCAGCCTGCTCGGCCTCCACCATCGCCGCCGCACTGCCCGGCAGGGACAGGGTACGTCGCGCGGCGCTCTGCCCCCGCCAATAGGAAAAGCTGCGTTCGCCCGCTTCGTCGGTGGTAATCGCGTACAGGCCCGGCATCCGGGTCGGGTCGCGCAGGATCAGGCTGGTATCGATGCCCTCGGCCGCCCAGTCTTGAAGCAGCGTCGCGCTGAACGGATCGTCGCCCAGGGCGGTTACGTAGCGGACATCGCGGTCCATCCGCGCCAGATGGATCGCAGTGTTCAGCGTGTCGCCGCCATGACCCAGCCGCCACAGCCCACCGTCTGCGCGCGATAATTCGATCATCCCTTCCCCGACGACGACGATCCGCATCCACTTCTCTCCTATCGATCTCTGGCTTTACCAGGATAGTGGCAAGGCCAAAATTTGTAACTGGTCAATCCGAATGCCGAATGCTACCGCTAACCGACGCAAAAACATGATTTGGGACGAGGGAATAGCGGCCGTGTTGATGATCCAGTCCATGCGGTGGTTCGGACCCGCCGACCCGGTTTCCCTGTCCCATATCCGCCAGGCGGGCGCCACAGAGGTCGTCACCGCGCTGCATGAAATTCCCAACGGCGTGGTCTGGCCGCGCGAGGCGATCGCCGAGCGGCGGGCGATGATCGAAGCGGCCGGGCTGGGCTGGTCGACGGTCGAGAGCCTGCCGGTGCATGACGCGATCAAGCGCGGCGAACTGACCGACGAACTGGTCCGGGCCTATGGCGACAGCCTGCGCAACCTGGCGGCGGAGGGCGTGCGGACCGTCACCTATAATTTCATGCCGCTGCTCGACTGGACGCGCACCGATCTGGACTGGGAACTGCCCGATGGGGCGACCGCGCTGCGTTTCGAATGGGCGGCGGTGGCAGCCTATGACATCCATATCCTGAAGCGGCCGGGCGCCGAGGCGGATTATTCGGAAAGCGTCCGGGCCGCCGCCGCAGAGCGCTTCGCCGCGATGACGCCCGAGGAGCGACACAGACTGGAGCGGACGATCATCGCCGGGCTTCCCGGCAGCGAGGAAAGCTTCGACTCGCCCGCCTTCCAACGCGCGATCGACACCTATGCCGGGATCGACGCCGAAGCGCTGCGTGCCAACCATATCGCCTTCCTGCGCGCGGTCTGCCCGATCGCCGAGGAAGTCGGCATAAAGCTGGTCGTCCATCCCGACGATCCCCCCTTCCCCATTTTCGGCCTGCCGCGCGTCGTCAGCACGGCCGAGGATCTGGATCATCTCTATGCCGCCGTGCCGTCCCTGGCGAACGGGCTGTGTTTCTGCACCGGGTCGTTCGGCGCGCGGCCAGATAATGACCTGCCCGCCATGGTCCGCCGTTTTGCCGAGCGGATCGACTTCCTCCACCTCCGCTCGGTCGGCTGGGAAGCCGGCGAGCGCAATTTCCATGAGGCGGAGCATCTGGGCGGCCATGCCCGCATGGCGGAGGTGATGCAGGCGGTGGTCGAGATTTCGCATACGCAGAACCGCGCGATCGTGATGCGCCCCGACCATGGTCATCGGATGATGGACGACCTTCATCGCAGCTCCAATCCCGGCTATTCGCTGCTGGGCCGGATGCGCGGGCTGGCCGAGCTGCGCGGGCTGGAGCAAGGAATCGTGCATATGCTGGGGTTGAACGCATGACACGCAAACTGGAGCTTCATCCCGACCGGCTGCTGCCCGCCGATCCGACGACGCGGGGCATCGCGCGGACGCTGTACGCCGAAGTCGCGAATCTGCCGATCATCAGCCCGCACGGCCACACCGATCCGCGCTGGTTTGCCACCGACGAGCCCTGGGCCGATGCCAGCGACCTGCTGCTCGCGCCCGACCATTATGTCTTCCGTATGCTCTACAGCCAAGGCATCGCGCTCGACGATCTGGGCATCCCGCATCGCGGCGGCCGCCCGGCCACCGATCCGCGTGCGGCGTGGAAGCTGTTTGCGGCGAACTATCATCTGTTCCGTGGCACGCCGTCGCGCATGTGGCTCGACCATGTGTTTGCCGAGGTATTCGGTTTCACCGAGGCGCTGGAGGAGGCGACCGCCGACCGCTATTTCGACGCGATCGGGGAGGCGCTCGCCACCCCCGCCTTCCGCCCGCGCGCGCTGTTCGAGCGGTTCCGTATCGAATGCCTCGCCACGACCGAGGGCGCCGACGATCCGCTGGTCCATCACCACGCGATCCGCGACTCCGGTTGGGCTGGCGGCGTCATCACCACCTATCGCCCCGACAGCGTGATCGATGTCGAGCATGAGCAGTTCGCCGGCGCGATGCAGCGCTTCGCCGCGCTGACCGGCGAGGATGTGTATAGCTGGTCGGGCTATCTCGCCGCCCATGCCAAGCGCCGCGCCGCCTTCCGCGCCTTGGGCGCGACCGCGACCGATCACGGCCATCCCACGGCGGCGACCGCGAACCTGTCGACGGCGGAATGCGAGGCGCTGTTCGCGCGTGTCGTCGGCGGTGGATGGACGCCCGCCGATGCCGAACTCTTCCGCGCGCAGATGCTGACCGAGATGGCGAAGATGAGCGTCGCGGACGGCATGACCATGCAGATTCACCCCGGCTCCTACCGCAACCATAATGCCGGGCTCTTCGCCAGCCATGGCCGCGACAAGGGCGCGGACATGCCGATGCGCACCGATTACGTCCATGCGCTGAAGCCCATGCTCGATGTGGTCGGCAATGAGCGCGACCTGACCATCATCCTCTTCACGCTGGACGAAAGTGTCTATGCGCGCGAGCTGGCGCCGCTGGCCGGGCATTATCCGTGCCTGAAGCTCGGCCCCGCCTGGTGGTTCCATGACAGTCCCGAGGGGATGCGCCGCTTCCGCGAGATGACGACCGAGACGGCGGGCTTCTACAACACGGTCGGGTTCAACGACGATACCCGCGCCTTCCTGTCGATCCCGGCGCGGCATGACGTCGCGCGGCGGGTCGATTGCGGCTTCCTCGCGCGCCTCGTCGCCGAGCACCGGCTGGAGGAGGATGAGGCGGTCGAGCTGGCCCATGCGCTGACCAACGGACTGGTCCGTTCGGCGTACCGGCTGTGACCCGGCTGAGCGAGGCGACCGCCGCGACACTCCCCGACGCCGTCGCACGTCCCGGCTATGACCGGGCGGCGCAGCGGATCGGCATCGTCCATATCGGGCTGGGCGCGTTCCACCGCGCGCATCAGGCGGTCTATACCGACGATGCGATGGCGGCGGGCGACCGCGACTGGGCCATCACGGCGGCCTCGCTGCGCTCGGGCGGCGTGCATGACCAGATGGCGCCGCAGGACGGCCTTTATACCGTCACCGAACGGTCGAGCGACGGCGAGGCCGTCCGCCTGATCGGCGCGATCCGTGAGGTGATCGTGGCGGCCAGGACGCCCGACCGGCTGGCCGAACGCCTCGCCTCCCCCGACACGCGGATCGTGACGCTGACCGTCACCGAGAAGGGCTATTGGCGGCAACCCGATGGCGCGACCGATCTGGCGGGCATCGTCGCGGATGGGAACAGCATCTATCATTATCTGGCGCAGGCGGTGGTCGCGCGGGCTGCGGCGGGGCTGGGTGCCCTGACGCTGGTCAGTTGTGACAACCTCCCCGATAATGGCCGGGTATTGCGCGCCGGTGTCGCGTCATTCCTCGACCATCGGGGCGAAACGGCGGCGCGCGACTGGTTCGAGCGCGACTGGCGCTGCCCCAACACCATGGTCGACCGGATCGTCCCCGCCGTCACCGACGCCGATCGGGCGGCGGTCGAGGCGGCGCTGGGGATGCGCGACGAAGCCGCCGTCATCACCGAACCCTATCGCCAATGGGTGATCGAGGATGACTTCGCGGGCGAACGCCCCCGCTGGGAAGTCGGCGGGGCGCAGTTCGTCGCCGATGTCGCGCCCTATGAGACCGCCAAGCTGCGGATGCTAAACGGCGCGCATTCGGCGCTGGCCTATCTGGGGCTGGAGCGCGGGCATGAGTTCGTCCACCAGGCGGTCGCCGATCCCGCCATCCGTCCCGTGGTCGAACGGCTGATGCGGGACGAGGCGGCGACCAGCTTCACCGCCGCCGAGGGGCAGGCGCTGGAGCCTTATGCCGACGCCCTGCTCGCCCGCTTCGCCAACCGGACGCTGGAGCATCGCCTGTCGCAGATCGCCAGCGACGGATCGCAAAAGGTCGGCCCGCGCTGGCTATCCTCGCTGGCGGCGCATGGCGGCGAGGCACCCGCGACGCTGACCGCGCTGGCGGCATGGCTGCGGTTTGTCCGGACGGGCAATGATGCGTCGCCCGATCCGCGTCGGGCGGAACTGGCCGGACTGTGGGAACAGGGCGATGCGGCGCAGGTGGTGGATGCGCTGTTCGGGGACGGCGGTTCGATGGCGGGCCTGTGGCGGCCGACCGAAGCGCAGCGGACGGCGTTGATCGGTAGGATCGCAGAATAAATCCTCCCCGGCACGGGGAGGTGGCAGGCCATCAGGCCTGACGGAGGGGGGCTTCCACACAGGACGTACCTAGCGGAAATCCCCCTCCACCACCGCTTCGCGGCGGTCCCCCTCCCCAAGCATAGCTTGGGGAGGAATAAGGCGGATTACTGCCCGTCCTTCGGCTCGATACCCTCGCCAGGCGCGTCGCCGCTCGGCGTGCGCTGGACGCGTGAGGTCATGCCGGTGGCCGAGGCATCGTCCAGCATCTGCTGGTCGACCGTCCGCTCGGGCGGGGGCGGCGGAATGGTGTCGGCGGCCATGTTGACCGGCGCGACCGCCTCCGCATCGTTGGTCATGACCGGGGTTTCCTCCGGCGCGGTCATATTCTCTTCCACTACGGCCGTGTCGTTCTCGACCGGCACGGGCGGATCCTCCGACGAGCGCGAGCAGCCCGCCAGCACCAATCCGGCCGCGAACAGCGCCATGGCGCTTTTGGTGGCAATCTTCATCCTGTCTTCCCTTTAGTCCTTGGTTGCCTGTGCCCGCTCGGCCGAGCGCGCTTCGATCTTGGCCGCCAGCTGCGCATCCCAGCTATAGGGATCCTCGCGGAAGCCCACCTGCCCATCGGCATTCGCGAACGCCGTCCAGTAGAGCAGATAGACCGCCACCGGCTCGGCCATGGTCGCGCGCACCGTCTTGCCCGATGCGATGACCGCATCGATCTGCGGCTGCTGCCATTCGGGCGTGGTCTTCAGCATCAACGAGGCCAGATCGGCGGGCTTTTCCAGCCGGACGCAGCCATGGCTGGCCAGCCGGTCGAACTTGGAAAAGCCCGACTGGGCGGGCGTGTCGTGCAGATAGACCGCGAAGTCGTTGGGGAAGTCGAACTTGTACCGGCCCAGCGCGCTCTTTTCCGACGATTGCTGCAACCGCTTGGAGCCATCGCCATTGTCGATGACCCGGAAACCCGCACGCTTCAGATAGCCGGGATTGGCCCGCTCCTTGGGCCACAATTCCTTGTTCGCGATCGAGCTGGGCACGTTCCAGGGCGGGTTCAGCACGATGCTGCGGATCGTCGACACCAGCATCGGCGTCTCGTTGCCCGGACGCCCCGTCACCGCCTTCATCGACATGACGGGATTGTCGCCGTCGAACACGGTCAGCACCGCGGCGGCGATGTTCACCTGGACGCGCTTGGCCTCCAGCTGCTGCGGCAACCAGCGCCAACGTTCCATATTCGCCATGATCTGGCGGATGCGCTGCGCCACCGGAACGTTGAGCACGGCGATGGTCTGGCTGCCCACGGTGCCGACCGGGTTCAGTCCATAACGCCGCTGCGCCCGCCGCACCGCCGCGAGCAGATCGTCATCGAACCGCTCGCCGGTGGCGCTGACCGCTGGGTCCTCCATCGCCAGCCGCTTGCGCAACGCCAGCACCTGCGGCCCGCTTGCGCCGAAGTTGATGGTGGCCGCCGGGAGCGACGACCAGCCCCCCGCCGCCGCCATGGCGCGATAGCGGGCCAGCCCCTTCACCAGCGCGTCATAGCCCGCATAGGGCGGCGGCAGCGAGGCGATCCAGGCCGACAGCCGGTCATGGCGCACCGCCTCCGCAAAGCCGGGCGCGGGGTCGTAAGGCTGCGGGCGGATGCCCCAGTCCTTGGTGAAGTCCGCCGCATCCAGCCGCCCGACATGCACCGCATGGGCATAATCCAGCGCCACGCGGGTCAGCGCGGCGGGCGACAGGGTCGACAGGTCGCGCGGCGGCCCCTGACGCAGCCCCTGCGCCACCTCGCCCTGCGCGATCAGGGTCGCGAGCTGGCGGGCCTGCGCCTCCGACAAGGGGGGGATCGCCACGGCGGGGGCCGCTTGCGGCAGCGGCTGCACGGTCGCAGGCGGCACCACCTGTGGCTGCGCGGCGGGGGGCTGGGCCTGCGGCGGCGTCGTGGGGACCATCACCGGCGGCGGCGCGACCTGCGCCAGCAGCGGCGTCGCGATCATCGATCCGGTCGCCAACGTACCGAGCAGCCGGGCAATGGAGGGGCGGGAAACGGAGAATGGCATTTTGGTCATGCGGATATGATAGCCCCTGTTCGTCGGCATGTCGTCGTGGGAACGGCGCTTTACATCACGCTATCCTACGCCAAGCTGAACCGATCGACAGGCAAAACGTCGCAATTGATCGAATTCCAGCGACAACCCGCCAACATATGTGAACCGGCCGATGGCATGCGGTACGGCCACCTCTCTCCCCATGGGCAGCGCTTGACATGACCCCGGGATCATATTTTGTATACCGGGGCTATTAGTGGAGGCGAACGGCAGGATCGACGAATTCTTTCGGCACAAGATCGGCCACCGATCCACCAAGACGCGCTTCATCGATCCCGGATCACCGGGCCATATATCTGAATATCGAAGGCAGCCCCGGATCACCGGGCCATATATCTGAATATCGAAGGCAGCCCGAAAAGAGGCGCCTCACCTCTGCAGCAGGAACGGGAGTCAATAAAACCAAAAGAGGGAAAAGATTATGGCTTACGGACCAAGCCGGTTGCGCAAATGGGCGCTGGCAAGTGCGGCTGTCGGTGCCCTGATCCTGGCGGTCGATGCGCAGGCGCAGACCCAGGCGACGGACGGCGGCGCGGGCGTGGCGGAAAATGCCGCCGGCGACGCTACGACGGCGGGTGACAACACGATCGTCGTCACCGGATCACGAATCCGCCGCAACCCCCTCGACCAGAGCGCCCCCCTCACCGCGATCGACAGCGCGGATATCGCCCGCACGGGCCTGTCTTCGATCGGCGACGTGCTGCAACGCCTGCCGGGCGCCGCGGGCGGACTCAATTCCCGCTTCAACCGCTCCGGCAATAACGGCAACCCGCCCGATGGCGGCGGCGTCGGTGCCGGCTCGGCGGAGATCGACCTGCGCTATCTGGGTAGCCGCCGCACCCTGGTTCTGGTCGACGGCCTGCGCTTCATCAACGGCAGCGCGGCGAGCGGCATTCCCGGCGCGGTCGACCTGAACGCCATTCCCGACAGCATGATCGAGCGCGTCGACGTGCTGCGCGACGGGGCTTCGACCATCTACGGTTCGGACGCGATCGCGGGCGTCGTCAACATCATCACCAAGAAGCGCCAGAACGGCTTCCTCGCCACCGCCCAGCTCGGCGGCTACGACAAGGGCGACGGCATTACCCAGAATTATCAGCTCAGCTGGGGCCACCGGACGGCCGACGATCGCGTCTCGGTCGTGGTCGGCGCGAACTATATCAACCAGGGATCGGTCTTCGCGGGCGACCGGCCCTATTATGCCTTCCCCGATCCCGGCGCGACCGCCTGCACCACGACGTGCAGCTCGGGCACGCCCAATGGCCGGTTCATCATCAACAACCCGGTCACGGGCGAGTCGATGAACCTGACGCTGAAGAGCAATCCGCTGACCCAGCCGCGCTTCGATCCGCTGAACCCGACCGGCGCGAACAGCGATTTCAAGGCCTTCACCGTCGCCGACCGCTTTAACTTCCGCCCCTTCAACTATCTGCTGACCCCGCAGGAACGGGTCGGCGCGTTCGTCAACTTCACCGGCCAGCTGGCGGACAATGTCCGGCTCAGCACCCGACTGATCTACAATCGCCGCACGTCGGACAACCAGGCCGCGCCGCTGCCGCTGTTCGTCGGGCCGGACGCGGGCAACGGCAATCTGCTTGACACCATCTCGATCGACCGGACCAATCCGTTCAACCCGTTCGGCGTGACGCTCAGCGCAGGCAACAACGGCACGCCCGCCAACTATGCCTTTATCGGCCGTCGCTTCGTCGAGAACGGCCCGCGCCATTACAGCCAGCGGGTCGACACCATGTACATGTCGAGCACGCTGGACGGCCAGATTCCGATCGGTGCAGGCACCTGGTACTGGGACGCCAACCTGATCTATGCCGAGAACCAGGCCAAGCAGGTGGCGCATGGTAACGTCAACGCCGCCAATCTGGCGCAGGCGCTGGGACCTGTGGCGAACTGTACCGGCGCATGCGTGCCGTTCAACATCTTCGGCGGGGCGGGCTCGATCACCCCGGCAATGATCAACTATGTCACCTTCACCCAGCGCGACCGGTCCGAACAGACGATGACCGACGCGACCCTCAACCTGACCGGCACGCTGCTCCAGCTTCCCGCCGGGCCGCTGGGGCTGGCGACGGGCTACGAGTTCCGTCGCCAGACCGGCTCGTTCAACCCTGACCCCATCGTCGCGGCGGGCCTGGGCTCGGACATCCCGGCCCAGCCGATGGCGGGTGCCTTCGACGTCCACGAAGTTTACGGCGAACTCAGCATACCGGTGCTGAAGGACGCCCCCTTCTTCCGCCTGCTCGAAGGGTCGTTCGCGGCGCGCTATTCGGATTATTCGACCAGCGGCAACCGCACGGTGATGAAGGGCGGGCTCAGCTGGAAGCCGTTCGAGGATCTGCGTTTGCGCGGCACCTGGGCGCAAGGGTTCCGCGCGCCCAGCATCGGTGAGCTGTTCGGCACGCCGTCGCGCTTCGACGGCAACGTCATCGATCCCTGCTCGGGCCTGGCCAGCCTGCCCGCCAACAGCACGGTGCGGCAGAACTGCGTCGCGCTGGGCGTGCCGGTCAACTATGTGCAGAACGGCCTTCAGCTGCCGATCCTGACCGGCGGCAACCGCGCGCTGAAGCCCGAACGGTCGGAGAGCTGGGTGTTGGGCGGCGTGTACAGCCCGAGCTGGGCGCGCGAGGCCGGGATCGCCAGTCAGCTGAGCCTGGAGGCGGATTACTACACCATCCGCGTCGACGACGCGATCGCTTCGGTCGGGGCCGACGTGCTGCTCGCCAACTGCATCAACCAGCGGGACGCGGTCAGCTGCGGCGCGATCACCCGCTCCGCGACCGGCAGCGGCCAGATCACGCAGATTCGCGGCCTGCTTCAGAATATCGCCTCGCTGAAGAGCGAGGGGATCGACGTCACCCTGCTTTACCGTAGCCCGCGCGTCGGGGCGGGCAGCTTCGGCCTGAACTGGGCGAGCAACTTCCTGTTCGAATATTCGACCACCCTGCCCACCGCGACCGGCAGCGAGAAGCTGGAGCGGCAGGGCACCGAGCGCGGCGACCAGGCCTATCCGCGCTTCAAGAGCGTCGCGACGATCGACTGGTCGAGCGAGACCTTCCTTGCCTCGCTGACCGGGCGTTACATCGGCAAGGTCGTCGAGCCCGCCTATGACAATCGCGAGATGAAGCCGATCCTGTATCTCGACGCGCAGATCGGCTGGACCATGCCCTGGCTGGCGCAGCGGCTGACCCTGACCATGGGTGTCAACAACATCCTGGGCCAGCGTGCGCCCGACTGCCTAAGCTGCGGCGGGTTCGATCCGACCACCTACGACCTGCCGGGCCAGTTCGGCTATGCCCGACTGGGCTTCAAATTCTGACGATAAGGCGGCCAGGGAGACATTCCTGGCCGCTTACCCCATCAGGGGGATGGCTGTCCGATTGGGGGCCGCAGCACGTTCATCGTCCTCGCCATGACGCTTGAATGGCGAATGTCATGGCAAGCCGGTGGTATCGTTCGATAGAGCGCCGCCAGGATATGAGTTTTGGGTATCAGCCGCTGGGCGCCCATCCGACTTTCGTCGATCATTGGCGACAGGCGTACGGAAGTGGGGAACTGGCTGCTGGATCACCCGTCCAGCCTGCCCGGCGCAGAAACGCAAAAAGCCGCCCGAGGGCGGCATGAGGCGAGCGCGACGCGGCCCGCAAGGTTATGTGTGAATATGGTTGCGGGGGCAGGATTTGAACCTGCGGCCT
>Ga0308159_1005115_pt1 | contig 11363 bp, 11 predicted proteins | sample PhyCR1_FD_201040 | JGI IMG/M metagenome (GOLD analysis project Ga0308159, IMG submission 201040) | Phyllosphere microbial communities from UC Gill Tract Community Farm, Albany, California, United States - DLSLC.R1 | ecosystem: Host-associated > Plants > Phyllosphere > Unclassified | place: USA...
TGGCCGGTCAGGCTTTCAAGCGCCAGCGCGCCGCGCGGTCAATGCGGCCTGGGCCTGCTCCAGCAACTCGGCGATGATCTCCACCGCCGGCTGCTCCCGCGTCACCATGCCGACGCTCTGGCCCGCCATCAGGGAGCCGTTCTCGACATCGCCATCCACCACGGCCTTGCGCAGCGCGCCGGCCCAGAAATGCTCGATATCCAGCTGGCCGGCATCTTTGGCCACCTCGCCCGCCTTGTAGCGGCGGATGATCTCGGCCTGGTGCTCCAGGAAGCGCTTGGTGCCACCGTTCTGCAGGGCGCGGACGGGGATGACGGGGAAGCTGTCATCCAGCTGCACCGTCGGCAGCGCATCGCGCGCGGCGCCGCGGATGAAGGCGCGCTTGAAGTTGGGGTGCGCCACGCATTCGGTGGCGCAGACGAAGCGGGTGCCGATCTGCACGCCCGCAGCCCCCATCTCCAGGTAGGAGAGGATCGCTTCGCCGCGCCCGATGCCGCCGGCCACGAAGACCGGCACGTCGCGGATATGCGGCAGGATCTCCTGCGCCAGCACCGTCAGGCTGACCGGGCCGATATGCCCGCCGGCCTCGGAACCCTCGATCACCAGCGCATCGGCGCCGGAGCGCACCAGCTTCTTGGCCAGTGCCAATGCCGGCGCGAAGCAGATGACCTTGGCGCCGCCGTCCTTGGCCATCTTGATGGCCGGGCCGGGCGGGATGCCGCCGGCGAAGACGATATGCCCGACCTTGGCGTCCAGGCAGACCTGCACCAACTCCATCAGGTTCGGGTGCATGGTGATCAGGTTGACGCCGAAGGGCTTGTCGGTCAGCGCCTGGGTGGCGGCGATCTCCTCCGCCAGCCGGTCCGGCATCATCGCGCCGCAGGCGATGACGCCGAAGGCCCCGGCGTTGGAAAGGGCGGCGACCAGGTTGCGCTCGCTCACCCAGCTCATGGCCCCGCCCAGGATGGCGTAGGGCGTGCCGAGGAAGGCCGCGCCGCGCGCCATCAACGCGTTCAGGCTGGGGTCGATCTGGGTGGGCAGCGCATCCATGGGCATCAGCCTTCCGCGTCCAGACCGTAGGCGGTGTGCAGGGCACGCACCGCGAGCTCGGTATATTCCAGGCCGACCAGCACGCTGGTCTTGATCTCGGAGGTCGAGATGACCTGGATGTTGATGCCCTTCTCGCTCAGCGCCTTGAACATGGTTGCGGCGACGCCGGCGTGGGAGCGCATGCCGATGCCGACGATGCTGATCTTGGCCACGTCCGGGTCCGTGATCATCGCTTCGTACTGGATGATCGCGCGGGCCTTCTCCAGCACTTCCTTCGCGCGCGGCAGGTCGGTCTTGCCCACGGTGAAGGTCATGTCGGTGGTGCCGTCGGCGCCCAGATTCTGGACGATCATGTCCACGTTCACATTGGCGGCCGAGAGCGGCACGAACACCTCGGCGGCGATACCGGGCTTGTCCGGCACCCGGCGCAGCGTCACCTTCGCCTCGTCGCGGGAATAGGCGACGCCCGTCACCAGCGGCTGTTCCACGATCTCATCCTCATCAACGACCATAGAGCCCGGCTTGTCCTCGAAGGAGGACAGCACCTGCACCCGAACCCGCTGCTTCATCGCGAGTTCCACGGACCGGGTCTGCAATACCTTGGCGCCGACCGAAGCCAGCTCCAGCATTTCCTCGTAAGCCACCGCCGGCAGCTTGCGTGCCTTGGGCACGATGCGCGGATCGGTCGTGTAGATGCCGTCCACGTCGGTATAGATGTCGCACCGGTCCGCCTTTACGGCGGCGGCGATGGCGACGGCGGAGAGGTCCGAGCCACCCCGGCCCAGCGTGGTCACGCGGTTATCCGGGCCAATGCCCTGGAAGCCGGCTACCACGGGCACCTGGCCTTGCTGCATCCGCTCGATCAGCGCGGCGCCATCGATCTCCTCGACCCGCGCCTTGCCATGCGCGTCATCCGTGCGGATGGCGATCTGCCAGCCCTGCCAGGAGCGCGCGTTGACGCCGATGGTCTGCAGCGCGATGGCCAGCAGTCCGATCGTCACCTGCTCGCCCGTCGCCACGACCACGTCATACTCGCGCGCGTCATGCAGCGGAGACAGCTCCGTACACCATTTGACGAGCTGGTTGGTGGTGCCGGACATGGCGGAGACCACCACGGCCACTTCATTCCCGGCATCGACTTCGCGCTTCACGCGATTGGCGACGTTGCGGATACGGTCCAGATCGGCGACGGAAGTGCCGCCGAACTTCATCACGATACGTGCCATGCGGTTCTGAAGGATCGGTCCGAGAGGAAAACGGAACGCCCGCCACGGTTGCGGCCGGCGAAGGGGTGCGACAGATAACGGCCACAGGCCCGTGCCGCAACCGTGAGATGCGCGGGCCGGCAGGCCAGGAGAGAATGACGACATGACCGCCACAGCCGCCCCGGACGAGATCGCGAAATTCGACGCCCTGGCCGCGCGCTGGTGGGACCCCAAGGGCCCGATGGCGCCGTTGCACGCCATGAACCCCCTGCGCTGCGGCTGGATCGCCAACCACCTGGCGCGTGCCCATGGGCGGGATGCGGCCGCGCTGGGCGGGTTGACGGTGTTGGATGTCGGCTGCGGCGCCGGCCTGGCCTCCGAGGGGCTGGCCCGGCTGGGCGCCCGCGTCACCGGCCTGGACGCCGCCCCGGCCGCGCTGGAGGCGGCCCGAATCCACTCGGCGGAAGGCGGGCTGGAGATCGACTACCGCCAGGGCATGCCGGAGGACCTGGCCGCCGAGGGCGCCCGCTTCGACGCCGTGGTGGCCCTGGAGGTGATCGAGCACGTCACGGACCGCCCCGCCTTCCTGGCCGCGCTGGCCGGGTTGGTGCAGCCGGGGGGGCTGGTGTTCCTCTCCACCCTGAACCGCACGGCGCGCAGCTTCCTGTTCGCCAAGCTGGGCGCCGAGTACCTGCTGCGGCTGCTGCCGCGCGGCACGCATGACTGGAAGCTGTTCGTCAGCCCCGCCGAGCTGGGCGCCGAGGCTCGCGCCGCCGGGCTGCGCGTCACCGCCATCAGCGGCATGACGCCGGGCCTGCCCGGGCAGCCCTGGCGGGCCACCCAGGACGTGGCGGTCAACTACATCGTGGCAATGCGGCGGGATTGAGCCGAGGCGACGGCCTCAGCCGTCAGCGCGGGGCACCCAGGGCAGGCGAGCGATATCGATGCCCTCTTCCCGCAATTCCTCGGCGTCGGAGTCGCTGGCCTCGCCATAGATGCCGCGGAACTCGCTTTCGCCCCGGTGCATCTTGCGGGCCTCGTCGGCGAAGCCGCTGCCGACATAGTCGCAGTTCTTCTCCACCTCGGCCCGCATGCGCTGCAGCAGCGCCACCATCTGGGCGGGTATAGGCCCGGCGGCAGCCTGTTGCGGGCCGGCGTGCGGCCCAGCGGGGGCGCCGGCCGGCACCGTGGCCACGGCCTGGCCCGCCGCCTCGGCGGGCGCACGCTCCGGCCGCGCCTTGGTGATGGCCGGCGCCATCAGCGCACGGTTTACCTTGGCGCTGCCACAGACCGGGCATTCCACCAACTCGGCGGCCACCAGCTTCTCGAAGGCGGCACTATCCTTGTACCAGCCGTCGAACTCGTGGGCCTGGTCGCAGCGGAGTTGGTAGTGGATCATCAGGCCGCCTGCAGCAGGGCGTCCAGCTTGCCACCCCGGTCCAGCGCGAACAGGTCGTCGCAGCCGCCGATCGCCTGATCGCCGATGAAGATCTGCGGCACGGTGGTGCGGCCGCCGGAACGGCGGATCGCGTCCTCCCGCTCGGTCGTGCCGTGCGGGGCGTCGTATTCGGTGTACTCGACACCCTTGCGCCCCAGCAGCAGCTTGGCGCGGGAGCAATAGGGGCAGAGCGCGGTGGTGTAGATTTCAACCTTGGCCATGCGCTCACACATCGTCGGCTGTTGCGCTGCGGTCAAGAGCGTTACGAAAGGATGGCAGCTCCGCGCCGTCCGCGAGGGTCGGGTCCGGCACCCGGGCGGCGGCCAGCACGTCCACCCGCGCCGCCCCAGCGGCCCAGAGCAGGCGGGCGCAGGCGGTGACCGTGGCGCCTGAGGTCAGCACGTCATCCACCAGCACCACCCGCAGGCCGCGCACCCGCACCGCGTTGCGCGCTGGCAGGGCGAAGGCGTCCTCCAGCATCACGGCACGCTCGATGGCACCAAAGCCGCCCAGCGGCTGGGTGGCGCGGCGGCGGCGCAGCAGGTCCGGCACGCAGGGCACGCCGCTGAGGCGGGAGAGCTTCCAGGCCAGCAGCGCCGCCTGGTTGTAGCGGCGGGAGAGCAGGCGCCGCCGGTGCAGCGGCACCGGCACCAACAGCTCCGCCCCTTCCAGCAACCGCTGCCCCGCATGGGCCATCTGCCGCGCGATCGGCCCGGCCAGTTCCGTCCTGTCCCCGTATTTCAACGGCATCAGCAGGCGGCGGGAGCCTTTGTCGTACAGGTAGGCGGCGCGCGCCTGGCCGTATTCCGGCGGGCGAGCGATGCATTTCGGACAGTGCAGCGGCCCGCCGAGGCACACTGGCTGCCCTTGCCCGGCATGGATGAACGGCACCCCGCAGCGGTGGCACAGCGGCGCGCCGATCAGCGCCACCGCGCGGAAGCAATCACCGCACAAGGTGCCCTGGGTTGGCACCACGGTGGAGCAGGCGAGGCAGCGCGGCGGCAGCAGCGTGTCCAGCACCGCACCCCCCAGCCGTCGCAACCCAAGCATCGCCACTTGCCGATCCATGCCCCTTCCTATCACGCATTCGTGATTCCCATGAAGCCCTTGCATCGGACCCGGTGGCGGGCGCATCAGCCCGTCCATGACGGATGCGATGCAGGTCTTCGACCGGACCCTGGTACGGCGGCGGCGCGACAAGGCAGCGACGGGCATCGGCGCTGTCTCCCCCATCCTGGAAGCAGCGGCCGAGCGGTTGCTGGACCGGCTGGACGACACCACGCGCCGCTTCACCCATGCGTTGGACCTCGGCGGCCGCGGCGTCGTCGCGCCCATGCTGGCGGCGCGCGGGGTGGAGATGGTGGTCTCCGCCGACCTCTCGCCCCGGATGGCGGCGGCAGGCGGCGGACTTCCGGTGGCAGCGGACGAGGAATGGCTGCCCTTCGCGCCAGACAGTTTCGACCTGATCGTCGCTAACCTCTCCCTGCACTGGGTGAACGACCTGCCTGGCGCCCTGGTGCAGTTGCGCCGGGCGCTGAAGCCGGACGGCCTGTTCCTGGCCAGCCTGCCGGCCCTGGGCACGCTGCAATCGCTGCGCGAGGCGCTGGGTGCCACCGAGGCGGAACTGCGCGGCGGCATCAGCCCCCGCGTTTCGCCCTTCCCGGAACTGCGCGACGGTGCCTCCCTGTTGCAACGTGCCGGCTTCGCCCTGCCGGTGGCGGACCGGGACCGGCTGGACCTGCGCTACCGTACCCCGCTGGCGCTGCTGCAGGACCTGCGCGCCGCCGGCGAGACCAACGCCACCCTGGCGCGGGACGCCCGCACGCCGCCGCGCGCGCTGTTCCCCCTGGCGCTCTCCCGCCTCTCGCCCGAGGGCGGGGAGGTGCCGGTGACGCTGGAGATGCTGATGCTGACGGGCTGGTCCCCTTCCCCCAGCCAGCCGAAGCCGGCCCGTCCGGGCAGCGCCGATGCCCGGTTGGCCGACGCGCTCGGCACGGTGGAACACGGCACGGGCGACCCCACCCGGCCGCACTAGCGCCTTCGGTGAAATCAGCGGAGGGGGTGAGGCGCCCTAACCGCCAAGGCCCTGGAGCCTGTTGTGCGAGCGCATCCGGGCCAATCGCGCCCCGAACGGCGCAGCCCAGCCATCCCTTCCAAAGTCTTGCAACCAGAAGGCCGCCCGCGCATCTTCGCCCGCTATGGAACAATCGGCTTCTGAGTCCCGCCGCATCACCCTGCATGCGCCGGAAGATTTCGTCGGCATGCGGCGCGCGGGCCAGCTCGCCGCCGCGACGCTGGACATGATCACCGAGCATGTGCGCCCGGGCGTCACCACCGGCGCGCTGGATGCCATCATCCTCGAATACATCGAGAAGAACGGCGCCACCTCGGCCACCGTGGGCTATCGCGGCTACCAGCACGCCTCCTGCATCTCCATCAACCATGTCGTCTGCCATGGAATCCCGGGCGCCAAGGCGCTGGTGGATGGGGATATCCTGAACATCGACGTCACCGTCATCCTGGATGGCTGGTTCGGCGATACCAGCCGCATGTACGTAGCCGGCAATGCCAGCACCAAGGCCAAGCTGCTGATGGACGTGACCTATGAGAGCCTGGCGCGCGGCATCAAGGCCGTCCGCCCCGGCGCCCGGTTGGGCGATGTCGGCCACGCCATCCAGAGCTATGTGGAGAAGCAGCGCTTCTCCGTGGTGCGGGATTTCTGCGGCCACGGCATCGGCCGTACGTTCCATGCCTCGCCCAACGTGCTGCATTACGGCCGCCCTGGCGAAGGCACCGTGCTGAAGCCCGGCATGTTCTTCACCATCGAGCCGATGGTGAATGTCGGCCGCCCCGAGGTGAAGGTGCTGGACGATGGCTGGACCGCCGTGACGCGGGACCGCAGCCTCTCCGCCCAGTTCGAGCACATGGTCGGCGTGACGGAAGACGGCTGCGAGGTCTTCACCTACTCTCCTGCCGGCATGCACAAGCCGCCCTACGGCGGCTGACGGCTTCGGGCCGCCTGTCATAGGCGGCCCACAGCTTGCTTTCAGCGGCAGCGCCTGGGCTTTTGCCGGATAACCGGCCAGCCGCCCTGGTCCGATGCGCTAGTTCGGCAGCCATACACCGCCTGGGGCCTTGCCAGGTGCAGGCCATGCCATTGTCGCCGCTGCCCATGCCGCCGCCCCACGATCCGGCGCCGCCCAGAGCTGAAGGCGAGGCTGCGACCCAGGCCACGCGCCACCGCTTCCTCAGCCCCCACCCCCCTGGACTTGTGCCCTGGCTTCCGCCCACATTGGCCCCGACCCAGGACCAAGAGAGGCAGCATGCGCAAGACGCGCGGCATGGCGGAGGGCGTGGACAGCCTCGCCCTGCCACTGGAGATCGAGTTTGCCTCGCCAGCGCCGAAGCCTGTCGCCACCTCGGCCGAAGGCCATCGGGCCCGCATGCGCGGCAAGCTGCTGACCGCCGGCCCCGAGGCGCTGCTGGACCACGAGTTGCTGGAGATGCAGCTGTTCCTGGCCCTGCCCCGGCGTGACACCAAGCCCATTGCCCGCGCGCTGCTGGCCCGCTTCGGCAGCTTCGGCAACGTCATCTCCGCCCGGCCGGAGGAGTTACGGCAGATCGAGGGCCTCGGCGAAGCCGGCATCGCCGCGCTGAAGACGGTCCAAGCCGCCGCCCTGCGGTTGATGCGGCAGGAAGTGCGGGACCAGCCGCTGCTGAACAACTGGGACAGTTTGCTGGCCTACCTGCAGGCCGCCATGGCGCGAGAGGCGACGGAGCAGTTCCGCATCCTGTTCCTGGACTCGCGGAACCGCCTGATCGCCGATGAGGCGCAGGCACGCGGCACCGTCAACCACACGCCGGTCTATCCCCGTGAAGTGGTGAAGCGCGCGCTGGAGCTGCAGGCGACGGCGCTGATCCTGGTGCACAACCACCCGAGCGGCGACCCGACGCCCAGCGGCGCCGATATCGAGATGACGGGCGAGATCAAGCAGGCCGCCACCACGCTGGGCATTGCCGTGCATGACCACCTGATCATCGGCAATGGCCGCCACCTCTCCTTCCGGCGCGAAGGGCTGCTGTAGCGGCGCCGGATGCGATTGCACCTCTCCTACCCTCACCTGCATCCCCGCCGCGGCATCGCCGCGTTGCGGGGCTGGGTGCGGCAGACGGAGCTGGGCGTCATCCTGCTGGCCGCCATCATCGGCGTCATCAGTGGCATGCTGGCGGTGGCCATCGGCGGCATCGCCCGGGTAATGCACGTGCTGTTCTATGGGCCGGGGGCGGAACACGGGCTGTCCTCCCTGCAGGGCGCCTCTCCCTGGGCGTTGCTGTTGCTGCCGGCGCTGGGCGGGCTGGTGCTGGGCGGCATCAACAAGCTGCTCGCCCGATACCGCCCCCGGGCGCCCGTGGACCCCATCGAGGCCAACGCGCTGCATGGTGGCCGGCTGTCGATGAATGACGGGCTGGTGGTGGTGGCGCAAAACCTCGTCTCCAACGGCTTCGGCGCCTCGGTGGGGCTGGAGGCCGGATATACGCAGATCGCGGGCGGCGCGGCCTCCCGTCTTGGCCGCCTGTTCGCGTTGCGGCGGGGAGATCTGCGCGTGCTGGTTGGCTGTGGCGCGGCCGGCGCCATCTCCGCCGCCTTCGATGCCCCGCTGACCGGCACCTTCTATGCGTTCGAGCTGGTGATCGGCATCTACTCCATCGCCTCGCTCGCGCCCGTCGTCATCAGCGCGGTGGCGGCGCTGGCGGTCTCCCGCGCCATCCGGGGGGACAACATGGTGCTGGCCGTCGGCAATGCCGATGGGGCGGACCTGATGGGCTACTCCCTGGCGCTGGTACTCGGGCTGCTCTGCGGCCTGGCCGGCATCGCGCTGATGCGCGGCGTGACGCTGACGGAACAGGGGCTGCGCCGCTTCATCCCCTGGACCAACTTCCGCCCGATGGTGGGCGGGTTGGCGGTGGGGCTGCTGGCACTGATCACGCCGGGGGTGCTCTCGGCCGGGCATGCCTCGCTGCATCGGTTGTTCATGGTGGAGAACACGCTGGGCGCCGTGGCGCTGCTGCTGGTGTTGAAGGCGCTGGCCTCCGCCATCTCCATCGGTGCCGGCTTCCGCGGCGGCCTGTTCTTCGCCTCCCTGCTGCTGGGCGCGCTGATGGGGCAGGTCTTCGCCGCCTTCCTGGCCTATGCGATGCCGCCCGGGGTGGACCCCACCTTCCTGATCACCGTAGGTACCAGCGCCTTCGGCGCCGCCGTCATCGGCGCGCCCCTGGCCATGACCTTCCTGGCGCTGGAAATGACCGGCAGCTTCAGCCTGACCGGCGCCGTCCTGATCGCCGTCATCGCCAGCAGCGTCACGGTACGGCGGCTGTTCGGCTATTCCTTCGCCACCTGGCGCTTCCATCTGCGTGGCGAGACCATCCGCTCCGCCCGCGATATCGGCTGGCTGCGGGACCTGACCGTTGGCCGCCTGATGCGGCGGGAGCCACGGACGGTGAAGTCGGACACCCGCCTCTCCTCCTTCCGGCGGGACTTCCCGCTCGGCGCCGCCACCCGCGTGGTCGTGCTGGATGAAGCCGGGCGCTACGCCGGCCTGGTCTCAGTGCCCGAGGCGCATGCCGAAACGTCGGATGAGCTGGATAGCATCGCCCCGCTGCTGCACCACGAGAAGACGCCGCTGCTGCCAGCGATGAATGCGAAGGAGGCCATGGCCCTCTTCGATGCGTCGGAGGCCGAAGCGCTGGCGGTGATCGATGGCTGGGAAAGCCGCAACGTCATCGGCCTGCTGACCCAGGCACACCTGCTGCGCCGCTACGGCGAGGAACTGGAGAAGCGGCGGACGGAGGAACTGGGGGGCGGCTGAAGCGCGCCTGCCCTTCAGGGCATCTGCGCCGGCACGGTCCTGGCGCCATATCCCGGCCAAGTGTGAAGCCAACGCATCAGGCCGGACGCCTTATCCACGCAGGCAAGGTAACCGGCGCCGGGTGGTGCGGTCCCTCGGCCGGTTCCCTTGTTCTAAGGGCGTGCGGGAGAAGCTCCGCATCAGCCCCTTCTGCATTCAAGGCGTAGAGACGCGCCACACGCGGCGGCGAGGGCTGACGGAGAAATGCAAGCCTTACACCTCCCCGTCGCCACGGAGGCGGCGCGTTAGCCCAGCGTAGGCGGCACCCCGGCCTCATCCAGCGCGGCACGCTGGCGCGACGCCAGTTCCTGTTCGTTGAAGTCCTGGATCAGTTCGTTGAACATGCGGTGCCAGTTCAGCTCCGCCCCCAGGCGCATGAAGGCACTGCCGAGGCCGACGGCGCTGCGGTCCACCAACACGAACTCGCGCGGCGGCTTCACGCCGCCGGTCCGCTTCAGCCCGGCATGCACCTCGGCCGCCACCTTGCGGCCGAAATCGACATCGCCATCCGCCTGGATCTGCCGCACCCGGTCATCCAGCAGCGGCTCATGCAGGAAGCGAGCCCAGAGGCCGAGCACCTGCATCTTCTCCTTCGTCAGGTCGGTGAAGCCCCAGGTGCGGTAGGCTTCGTGCGCCTTCTCGTCATCGTGGTCGCGCATCGCCTCGTACAGCATGATCACGCCGCGCAGGAATTGCGGCGGGAAGACGCGGATGGCGCCGTAGTCCAGCAGGTTGATGCCGGCGGGCTCGTCCCCTACCGGCTGCCGCACCTGGTAGTTGCCCAGATGCGGGTCGCCGTGGATGACGCCGAAGCGGTAGAACGGCACGTACCAGGCACGGAACAGCGCGCGGGCATAGGCATTGCGCTCCTCCAGCGGCGGTTCCTCGCCCAGGCGCTCCATGATCGGCCGGCCTTCCAGCCAGTTCATGGTCAGCAGCCGCTTGCTGCAATAGCCCTCGATCGGCCGTGGCGTCCGCACATCCGGCACGTCGGCGAGCATGATATTGTACAGCCGCATCTGCGCGGCCTCACGCTCGTAGTCCAGCTCCTCGCGCAGCCGCTCGCACAGCTCCAGGTAGACGTCGTCGTGCTGGATGGCGTCGTCCATACGGGCGAAGATGCCCATGGCGATCTTCAGCTGGCGGAGGTCGGCCTCCACCACGCTCTGCATGTCCGGGTATTGCAGCTTGCAGGCGACCAGCGTGCCATCCGGCAGCGTGGCGCGATGCACCTGCCCCAGGCTGGCGGCCGCCGCGGCTTCCTGGCCGAAGCTGGCGAACTTGGATTGCCAGTCCGTGCCCAGCTCGCTCGCCATGCGGCGGCGGACGAAGTTCCAGCCCATCGGCGGCGCATTGGCCTGCAGGGCCGCCAGTTCCTGCGCGTATTCCGCCGGCAAAGCGTTGGGCACGGTGGAGAGGAACTGCGCCACCTTCATCAGCGGGCCCTTCAGCCCGCCCAGCAGCGCCTTCAGGTCGTTGGCATGCACGGCCTTGTCGGTCTTGATACCCAGGAACCGCTCGCCCGCCACGCGCGCGGCGATGCCGCCGACGGCGCCGGAGGTGCGGGCCATGCGCCGCACTTCGCCGAAGAAGCTGCGGCCCTCGCGGTCCTCAGCCATCGGCGCGCTCCAGTTCATCGATGAAGCCGGAAATCACATTCAATCCTTTGTGCCAGAAGGCAGGGTCGGCGGCGTTCAGGCCGAAGGGTGCAAGCAGCTCCTTGTGCCGCAGCGTGCCACCGGCCTTCAGCAGGTCGAGATACTT
>Ga0308159_1005117_pt1 | contig 11361 bp, 7 predicted proteins | sample PhyCR1_FD_201040 | JGI IMG/M metagenome (GOLD analysis project Ga0308159, IMG submission 201040) | Phyllosphere microbial communities from UC Gill Tract Community Farm, Albany, California, United States - DLSLC.R1 | ecosystem: Host-associated > Plants > Phyllosphere > Unclassified | place: USA...
TGGCCGATGCGCCGAAGCACACCGCGAACATCGCGCGTAAACGGCACCTGCAGTTCATCGGCAAACTGATGCGCGATCAGGACACTGACGCGATTCTGACCTTGCTCGATCAACTCGATGCCTCGACCCGTCAGTACAACGAGCGTTTCCACAATCTCGAACGCTGGCGCGACCGCCTGATCGGCGGCGATGACGCCGTGCTGGAGAAATTCGTCGTCGAGTACCCGGACGCCGATCGCCAGCAATTGCGTTCCCTGATCCGTCAGGCTCAGCACGAGGTTGCGCAAAACAAACCTCCTGCTTCCAGCCGCAAGATCTTCAAGTACATCCGTGAGCTGGACGAAACTCAACGCGGCCTGCGCTGATCTTCGCCACCGGGTGGCCGCCCTGCGCGCCACCCGAAGCTCCATCCCTTCTTATGCGCCCGTGCCACCGACGGTGATCGCATCGATTTTCAGCGTCGGCTGGCCCACACCCACCGGCACCGACTGCCCATCCTTGCCGCACGTGCCGACCCCGCTGTCCAGCGCCAGATCGTTACCGACCATCGACACCCGGCTCATCGCCTCGGGGCCGTTGCCGATCAACGTCGCGCCTTTGACCGGCGCGGTGATCTTGCCGTCCTCGATCAGATACGCCTCGCTGGTGGAAAACACGAACTTGCCGCTGGTGATGTCGACCTGACCGCCGCCGAGATTGGCGCAGTAGATGCCTTTTTTCACCGAGGCGATGATTTCCGCCGGATCGCTTTCGCCGCCGAGCATGTAGGTGTTGGTCATGCGTGGCATCGGCAGATGCGCGTAGGACTCGCGACGGCCGTTACCGGTGCGGGCCACACCCATCAGGCGCGCGTTGAGCTTGTCCTGCATGTAACCCTTGAGCACGCCGTTTTCGATCAGTGTGGTGCACTCGGTCGGCGTGCCTTCGTCGTCGACACTCAGCGATCCGCGGCGGCCGCTCAAGGTGCCGTCGTCGACGATGGTGCAGAGTTTCGACGCAACCATTTCGCCCATGCGTCCGCTGTAGGCCGAACTGCCCTTGCGGTTGAAATCGCCTTCCAGACCGTGACCGACCGCCTCGTGCAGCAACACCCCGGACCAGCCCGAGCCCAGCACCACCGGCAGCGTGCCGGCCGGTGCCGGAATCGCTTCCAGGTTCACCAGCGCCTGACGCAGCGCCTCACGGGCGTAGCCCATGGCGCGGTCTTCGGCGAGGAAATAGCGGTAGTCGGTACGCCCGCCACCGCCATGCCCGCCGCGCTCGCGGCGGCCGTTCTGCTCAACGATGACGCTAACGTTGAAACGCACCAGCGGGCGCACATCAGCCGCCAGGCCACCGTCAGTGGACGCCACCAGAATCCGCTCCCAGACCCCGGCCATGCTCACGCTGACCTGCTGGATACGCGGGTCGAGTGCGCGCGTAGCAACGTCGATACGCTTGAGCAACTCGACTTTCTCGGCGCGGCTGAGCACTTCCAGTGGGTTGTCCGGCGCATACAGTTGCGCCACATCCTGGGTACTGAACGCCTGCACCGTGCCATTCTGCCCGGCACGGGAGATCGAACGCGCCGCACGGGCAGCGGCGCCGAGGGCTTCGAGGGTGATCGCGTTGCTGTAGGCGAAACCGGTTTTTTCCCCGGACTGCGCACGTACGCCGACACCCTGGTCGAGGTTGAAGCTGCCTTCCTTGACGATGCCGTCTTCCAGCGCCCAGGACTCGGAAATCTGGCCCTGGAAATACAGATCGGCGGCATCGATGCCGGGGCCGGCCAGATCGCCGAGCACGCCTTGCAGGCTCTCGATCGTCACGCCGCCGGGCGCCAACAGGTGATCACTGACTGAGGACAACAACTCGCTCATGGGTTTACGCCTTAAATTCGTGTTCTGAAGCAGGCCGCTGAGCGCCCTGCGAGAAAAACCGCCGATGATTCGTCACCGGCATACGCGCCCGGATGGACGCTTGTTCATTAATGTCGCGTTCGGCCAACAACACCGCTTCGCCTTGATCCTGACTGGCCAGCACGCGTCCCCACGGGTCGACGATCGCGGCATGGCCGAAGGTTTCTCGCGGCCCCGGGTGAGTCCCGCCCTGCGCAGCCGCCAATACGTAACACTGGGTCTCGATGGCCCGCGCGCGAATCAGAACGTCCCAATGCGCCGCGCCAGTCACCGCGGTGAACGCCGACGGCGCGCTGATCAACTCGGCACCGGCCGCACGCAATTCGCTGTACAGCTCGGGGAAACGCAGGTCGTAACACACCGTCAGACCGAGCCGGCCCACTGGCGTGTCAGCCACCACCACATTGCTGCCATAAGCATAGTCATCGGATTCGCGGTAACGCCCGCGATTGTCCGCCACATCGACATCGAACAGGTGCAGCTTGTCGTAGCGGGCAACGATTTCGCCCTGATCATTGATCAACAGCGAGCAGGCATGGGCCCTCGCAGTCGGCTGATCCGCCGGCGGCAACGGCAACGTGCCGGCCACTATCCATAAGGTGAGGTCGCGGGCGGTCTGTTTCAACCATGGCAGGATCGGCCCTTCGCCCAGCGCTTCGGCGCGACCGATATCAGCGACATCGCGACGGCCCATCGCAGCGAAGTTCTCCGGCAGCACCGCCAGCTTCGCGCCGCCGGCCGCGGCCTGTTCGAGCAGGCGCCGGGCCTGAGCCAGATTGGCCAGCACGTCGCTCTGGCTGACCATTTGAATCACCGCTAAAGACATGGCGAACTCCCAACGAGGTATCTGGCCATGCTACTCCATCGCTTCAAGGCCGGGCCGCTCAAAAAGGCTTGTCGAAAGTGATTTTCGGCTCTTTCCATGGACCTTTGACCGTGTATTTGACACTGGCGAAGCGCGCCACACGGTCCCCGATCAGCTTGTCGATCAAGAACAAGGCGCCACCGACTGCCGGTGCGCCGACGAGCAACGCGGCAATCGGCAGGTTGTTGGTGACCGGCAAGGTCACCAGCAGTTTCGCATCGACCTTGTCGTCAACCAGATCGAGGGTGCCGTCCAGTTCGAGGTTGCTCGACGGGCCGGTCAGGCGAATCGGCTCACGGGTCACATACACGCCGTTGTTTGCCACCAGCAGACCTTTGACCCGGTCATAGCTCAAGCCTTTGCCGAACAGGTCGGAGAAGTCCAGGCGCAAGCGGCGGCCGATCGAGTTGAAATTGAGCAGACCGAACACACGCAAGGCCTGCGCGCCGCCCTCCACTTCGACAAACTGGCCCTTGTTCAATGACGCATCCAGTGTCCCGGAGAAACGCTTGGTCGCCAGCCAGGCCGGCGAACCCGGCCAGCGGCCATCGACATCCATGTGAAATTCTTCGCTGGTCACGCTCGGCGCAAAACCCCAACCCTTGAGCACGTCGGCGAGGTTCTTGCCGCCGATACGCCCCTTGTACCAACTGCTGGTCGACCCCGGTGTGCCTTCCCAGCCACCGTTGCCTTGCAGCAGGATGCCCTTGAGGCCCATGTCGAGGTTGTTGAGAGCGATGCCTTTGGCGGTGGGGCGGATTTTCAGCGACCAGCCGCCGACCAGATCGGGGCCGAGGAATAGCTGGTTGAGGGTAATATCCAGCGCCGGAATTTTCGTCGGATCGACTGAAGCCAGTGGATCGGGCGCATTTTCGTCAGCCTGCACCGCCGGGTCCGGCGCCGGCAGTTTCACGTATTGCAAGTTGACCGTGATCGGCACGCCTTTAGCGTCCGGCAGGCTCGCCGTGCCTTTGGCCTGCTGACTGTCGAGGGCCAGATTCCACGCGGCGGGTTTGCGATTGAGCTGTACCGATGCCTGATCCAGAGTGGTGCCCATTGCGGTGAGCTTGCCGACCTTGAAGTCCGCGCTGTTGAGCAATTGCTTGGCGCTGCCGCCCGGATCCTGCCCGGCGTACTGGTTGACCAGATTCTGCCAGGGCGCAACGTCCAGCTCCGACAACACACCGCGAATGCGCAAGCCTTTGGCGCCCGGTAGCACCGCTTCGCCGGCACCGAGGAACAATTCGCCACGGCCCTCGGCAAAATTGCTCGGCGGCGCCGCGAAGGTGAAGTTGGCCAATTGGTCGTAATTGACCCAGTAACGCCGCTCCTGCCCCTGCAAGGTCATGCGGAACACCGTGTCACGACCGACATCGGCAGCCATGCCGAACGGCGCCGGCAGATCCACCGCCACGCCTTTGAGATTCGAGCTGACCATCAATTGACTGTCCGCGCCGTCCAGATTCAACTGCAACTGATAGGGAATCGTTCCGGACACCGGCAACGGCTGGGTCACGCCCAGCCAGTCTGTGAGCTTTTTGACTTCGACCTGCCCCGTCGCAGCGACCCGAGTCTTGAGCTTGCCCGGGCTGCCATCAGCAAAAATCTGCGCGGTGACGGGTTTGTCGAAGGCCCGCGCGGCGATGTTCTGCCCGCTCAGACCTTTGGCGCTGTCGAAGCGGAAATCGCCCTTGAGCTGCGTCAGTTCCAGTTTCGGCTCGGCCAGTTTCAAGCGGGCGTTGGCGGTCTTGAAGTCGACGAGGATTTTCGGTTGCTCGCCCTTGGCCAGCGGTACGTCGAGTTTGAGCTTGCCGGTGAGATCACCCGCACCTTCCCAACCGGCAAACGTATCAGCGGTGCCGATCGGCGCTTCCTGGAGGATTTTCAGCCCGTCGCCCAAGCCGCCGGCGAACGCGCCATCGAGCAACAGGTGGGTGTTTTGCCCGGTCGGCACGTGCGGAATATTGACGAAGACATCGCTGACCTGGGTGTCCAGCAATTGGCCTTTGTCGGCCCAGATCCGCACGCCACTGTCCTCGATGAACACATCGCCACTGACCTTGCTCACATGCGGCCAGCCCGGCTGAAAGGCCAGTTCAGCATCATGCACCTTGAAGAACAGACTGATGCTGCGATCGGCTTCCCCGGCATTCTTGCTCAGCGAGCCCTGATACTGGAAAAAACCCTGATCGACCGCGCCTTTGAGAATGGCCGTGCGCAACCATTCATCGAGCGCCGGGCTGAGCACGGCCGGCAGATATTTAGCGGTGTAGCGGCCGTCGCCCTCGACCAGACCCACGCGCAGGTCCATGTAGTCTTCCTGGCTGTGGTCGAAGTGCAGCCGAATCAGGAAGTCGCCGGCAATCTTGCCCTCCTCGCCCAGCACCTTCAGGTACGGCGCGATCAGGGTGAAGCCATCCTTGTCGAGCTTCCAGGTCAGCCGCGCGTTGGCTTGCAGGTATTGCCAGGGCTTGGCGAAGATCGGGTCGAGGTGCAAGACAAAGTCCTTGCTGTCCAGACGCAACTCGCCGCCGTCGAGATTGCCGCTCAGGCTGCCGCTGACATTTCGCGCCGCCGGTGCGCCGTGATAGGCATCGAAGCCGACGTTATCCAGATTGGCGGCAAAGCCGAATTTGGTTCCGTCGGTGGCATTCGGGCGGAAGTCCAGCAGGACATTGCGCAAGCCGCCGGTGACCTTGAGCCGCTCGACCACCGTGGCGAAACTCTGCGGCAGCGGCCCCAGCGCATTCAGCAACGGTGTGATCGGCGTCAGGTCGAGGCGATCGGCCTGCAAATGCCAGAGCTCTTCGACCTTGTCGTTCGCGCGGGTCTGCTGCACCTGCACGCGCGATTCCCAGCGGGTTTCGCCGAAGCTCATCGCCAGCGAATCGAGAATGACGCTCGCGCCCTCGACGCTGTTGCGGTAATAGGCATTGAGCGCCAGATTGTTGATCTGGATTGGTTTGCGCTCGGCGTAGGCGCCGGTGATTTGCGGAGCGTTCAGGCGCAACGCCGCGCTTTGCAGGGTGCCCTCGGCCCAGTTCACCCAAAGTTCGCCGCCGGCCTTGATCTCGGAAAAATTCCATTGCTGGGTCAGGCGTTCCGGCAGCCACTTCGACCAGTCGCTCTGCGGCAGGCTGGCGTAACCGTCAACCGTGCTGTTCTGCCATTGCTCCGGACGCAGCCGCGTGCGCAGGTTCAGCGCCACAGGCTGGCCGTCGGGCAAGGTCAGGCGTGCGTCGAGACGCTGGCGACTGGCGCCGGTTTTCAAATTGATCCCGACATAGGTCAGGGTCATTGGCGGGTGATCGAGCGGCTGCAGGGTCACCTGGCTGTCGAGAATCGACAGTTGCTGAATCATCTGCGAACGCTGGAACAGTTGCGCGGCATCGAACGGCTGATCGTTCTGCACTGGCAAGCCTTCCAGCGCCCACTGGCCGTCCTCGCCTTCCTTGAGGCTGATCTTCAAGCCATTGAATTCAAGATGCGCAATGCGCACTTCGCGGGCGAGCAGACTGGCCCATAGATCCGGCACTGCGCGTACGCGGTCCAGACGCAGCGCATTGGCGCCACTGCCGACCATTACGTCATGCGCCAGCAGGATCGGCGCAAAGCCGCTCCAGTTGCCTTCCAGCTCGCCGATCTGCAACGGCATGCCGAGAGCAGCACTGGCCTTGTCTTCTATATCGGTACGGTATTCGGCCACGAGAGGTGTCAGTTCGCGGCCGAGACTGACATACAACGCCATCAACACCAGAACCAACGCGCACAGGCCCAGCCCCCAACGGGTGAGTGCGGCCAGAATGCGTGTCAGACGCTCCATGTCAGGTGGCTCCCATGGCGAAAATACTGCGAAAAGCTGAGGCCAGCCGCGGTGGATTAAAGGTGTTGCAGGGGTTCAGAGCAGCACCACGTCGTATTGTTCCTGGGAATACATGGTTTCCACTTGGAAGCGTATGGTGCGGCCGATAAACCCTTCAAGCTCGGCGACGTTACCGGATTCTTCATCGAGCAGGCGATCAACCACCTTCTGATTGGCCAGTACCCGATAACCCTCGGCCTGATAGGCGCGGGCTTCACGCAGGATCTCGCGGAAGATCTCGTAACAGATGGTTTCGGCGGTTTTCAGCTTGCCCCGGCCCTGGCAACTGCTGCACGGCTCGCAGAGCACTTGCTCAAGGCTTTCGCGAGTACGCTTGCGGGTCATCTGCACCAGGCCCAACTCGGTGATCCCGATGATATTGGTCTTGGCGTGATCACGCTCCAGCTGTTTCTCCAGCGTACGCAGCACCTGACGCTGATGTTCTTCATCTTCCATGTCGATGAAATCGATGATGATGATCCCGCCCAGATTGCGCAGGCGCAGTTGCCGGGCAATCGCGGTCGCCGCTTCGAGGTTGGTCTTGAAAATGGTTTCTTCGAGGTTGCGATGACCAACGAACGCCCCGGTGTTGACGTCGATGGTGGTCATGGCTTCCGCCGGATCGACCACCAGATAGCCGCCGGATTTCAGCGGCACCTTGCGCTCGAGGGCTTTCTGGATTTCGTCTTCGACGCCATACAGGTCGAAGATCGGTCGTTCGCCCGGATAATGCTCCAGACGATCAGCGATTTCCGGCATCAGTTCAGCGACGAACTGCGTGGTCTTCTGAAAGGTTTCCCGGGAATCGATACGGATCTTCTCGATTTTCGGGTTGACCAGATCGCGCAGCGTGCGCAGCGCCAGGCCGAGATCTTCGTAAATCACCTTGGGCGCGGCAATGGTTTTGATCTGTTCGTTGATTTGATCCCACAGGCGCCGCAGGTAACGGATGTCCATGAGGATTTCATCAGCACCGGCGCCTTCGGCTGCGGTACGCAGAATAAAGCCACCCGCTTCCTTGATGCCCTCTTTGGCCACGCAATCGCTGACCACTTGTTTGAGGCGTTCGCGCTCGGCTTCGTCTTCGATTTTCAGCGAAATACCGACGTGGGCCGTGCGTGGCATGTACACCAGATAGCGCGAAGGGATCGATAGTTGCGTGGTCAGGCGCGCACCCTTGGAACCGATCGGGTCCTTGGTCACCTGCACCACCAGGCTCTGGCCTTCGTGCACCAGCGAACTGATGCTCTCGACCGCCGGGCCTTCGCGCAGGGAAATTTCTGCGGCGTGAATGAACGCCGCACGGTCCAGACCAATATCGACGAACGCCGCCTGCATGCCCGGCAATACGCGAACAATCTTGCCTTTATAGATGTTGCCGACGATTCCGCGTTTTTGCGTGCGCTCAACGTGGACTTCTTGCAGCACACCGTTTTCGACCACCGCCACGCGCGACTCCATCGGCGTGATGTTGATCAGAATCTCTTCACTCATGGCAGGATCTCGTTCAGGCATGTTCACGATAATGGCCGCATCTGGATGGGTACGACGCTTATGGCGCGTTCAGGTTTTGCCAACAGGGTATGCCGAAATGGCCCAACACCTCGCAGGTTTCGCAAACGGGCAGGCCGACCACGGCCGAATAACTGCCATTGAGGCCGGCAACGAACACCCCGCCGAGGCCTTGAATGCCATAACCGCCAGCCTTGTCCTGGGGTTCACCGCTGGCCCAGTAGGCGGCGGCTTCCTCGCGGCTGATCGGGCGAAAGCGCACCAGACTGCGCACCACCCGCGACTCGCAGCGTTCGCCTTCGAGCACGGCGATGGCCGTCAGCACTTCATGCTCCCTGCCAGACAACATCATCAGCATGGCGCATGCGTCGGCTTCGTCCACCGGTTTGCCAAGAATTTTGCCGTCGAGCACCACAGCGGTGTCGGCGCCCAACACGCAGTAGCCCTGAGCGGACACGACGCTGCGGCGCCCGGCGTCAGCCTTGCCGCGCGCGAGGCGTTCGACATAGGCCGAGGGCGATTCTTCAAGTAAAGGAGTTTCGTCGATGTCCGCGCTGATGGCGGTGAACGCTACGCCGATCTGCGTGAGCAATTCCCGTCGGCGCGGCGATCCGGAGGCGAGGTAAAGCGGCTTCATCAAAACATCTCCCTGTTCAGTGCCCTGCTTCACCGGCTCAATAGATTCTGTAACGTCGGCACAATCCGCGTAAGGCGAAACTGACCCACGGCCAGAGCAAGGCACTGACCAACGCCGGCAAGACCAGGGCGAGAGTCGGCTGACGGTTGCCGGTCAACGCGCTGAGCCACAGTTGAGCCAATTGCGCGAGACCGAAAATCACCAGGATCACCAGGCACTGCTGCCACATCGGAAACATGCGCAGACGCTGCTGCAACGACAGCACCAGGAAGGTAATCAGCGTCAGAATCAACGCGTTCTGTCCGAGCAGATCGCCTTGCAGCACATCTTCGGCCAGGCCCAGACAGAATGCCGTGACCATGCCGACCGTGTGCGGCATGTACAACGCCCAGAACGTCACCAGCAAGGCCAGCCAGAGCGGGCGCAGGATTTCCATGAAAATCGGTAGCGGCGATACGCTGAGCAGGATGCCGACCACGAACGTCAGCCAGATCATCCAGCCATTCCCCGAAGCTTTGGCCCCGACCATTATTCTCGTCCCCCGGTGGTGGCTGGCGGTTTCGCCGGTGGCTTTGTTGCTGCCGGTGGTTTGGCGGCGGCCGGCGGTTTGCTCGCCGCAGGCTTGGCAGGTGGCGCGGCAGGCGCGGCGGCTGCAGGCGCCGTTACTTCGCTGGCAGGCGCAGCAGCCGGGGTCGCCGGCGTGGCCATGATCAGAGGCTTGGGTACGTTGACCGGCATCATCGGACCGCCACCGTGGGCGTCGAGCTGCTCTTGGGCCTGAGCGGCTTCGTTGGCGCGTTCTTCGGCGGTGCGGCTGTCGCTGAACACCAGCAGCAGGTAGCGGCTGCGATTCAATGCGGCGGTCGGCACGGCGCGGACGATGGCGAACGGCTGCCCGGAATCGTGGATGACTTCCTTCACCGTGGCCACCGGGTAACCGGCCGGGAAACGCTGGCCAAGACCGGAGCTGACCAGCAGATCGCCTTCCTTGATATCCGCGGTGTCGGCGACATGGCGCAGTTCCAGACGCTCCGGATTGCCGGTGCCGCTGGCAATCGCGCGCAGACCGTTACGGTTGACCTGGACGGGAATGCTGTGGGTGGTGTCGGTCAACAACAATACACGCGAGGTGTAAGGCATCAATTCGACCACCTGGCCCATCAGCCCGCGGGCATCGAGCACCGGCTGACCCAGGACAACGCCATCGCGCTCACCTTTATTGATGATGATGCGATGGGTGAAGGGGTTGGGGTCCATGCCGATCAGCTCGGCCACTTCGACCTTTTCATTGACCAGCGCGGAGGAATTGAGCAACTCGCGTAGCCGAACGTTCTGCTCGGTCAGGGCGGCAAGCTTTTGCATGCGCCCCTGCAGCAGCAGGTTTTCGGTCTTGAGTTTTTCGTTTTCAGCGACAAGCTCGGTACGGCTGCCGAACTGACTGGCGACCCCGTCCCACAATCTGCCGGGCAGGTCAGTGATCCAGTAGGCGTCCATCAGCACCAGCGACGCTTGCTTGCGCGCGGGCTTGAGCAGGTCGAAACGCGCATCGACCACCATCAGCGCGACCGCGAGCACGGCCAGCACCAACAGGCGCACGCCCAACGAAGGGCCTTTGGTGAAAAGCGGTTTAATAAGCCGCTCCTCCCAGGCAAATGTTCTGTTTATTCATACGGCATCAAACCGGCCTGGATGAAGACTGACAGAAGATAAACGCCAACAGGCAGCACTGCAAAGTGCTGCCTGTGCGTTCACCCACGTAATGCAATCGGCGACTTACTCGCTCGAGAGCAGGTCCATGGTGTGCTTATCCATCATTTCCAATGCACGGCCACCGCCGCGAGCTACGCAAGTCAGCGGATCTTCGGCAACGATCACCGGCAGACCCGTCTCTTGCGCCAGCAGCTTGTCGAGGTCACGCAGCAGCGCGCCACCACCGGTCAGCACCAGGCCACGCTCGGCGATGTCGGACGCCAGTTCCGGCGGCGACTGCTCCAGCGCGCTTTTCACGGCCTGAACGATGGTTGCCAGCGACTCTTGCAGAGCTTCCAGCACTTCGTTGGAGTTCAGGGTGAATGCGCGAGGAACGCCTTCGGCCAGGTTGCGGCCGCGAACGTCGACTTCACGGATTTCACCGCCCGGATAGGCCGTGCCGATTTCCTGCTTGATGCGCTCAGCAGTGGACTCACCGATCAGGCTGCCGTAGTTGCGACGCACGTAAGTGATGATCGCTTCGTCGAAACGGTCGCCGCCTACGCGTACGGATTCGGCATAGACCACGCCGTTCAGGGAGATCAGCGCGATTTCAGTGGTACCGCCACCGATATCGACCACCATCGAACCGCGCGCTTCTTCCACCGGCAGGCCGGCACCGATTGCAGCAGCCATTGGTTCTTCGATCAGGAATACTTCACGGGCACCGGCACCCAGCGCCGACTCGCGAATGGCGCGACGCTCGACCTGAGTAGATTTGCATGGAACGCAGATCAGCACACGCGGGCTGGGCTGCAGGAAACTGTTTTCGTGAACCTTGTTGATAAAGTATTGCAGCATCTTTTCGCAGACGCTGAAGTCGGCGATCACGCCGTCC
>Ga0308159_1005119_pt1 | contig 11358 bp, 9 predicted proteins | sample PhyCR1_FD_201040 | JGI IMG/M metagenome (GOLD analysis project Ga0308159, IMG submission 201040) | Phyllosphere microbial communities from UC Gill Tract Community Farm, Albany, California, United States - DLSLC.R1 | ecosystem: Host-associated > Plants > Phyllosphere > Unclassified | place: USA...
CGCAGTTCCGCGAGCGCGTCGCAGAGGAGCACCTCGCTCCTGAGCGTGACCGGTCACGAACGGCCCATGAGCAGCTCTCCCTAGACCGTGACCGGTCACGCGCCGCCCTTGAGCCCACTTCTTCAAACTGAAGCGATTACGCACCGGTGATGAGACTCGAGCGCAGGACGGGGTGTAGGGGCGTCCGGCCGCCGACGAAGGCTGAGGCCTCTGCGATCACCGCTTCTCCCAGCCTGTGCAGTTCGTTGCCCTTCGCCCCGGCGACGTGCGGTGTGAGCACGATTCCGCGCGTCGTGCGTAGCGGGTGATCCAATGGAACCGGCTCCGGATCGGTGACGTCGAGTACCGCGGTGATCCGTCCCTCGGCTGCAGCGCGGATGAGTGCGTCCTGATCGACGAGGCTCGACCGGGCGGTGTTGATGAGCGCGGCGCCGGGCCTGAGCAGTGCGAGCATCGCCTCCGAGACGAGTCCCTCGGTGGCGGGGAGCGCCGGAGCATGAATGCTGACCACGTCGCTCGACCGGAAGAGCGCCTCCAGAGACACCAGCCGTGCCGCCTCCAAGATGGGATCGCCCGAGACGACGTAGGGGTCGTAGAGGACGATCTCGATGTCGAAGGGCCCCAGGAGCTCGATGACCCGTCTTCCGATTTGCGAGGCGCCGATGATCCCGACCGTCCGGTGGTAATTGCCTGCACGCGCGAAGAGCGGGCCATCCGCGTCCGCATTGGGGTCGTCCCGGTAGCGCTCCGCGATGTCGAACACCCCCTTGCCCGCGAAGAGGATCGCGGCGAGCGTGTACTCGGCGACGGGGAGCGCATTGGCGGCCGCTGCAGAGGTGACGCGGATGCCTCGGGCCCAGGCATCGGCGATCAGGAACGTCTTGACGGTACCGGCCGAATGCAGAATCGCCTTCAGCGACGGAAGTGAATCCAGGATCTCCTCGGTCAGTGGAGAAGCGCCCCAGCCGGTGATCAGGACTTCGATGTCGTCGGCCCCGCGGAGCGGGAGGTGCAGCGGTTCGAGGGACGTCACGTCCAGGACCTGCTGCAGGCGTTCGAGCTGCCCGGCGTCGAAGAAGCGCTCCACGAGTCCCTCGGCCTGGAGGAAAGCGGCTCGGGGCCGGCGTGCCGGCGGTGTCGTCGTCATGGGCGATCACCGTACGTCGTCCCGCGTGCAAGAGGAATGGACGCGTCCCTGCTCCGACTGGACCTTTCGCTGACCGCGGAAGGAACCGCGCCGTCGCCTCGCTCAACGGCGCCGTCACCCGGACGGGCATCATCGACACCGGCGGAACGTCCATGTGCTGCCGTCCGATCCTCAGCGCGCGGGGGGCGCGCGGCCCGGTACCGTGCCTGGATGTTCACCGCCGAACCCTCGAAGGCTGCGGCCGAGGCAGCCCTCAATCCTCCCTGGCATCTCGAGTCATCCCGACCCGGACGCTCGATCTGGCGACTGATCGCGCCGTCGAAGCGCCGCCTTCTCGGTGTGCTGGGAATCTTCGTGGTCAAGGACAGCGCACTCTGGTTGCTCCCCGTCATCACCGGCGCCGTCATCGACACCGTCGTCGCAGGGGGTCCACTTTCGACCATCGGCTGGCTGGCTCTGGCAGCCCTGGTCCTGCTTGCCCAGGTCTTCCCCACTCACGTCCTCTTCACGCGGATCTACATGAGCTGGGTCCGCACTCTCGGCGCTGAACTGCGCAACGCCCTGAGCTCCCGTCTGCAGGTGCTCTCGATCGGCTACCACAATCGGGTGAGTGCAGCGGTCATTCAGACCAAGGTGGTTCGGGACGTCGAGAACATCGAGCTGATGTTCTCGCAGGTCGGCAATCCCATCGGGTCCGCGCTCGTGGTGCTCACGGGCGCCATCGTGATGACGGCGGTCAACGTCCCGGAGTTCCTGCCCGTCTTCGCCGCAGCGGTGCCGGCTGCCGTGATGGTCTGGTGGGCGACCCACCGCTCCTCCGCGCGCCGCAACGAGGAGTTCCGCCGGCAGGTGGAGCAGCTCTCGAGGCGTGTCGGCGAGATGGCGGCTCTCCTGCCGATCACCCGAGCGCACGGGCTCGAGAGTGTCGCCGTTCGCGACCTCGCCGCCGACACGGAACGGGTGCGTGCCGGCGGGTTGAGCGTCGACATGGTGAACGGCCGTTTCGGCGCTGCCAGCTGGGTGGTGATGCAGATGCTGGCTGCGCTGTCGCTGGTCGCCGCGGGAGCCCTGGCGGTCCTCGGATGGGTCCCGATCACCGCCGGGCAGGTCGTCCTGCTCGGCACGTACTTCACCACCCTGACCAACAGCATCCTGATGCTGCTCAACCTCATGCCAATCGTCACCCGCGGCCGGGAGTCGGTCCGCTCGCTCGCCGAGGTCCTCGAGGAGCCCGACCTCGAGCTGAACGACGGCAAGGCGCACGTCGCCGTCGTGGACGGCGCCTTCCGCTTCGAGCACGTGAGCGTCCAGTACGCCCCGGGCGAGCGACCGGCTCTCGACAACCTCTCGCTGACGATCGCTCCGGGAGAGACTGTCGCGTTCGTCGGCGCCTCCGGCTCGGGCAAGTCGACGCTGATCAACGTCGTCCTCGGGTTCGTCCGCCCGACTCGGGGGCGTGTGCTGCTGGATGGCCACGACCTGGAGACGCTCGATCTCCGCACCGTGCGCCGGTCGATCTCCGTCGTACCCCAGGAGTCTGTCCTGTTTGAGGGCACGGTGCGTGACAACGTCACCTACGGGCTCAGCGCCGTCGACGACGCCAGGGTCGAGGAGGCGCTACAGCAGGCCAACGCAGTACAGCTGGTGCGGGACATGCCGCACGGGCTGGACACCGTGATCGGCGACCGCGGAGCGAGGCTCTCAGGCGGGCAGCGCCAGCGGATCGCGATCGCCCGGGCCCTCATCCGCGACCCGCGGATCCTCGTGCTGGACGAGGCGACCAGCGCGCTCGACAACCAGTCCGAGCGTGACGTCCAGGAGGCCCTCGAGCGGCTGATGACGAACAGGACGACCCTCGTCGTTGCCCATCGCCTGACCACCGTCATGAACGCCGACCGGATCGTCGTCCTCGACGCAGGGAACATCGTCGAGATCGGATCCCACGACGACCTACTGGCTCGCCAGGGCGCGTACGCGACGCTCTGGCGTCTCGCCTTCCGCGCCGCATGACACGACCCCGCGAGACGGTGCCGGGCAGCACCGCACCGACGACCGTTCAGACGCTGCACGGACCGCAGCTCAGCATCTCCGTGCAGCCCGAGCGCGGCGGGAAGATCACGTCCCTCCGGGATGCTCACGGAACGGAGTGGTTGACGCTCGCCGCGGACCGGGACGTGCCCGACGGCGCCGCTTTCGGCGAAGCGGAGATGGCCGGTTGGGACGAGTGCGCTCCGACCATCGGAGCGTGCTCGCTCCGCGGCCGCCGGTTGCCCGACCACGGCGACCTCTGGAATAGGCCCTTCTCCGGAACGGCGGACGACCTCACCGTCCTGGGTTCGAGCTGGCCCTACCGGTTCGGTCGACGCATCCGAGCGGTTCACGGCGGATGGCGGCTCGACTACCGGGCGCGCGCCTCAGGCGCTTCACCGATCCCGTTCCTCTGGGCCGCTCATCCGCAGTTCAGGGCACCCGCGGGTACGCGTGTCGAGCTGGACGGATCGCCCACCGTCGTCGACGTGCTCGATCGCCGCCGCCCTCAGCACCGCTGGCAGGCGTCGGACGGGTCGCTCGCCGCCCTCCCCGACGGCGGCTGCAGGAAGCTCTACGTCCACCCCGACCAGCGAGTGCACGAGGCGCGGCTACTGCGACCTGACATACCCGGACTGCGTCTGCGCTGGTCGTCGTCGATCCCCTACCTGGGTCTCTGGTTCGACAACGGCGCGTGGGCGAGGGAACCGGTCATCGCCGTCGAGCCGGCGCTCGCATACGCGGACTCGCTGGCCGACGCCGTCGCTGCGGGCGCCTTCGCCCAGCTACATCCGGACCGGGACCTGCACTGGTGGATCGAGCTCTCGACGCTCTCCTGAGGGCTGATCCCGTCGGTATGCACACGTCCATGGACGTTCCGACGTTCCTCGAAACAGCCCTCTCGATTCCTGGACTCGCGGAAAACCGCTACCTACTGTCAACGATTACAGGACGCGAGAAAGCGCATTCCCACCACTGAGGAGCAACGATGCACCCGACCCGACAGGTCGACGAGATGGCACCGTCCGTCGCGGACGTGCCCGAGTCCTCGTTCAGCGTCCGCCGCCCCACCATCCACGACGTGGCACGTGAGGCCGGTGTCTCGTACGGCACCGTCTCGCGGTACCTCAACGGCCGGAAATGGGTCGGAGCAGGCTCCACCGCCGCCATAGCGGAGGCGATCGATCGCGTCGGCTATCGGGCCAACCGCTTCGCCCGTTCCCTGAAAACCGGGCGCTCGAGCACGATCGCCTTCCTGCTCACGGGTCCGCAGGACGCGCTCTTCGTCGACCCGACCTACGCGGTCCTGCTGCGCGAGACCACGGCGGCTCTCGCGGATCGAGGCCTGTCCCTCGTCCTGATGACCGCGAGCACTGCCTTCGAGCGCGAGCGATCGATGGAGTTCATCACCGGCGGACACGTCGACGGGGTGCTCGTCGTCTCGTCGCTGGAGGCGGACCCTATCGTCCTGGATCTCCTCGCTGCCGGCGTGCCGACGGTCGCCTGCGGACGACCGATCGACGGAGGGTCCACCCTCTCCAGCGTCGGAGCCGACGACTTCCTCGGCGGCCGCACCGCCGTCGAGCACCTCATCGCGTGCGGACGGACGCGGATCGCGACGATCGCGGGTCCGATGACGATCCCGGGGGCCGAGGACAGGCTCCTCGGCTACACCGCTGCCCTCGCCTCGGCGGGCATGGACACCGGGGCCGAGCTGGTCGTGCGCGGCGACTGGTCGCACGAGAGCGGCCTCCTCGGCGCCGCTGAACTGCTCCGGCGCGGTCGTTTCGACGGCGTCTTCGCCGCCAATGACGCCATGGCGTCCGGCGCACTCGCCGCTTTGCGGACCCATGGCCTGCGCGTCCCCACCGACGTCAGCATCGTCGGCTTCGACGACACGGGTCTCGCGGCGACGCAGGACCCTCCACTCACCACACTGCGCCAGCCTTTCGCCGCGATCAGCCGCGAAATGGTCCGGCTGCTGTGCGAGCCGATCGGCGAGCCGGTGCAGCTGCACCTGCCGACAGAGCTCATCCTCCGCGAGTCGTCGCTCCCGACGAGTCGCTGACTCCCCCAAACCACCACACAGACACCTGAACGAAAGGGACATCGATGTCCGCACGCATCCCAGCGACGTACACCCGCCGCACCGTCTTCACCTTCGCCACGGCAGCCGCCGGCGCGATCGTCCTCGCCAGCTGCGCCGGCAGCGGCGACGCGAGCGCGGACGGCACCGTCACGATCACGGTGATGGGCAAGGCCAGCGAGCTCTCGACCGACCAGATTGCCGCCTTCGAGAAGGAGAACCCCACGATCAAGGTCGAGTTCATCGAGTACGACCAGAGCCGCCTCAGCGCGATGCTCGCAGCCGGCGAATCCCTCGAGTTCGTCAGTCAGGCGCCCTCCGTGAATCTCTTCGCGAAGGGCCTCGCCGAGCCGCTCGACGAGTACCTCTCCGCAAGCGAGGCCATCTCCGAGGACGACCTCCTCCCCGTGAACGGCAACTGGCAGTGGGACGGGAAGACCACCGGAGCCGGACCCCGCTACGGACTGGTGAAGGACTGGAGCCCCGACTTCACCCTCTGGTACAACAAGGCGCTGTTCGAGCAGGCCGGTGTCGAACCGCTGAGCACCACTGAGCCCGTCACCTGGGACGAGTTGCTCGAGACCGCCAAGGCGTTGAAGGCCGGCGGCGTCGAGATGCCCCTCGGTCTGGAGTGGCAGTGGAGCGTGGAGTCGAAGATCCGAACGATGATCCTGCAGCAGGGCGGCCAGCAGTTCAGCGACGACCTCAGTGAGGTCTACTTCACCACCCCCGAGGCCAAGCGCGCCTTCCAGTGGTTCGTCGACTACGCGAAAGCCGACGTTGGACCGACGTCACTGAATCCGCTCGCCGACAGCTCCGACGTCGGTGTCTTCACCGCCGAGCGGATGGCGATCTCCCTCGACGGCTACTGGTTCGGCGCCAACTTCGCCTCGGACGAGCACGCTGATCTGCACGACAAGCTCGCAATGGCGCCCGCGCCCACCTTCGGCGAGCGGCTCGACCCGAGCGCCAACGGCGGAATCGGTGCTTTCATGCCGGCCTCATCACAGCACAAGGACGAGGCGTGGACGTTCTTCGAGTACTTCTTCGCAGGACAGCCCGCGATCGACCGCGCCGGCTCGGGCTGGGGCTTCCCCTCGCTCCAGTCGCTCGTCGAGTACCTTCCCGCCGATCTCCCGTTCCAGCAGCAGGCCATCGAGACAGCTCAGGCCGAAGTGCCGTATTCGGAGGGATCTCCCTACACGCCCTACCTGGCCGGTACGCAGATCAACGACGCGCTCAACCGCGAGCTGCAAGCCGTCATCAAGGGCGAGAAGTCGGTCGACGCCGCGCTGAAGACCATCGAAGACGAGATCAACAGCGAGATCGCGAAGGGCAAGGACCAGCTCGGATGACCACCACGACCGTTCCGGTCGCCACCAGCACGGCCGCGGGCCCCTTCGCCCGCGGCCGCGGCTGGCGCCGCTACCGCACCAGCACTTTCTACTTCTTCACCGCTCCCTGGACGCTCGGATTCCTGCTGCTCACGCTCGCGCCCCTGCTTTACGCGCTCGTCGTCAGCTTCACGAACTTCGACGGCATTTCGCCGATCTGGCGCTTCGTCGGCTTCCGCAACTACATCGAGCTCATCACGAACGACCCCCTGGCCTGGGCCGCACTGGTGCGCACCTTCGGGTACGTCGCCATCACCGTGCCGCTCAGCGTGACCGGCGGCCTCTACCTCGCCCTTCTCGTCAATCGCCGCATCCGCGCTCGAGGCCTCGTACGCGCCGTCTTCTTCGTCCCCTCCGTCGTCCCCGTGGTGGCCACGGCGATCATGTGGAAGCTGATCTTCAACCGCGACGCGGGACTGCTGAACGGCATCCTCGAGGTCTTCGGGGCCGGTCCGGTGTCGTGGCTGACGGACAGCGCCTTCGTCGCCCTCGTCGTCGTCAGCCTGTGGGGGATCGGCGGCGGCATGATCATCTCGCTCGCCGCGCTCCAGGACGTGCCCGTCGAGCTGGAGGAGGCTGCCCGGATCGACGGTGCCGGCCCCTGGAGCATCATCCGGAACGTCACCATCCCGATGATCTCCCCCGTCCTCTACTTCCAGGTGATCACCGGAGTCATCGCCGCCCTTCAGGTGCTCGTGCAGCCCATGCTGCTCGCCGAGGGCAACACCCTCGCCACCACGGCGCTCGTCCCGCAGCCCAACCGGCTCTACATGGTCGAGGTCTACAACGAGTTCTTCGTCTCGGGCCGCTTCGGCTACGGCTCGGCGATGCTCTGGGTGTTCTTCGTCTTCATCCTGGTCTTCACCCTCCTCCTCCAGCGCGTCAGCCGACGCGCCGTGTTCTACCAGTCCGGCACGGACGCCGACTAACGAGATCGAGAACCTCATGACCACCATCGTCAAGAACCTCGCCGCACCGGTCGACACCCCGCCGAGTGACGTGCGCCCGCCTTCCCGCACGGAGCGGCGCCGCGGCGGGTACGACCCGCAGCGCGCCTCCGTTTTCACCTACATCGGCGTCATCGTCTTCGTCGCACTGCTCGGCATCCCGTTCGTCTGGATCGTCCTGACGTCGCTCGCCTCGCAGCAGCAGCTGTCGGCCGGGGTCCAGGGGCTGCTCGCGCTCGATCCGCTCTGGTCGAACTTCGTCGAGGCGGTCACTCGCGTCGACTTCGTGAAGTTCGGCTGGAACTCGCTCGTGCTCTCGACGCTCACCGCGGTGCTGACCACCTTCAGCAGTGCCCTCGTCGGATTTGGTTTCGCCCGCCTGCGCGGAAGAGGGCGCAATGCGGTCTTCACAGTGCTCGTCGCCTCGATGATGATCCCCGCAATCTCCACCCTGATCCCGACGTACATCATCTTCGCCCGCCTGGGCATGGTGAACACGTACTGGCCCTGGGTGCTCTGGGGTCTCTCGGGCACGCCGTACCTGATCTTCCTGTTCCGCCAGTTCTTCACTGCCGTGCCGCTCGAGCTCGAGGACGCGGCGATCATCGACGGCTGCGGTTGGTGGCGCACTTTCGCTCAGGTGTTCCTGCCGCTGTCGCGACCGATCATCCTGACGTCGATGCTGCTCTCGTTCACCTGGACCTGGGGCGACTACCTCGCCCCTGCGCTCCTCCTGAACCGGGCGAACACCACGCTGGCGGTCGCGATGTCGAGCGGATACCTCGACCCCCAGGGCAACGGCATCATCACCCTGCAGGCGGCCGGCGCACTGCTCTACCTGCTCCCCGTCATCGTGATCTTCCTCTTCGCGCAGAAGTACTTCATCGGCTCCGCCATCGGCTCGGGTGTGAAGGGATGACGGGCGATCGGACGGAGGACGGCATGCGGCGAGTCGACTTCCTCCCGTGGGAGTACGACCCCTATTCCGAAGAGGGAGCCGTCCAAGCTCGACGCAGGCAGGAGCTCATCGCAGCAGGAGCGGTGCTCGGCGAGAGCGTCTTCATCGCGCCGAACGCCGCAGTCTTCTGCGAAATGCTCCAGGTCGGTGACCGCAGCTACATCGCCGGCCTCGCCTACGTGACCGGCGACATCCGGATGGGCGCTGACTGCACCCTCAACCCCTTCACCGTCGTGCGCGGGAAGGTGCGCCTGGGGGACGGCGTCCGGATCGGCGCCCATGCCTCGATCCTCGGCTTCAACCACGCGATGGAGCCTGACGCTCCGGTCTTCACCCAACCCGTCACCAGCGCCGGCATCACGATCGGCGACGATGTCTGGATCGGCTCGAGTGCGACGATCCTGGATGGCGTGGCGATCGGCGATCACGTCGTGATCGGTGCGGGCTCGGTCGTCACCAGGAGCATCCCGGACTACGCCGTGGTGGCGGGCAGCCCCGCTCGGGTTCTACGTGACCGCCGCGCCGCCGCGCAGCAAACCGCCCTTCGAGCGCGTCTCACCGCTTTCGGCGGCACTGCCCGATCCCAGATCTCAGCGGTGCTCGACCGCTCCTTCGAGGACGGACGGTTCGTCGACAAGCCGACCGCCTCCGCCGGCGCGATCGTGCCGACCATTCGCCCCTGGGCGGACGCGGTCGAGCTCGCCGACCTGTTGCTGAGCACGGCTCCTCCGGGCTTCGACTCGGCCGACCTCGTCCGGCGTCTGAGCGCGCGGCAGGACCCGGCGACGGGGCTCGTCGCCGACGGCGACCTGTCGGACGACGCCCTCGCGAGGATCGAGGCGCCGCCACGTCGGCTGCATCCCGTCGACCACACCGAGAGCTACCACATCCTCAGCGTCGGTTACGCCGTGCATCTGCTCGGCGGCCGGCTGCAGCACCCGATCCGCGCCGTCCACGAGATGACGGGCGAGGAGGCGGTCCGAGCGCTCGACGTGCGCGACTGGGGAGCCGGCGCCTGGGCCTCCGGCTCGGCGATCGACACCCTGGCGACGGGCTGCGCCTTCAACATGATCGACCACGCCGACGCTCTCGACGGCGACGGCAGCGGACCGCTCCACGCGCTCCTGGGCTGGGCGACCGCTCGGGCGGATGCGACGACCGGCATGTGGGGCGTCCGCCAGGACGACGCCGAGTCCCCCTGGCTGCAGGCCGTCAACGGCTTCTACCGGCTCACCCGCGGGTCCTTCGCGCAGTTCGGAATCCCGCTGCCGTATCCCACGGAGACTATCGACACCGTGCTCGAGCACGCCGCGGATCCCTTCCTCTCGACGCCGGTGGGCTACACCGCCTGCAACATCCTCGACATTGCGCATCCGCTGCGGCTCGCCGCGAAGCAGACCTCGCACCGTCGAGCGGAGATCGAGACGTGGGCTCACGCAGCGATCGAGGCTGCGCTGTCGAACTGGGTCGACGGGGTCGGGATCGCGTTCTCTCCGAGGGACGACGGGCACGACGGCGTGCCGGGGCTCCAGGGCACCGAGATGTGGCTCAGCATCATCTGGTTGCTGGCCGATCTTGTCGGCGCCTCGGACGCGCTCGGCTACCGGCCGCGGGGAGTGCACGACCCGGAGCCTCGGCTCCGCCTGCCACCGGTCGCGCGGGCAACCTGACGAGCGAGGCGGATCAGTCCGCGCGAGCAGCCCACCGCGCTGCGCGACGCAGGATCTCCACGTGGGCCTCGGAGACGAACGACCTCTCGTCGTGACCGAGGGCGTCGTAGACAACGCGGTTCGGCCCCTCCTCGCGCATCCACAGCACGGGGTGGCTCGAGGCGTCGTCCTCGAGCCGGTGGTCGGCCAGCACGAGGACGTCGTCGTCAACGACCAGGTGCGTGTAGCGCTCGTCCTGGAGCTCGAAGACGCCGCGCTCGTCGACGCCGGGCAGCACGTCGACGACCGGGTGCTCCGTCGTGCGCAGGCGCACGAGAGCGTCGCCGAAAGGGGGATGGCCGGACACGCCGGGGATCCAGTCGCCCCCGATCATTGACCGCCACCGGGGATAGTCGCGCAGACTCGACACCGCGTTGTGGACGGCGAGCACGCCGATCCCGCGATCGAGGGCGGCGTCGAGCCCGTGAAGCGAGTCGGCAGGCGCTCCGCGGCCCGTCTCGCCATTGCGCCACGGGTCGCCCGCGTTCACGACGAGCAGGTCCTCCCGCGCGAGCGAGGCGAGTGCAGCGTCGACGTCGGTGGAGAACCGCACGTCGAAGCCCGCCGTACGGAGGATCTCGACGAGCCGCCGCGACGTGGCGACGAAGGGGTGCCAGGGGTCGCCGTAGCGTCCCGTTCCCGCCACCACGATCGCGCGTGGGGAAGAAGCGTCGTGCGAAGGACGCACATCCTCGTCGATCATCGTGCAGTCCTCTCTGAGCAGCGTTACGGCCTCCGGAAACAATCCTGCCGGTCGATCCCGTCGGATCCGCGCCTCCCGTCTCTCGTCGGCGGATCGTCCAGGACGCATCGGCGGATCATCATTGGGTGCCGCACTGCCCGTCCCTACACTCGTGATCGCGTCCGGCGAGGAGCCGAGCGCCGCGAGCAGTGTAGGAGCAGCTGTGCCGTCACCCACCCGGGCCTCACAAGACCTGCGCGGAGCAGGCGCCTACCTGCTCGCCTACTTCCGACCCGAGACAGACGAGGGCGGCGAGCAGATCCGGTTCGCGGTCAGCGGGGTCGACGACCCGACGTCCTGGCAGGAGTTGAACGGCGGACGCGCCGTCCTGTCGAACGAGCTCGGCA
>Ga0308159_1005120_pt1 | contig 11357 bp, 12 predicted proteins | sample PhyCR1_FD_201040 | JGI IMG/M metagenome (GOLD analysis project Ga0308159, IMG submission 201040) | Phyllosphere microbial communities from UC Gill Tract Community Farm, Albany, California, United States - DLSLC.R1 | ecosystem: Host-associated > Plants > Phyllosphere > Unclassified | place: USA...
ACGGCAGGGCCGGCTTGACCATGACGACGTCGGCGCCCTCTTCGACGTCGAGCAGCGCTTCGCGCACGCCCTCGCGGCCGTTGCCGGGGTCGAGCTGGTACGAGCGGCGATCGCCCGTCAGCTGCGAGTTGACGGCCTCGCGGAAGGGGCCGTAGAAGGCCCCCGCGTACTTGGCCGAGTAGGCGAGGATCAGCGTGTCGGTGAAGCCCTCGGCATCGAGCGCCTCGCGCACCGCGCCGACCTGGCCGTCCATCATTCCGGAGAGTCCGAGCATCGCCGAACCCGCCCGCGCCTGCGCCAGGCCCATCGCGGTGTAGCGCTCGAGGGTGGCGTCGTTGTCGACCTCGCCGTCGTCGCGCAGCACTCCGCAGTGACCGTGATCGGTGAACTCGTCGAGGCACAGGTCGGTCTGCACGACCAGCGCGTCGCCGACTTCGGCCACGACGGCCGCGGCGGCGAGGTTCAGGATGCCGTTCGGGTCATCGGCCCCGGAACCCACCGCGTCGCGCGTCTCGGGCACACCGAAGAGCATGACCCCGCCGATGCGCTGCTCGGCGGCCTCGGCGACCGCGCGTCGGAGGGAGTCCAGGGAGTGCTGGACGATGCCGGGCATCGAACCGATCGGGCTCGGCTCGGTGATGCCCTCGCGCACGAACATCGGCAGCACGAGCTGCGAGGGCACGAGGTGCGTCTCGCGAGCGAGACGACGGACGGCGGGGGTGCGGCGCAGGCGGCGCGGGCGATGCTCGGGGAAGCTCATAGGGTCGATTCGTCGGTGTTCAAGGGGAAGCGGGCGACGGCGTCGATGAGGGAGTCGACGGTCTGCGTCTCGGCGACGACGTCGACGCTCAGTCCGGCGCGCTTGGCGTCTTTGGCGGTGCGCGGGCCGATCGCGGCGATGACGGTGGATGCCGGGATCTCGGGGAACTGCTCCACGACCTGCTCGGCGACCGAGCCGCTGGTGACGAGGATCGCGTTGATGCGGCCCGACTGCACGTCGGCGGCGATCTTCTCGGTCACCGGCACACCCACCGTGCGGTAGGCGACGACGCTGCGCACGTCGTGACCGGCCTCGATGAGCAGGCGCGTGAGGACGGGCTTCGCGATCTCGCTCCGGAGCGTGAGAACCTTTCGCGGCTCCGTCTCGATGGCGATCATCTGCTCGGCCATGCCTTGAGCGGAGTTGTCACGCTCGGGGACGAGGTCGACGTGATAACCGACGGCCTGCATCGCCGCTGCGGTCGTCTCACCGACGACGGCGACCTTCGTCTGGGCCGGGATGTCGGCCCTGTAGGCGTAGAGCACGTCGACGGTCGTGGCGCTCGTGAGCGTCAGCCAGTCGAAGGCCCCGGCAGCAAGGTCGGCGAGCGCCTGGTCGAGGGTCGCCTGGTCGTTCGTGGGCGCGAAGTTGATCAGCGGCGCGATGACGGGCACGGCGCCGAGCTGTCGAAGGCTCGCGGCGACACCGTCGCCCCAGGGGCCACCGCGGGGAACGAGGACGCGTCGACCGGCAAGCGGTTTCGGCACGCCGCCCGTCGAGGGGTTCGGCGTGTGCTGCTGGCCTTCGTTCATGTGGTCGACTCTCGTGGTACCAGGTCGGCCGCCCCGCGTTCGAGCAACCGACGCGCGGCTTCGTGGCCCGCTCGCGTCGCTCGCGCGATCGGTCCCCCGTCGTCGGCAGCATCAGCTCCATTGCCACTGCCCGTAGTGTCCCCACCATACCCCGGGTCGAGACGCACCGTCCGGTCAATGCCGATCCGTTGCGTCCCGTCGAGCGCGTACACCACCGCGCGCAAGCGCAGGTCGCCCTCCGCGAGCGAGGCGTGGGTGCCGACCGGCGCGCTGCACCCGGCGTCGAGGGCCGAGAGCACGGTGCGTTCGGCGGTGATGGCCACGCGCGTGCGCTCGTCGTCCAGCTGGGCGAGGGCCGCGTAGGTCTCGGGGTCGATGTCGTCGCGCGTCTCCACGGCCAGCGAACCCTGCCCGGGGGCGGTGGGCCACTCCGCGAGACCGAGCTCCTCGGCGAGGAGCCCGCCGAGGTCTCCGCCGAGCCGCGCGATGCCCGCGGCCGCGAGGATCACGGCATCCAACTCTCCGTCGCGCACCCGGGCGAGACGCGAATCGACGTTGCCGCGGATGTCCCGGATGTCGAGACGGGGATTGTGTCGCAGCGCCTGCGCGATGCGGCGGGGCGAGCCCGTCCCCACCCGCGAGCCCGGGCCGAGAGAGCCGAGCGGCGTGCCGTCGCGCGTCACGACGACGTCGCGCGCATCCTCGCGCCGGGGTGTGGCGGCGATCACCAGGCCGTCGGGCTGCTGCGTCGGCAGGTCCTTGAGCGAGTGCACGAGGAAGTCGCAGCGATCCGCGGCGAGGGCCTCACGCAGGCCGTTCGCGAACACCCCGCGCCCACCCAACTGCGACAGCGAGGCACGGTTGACGTCGCCCTCCGACACGATCGGCACCAGTTCGACGGATCGACCGGATGCCGCGGACACGGCGTCGGCGACCATCTGCGACTGGGTCATCGCCAGGGTGCTGCGGCGAGTGCCGAGGCGCAGGGGCGCACTCACTGCAGGATCTCGGGGATCTCGTCGAGCGTGACCAGCCGGCCGGTGTAGAACGGCACCTCCTCGCGCACGTGACGGCGAGCCTCGGTGTAGCGCAGGTCGCGCATCATGTCGACGAGGTCGGTGAGCACGTCGGCCTCCATCGGAAGGAGCCACTCGTAGTCGCCGAGAGCGAAGGATGCCACCGTGTTGGCGATGACGCCCTTGTAGGCGGAGCCCTTCTTGCCGTGCTCGATGAGCATCTCGCGGCGCTCGGCCTCGGGGAGGAGGTACCACTCGTAGCTGCGCACGAAGGGGTACAGGCACAGCCACTGCTGCGCCTCGATGCCACGGAGGAAGCCGGGCACGTGCGAACGGTTGAATTCCGCGTCGCGGTGCACGCCCATCGCGTTCCACGTGGGCAGGAGGTTCTTGAGCAGGTCGGTGCGGCGCAGGCGCCGCAGGTCGCGCTGGAGTGCCTGCGGGTCTTCGCCGTGCAGCCAGACCATGAGGTCGGCGTCGGCTCGCAGACCGCTGACGTCGTAGAAGCCGCGCACGGTGACACCGTCGGCCTCGATGAGCGAAACGAGATCGGCGAGTTCGGTCGCGTCGGTGGCGGTGACCGGGTTCTCGGGGTCGCGGCGGAAGACCGCCCACAGCGTGTACACGGAGGAAGAGCTGTCATCGGACATGCTCCCAGTCTCGTCCGGTCGGGGCGGCGCTCCAAACCGGTTGACTCGCCGATGAACCACCGGCATGTGCGGGAGTGGCCCGCCCGTTGGTACTGTGCGTCGACGGCGTCGGGGCACGCCGCGCGAAAGGCTCGCCGATGTGGCTGTACGACCTCCCCATGTACCTGGGGTTGCCGCTGTTCGTCATCCTCGTCGTCGGCGGCTCGTGCGCGATCCTGCTCGCGCTGCGCACGTGGGTGCGCAGAACGACACCCCGCGGTGAGGAGTGGGACCGCGTGCTCAGCTACGCGGTCGGGGTGTACGGCGTCTTCTACGGCGTCACCCTCGCCCTCATCGCGACGGCGGCGTACGGCAACTTCACCGAGGTGGACGGCGTCGTGCTCGAGGAATCGTCGTCGCTCGCCTCGCTCTACCGCACCGCCGCCCTGCTCCCGGATCCGCAGGGCGACGAGCTGCAGGCGCAGATCACGCAGTACGCCCGCAACGTCATCGACCTGGACTGGCCCGAACAGCGCCGCCTCGAGATCCCCGCCGAGACGGATGCCAATGTCTCGGCGATGCAACGAGCGATCGGCGCCGTACAGCCCACGACCGCCGCCGAGACGCTGTACGTGCAGCAGTCGCTCGATCAGTTCCAGTTGCTGGTGGAGAACCGACGCGACCGCATCGCCCTGACCCACCTGGCCCTGCCGAGTGTGCTTTGGATCGTGCTGGGCGTCGGAGCGGTGCTCAACGCGGTGCTGATCGGGCTGATCGAGGTGCGGAACCTCCGCGTGCACCTGTTGATGTCGAGCCTGCTCGCTCTGTTCGTCGCCCTGCTGCTCTACGCGATCGCCGGCTTCGACCACGCATACGCCGGCCCGATCGCCGTCACACCGGAGTATTTCGAAGACCTGCTCCGCGGGCTGTTCGCGAACGAGCCGTAGGTCGGGTGCCCGCGACATTCCCGGGAACGACGGAGCGGCCCGTCCCCTCGGGGGCGGGCCGCTCCGCGGGATCTCAGCGCGTGTAGGCGCGCACGATGCCCCAGACAGCCAGGCCGACGAGTGCGGCGACGCCCGCGACGGCGGCCGCGGCCGCACCGGGGTTCTGCTGCGCCCTCTCGCGCACCTCGTGCACGGTGCGGTCGACGGCCTCGCTCGCCCGACGGGGAACGTTCGCCTTGACCTCGATCGCGGCCAGAGCGGCCTTCAGCTCGGCGCGAGCCGACTCGACCGGGTCGGAGATGCCCAGGGGCACCGCCGTGCGGGGAACCGGGACGGGGCGATCAATACTCATCGCGGGCCTCCTTCACGATGCGGACGTCTTCAGAGATGGCTTTGCCGGGGTTCTCGCGCTTCGACAGCTTCTTGAACCGCAGGTAGCCCAGCAGAGCGAGGATCGCGGTGATCACGATCATCACGCCGAAGACGACCAGCGCCGACAGCCACACGGGCCACCACGACGACAGCCCGGCGATCACGAACGCGAAGAAGACCGGAACGGCCCAGAACACGACGATGAGGGCACCGACGAACCACCCGGCGCCGATCCCGGCGTCTTTCGCCGTACGCTGCGCCCACGCCTTCGCCCCGTTGATCTCGGCGACGACGAGATTGCGCACCAACTCGGGGATGTCGCCGATGAGGGTGAACAGACTGTCGTCGGAACGATCGCGGAATCCGCGCGGAGTGGTCATGTGTCAGCTCCCGGACGAGGTGGAGCCGCTCTTGGCCGCACGCGCACGGGTGGTGGCAGACGCCTCGGCCTGCTTGGCGTCGTCGACCGATTCTTCGACGACATCGGCGACCTCGTGGGCGGACTGCTTCGCGGCGCGTCCCGCGCGCTCAGCGCGCTCCTGCACGGTGCCCGATCCGCTCGCGGCACTGGTGACCGACTTCGCGCCCTTCCACACCACACCGGGGACGGACGCGAGGGCCGAGACGCCGAACGCCTTGACCTTCTCGACCTGTCCTTGGACGACGGGCTTGTCCCAGACCTTCGCGGCCTGAGTCTTGATCTGCTCGTACCGGTCGCGGCCTGCCCGTGCGCCGAGCACGTAGCCCGCCACGAGTCCGACGACGAGTGCTGCTTTGCCCCTCATGGGGTCTCCTCACGCTCGATCCAGTGCTGGTCGAGTCTCACAGTAGTCACGTATGCCGCGCTCGGCATCCACCCTTGACAGCCGACCCGAGTTGGTCGAGGCAGACGCGGTCAGGTGGACCAGAGGGCACCGCTGCGTACGCGATCGGCCTCGTCGCGTGCGTCGGGGATGACCTGGGCGAGGCCCGTGCCCGAGATCCACGCGCCGGTCGCACCGAGACCGGGTACCGCGCGCACCGCACCTCGCGCGGCTGCGGTCTCGGCTGCGCGCCCGATGGTCGCCGCTGGCTGCGACTGCACGTAGCGCACCCGGTGCGAGGCCCGGAGGACGGATGCCGGCAGCTCGACGCCCAGCATCGCGGAGGCCTCCGACAGGGCGAGCGCTCCGGCCGCGTCGTCGTCGAGGGCCGCGGTCGCGGGCTCTTCGCCCTGCGCCCCGAACGAGACCCGCACCACGTGGACGCCGGGCTCGGCGGCATCCCGAACCCAGTCCCACTTCGCGGTGGAGTGCGTGAGCGCTTTCGCGACGTGGCTGCCGGGAACGGTGAGGACCCCGGTGCCGCGCGGGGCCCGGTCGAGCTCGGGGGCGTCGACGACGAGCGTGACCACCTCGACGACGGGGGCGACCGGATCGCCCCCCTCGAGACCGGGGACGACGGGGGCGAGCAGCTCGCGCGCCGGGCCTTCGGGAAGGGCGACGATCACGGCCCGGGCCGACAGCGACTCGTCGTCGACGGACGTCGCGACCGTCCAGCCGTCGTCGGTCTTCTCCAGCGAGCGGGCCGAGACGCCGGTGCGCAGCTCGACGCCGCTGTCGCGCAGCCCGTCGACGAGAGCGCCGACCAGTCGGGACATGCCGCCCGCGATCCCCTCAACGGCGCCACCCGGGGCCACGGTCTTCGCCGCAGACCCCGGAACGACGGGAACGTCGGAGGCCGGGGCGTCGGCAGGACGCGCGGCCGCACGGCTCGCTCGAAGGTCGGCGACAGCGCCGGTGAGCGACCCCGCCCGCGTCAACGCGGCGTTCAGGCCGGGAGCCGCGAGGTCGATGTCGATGTCGTCGGGCTGGGCCGAGTAGACCCCGCTGGTGACCGGCGCGACGAGGCGATCGAGCACGCGGGCGCCCAGCCGCGACCGTACGAGCCTGCCGAGACTATGCGCGTGACCGATGGTGAGCGGCGGACGGAGGCGATCCAGGTACGCGCGCCACGCGCCCGGCCACCCGATGACCCGTCGCACGTCGGGAGCGAAAGGATTGTCGGGGATGCCGAGAACCCCGCCCTTCGGAAGCGGCGCCGCCCCGACCCCCGGCACACCCGCGACCCACGCACCGGCGGGATGGGGCGAGACGATGTCGTCGGCCAGGCCGAGCTCGTCGAGGAGCGTGCGGACGATGCCGCCGCGCGTCGCGAAGCTCTCGGCGCCGACATCGAGGGTCATGCCTCCGACCTCGGCGGCTCGGAGGACTCCCCCGAACACCTCCGAGGCTTCGAGGACGGTGACCCGCAGGCCGACCTTCGCACACTCGCGCGCGGCCACGAGACCGGAGATGCCGCCGCCGACGACGATGACCCGCGTCTCGTGGGCATGGCGGACGAGCCGGTCGAGGGGCTCGCTCACGCGTCTTCCCCGTGCGCACGGGCGACGATGCGGGTGAGCACGTCGGGGTCGGTGTCGGGGGGCACGCCGTGACCGAGGTTGAGGATGTGGGCACGCGCCGCGCGACCGCGGGCCAGCACGTCGTCGACGTGGGCGGCGAGCACGGGCCACGGAGCGCCCAGCAGCGCCGGGTCGAGGTTCCCCTGCAGCGTGACGCCGGGGCCGACGATCGCCGCTGCCTCGTCGAGCGGCATCCGCCAGTCGACACCCACCGCGTCGGCGAGACCGCCGAGGCGCATGTCGTCGAGGAAGGCGCCGGTGCCGACGCCGAAGTGGATGCGCGGCACCTCGATGCCCTCGAGGGCGGCGTGCGAGTGGGGAGCGATGAACTCGCGGAACGTCGCGGGCGACAGTGACCCCGCCCACGAGTCGAAGAGCTGCACGGCCTGGGCACCACCGGCGATCTGAGCGTCGAGAAAAGCGCGCGACACCTTCGACAGCCACCCGGCGAGGCGGTGCCACGACTGGGGGTCGGCGTGCATCATGCCGCGGGCGCGCAGGTGCTCCTTGCTCGGTCCGCCCTCGACGAGGTAGGCGGCGAGGGTGAAGGGAGCGCCGGCGAAGCCGATGAGGGGAACGGCATCGTCGAGCTCGGCGGTCACGCGCCGAGCGGCCTCGCGCACGGGCTCGGCGGCGGCGGCGACGTCGTCGGGGTCGATCGCGGTGATGCGCGCCACGTCGTCGGCGGTGCGCACCGGGTCGGCGAACACCGGACCGCGGCCGGGCTCGATCACGACGTCGACCCCGGCCAGGCGGAGCGGAACGACGATGTCGCTGAAGAAGATGGCGGCGTCCACCCTGTGACGGCGGATGGGCTGAAGAGTGATCTCGGCCGCGAGGTCGGGGGTCAGGCACGCGTCGAGCATGCGGGTGCCCACTCGCAGCTCGCGGTACTCGGGCAGCGAGCGCCCCGCCTGCCGCATGAACCACACGGGCTGGCGCTCGGGACGGTCGCCGCGAAGGGCACGGAGCAGGGGCGCGTCGAGGGAGGCCATGGCATCCATCCTTCCACCCGCCGCTGTGGAACCCGGGGGATGCCTTGACGTCGAGAGGCCGCCCGGAATACCCCGAGGAACCCGGGCGTAGAATATGGACGTGCTGCTGTGCGTCAGCGCGAGTCACAAGACCGCGTCCTTCGATCTCCTCGAGCGGCTCAGCGTACCCGCGACACCCGTCGCCCCTTTGATCGCCGAGCACGACGAGTGCGTCCAGGGCGCCGTCGTCGTGGCGACGTGCAACCGCTTCGAGGCGTACGTCGACATGGACGAGCCCGTCACCGCTGCGGTCGCCCTGGGGATCGAAGCCACCCTCGCCGCGATCGAGTCCGCCACCGGCGTTCCCGCCAGCGAGCTCGAGGGCTCCTACACCGTGCTCGGCGGCAGCGACGTGGCCGAGCACCTGTTCTCGGTGGCGTCCGGTCTCGAATCCGTCGTCGTGGGCGAGGGCGAGATCGCCGGCCAGGTGCGCCGCGCGCTCAACGAATCGCGGCAGCTCGGCACCACCTCTGCCGAACTCGAGCGCCTGTTCCAGCGGGCGTCCGAGGCTCAGCGCGGCGTGAAGAACTCCACCGCCATCGGGCGGGCCGGACGCTCCCTCGTGCGCCTCGGCCTCGAACTGGCCGACAGCCGCATCGCCGACTGGTCGACCCAGCGCGTGCTGCTCGTGGGCACGGGCGCCTACGCCGCGGCCACGGTCGCGGCCCTCCGCGACCAGGGCGCCGAAGACATCTCGGTGTACTCGCCCTCGGGCCGGGCCGCGAAGTTCTCGGTCAAGCACGGTCTGCGGGCGATCTCGGCCGAGACCTTCCCGAGCGCCGTCGCCCACGCCGACCTCGTGATCACCTGCACCACGAGCGAGAACCACGTGCTCAGCGCCGCCACCTTCGCCGCCGGTCGCGGCGCGTACGAGACCGCCGTCGACGACGCCGCGGGCGTGTGCCCCGTCGACCACACCGGGCGCCGCCTCGTGATCGACCTGGGCCTTCCGCGCAACGTCGATCCCGACGTCGCGACCGTCCCGGGCGTCGACCTCCTCGACCTCGAGACCATTCGTCTGCACGCCCCGCTCGAAGAGCTGCAGGCCACCGACGCCGCGCGCGACCTCGTACGAGACGCCGCGCGCCGCTTCGCCTCGGTCGGCGAGCGCAAGAACATCACCCCCGCCGTCGTCGCCCTGCGCGCCCACGTCTTCGGCGTGCTCGACGCCGAGGTCGCCCGCGTCCGGGCCCGCGGCGACGAGGGCGGTCACACCGAGCAGGCGCTCCGGCACCTCGTGGGCGTGCTGCTGCACACCCCGACCACCCGGGCGCACGAGCTGGCCGAGACCGGGCGCGCCGACGAGTACATCGACGCCCTGTCGGCACTGTTCGGCATCGAGGTCGAAGGCCCCGCGGACTCCGAGCGTCGCGACATCGCCGACGCGGGCTGAAGGCCCGGCCTCCGCACGCCCGGTCCCGGGCGTCTTTCGCGCGGACGCGTCCGCCGGGGGGCTGCGGACGAACTTTCGCGAGCGGGACACCGCGAGCAGGCATCCCCTCCTGCATTCCACGCCCGCGAGCGGACTTCTGCGCCGCATCCCGCGCCTCGGGCAGGATGGATGCCGTGAGCACACCGGCATCCGAGGTCTATGTCGTCGCGGGGGAACGTCGGCGCGGTAACGCTCCGCGGTGGGCGGCGACCCTTGTGATGGGACTGCTGCAGATCGAGGAAGACGCACCGTCGGTGTCCGAGACGGTGATCCGCCGGGCCGACGGATCGCTCGTCAAACGGCTGAACCCGGGCAGCGTGTCGGACTTCGAGAAGCAGATCTCCGACGTCACCACCGACCTGGAGTCGATGGATGCCGTGCCCTTCGCACGCAAGTGGATCGCCGAGCCCGAAGCAGCCCCGGCGGGCGACGAAACGGCATCCGGCTGACATCTCGGGTCCATCGTGAGGCCGACTCGTCAGCGAGATGCGCTCTCGCGATGAACGCCCACCCCCGGCCGAGGGCGGACGCGCGAGAATGAACGCATGAGCCTGCGCATCACCGACGACCCCGCCGCCGACGAGCTGCTGTCGAGCAACCCGCTCGCTCTGCTGATCGGCATGCTGCTCGACCAGCAGGTCGCGATGGAGACCGCGTTCGCGGGACCGCTCAAGATCCAGGAGCGGACCGGATCGATGGATGCCGGCGCGATCGCGCACCACGACCCCGACGACTTCGCCGCCGCGTTCTCGCAGTCGCCCGCCGTGCACCGCTATCCCGGGTCGATGGCGGGGCGCGTGCAGGCGCTGTGCGCGGCGATCGAGAAGGACTGGGGCGGCTCGGCCGAGAACCTGTGGACGCGCGACGATCCGGACGGTGCCACGGTGCTCAAGCGCCTCAAGGCCCTGCCCGGCTTCGGCGAGCAGAAGGCGAAGATCTTCCTCGCCCTGCTCGGCAAGCAGCGCGGTTTCGACGGCGCCGGATGGCGCGAGGCGTCGGCCCCCTACGGCGAGGACGGTTCGTTCCGGTCGGTGGCCGACATCGTGAGCCCGGAGTCGCTCACGAAGGTGCGTGAGCACAAGCGGGCGGCGAAGGCGGCGGCGAAGGCCGCGGCCACGGAGGGGAAGGCGAAGTAGGCGCTCGCTCCCTCACCGGAGAGATCTGATCGCGAGGGCGACCGCCCTCACCTCGCGGATGCGGCGCTCGTACGTCGCCGCGATCACGATGAGGAGCACGCCGGCGATGCCGAGCCACAGCCACCACAGGCCGGAGGCGCTCTCGTAGAGCGACGTGATCCACGGCCAGAGCTGGGCGACGGCGTGGACGATGAGCACGATCCCGCCGAGCAGAACCGGCGCCTGCCAACGAAAGCGCGCGCCGACCAGCAGCGTCGCCAGCGCGACGAGGCCGAGCGCGAGGACGCGCCACAGCGCGTTGCCGCCGGAGAAGTCGAACAACAGCGACGGGACGAGCAGGAGCACCAGGCCGATGCCGAGTGCCGGCCAGGTCCGCAGCTCGGGTCGTTGACGGAGCGTCCGGATGCCGTGGATCAGGAGCGCCCCGGCGAGGGGAGCCGTGGCCGCCTCGACGGGATCGGCACTGCCGAGAACGATCGCCACGAGGGCGAGGACGGCCGACAGACCGATCGCGGTCCACCGCACCGCCGCACCCTGCCACCACAGCCCGAGGACGAGGACGGCGACGAGCGTCACGATCAGACGCAGCGGACCATCGCCCGTGGCCGAAAGCCGGGTGGCGGTGAGGACCACCGCGACGGCGGGAGCGGCGATCGCGAGAGCCTGCGACACCACGGGCAGGACGTCCGCGCGTCGGCGGAGGAGGAGAACGGCGACGACCACCAGGGGAACGGTCGCGGCGACGAGCCACACGTAGAACAGGGCGGTCACGAGCC
>Ga0308159_1005122_pt1 | contig 11355 bp, 7 predicted proteins | sample PhyCR1_FD_201040 | JGI IMG/M metagenome (GOLD analysis project Ga0308159, IMG submission 201040) | Phyllosphere microbial communities from UC Gill Tract Community Farm, Albany, California, United States - DLSLC.R1 | ecosystem: Host-associated > Plants > Phyllosphere > Unclassified | place: USA...
TCGGGATCGGTGCACTGATGGAGCGCCGGCCAGAGACCCTGTCGGGTGGCGAGCGGCAGCGCGTTGCCATCGCGCGGGCCCTTGCCGCCAGCCCACGCGTGCTGCTGATGGACGAACCGCTGGCCGCGCTGGACGCCCAGCGCAAAGCCGAAGTGATGCCGTACCTGGAGGCATTGCAACGCGGGCTCGACATTCCCGTGATCTATGTCAGCCATGCGCAGGATGAAGTGGCCCGGCTGGCGGCCCACCTGGTGCTGCTGCGCGCCGGAAGGGTAGAAGCCGCCGGGCCCACGGCCGACCTGCTGGCACGGCTGGACCTGCCGCTGGCCCACGGCGACACAGCGGCGACCGTGGTCGCCGGCACGGTGCTGTCGCACGACGCCACAGACCAGCTGACCACCGTGGGCTTTTCAGGCGGGCAGCTGCAGTTCGCCTCGGCAGGGCACCGGCAGCCCGGCCAGTCGCTTCGGCTGAGGGTGCAGGCCCGCGACGTCAGCCTGGCGCTGGCCCTGCCGCAGGGCAGCAGCATCCTGAATGCCGTGGCGGTTCGGGTCACCGCGTTGCAGGAGGACGGCCCGGGCCAGGTGATGGTGGCGCTCGACGCTTCAGGCACATCGCTGCTGGCCCGGATCACGCTCCGCTCCGCGCGTACGTTGGAGCTGGCGCCCGGGCGAACGCTGTGGGCGCAGGTGAAGGGTGTGGCGGTACTGGGCTGAGCGCGGTGTGCTGACGCAGGTTCGGCCCCAGGGGAGAAGCCCGGCAGGCGCCTGCACACGACACCGGGCGACCAGCCCTGAGGCCCCGTCTGGGGTTCAGGGCGAACCACGAGCGCAGGCGACTGGGCGGCGGATGCAGCCCGTTCCAACCACCCAGGAATCGCGGTTGCGCCGTGCCACTGCCGGGGCGGCTACAGGCCCAGGCTGCTTCGCTCTTCGGCTTCTCCACTTCCATGCCGTCATCCCTGGCTCCTGCCTCGCCGGCCCTTGGTTATGTCTTTATCTCAATATCTCTTTATCGCTTCTTAGCCTTATTGCTTTATCGCGTTTTTGTTTCAGCGCCTGGTTTTCATGTGCCTGACTGGTCACTTTAAAAATCCTTATCCCACAACCAATAGCCACACGATCAGGCAGTGAATTCGCATTTTTCCCATTGACAAAAAATTCGCTTTCAGCCGTGAGATCCCCCACCCACAGCACGGCGAAGAAATATCTCCAGTTAACAATTGTTCACTAATGATAGATAAAGTTACTCAATAAAATTTTCGGTGAGTTTGTCGCTATGACCAACACCCCTCCCGCACGCAGCGTCAACCACCGAGGAATCGAATGTTCCAATTTTCACTACGCCGATTAATCAAGCTCGGCGCTCTCTCCCTGGCGCTAACCGCGTCGATCGGGCATTCAGCCGTTCGCGAAGGTTTCAACAACAGCACCGCTCCGAATTGGACCATCACGGGCAATTCGCGGCTGACGGCACCCAATATCGATCCCGAAGGACAAGGTTGGCTTCGGCTCAATCCCTTGGCCACCAGCCAGACCGGCCGGGCACTGCTGACCGGATCGTCGCAGGCCTTGGCCTCCAACGTACCGGTGTATTTCGAATTCGAATACGTGTCCTGGGGCGGAACCGGCGCCGACGGCCTCGTGGCTTTCCTGTACGACGCCGACAAGGACATGGCCGGTGCGCGGAGCGGAGGCTCGCTGGGTTACTGCGGAGGTTCCGGGGCCTACCTGGCCATCGGTCTGGATGAATACGGCAACTTTTCAGGCCCTTACGACCGAGACGTGAAGGTCTGCAGATTCAATGACCAAGCAAACACCCGTTCCCAGTACGTCGACAGCGTCGTGATCCGCGGGCCGGAGGGCAGCAACTACCCGATGGTTGCCACCAAGAAATACGCCTCCGGCATCGACTTTCCCCGGGCCACCGCCCGCCCTGCGGCCACCAAGGTGCAGGTGTCGTTACAGCCGGCTACGGTGGGCTACAACATCACGGTCACGTTGATCCGCAACGGCGTGGCCACCAAGATGTTCGACAACGTGTCCTTCCCCTACGCGGCTCCCAACAACGTCCGCGTGGGTTTCGGTTCAGCGACCGGGCTTGACACCAATGTCCACGAGGTGCGGGGTCAGGTGCTGGACGTACTGACCGAAGTTGACGTGGCCAAGCGGTTGACGTCCTCCGACCCGGCCGCGCGTGGCTCGACCGTGTCTTACTCCGTCAGCTACGCCAACGTCTCGAACTTCGAGATCACTGCAGGGAACATCCAGTATGAGGATATCGTGCCTGCGGAGATCGAGAACGTCAGTTGGACGTGTAGCGGGAACGCGTGCCCTGCCCCCAGCGGAAACGGCAACATCCAGGGAGTCAACCAGGGCTCCCTGCAGGCCGGTGAACTTATCCGCTTCGACATTACCGGGCGGCTGTCCCGGAACGTGGCGGATGGGCAAACGATCACCAATACCGCGAAGGTCAGCTTCGTACCCAATTCGCCCTACTCCGGCCCCGAGAAGGAATCCAGCGTCAGCTTCTCCACGCAGGTGACTGCCGATATGGACGTGGCCAAGACCTTGCAGACCCCCACCCCGGCCGCGCGTGGCTCCAATGTGTCTTTTGAGATCACCTACACCAACCGCTCGGCCTTCGAAATGCCTGCGGGCAACATCCGGTTCGAAGACGCCGTACCCGCAGAGATCACGAACGTCAGCTGGACTTGCGCCGGGACGGGGTGCCCTGCCGCCAGCGGAAACGGCAGCATCCAGAGAGTCAACGCTGGCCCGATAGCTGCCGGTGGCACCGTGGTGTTCACGGTGTCCGGCCAGTTGTCCCGGAACGTGACGGATGGGCAGACCATCGCCAATACCGCAAAGGTCAGCTTCGAACCCGCTTCCTCCTACTCTGGCACCGAGAAGCAATCCACCGCCACCGTGACTGCGCGGGTGACTGCCGAGATGGACGTGGCCAAGACCTTGCAAAGCCCGACCCCGGCCGCGCGTGGCTCCAATGTCTCTTTCAGAATCACCTACACCAACCGCTCGGGCTTCGAAATGCCTGCGGGCAACATCCGGTTCGAAGACACCGTACCCGCCGAGATCACGAACGTCGGCTGGACCTGCGCCGGGACGGGGTGCCCTGCCGCCAGCGGAAACGGCAGCATCCAGACAGTCAACGCTGGCCCGATAGCTGCCGGTGGCACCGTGGTGTTCACGGTGTCCGGCCAGTTGTCCCGGAACGTGACGGATGGGCAGACCATTGCCAACACCGCAAAGGTCAGCTTCGAACCCACTTCCTCCTACTCTGGCGCCGAGAAGCAATCCACCGCCACCGTGACTGCGCGGGTGACTGCCGATATGGACGTGGCCAAGACCTTGCAGAGCCCCACGCCGGCCGAACGTGGCTCTGACGTGTCTTACAAAATCACCTACACCAACCGCTCGGCCTTCGAAGTTCCTGCCGGCAACGTCCGGTTCGAAGACACCGTACCCGCCGACATCACCAACGTCAGCTGGACCTGCGCTGGGGCCGGATGTCCTGCGGCCAGCGGGACCGGCAGCATCCAGGCAGTCAACCGAGGTGCGATGGCTGCCGGTGCCACGGTGGTGTTCACGGTGTCCGGAAAGTTGTCCGACAAGGTGACGGATGGGCAAACGGTGACCAACACCGCGAAGGTCGGTTTCGAGTCGACTTCCACCTACTCCGGCACCGGCAAGCAAGCCACGGCGACCCTGACCGCACGGGTTCCGACCGATATCAAGCAAGTCCCTGCACTGGAGGGCACTGGCCTGCTGATCGCGTCGGGTGCGCTCGGTGCGCTGGGCGCTTTCTTTGCCCGCCGCCGCAACGCGCGCAAGGACAGCTGAGTTCCGGGCAGCTCGCCTGCCTTGCGGTAGGCCCGCAAGGGCCTAAAGCGCGGTGCCCGGGGAGAAGCAAGCGCAGCTTCCCCCGTGGCACCTGAGCCCGACCGGCTGCCGTGGGGCTTCTCCTCGGGTCGGGCACAGGCATCGTGGAATCGCCTGACGGGTGCCGCGGGCGGAGACGTTGGGAAAGAACGCGCCAAGCCCGTCGCACCGGCCCCACAAGCACGCCCCTCTGTTTTCCGTACACCCCCTGGCCCGCGCCGGGGGAGCGCTTTGCACCATGATGGACCGCGCCGGTGAGACCCGCTTGGGGCACACCGGCCCCATTTACGCGATCTGACCCGAAGCCCTTTGTGAACGACACAGTCGCTCTGCATTCCCCCCTGCAAGCCGCGTCACCGAAAGCGACTTCGGGCGCGCCATTCCCCCAGGTCAGGGTCACGACGCCCACGTGAGGATGCTGCCCCGCAGAAACCGTGCGCCAGCGGGCAGGCCGGCTTCCCTGCGGGGCGAGGCACCGACTGCAGCGAGCCACATCGTTGTCGGTAGGACGGACGACACAGCACTGCGGGGCGCAACGCGGCGTCACCGGCACGCTGCGGCGACAGGGCACGCCGCACCCCCAATTGGTGCATTGCTGCACTCTGCGCCCCGGACTGGGGCGCGCTCTGCCTGACCTACGCTGGGACTGCGGCACCGAAGCCCAGGCACGGATCGTGCTCAGTCCACGACGACGCCTGCGGCAGTGCCGCCGCCGGCTCAACAGCCTCCGCCAACGACGGCGGAACCCGATGGCCTTGCGGCAGCCCAGCCGCACCCGCCATCGGCCGTTCCCAACCGACTTACGCCCGCGTCTTGCGGGGGCCCATGTCACGCGCCGCATCCACTCATCGATGCGCGGCACGCAGACCTGCACTCCCCCGCCCGCCGTGGAATTGCAGGATCACCCCCATGAAAATCATCGTTGTAGGCCATGGCATGGTCGGCCACAAGCTCCTGGAAGAACTGGAGCAGTTGAAGGTTGCCGCAGAGGTGACTGTGCTGTGCGAAGAGCGGCGTCCGGCCTACGACCGGGTGCACCTGTCCGAATTCTTCTCCGGCAAGACGGCGGACCAGCTGTCGGTGGTGGAGCCTGGCTTCTTCGAGCGCAGCGGCTTCACGCTGCGGCTCGCCGCACGGGCCGCCTCCATCGAGCGGCGCAACAACACCGTCACCACGCTGGACGGCGAGGTGCTGCACTACGACAAGCTGATCCTGGCCACCGGCTCGGTGCCGTTCGTGCCGCAGGTGCCGGGGCGGGACCGGCCGCATTGCTTCGTCTACCGCACCATCGAAGACCTGGAAGGCATGCAGGCCAGCGGCGCCCATTCCAAGACCGGCGTGGTGGTGGGCGGCGGCCTGCTGGGCCTGGAATGCGCCAAGGCGCTGCGCGACCTGGGCCTGGAGACGCATGTGGTCGAGTTCGCGCCGCGGCTGATGACCGTTCAGGTGGACGACGGCGGCGGCCGGGTGCTGCGCAGCAAGATCGAGGCGCTGGGCGTGCACGTGCACACCAGCCGCAACACGGTGGAGATCACCGACGGCGCCATGGCGCGCCACCGCATGGTGTTTGCCGACGGCACCCATCTGGAGACCGACATGATCGTGTTCTCCGCCGGTATCCGCCCGCGTGACGAGCTGGCCCGCCAGTGTGCGCTGGCCCTGGGGCCGCGCGGCGGCGTGGCGGTGGACGACCACTGCCGCAGCAGCGACCGCGACATCTACGCCATCGGCGAATGCGCGTCGTGGAACGAACAGCTCTTCGGCCTGGTGGCACCGGGCTACGACATGGCCCGCGTGGTGGCGCGCCACATCGCCGGCCAGGGCGATGCGGCCTTTGCCGGCGCCGACATGAGCACCAAGCTCAAGCTGATGGGCGTGGACGTGGCCAGCATCGGCGACGCGCAAGGCAAGACGCCGCACTGCCGCAGCTACCAGTACATCGACGAGCGCAAGCAGATCTACAAGAAGATCGTGGTGAGCGAAGACGGCAAGACGCTGCTGGGCGCCGTGCTGGTGGGCAATGCCGACGAGTACGGCACGCTGCTGCAGATGGCGCTCAACGGCATTGCCCTGCCCGACGAGCCCGAATTCCTGATCCTCCCTTCCAGCGACGGCAAGGCCAAGCCGGGCCTGGGCGTGGAGGCGCTGCCCGACACCGCCCAGATCTGCTCGTGCAACAACGTGAGCAAGGGCCAGATCTGCTCGGCCGTGGGCGACGGCGCCTGCACCATCGCCGAGATGAAGGCCTGCACCAAGGCCGGCGCCACCTGCGGCGGCTGCGTGCCGCTGGTCACCCAGGTGATGAAGGCCGAGATGGCCAAACGCGGCATGGCGGTGAACAACCACCTGTGCGAGCACTTCCCGTATTCGCGCCAGGAACTCTTCCACCTCGTTCGCGTGGGCGAGATCAAGACCTTCGACGACCTGCTGGCCCGGCATGGCCGTGGCCTGGGCTGCGACGTGTGCAAGCCGGTCGCGGCCAACATCTTCGCGTCGGTCTGGAACGAGTTCGTGCTGAAGCCCCAACTCGCCAGCCTGCAGGACAGCAACGACTACTTCCTCGGCAACATCCAGAAGGACGGCACCTATTCCGTCGTGCCGCGCATGGCGGGCGGCGAAGTCACGCCCGACGGCCTGATCGCCGTGGGCCAGGTGGCCAAGAAGTACGGCCTCTACACCAAGGTGACGGGCGGCCAGCGCGTGGACCTGTTCGGCGCACGCGTCGAGCAACTGCCGCTGATCTGGGAAGAACTCATCGCCGCCGGCTTCGAGTCGGGCCACGCCTACGGCAAGTCGCTGCGCACCGTGAAGAGCTGCGTCGGATCGACCTGGTGCCGTTACGGCGTGGGCGACAGCGTGGGGCTGGCCGTGGAGCTGGAGAACCGCTACAAGGGCCTGCGCGCACCGCACAAGATCAAGTTCGGCGTCTCGGGCTGTACCCGCGAATGCGCCGAGGCGCAGGGCAAGGACGTGGGCATCATCGCCACCGAGAAGGGCTGGAACCTCTACGTCTGCGGCAACGGCGGCATGAAGCCGCGCCACGCCGAGCTGCTGGCGTCCGACCTGTCCAAGGAGCAGCTGGTGCAGCTGGTGGACCGCTTCCTGATGTTCTACGTGCGCACGGCCGACCGCCTGCAGCGCACCAGCACCTGGCGCGACAACCTGGAGGGCGGGCTGGACTACCTGAAGGGCGTGGTGGTGAACGACACGCTGGGCCTGGCTGCCGAACTGGAGGCCCAGATGCAGCATGTGGTCGACACCTACCAGTGCGAATGGAAGACCGCCGTGACCGACCCCGCCGTGCGCCAGCGCTTCCGCACCTTCGTCAACAGCAGCCAGCCGGACGAGCACATCGTGTTCGTGAACGAGCGCGGCCAGATCCGCCCGGCCCGCGCCGACGAACGCGGTCCCGCCGTGGCCGAAGCGGAGGCGGCCGCATGACGCTCTCGACCGCCGCATTGCACGAAGCCATCGACATCGCCACCGACAGCCACGCCGCCATGAGCACCGAAACCTCTCACTTCCACGACATCTGCGCCGTCAGCGACATCGTTCCCGCCACCGGGGTCTGCGCCTTGGTGGAGGGCCGCCATGTCGCAGTCTTCCGCGTGGGCCAGGGGCAGTTCCACGCCATCGACAACGTCGATCCGCAGTCCGGCGCCAGCGTGCTCTCTCGCGGGCTCGTCGGCAGCCTGGGCGACCGCGTCGTGGTGGCGTCGCCGCTCTACAAGAACCACTTCGACCTGCGCACGGGCGAATGCGTGGAAGCACCGCAGAACTCGGTGCGGGCGCACACCGTGCGCATCGAGGGCGAGCGGGTGCTGCTCGCGCTGTCCCGCTGAACCGCTGCAGCCGCCAGCGACCCACCCCATCCAAGATTTCATCGAACCTTCGACTGCACACACCATGGCCTACCTCGCTCCCTCCGAATTCGTCACCAAGATGGTGGACTCCGGCGAATCCAAGCTGCTGATGTCCACGCGCGACACCCTGATCCGCTCCTACATGGCGGGCGCCATCCTGGCGCTGGCCGCGGCCTTCGCCGTGTCGGTCACCGTGAACACCGGCAACGCGCTGGTGGGCGCCATGCTGTTCCCGGTCGGCTTCATCATGCTGTACCTGCTGGGGTTCGATCTGCTCACCGGCGTCTTCACGCTGGCGCCGCTGGCCGTATTCGACAAGCGCCCGGGCGCCACCTGGGCCGGCGTGCTGCGCAACTGGGGGCTGGTGTTCTGCGGCAACTTCGCCGGCGCCTTCACGGTGGCCGTGTTCATGGCCATCATCTTCACCTTCGGTTTCTCCGAGGCACCCAACGCCATCGGCCAGAAGATCGGCCACATCGGCGAAGGCCGCACGGTGGGCTACGCAGCGCACGGCGCGGCGGGCATGCTGACGCTCTTCATCCGGGGCGTGCTGTGCAACTGGATGGTCTCTACCGGCGTGGTGGCGGCCATGATGTCCACCACCGTCTCGGGCAAGGCCATCGGCATGTGGATGCCGGTCATGGTGTTCTTCTACATGGGCTTCGAACACTCCATCGTGAACATGTTCCTCTTCCCCATCGGCCTGATGCTGGGCGGCCAGTTCACGTTCATGGACTACCTGATCTGGAACGAGATCCCGACCGTGCTGGGCAACCTGGTGGGGGGCCTGACCTTCGTCGGCGCCGCGCTCTACTCGACCCACTACAAGACCGCGCCCAAGCGCCGCGTGAACTGAACCCAGGCGCCTGCAACGCCATGGCCCACGGCCTGCGCGTGACGCTCGGCCAGCACTCGCTGGCGGGGGCGCACGGTGCCAACCAGGACTTCCACGGCGCGCTGCTGCCGACCGGGCACCTGCTCGCCAGCAAGGGCATCGCCCTGGCGCTGGCCGACGGCATCAGCTCCAGCGCCGTGAGCCAGGTCGCGGCGCAGGCGGCGGTCCGGTCTTTCCTGGACGACTACTACGCCACTTCCGAAGCGTGGTCGGTACGGCGCGCGGCGCAGCGCGTGCTGAACGCAACCAACTCGTGGCTGCACGCGCAGACGCAGCGCGGCGAGGGACGGTTCGACAAGGACCGCGGCCATGTCTGCACCTTCACCGCGCTCATCCTCAAGGGGCGGCAGGCGCACTTGCTGCATGTGGGCGACGCCCGCGCCTACCGCCTGCACCCGCAGGCGCTGGAGCAGCTGACCGACGACCACCGGGTGCGCGTCTCGTCCGCAGAGTCGTACCTGGGCCGTGCCCTGGGCATCGGCGCGCATGTCGAGATCGACTACCGCCACTGGGATGCCGAAGCGGGCGACATCTACCTGCTGGCGACCGATGGCGCCTACGAAGGACTGGAAGCCGCCGACGTGCATGCTGCGCTGCGCGCCCATGCGCACGATTTCGATGCGGCAGCCGCCGCGCTGGCGACCCTGTCCCGGGAACGCGGCGGCACGGACGACGCCACCGTGCAGCTGCTGCGGGTGGAGGCGCTGCCCGCAGCCGACGCGCCCTTGCCGCATGCCGCGCGCGAACGCCTGGCTCTGCCCCCGCTGCTGGCCCCGCGCGACCGCTTCGAGGGCTTCACCATCGTGCGCGCGCTGCAGGTGAGCGCGCGCAGCCACGTGCACCTGGCCACCGACGATGCGAGCGGCCAGGCGGTGGTGTTGAAGACCCCGTCGGTCGACCTGCGCGAACAGCCGGCCTATCTGGACGCCTTCGTGCTGGAAGAATGGGTGGCGCGGCGCATCGACAGCCCCCATGTCGTGAAAGCCTGGGCCGGCGAACGGCCGCGCAGCCACCTCTTCGTGGCGCTGGAGTACATCGAGGGCCAGACCCTGTCGCAGTGGATGGTGGACCACCCCCGGCCCGCGCTGGCCGCCGTGCGGGCGCTGGTCGAGCAGATGGCGCTGAGCCTGCATGCACTGCACAGCCGCGAGATGCTGCACCAGGACCTGCGGCCGGACAACGTGATGATCGACGCCCACGGCACGGTACGGCTGATCGACCTGGCCGCGACCCATGTGGCCGGCCTGGCGGAAAGCGCCACCAGCGAAACCGCCGCACAGCCCCCCGGCACGCTGCAGTACATGGCGCCCGAATACCTGCTGGGCCGTGGCGGCAGCCCGCAGTCCGACCTGTTCGCGCTGGCGGCCATCGCCTACCAGATGCTGACGGGCCAGCTGCCCTACGGCCTGAACGCCTCCCGCGTGCGCACGCCCCAGGACGTGCGGCGGCTGCGCTACACGCCCGTTCGCCATCTGCGGCCCGACCTGCCCGAGTGGGTGGACGGCGTGCTGTCCAAGGCCTTGGACCCGGACCCTCTGCGGCGGCAGGAAGCGGCCTCGGAACTGGCACACGACCTGCGCGCGCCGGCCCGGTCATTCGGGCGCCGCCGCAGCACGCCGCTCATCGAACGCGACCCGGTGCGGTTCTGGCAGGGCCTGAGCCTGCTGCTGGCGCTGTTGCTGGTGGCCGTGCTGGGCTGGTATGTGCCGGGATGGCAGGCGCTGGGCCGTTGACCCGGCGGTTCGCCCGGCACCGCTAGGCCCGCGCGCTCAGGGCTTGGCGTTCGGGAAGAAAAGCTGCTCGCCGCCCACCTTGTATTGCGCGATGGTGGTCTGGCCCGACGGCGAGATCACCCAGTCCACGAACTTCTGCGCATCGCCCGCCTTCACGTGCGGATGGCGGGCAGGGTTGACCACCATCACGCCGTACTGGTTGAAGAGCCGGGTGTCGCCTTCGACCAGCACCGCCAGCGCGGCGCGGTTCTTGAAGTTGAGCCAGGTGCCCCGGTCGGCCAGCACATAGGCGCCGCTGGAGGCTGCGATGTTGAGCGCCGGCCCCATGCCGCAGCCGCATTCCTTGTAGGCGCCCCCCTTGCCGCCCTCGCCCACCGCCATCTTCCAGTAGCGCAGTTCGGCCGCGTGCGTGCCGCTCTTGTCGCCGCGCGAGATGAATTCGGCATTCGCTGCAGCGATCTTGCCCAAGGCGGCGACGATGTCCTTGCCGCGCGTGCCGGCCGGGTCGGCGGGCGGGCCGATCAGCACGAAGTCGTTGTACATGACCGGGTAGCGCTGGGTGGCCCAGCCGTCGGCGACGAATTTCTCCTCGGCCGCCTGGTCGTGCACGAACAGCACGTCGGCATCGCCGCGCCGCGCCATGTCCAGCGCCTGGCCGGTGCCCACCGCCACCACCTTCACGTCCAGCCCGCTGGCCTGCTTGAAAGCCGGCAGCAGGTGGCTGAAGAGACCCGACTGCTCCGTGGACGTGGTGGACGCCATGGTGATGGACTGCGCCGATGCGCCGCTGGCAAATGCTATTAAAACAATAGCTGCAAACCCTTTATTGACAAGCGCTGCAGGCCGAAAAGACTTCAAACTCAGGCTTCGATTCATACCATTTCTCCTTTGACGAACAGGCGGGCCGCCTCCGGCAGCGGCCCATGAAAGAAGTCGTGTACCGGCAAGTCGGCCATGACGCGGCC
>Ga0308159_1005123_pt1 | contig 11354 bp, 8 predicted proteins | sample PhyCR1_FD_201040 | JGI IMG/M metagenome (GOLD analysis project Ga0308159, IMG submission 201040) | Phyllosphere microbial communities from UC Gill Tract Community Farm, Albany, California, United States - DLSLC.R1 | ecosystem: Host-associated > Plants > Phyllosphere > Unclassified | place: USA...
AAACTATGTTGGCATTGATGTAAAACATTTCGAACCCGTTATCGATGGCATGCAGGACTGTGTGAATAGTCCTTGGGGAACCGCAATATTATCCAGAATACCTGATGTGGTGCTTTGTGGTAAAACCGGTACAGTGCAAAATCCACATGGTAAAAACCACTCTGTTTTTATCGGCTTTGCCCCACGCGACAATCCGAAAATTGCAATTGCGGTTATTGTAGAAAATGCAGGTTTTGGAAGTACTTATGCCGCTCCCATCGCCAGTTACATGATTGAAAAGTATTTAAAAGGCAAAGTAACAGGCTCAAGAGCGGCACAGGTGGAATGGATGAAAAGCCAAAACCTTTTACCGGTTTTAAAAGATAAAACGAAGCCAGTTAAGATCGTGACCAAAGCCGATAGCTTATTAATTAAAAAAGCGGATTCAACTAAAAAAGTAAAAGATAGCTTGAGCATAAGGGCCGCAACTATAAAACAAAGTGTGGCTACCAAGCCAAAAGGAAACAAAACCGTTCCATCAGAAAACCCTGTAACCCAAAAGTAAGATGCAGCAACAACAGGGAAACCGTTTCTTTTTCAATGTCGATTGGATTACCGTTTTGATTTATATTGCCTTATGCGCCATTGGGTTTGTCAACATTTACGCTTCTGTTCCTCCAGAGAAAACGATGGCCTTTGGTTTTAACGAACTTTACGGCAAGCAGCTTATTTATGTGATTTCCGGATTAATTTTAGGCTTAGCCATTTTGTTATTTGATGGCAGGCTTTTTAACGTCTTCTCTCCTTTTATTTACGGAGGTACGTTATTATTGCTTCTCGCGGTATTAGTTATCGGAAATAAAGTGGCAGGTAATCAGGCCTGGATCGCCATTGGCTCCTTTAAACTGCAGCCTGCCGAATTCGCCAAATTTGGAACTGCTCTACTTTTGGCCCGATACGTGGGTAGTTTTAATCCTAAATTCCGCGATTTTAAATCAATAGCCATAGCAGCATTAATTGTTGGTGCACCGTTGCTATTAATTATGCTTCAGCCCGATACAGGCTCGGCTTTGGTCTTTCTAGCCTTTATGTTCCCGCTTTATCGCGAAGGTTTATCTGGTTATTTCCTTTTGATATTTCTGGGAATGATCGTATTGTTTGTAGCCGATTTCCTGGTACCCACATGGATTTTGATTACAATTATCACCGTAATTGCAGGTTTATTTATTTACAATAACCGCAGGAAACAGAAGATTATTTTCTCTACAGTTTTCGTTACCGTTTTTGCTATTGGTTACCTCTTCCTAATTAAAGTTGCTTACGAAAAGGTTTTGGCACCACACCAAAGAAGTCGTATTGAGCTGATGCTTGGCCTAAAAACAGATAACAGAGGTGCCGGTTATAACGTAATTCAATCTCAAATTGCCATAGGCTCTGGACAGGTTACCGGTAGAGGATTTTTAGAAGGAACACAAACTAAATATGGCTATGTGCCGGAACAGAGTACCGATTTTATCTTCTCAACCATTGGTGAAGAATGGGGATTTTTGGGCTGTTCTGTAGTCATTGGTTTATATAGTTTTTTACTGTTGAGGCTGATTAACTTAGCCGAAAGACAGCGATCTACTTTTTCCAGAGTTTACGGCTACAGTGTAGCCTGTATTCTCTTTTTCCACGTCTTCATTAACATAGGGATGACCATTGGAATTATTCCGGTGATTGGAATCCCCCTGCCGCTAATTAGTTATGGAGGTTCTTCGCTATGGAGCTTCACCATTTTGCTATTTATCTTTCTGAAGCTGGATTCGAATAGAATGGGATTTTTTTAGGAGCAAGAGTAAGGATCAAAGAGTAAAGATCAAGGAGTAAGGATATAGTCGTACAGTCAGCGGGCTAGTTCGCTGCTAGTCGAGATTTGCAATCTCGACTCAAAATATGTTATTGCAAATCCTGACGAAAATACGAATGAGATTGCGAAGCTATTGAAGGGTCCGCATCCCAATGAAGATCGTCGGAACGGGATTGCAAATCACAATTGACAAGAATGAGATTGCTACAGGTAATGATGGATTAGCTTCGCCATGACGATCTTTGGAACTCACTGCGAGTTAAGGGGTTTTGCCTTGATGCGATCAGGCTTAAAACTTATAGCCTATAACTTACAACTCAATAAAAAGCCCTGACACCTAAACCCGTAATAGGCAACTCATTTAAACCTTCTATTCAACAATTCGTAAAACTGGTCAACTGTTGCCTGTTTGCTGGCCCAATCATTTTTAGCAGCATAATTTGTCTGCAAAAAGCTATCTGCTGCTTCAAAACTATTCATCTTATTTACAATATCAATCGCTTCTGAATAGGCCAGATTATATCCTTTAAATAAATCTTTAACGAATAGTAATTTTTCATTTAAACTGATGCCTTGTTTTAAATCAGCTATTGGTGCTTTAATTGGCTCTTCGTTGTTTGCATGTGTTTTGGCCAATAAATCATTTAAACTAGGTGCTGGCGTTGATGAGATCGGCTGAACTGGAGGTCTAACCGGAATGGCTTCCGGAATAAACATGGGTTTTTCTTCAACCACTGGCGGCGAAATAATAGGATCGTCCATCTCTACATCTCTTAATGCTTCGATAGGTTTAAAATCATCAATCTGAGCCTCAACCTCTTTCTTGATCTCTTTCTTAGCCTCAACCGCTTCCTCTTTAACTTCTGGTTCATCATCATGAGGAATTAAAAATGGCTCCGGACCAATTTCATCTTCCTCAGTCGTTACGGTTTCTTCCTCAACAAAATTTGGCTGCTCCTCTTTTTCATGGATCATTTTCTTTTGAGCAAGTACCTGCTCTTCATCTTTACTCAGCGGACGATCGAAAATATCTTCAACCGACTTTTCTTCGTAATCGAATTTATCATCAGTACTGTGATTACCTAAAACAAACTCAAAAGAATGATCATCCTGATCGGGTTTAAAGAAATCTTTTTGTAAAACTTCGTCTGCAACATCTTCATGAATTTTTTCGTCATCCAAAACTTCTTGCTCCTGCTTTACGTCCACTCTTTCTTCCTCCTCCTCTGCAGTGGCAATTTCTTCCAGCTCAGCGGTGTCGAAACTTTCCTCTTCCTCTAAATAACTTTTATCCGCCCAAATTTCATCTTCTAAAGTTTCTGGTCGAGCCGCAAACGGCACCTCATGCGTAGTTACATTTCGCTGTTGCGAAGTGCTGTTTAACTTTTGAACAATACGAACATGATCAGCTAAAAAATCGGCATTCGCTAAAAACAGCTCCACTTCTAAATCGTTTAATTGTTCAGGATTTTGAGCCAAGAACTGGTATTGCTCATTTAATTCATTTAGAATATTGCCTACTTTTTTAAAGATATTTTGTTGGTTCATCATGAAGTGATAACGATTTTTTGGTCGATTTATGTTGGTAACTATGTATTCAAAAATAACACATAATTATGATATTTGTTCGGTTTAAAATTAAAGAGAATCCACCGGGTTATAAAAAATAAGGCATGTTATTTAGCGAACAGAATTTTAGAAGAAGGGGAGAATTTTCAGGAAGTATTGAAGTGGTATGTGGCTCTATGTTTTCTGGAAAAACTGAAGAGCTAATCCGCCGACTAAAAAGAGCCCAAATTGCTAAGCTGAATGTAGAGATTTTCAAACCTCGGACAGATACCCGCTATCATGAAAGTGCAGTGGTTTCTCATGATTTAAATTCCATAAACTCCACTCCTGTTGATAGCGCTTCGGCCATTTTACTATTGGGAACCAATACCCAGGTTGTAGGCATTGATGAGGCCCAGTTTTTCGACAATGAACTTCCGGATGTTTGTAATAAGTTAGCGCTCAAAGGCATCAGAGTTATTGTTGCCGGGCTCGACATGGATTTTACGGGCAAACCTTTTGGACCCATGCCCGCTTTGATGGCCATTGCCGAGCATGTTACAAAAGTAAATGCCGTTTGTGTTTGCTGTGGCAACCCTGCGCTTTACAGTTACCGGACAGTTGCTGATGAAGCTACCGTTTTACTCGGCGAAAAAGAAAGTTATGAGCCACGATGCAGGGCTTGCTACAATTTGGGTAAGGGATAACCGATTTCAAAACTGTTTTCTTATCCGATTGTTAGTCAATACTAAATACTAAAATTCAATTGAAAACGATTTCCATTTTAGGTTGCGGCTGGTTTGGTTTTGCTTTTGCAAAGAAATTAGTTGAGCTTGGTTACGAAGTGAAAGGATCTACCACTTCGGCCGAAAAACTTGATTTACTTGCAGAAGAGAAAATTAATCCGTTCCTAATCAATTTCACAGCTGAGCAAATTATAGCCGACAACGAATTCTTTGATGCGGATGCGCTTTTTATCTGCATTCCTCCAAAAAGAAACTCTACTGAACTTCTTGATTACCCTCAAAAGATAAAATCAATTTTGGCAGCCGCCAAAGATAAATCGAAACAGGTCGTATTAATCAGCTCGACAAGTGTATATGCTGATGAAAATAAAACAGTAAACGAAAACAGCGAGACACATCCCGATACCGATTCGGGGAAGGTAGTATTGTCTGCAGAAAACATCTTAAAGTCTTCTCTACCAGATCAGTTTACCATTATTCGCTTCGCGGGATTGATTGGGCCTAATAGAAACCCCGGCAGGTTTTTTGCTGGCAAAACTGATGTTCCAAATGGTTTAGCACCTGTTAATCTCATCCATCAAACTGATGCTGTTGGTATTGCGGTTGCAATTTTAGACAAACAGGCTTACGGACGGATTTATAACGCTTGCTCTCCTCACCATCCCACAAAAAAGAAGTTTTACACCGAGGCGGCGAAAACATCTGGTTTAATGGAACCCTTTTTTACAGACGAAATGAAAGATTGGAAGGTTGTGGAAAGTGTTAACGTTCCTGAGTGGTTAAAATACGATTTCCAGATTGTAATTTAGTTTCTAGCTCACGCTTCAAAAAACCTGTCATTCTGAGCGCAGCGAAGAATCCCTAACCTACACAAAGCGCTATCTCAACTTGCCGCAACACCTGAAACAAAATCTATAAGTTTTTAATGTTGGATCTTTGATTTAACAGATTCTTCGCTGCGCTCAGAATGACCAAGCGTTGATCGAGATTTAATCAGCTCAACAGCCCCAATAATTCCTTTTTGCTTAAGTTCTTAAAAAATCCACCATCGGTTTGAATCAAATTTTTAACCAGATCCTTTTTTGTAGCTTGCAATTTCATAATTTTTTCTTCAATCGTATCCGGGCAAATTAGCCTTACTGCCATTACATTATTATGTTGCCCAATGCGGTAAGCTCTATCAATGGCTTGATTTTCAACCGCAGGATTCCACCATGGATCAACGAGATAAACATAATCTGCCTGGGTTAAATTCAAACCTGTTCCTCCTGCTTTCAAACTGATCAGAAACACAGGAATATCATTATTTTGCTGAAAAGATTGAACAACTTCTTCCCGATTTTTGGTTTGTCCAGTCAGATACTCATATTTAATATGACGTTTTTCGAGTTGTTTTTTAATTAAATCGAGCATGGTTACAAACTGAGAAAACACTAAAATTTTATGGTTTAACGCCTTGTTTTCTATTTGTTCCAAAAGCACATCGATTTTTGATGATGCCTGTAAGTAAGATTTTCCATCCGCCAACAAGGCTGCAGAATTGCAAATCTGCCTCAATTGAGTAATGCTTTTTAACACGTGCATGGAACTTTTGGGCAGCTCGTCTTCAGTTTTATTTAAAATATAATCCTGAATTTCCTTTTTGTTTGCCTCATAAACTTCTCGCTGCTCCGCTCCCATTTCACAGTATAAAATGATTTCTGTTTTATCAGGAAGTTCTGTAGCTACCTGCTCTTTGGTTCTTCGAAGAATAAATGGCCTGATCTTCTGCTGAAGTTCCTCTGCTCGTCGCTTATCTTTGAACTGATCAATCGGGGTAGAATATAAATCAGCAAATTGCTGTTTACTGCCAAATAAACCCGGGCAGGCAAAAGACAATTGCCCGTATAAATCAAAAGTATTGTTCTCAATCGGTGTACCGGTCATCACAACTTTATTCCGCGATTGCAACAACCGAACTGCTTTGTATCGCTGCGATTCAGCGTTTTTAATGTTTTGCGATTCATCCAAAAAGATGTAGTTAAAGCGATAATCTTTCAAAAAACGAATATCAGAAAGCAAAGTCCCGTAAGAGGCTAATATCAGCTCAAAGCGATCGAAAGTATCGGTAGTTTTAGTTCTTTCACTGCCATAAATCGTTTTTACCTTTATTGATGGGGCAAATTTTTCTACTTCAGCTTGCCAGTTGAAAATTAAAGAGGCTGGCACAACAACAAGATTAGTATTGTGCTTTACTTTATCTCGCTGAGAAAGGATAAAAGCGAGAATCTGGATCGTTTTACCCAAGCCCATATCATCGGCCAGACAAGATCCAAAATTAAAATCATCCAGAAAATTGAGCCAGTTTAAGCCATCTTTTTGGTAATGCCTTAAAGTGGCTTGTAAAGTCACTGGAACTTCAACTTCCGTTATCGAATCGGTATTTTCAAACTTCTGGCGATAAGATTGAAGCTCATTTTTAACTTCACCATCAAGCAAAGCATCTTCATAAAGCTCGTTAATGGTGGCAAATTTAATTTTTGGCGTCAATATAGCATCTTCAGTTAATTCACCAGCGTTAAAGTAATCGGTAAATTTTTGCAGCCAGCTTTCCGGCAAAATACCTTGCGTGCCATCGTCGAGGGTAACAAATTTGCTCTTGTTCCTGACTGATTTATGCAAATGCTTTAAGGCGACTTTTTGCTTTCCAAATTTTACGTCCACTTTGGTTTCAAACCAATCGGTTCCGCTTAAAACCTCAATGTTAATATTTGCTTTGTGTTGATTAAGTTTATTATTTTTCAGCTTATTGAAGCCCAGAATGTGGATTCCTTTATTCCGCCAGGTTTCAAATGCATCTAAAAACCAGGCTTCCTCTAAAAATCTTTTCCGATGAAGGTAAAAGGAATCATTACTCTCCTGATCGTAAAAAAAGGGATGCTGCTTTAACAAATTGCCAATAAACTGTAATTCAGAATGATCATCACGATGAACAGTAAAAACATTTCCCAATTTATCTTGTGCCTGAATCTGCTTTTTCGAAAGTACCGGGATTTCCTGATTTCCGTAGCGCATTACCGGAGTGATGAGAATAAAATCTTCCGATTCGGATAGGTAAATCACCTGCTCGGTTTCCAAATCAAAACCCTTTTCTTCAATTTGTTTTTTTGTTGCAGGCTTTAAGTAAGAATAATCTACATGAATGCTTCCTTCCAACTGCACTAAAATTGTTTTTTGGAACTCAGGATATTTCGATTTATGAAGGATTAAGCGATTACTTTGCTTCTTGAAAAATCCAATTATCCGCAACAAATCCAACCGGGTAATGAGGTAAAGCTGATCTTTGAGCTGAATAAAATATTGATGGGCCAGCATTAACTGATCAAGTTCATAGGATTTCCCTTCGATGCTTAAGCGCCCGGTAATTTCAAAGAAATCGCCTTTTTGATTAACAGTTAAGCGCAAATCAACTTCCAGCGCTTTAACAGTTATGGCAGCTATTGTTGATGCCTGAATGGCTGAAGATTGCTTATTGCTTTGAATATAGAAAGGTAAATTTAAAGGATTTTTAACAACGGCCTTTAAAGCGTTAATTTCTTCTTCACTTTGTTCGTTGTTATAATTTTGTTGAAAAGCAGCAACTCCACTATAAAATTTTAATACGTCGCCTTCTTCCGCCTTAAAAATATGGGTATTGGGATTTACACTTTTTAATGGATTTTTTACCTTTCCGTTTTTGGTAATCTGCGCCTCAAAAAGCTCTAAAGTTAAATTGTTGTAGTAGCGGTGTTGCCCCAAAACTAAAATCAGATTACCAGCATCAACGTTCGGCTTTTTACCTGTCTCCTTTGGCAACAACATTTGCTCGAGTTGTTCTTTCGCTTCGCGATTGAAAGGTTGCAGTGCTTCAATTTTCGGTTTGATTTTTATTTCACCATCTTGTAAAGTCAAATTAAAAATCGACTCCAGATCTTTCTCATATTCTAACCCGTAATTTACTGCAATTTTGAGCAGCTGCTGTTTTCTGAGGTTTTTATCGAAAAAAATCAATAATTCTTGTCGATACAAAATGTTGTATAAAACCTGCGCCTGATGTTCACATAACTTAGTTTTTGGTGTTTCGCAACGGCAAGAAAGTTTTACATTTTTTTCATTCTGCTGAACCTGAACAATGGGGAAAACTGCCGCAGAGTCGTAGCTACTGAAAGCGGCAAAATCAATTTCAATTTGTTCTGCAACTAAACCGTAAAACCCTTTTACATCGGTATGTATCTGTTGATTTAAATGCTTTAAAATTACGATGGCACTCAAATATTGGAGATTAAAATTCTCAAGTATATAGTCGTAAGGATTTAATTCTATCGTTTGATCGCTGCGATTCTCTTCACTCATTTAAATTGGAAATAATGGATAAAAATACATTTACCCTGCGATAATGACGCAATAGGCTGGGAAGTTTTTACCAACAGCCTGTTCGAAAGTTAATTTAACATAAACACATTGAAAGGTAATTTAACTAAATATAATTTTGAATCCTCTGATTTTAAATTATGTTTGTTCACATTAAATAAATTAAGCTCCAAACCGAATATTGTCCATGAAAAACATTACCGACAGACACGAATTCATCTTAAAAAAATTAAAGGAAGACGGAAAAGTAAGCATCATCGAGCTTACCGATTTGATGGAAGTTTCTGGAGTTACCATTAGAAAAGATTTAAAACTTTTAGAAGATAAAAATTTACTTTTCAGAACTCGTGGAGGTGGATCGATTAACAATCCCTATGCAAACGAACGGACGATTAATGAAAAAGCATTCATCAACGCTGATGAGAAACAAAAGATTGCAAAAGCAGCCCTTTCTTTAATTGAAAAAAATGATTCTATCACTATAGGTTCTGGAACAACGGTTTTTGAATTGGCCAGATGTCTATACCCAAATCAGCATTTAACGGTCATCACGCCTGCGCTAAAAGTGGGCTTGGAGTTGAGCACACGCCCTAACGTTGAGGTTTTACAGCTCGGCGGTTTAATTCGCTCCAACTCCTCATCAGTAGCCGGCTCATATGCAGAACGGGTACTAAGTGAAATATCTTGCGGTGTACTATTTTTAGGAGTAGATGGCATCGATATGGATTTTGGTTTCTCGATAACCAATTTAGCCGAAGCGACACTTAACCAAAAAATGATAGATACTGCCCAAACTGTTGTAATTATGGCCGATAGTAGCAAATTTGATAAGCGTGGCCTCGGCAAGGTTTGTGGCTTCGAACAGGTTCATTACATCATCACCGATAACGGCATTTCTGAATTTATCGTGAATCAAATTGAAGAAAAGGGCGTCAAAGTCATCATTGCTGATTAATTAATAGGGCTTACATCTACGCATTCGGGTTTTGCTAATTCTGGGACAATGTATTGGTAATTATTTTTTAAGGTTTACTTTGCCCATAAACCTGGCTTTTGGATTATTTTTTGGCTGGAGCGTTGTAATGGCCTCAGCCACTTCAATGGGCAAATCCGATTCTAAAATATCTGCTCCCTGTTCAAAGGTTTCTCTATAATTTTTAGCCCGTTCTTCTTTTGTCGCCAACTTATCGTAAGTGGGTGCTGCAGATATCATACACATCACGCCGCGGGCATGCAGCATATCAAAAAGCTCTTTATTTTCAGGTTTGTTAGTTGGCCCGATATAAGCAATCATGCTTTTCCAGGGAATGCCTACAGCCTGGTATTCCGATAAAGCTTTCTTAGTTTTCACAAAAGCAGAAAACATCCGGTCAGGATTTTGATCGTAGTAAAACTTAGCATGTTGGGCATCATGGATAGTAATCATGATTACTTTATTGGGATTTTCCTTTAAGATTCGTTCCTGCATTTCCAAAGGCACATCTTTACGATCTAAATTAACCACTGTTTTACCAGCACTCCAATCAATTACCTCTTTCAGGGTCGGGATTTTGTACTTCGTAACATGCCCTTCTGAATCTTTCAATCTAAATTTTTGAAGCTGGGCAAAAGTATAGTCCGCTACCTTACCAGTACCGTTTGTAGTTCGGTCAAGCGTAGCATCATGCATTAAAACCAAAACGCTATCTTTAGTGAGCCGCGGATCAATCTCAAAAAAAGCTGGTGTAAATTTCAGCGTATTTTCAAAAGTGGCAATGCAGTTCTCTGGAAAACCTTTAACCGTACCACCCCTGTGGCCGCTAATAATGGGTATAGTTTTTCCTGTGTATTTAAAAAATTCACGCAGTTCGTTTACGTTTTTAATTTTTAGCGTGTTGATATTGGTTTGTGCAAATACACAAATAGTTGTGGCAAAAACAAGCTTGGTCAAAAGGATTGCTTTTATGGTAGTTTTCATTTCGAACTATATTTTGCTGTTTAAAAGTTTAAGCATCATTACGCCGTCATCATCAAATTCAATTTCCGTTATCGATGAATTTTGCTGCACCAACTGGCGATAATTTTTTAAGGGCATTCCGAGTTTGCTGGCCATAAAAATGCGGTTGATGCTGTTATGCCCAACAACCATGATGGTTTGGTTACGATGTTTCAACATCATTCCATCAAAAAAGCTGGTTACCCGATCTACAATCTCTATAGCCGATTCTCCGGTTCCACCTGCTTTATTGATTTCGGGAGCATCCATCCAATTGCTCCACAATGAAGCATTTTCTGCAATGAATTCTGCTTTCGTTTTGCCTTCCCAATTGCCAAAATCGACTTCAATTAATCGATTATCTACAAACACCTCTCTTTTTCCAGATGCAATTTCGGCGGTTCTTTTTGCACGAAGCAGTGGAGAAGAATAAACTGCATCAATTTTCATATCGCTCAGCTGATCGCAAATAAATTTTGCCTGCCTGAGCCCTTTTGTCGTCAATTCGATATCAGTTCTACCGCAATAGCGGTTTCCATCTACATTATAAGCAGTTTCTCCGTGCCTTAATAAATATACTTTAAGCATAAATTTCTTCGTGTTTAAGCAAATAATCAACCAAAAAAATTAAAGTGAATTACGAAGATTTAAGTAGAATGGAACTTCGAGTTTTTCGGTTTTTCCATTTAATACAAATTCTGCTGCCTGTGTACCAAGCTCATGGAAATCTGTAGAGATAGTGGTTATTCCATCTAGAATGAAACGTTTGAGAGGGGTTTCGTTGTAAGAAATTACACCAACATCTTGTCCGATTTTAAGCTTAAGGACAATTAATCTTTCTATTAGCGTTACCAAATCATCCTCCATC
>Ga0308159_1005124_pt1 | contig 11353 bp, 10 predicted proteins | sample PhyCR1_FD_201040 | JGI IMG/M metagenome (GOLD analysis project Ga0308159, IMG submission 201040) | Phyllosphere microbial communities from UC Gill Tract Community Farm, Albany, California, United States - DLSLC.R1 | ecosystem: Host-associated > Plants > Phyllosphere > Unclassified | place: USA...
TTTACTTGTTCCTCCGCGGGCGGAGTATCTCTCGTGTTCGAATGTCGGTGGTCGCTGGCATCATCCGTGTATGGCTACGATCGACCCGTACACAGCACCCGCCGAGGGCGTTCCCTCGGTGCACGCGTGCTTCGAGGAGGCGTACGGCGGCGCGATCGATGCGGCCGGGGCGCTGCGGCGGTTCCGGGGGCGGATCGAGGGTGAGCAGGCCGAGCTGATCGAGCTGTCGCGGCGTCTCGCGATGGCGGTGCCGGAGGCGCTGGTCGACGCCGGCGTGCTGGGCAGGGGCGAGCGGATCGAGGCGGCGTCCCGTGCGCACATCGCCGAGATCGCCACGTCGTTCCGGCTGTCCGAGGCGCACGCCGGAGCCCTCGTCGAGGAGAGCCGACTCCTCGTGAACGAGCTGCCGGCGACGCTCGCCGCCCTGAAGGAGGGGGCGTGCGCCGCCGAGCACGCGCGGGTCGTGGTCGCCGAGGCGGTGACCGTGCCGCCGGAGGCACGCGGCCGGTTCGACGAGGAGGCGGCGGTCCTCGCCGCGTCGTGCACGCCTCCGCAGCTGCGGCGTCGGCTCCGTGCGCTGCGCGAGCGGCTGCATCCCGAGACGCTGCGCGAGCGCCACCGCCGCTGCCGGGAGGATCGCGCCGTCTGGGTCGACGGCGATCTCGACGGGATGGCGACGCTGCACCTCCATCTGCCCGCTCAGGACGCGTTCGGCGCCTACGATCGGATCGATCGTGCTGCCCGCTCGGTCCGGGAGGCGGGCTCCGGAGCGACGCCCGCCGAGCGCGACGTGCGGAACCTCCGGCAGGTCCGCGCCGATGTGGCGACAGCGCTGCTGCTCGACGGCGAGACCGTGACCGCTCCGGAGGAGGCGCACGATGCGCGAGACCCCCTCGCCGGGCCCGCCCGCACCGCCGTCCCGCGCGGCATCCGTGCTGTGGTCGCCGTCACCGTCCCGGTCCTCACCCTGCTCGGCCGCTCCGACGAGCCCGCGGTCCTCGACGGCTACGGGCCGGTCGACGCCGAGACGGCGCGGGAACTCGCTGCCGGCGCCCCGAGCCTCATCCGCATCCTCACCGATCCGCACACCGGAGCGACGCTCGGCGTCGGACGCCGCAGCTACCGCCCGCCCGCCGAGCTGCGTCGGGCGCTCGCGCACCGAGACGAGACCTGCCGGTTCCCGGGGTGCCTCCGCACCGCGCGCACCGCCGAGATCGACCACACGGTGCCGTGGCAGCACGGAGGCGCGACCGACGCCGCGAACCTCGCCCACCTCTGCGCGTCCCACCACCGACTCCGGCACCTCAGCACCTGGAGTCCTGAGAACCTCGGCGACGGCGGCGTCCGCTGGCGCAGCCCGGCGGGACGAGTGCTGACGGTGGAGCCGCCGGGGCCACCGCTGCCGGGGTCGCCGCCGTCGGGGCCACCGCTTTCTGGGCCACTGCTGCCGCGGCCACTCCCGTCGAGTCGCGAGAAGGTGCCGTTCTGAGTGCGGGGGCGAACGGCCGGAGCCGACCTGCGGATCCTCCAGCGCGCCTTCTTCCGAGTTCCGGCATCGCGCCCCACCGAGCCCGAGTTCCTCACGACCCCGAGCCCCTCACCCCGTCGCGCCCCTCAGATCTCCACCGTGCACAGCGCCTGCACCGCGCTCCGGAACTCCGCCTGCATGTCGAGCGAGTCGCGCTGCAGCAGCCACTGCACCTGCAGCCCGTCCATCGTCGCGATCGTCCGGATCGCCGCGCTGCGCGGGTCGACGCCGGGGAGGAGCTGGCCGCGGGTGAGCATGTCGCCGAACGCGTCGGTGAACAGGTCGATGATCACGCGGTACCGCTCGGCGAAGTACCCGTGCGCCGGGTGGTCGGCGTGCGTCGCCTCCGCCGAGAGGGCGCACTGCAGCTCGATGAGCCCGGGGATGCACGTGTTGTACGCCACGAGGTCGACGAGGGCGCGCACGGTGTCCACCCCCGGGATCGTCCCGCCGCTCGGCACCCGCGCGATCGACCTGTCGTCGCGCAGGGCCAGCACGGCCGAGAGCAGCTCCCACTTGTTGGCGAAGTGGTGCAGCACGCCGGCCTGGCTGAGCCCGACCTTCTCGGCGATCTCGCGGAGGGATGCGGCGTGGTACCCGCTCGCCGAGAACACCTCGAGCCCGGCGGCGACGATCTCGGCACGCCGGGCGGCGGTCTTCGCGTACTGGCCGCGCGGTCGCCGCGGAGGAGAAGTGGGGAGTGCCAACGTGTGCCTCCTGGCGCTTCGGTGCGGTGGTGAGGGGCGGACGGGTCGATGCGGGATGCGCTGGTACGCGGTCCGAGAAACCTAACTCCTCGTGGTTTCTCCGTCAAAGCCCCAGGGGTGCCCTGGCGGAACCACCCACTCCGACATCCTGCACGGTCCCTCCGCGCCCTTCCCTGGTAAACCGAGCGGTGCTAGGTTTTCTGGGACGGTCGTCCGCCGCCCCCTTCAGCGTAGAAAGAGACTCCTCGTGACCGACAGCTCCACCGCCTCTCCGACCGGCACCGCCCTCTCCTCCGGCACCGCCCCGCGCCTCAGCGCCGAGGGCCCCGACGCCGACGCCCGCTTCGCCGAGCTCCTCGGCCGCCTCACCCTCGAGGAGAAGGTGCAGCTGCTCACCGGCCGCGACTTCTGGACCACCTGGCCGATCGAGAAGATCGGCCTGCGCCGCATGCTCGTCTCGGACGGCCCCTCGGGCGTCCGCGGCGAGGTCTGGGACGAGCGCTCGCCCTCGCTGAACCTGCCCTCGGCGACGGCGCTGTCCTCCTCCTGGGACCGCTCGATCGCGAAGCGCTACGGAGCCGCCGCCGCGGTCGAGGCCCGCCGCAAGGACGTCGACGTCGTCCTGGGCCCGACCATCAACCTGCACCGCTCGCCGCTGGGCGGCCGCCACTTCGAGGGCTTCAGCGAGGACCCGGTCCTCACCGCCGATCTGGCCGCGGCCTACGTGAGCGGCGTGCAGGAGAACGGCGTCGGAGCGACTCCGAAGCACTACATCGCCAACGACTCCGAGACCGACCGCTTCACCGTCGACGTGCGCGTGGGCGACCGCGCGCTGCGCGAGCTCTACCTCCTCGCCTTCGAGCGCGCGATCGTCGAGACCCGCGCCTGGCTCGTGATGAGCTCCTACAACTCGATCAACGGCACGACCGCCACCGAGAACGACCTGCTCGAGACCCCGCTGAACAGCGAGTGGGGCTTCGACGGCGTCGTCATCAGCGACTGGACCGCGGTGCGCTCCGTCGACAGCGCCCGCGCGGCGCAGGACCTCGTGATGCCCGGCCCCGACGGGCCCTGGGGAGCCGCGCTGGTCTCCGCGGTGCGCGCGGGAGAGGTCGAGGAGTCGGTGATCGACCGCAAGGTGCGCCGCATCCTCCGCCTCGCCGCCCGCGTCGGCGCGCTCGAGGGCTTCGAGCCCGCCGTCGCCGAGCCGGTCCTCGTCGAGGACGGCCGTGCGTTCGCGCGCGAGGCCGCCGCGGCCGGCAGCGTGCTGCTGCGCAACACGGGGGAGCTGCCGTGGGACGCCTCCGCCCTCACCTCCGTCGCCGTCATCGGCCACAACGCCCGCGACGCCCGCACGCAGGGCGGCGGATCCGCGACGGTGCTGCCCGAGAAGGTCGTCACTCCGCTCGACGGCGTCCGGAACGCCCTCCCCGGCGCCCGCGTCGACTACGCGCTCGGCGCTGTCGTGCAGGACGGAGTCGCGCCCCTCGCGCTCGAGACCATCACGAATCCGGCGACGGGCGAGCCCGGCCAGCGCGTGCGCTTCCTCGACGCGGAGGGATCCGAGCTGTTCGTCGAGGACCGCCGCGCCACCGCGCTCGTCTGGTTCGGCGGCAGCGCGCCGATCGCGGCGTCCGCTCGCGTCGAGTTCTCCACGGTGCTGACCCCCGAGGCCGACGCGACCGTGCGCCTGGGCTTCGCGGTCGTGGGCACCGCGCGGATCTTCGTCGACGGCGACCTGTTCCTCGAGGAGACCCTCGCCCCGGTCGGCGCCGACCTCGGAGCCGCGCTCCTGGCACCGCCGTCGGTCTCGGGCCCGCTGCAGGTCACCGCCGGCACGCCCGTCGACATCCGCATCGAGTACGACATCGTGCACACCGACGGCGAGCTCGAGGGCGCCCTCGGCTTCACCTACGGCATCGAGCCCGAGGACACCCCGGCCGAGCAGCTCATCGAGGAGGCGGTGGCCCTCGCCCGCGACGCCGACGTCGCCCTCGTGGTCGTCGGCACCAACTCCGCGGTCGAGTCCGAGGGCTACGACCGCAGCTCGCTCGACCTCCCCGGTCAGCAGGACGCCCTGGTGCGCGCCGTCGCCGCGGCGAACCCGCGCACGGTCGTCGTCGTCAACTCCGGATCGCCCGTGCTGCTGCCCTGGCGCGACGAGGTCGCCGCCGTGCTCGTCGGCTACTTCGGCGGCCAGGAGATGGGCGACGCGGTCGCCGACGTCCTGCTCGGCACCGTGGAGCCGGGTGGACGCCTCCCCACGACCTGGCCGGCCGCGATCGAGGACGTCCCCGTGCTCTCGACGCTGCCCACCGACGGCGAGCTGCACTACGACGAGGGCATCCACATCGGCTACCGCGCGTGGCTCCGGAGCGAGGTCGAGCCGGCCTACGGCTTCGGCCACGGTCTGGGCTACACCTCCTTCGACCTCGTCTCGGTCGCCCCGGTCGCGCCGACCCGCGCCGGCGAGGACGCCGAGCTGCTCGTCGACGTGGTCAACACGGGGGAGCGCGCGGGCAAGATCGTGCTGCAGGCGTACGCCGAGCGCCGCGACTCCGCCGTCGAGCGGCCGGTGCGCTGGCTCGTCGGGTTCGAGAGCGCGCGGATCGAGGCGGGAGCGGCGGCTCAGCTCACCGTGACCGTGCCGACGCGCCTGCTCGCGACGTGGAACGACGGCTGGGACTACGAGGCCGGCGCCTTCACGATCCGGATCGGCACCTCGCTCGAGGACGTCCCGCTGACGACCCCGCTCGAGCTGCTGGTCTGAGACCGGAGCGGGACTCCCGGGCCGTTCCTGGGAGTTCCGCTCCGCCTTCCTGGGAGCGGGGTCCGGAGCGGGTTTCTATCACGTTCGGGTCATCCCGCAACCCGGTGCGCTCCCAGGCGGCTCGCGCTTAACGTCGAGGAAGACGGCCGCAAGAGCGGACCGCCGCACACCGAGTGAGACAGCAAGGAGCACCACCGTGCCGCAGATCATCGAGACCGTCGACGTCAACGTCCCCGTGTCCGTCGCCTACAACCAGTGGACCCAGTTCGAGGAGTTCCCCAAGTTCCTCGACGAGGTCGAGTCGATCCAGCAGGTCACCGACGTCCTCACCGTCTGGAAGGTGAAGGTCGGCCCCGTCGAGCGCGAGTTCGAGGCCAACATCACCGAGCAGCACCCCGACGAGCGCGTCGCGTGGAACAGCACCGGAGGCGAGACCGATCACGCCGGTGTCGTCACCTTCCACAAGCTCTCGGACTCCGAGACCCGCGTCACCGTGCAGCTGGACTGGGAGCCCAAGGGCTTCCTCGAGTCGATCGGCTCGCTCGTCGGCGCCGGCAGCCACGCGGTCAAGAAGGACCTGAAGAACTTCAAGGAGTACATCGAGTCCAAGGGCACCCCGGACGGCGCCTGGCGCGGCGACGTCGAGGCCTGAGCCGTGTCCGACAACGGCACGACCCTCAACGACTCCGAGGGTGAGAAGAAGGACGGCGGCCTCGGCGACGAGGGCACCATCCCCGACTCCGAGACCGGCCTGGCCGTCGGAGTGACCGGCGACTCCCACTTCAATCCCGAAGAGGACGCCCCCGCCGAGGACGAGTCCTAGGACCCACCCGGGTCACCACCCCGCGAGATGCCACTCGTGCCCACGCCTGACGGCGTGTCGCAGACGCGAGTGGCATCTCGCGTTTCCGCGCCCGGGGATCACTGAGCCCTCAGCGCCAGGCGCGCGTGTACTGCGGCGGCACGACGGAGCCGAGGTCCGCACCCAGCTCCTGCGCCATGCGCGAGGCGGCGTGCGGGTCGCGGAGCAGCTCCCGGGCGAGCAGCACCACGTCGGCCTCGCCCGCCGCGAGCACCCCCTCGGCCTGCTCCGCCGTCGTGATCAGGCCCACCGCTCCCACCGGTGCCCCGGTCGCCCTGCGCACGGCGCTCGCGAACGGCACCTGGTAGAGCGGGGCGACCGGGATCTCGGTGCCGCGGACCAGACCGCCGGTCGAGACGTCGAAGAGGTCGGCCCCCGCCTCCCTCGCCCAGCCGGCGACCACGACGGTCTCGTCGAGGTCCCAGCCGCCCTCGGCCCAGTCGGTTGCCGAGAAGCGCACAAGCAGCGGCAGCTCGCCGATCTCGGCGCGCACCTCCCGCACGATCTCGAGCAGGAGCCGCGCGCGGTTCTCGAGGGAGCCGCCGTACTCGTCCTCACGACGGTTCGACAGCGGCGACAGGAACTGGTGCAGCAGGTAGCCGTGGGCGGCGTGGAGCTCGATCACGTCGAAGCCCGCCTCGACGGCGCGGCGAGCGGAGTCGCGGAACGCCTGCACGAGGCCGGGCAGCTCATCCGCCGCGAGGGCCCGCGGCGCGGCGTAGCCCTCGAACGCGACGGCCGACGGAGCGACCGTGCTCCAGCCGCCCTCCTCCGCCGGCACCGTTCCGCGCCCGCTCCACTCGCGGTACGTCGACGCCTTGCGGCCGGCGTGGGCGAGCTGGACCCCGGCGAGGGCGCCCTGCTCGTGCACGAAGTCGACGATCGGCGCCCACGCGTCGCGCTGCTCGTCGGTCCAGAGCCCGGTGTCCCACGGGCTGATCCGCCCCTCCGGGACCACTCCCGTCGCCTCCGCGATCACCACGCCCACGCCTCCGCGGGCGATCGAGCCGAGGTGCACGAGGTGCCAGGTGGTGGGCACGCCGTCGCGGGCCTCGACCGAGTACTGGCACATCGGAGCCGCCCACAGGCGGTTCCGGGCGGTGCGGGAGCGGAGGGTGAGGGGCTGGAAGAGAGCGGGAGCGGTGGTCATCCAGGGGACAACCGCTCCCGCCCGCGGATTATGCCGGGAGCCGTCAGCTCGGCCAGGTCGAGCCGGGCGCCTCCTGCCAGACGGCGCTCGAGGGAGCCAGCGCCGCGAGCTCCTCGAACAACGAGTCCGGGATCTCGAGCGCGTCGTCGGCGACGAACTCGTCGAAGTGCTCGGCGGTCGTGGCGCCGACCACGGTGGTCGTGATCCGCTCGTCGCGGGTCGAGAACTGCAGGGCGGCCGCGCGCAGCGGCACGCCGGCGCGGTCGCACGCCTCGCCCATCTCGGTGACCGCCTGCACGATCTCGGGCGGCGCGGGGCGGTAGGCGTACGTCTCGACCGGCTGCGGCCAGCGGGCAAGCGCCCCTCCTCCGTAGACCGCCGCGTTCACCACGACGACGCCGCGGTCGACCGAGACGTCGATCAGCTCGTCCGACGAGCGGTCGACGAGCGTGTAGCGGTTGTGGGTGATGACGGCGTCGAAGAGCCCCGTCTCGACGTAGTGCTGCAGCATCGGCGCCGGTCCGCCCGAGATGCCGATCGAGAGCGCGACTCCCGCCTCCTTCATCGCGACGAGGGCGCGCACGGGGCCGTCCTCGGCGAAGGCCTCCTCGTACGAGATCCGCTCCGGGTCGTGCAGGTAGAGGAGGGGGAGCACGTCCATGCCCAGGCGCTCGCGGCTCTCGTCGAGGCTGCGCCGCATCCGCTCGCCCGAGTAGCTGCCGGTCTCGGGATCGCGGTCGAGCTTCGTGACGACGGTGATGCCCTCGGGCACGCCGCCGTGCGCCCGCAGGGCCTCGCCGATCAGGCGCTCGCTGTGACCCTGGGCGTACTCGTTCGAGGTGTCGATCACCGAGACGGCGCGGTCGGCGGAGGAGTCGAGCACGCGTTCGAGGGCGGGCACCCGCTCGAGGTCGCGGACGCGCTCGGGCTTCCACGACGTGCCGAGGGTGAGGCGCGTGACCTGGGCGCCGGAGGGCCCGAACGGGCGGAGGAGGGGTGAGGCGGGAGTCGAGGACTGCGATGTCATGGCACCCAGCTTGTCAGTGCGCGCCTGTCAGTGCGGAGCCGTGCCCTCAGGTGCCCGCAGCTCCACGATCGCCTCGGCGACCCGCGACACCAGCTCCGCCGGCAGCTCCCGGCTCCACGGCAGCGCCACCGTGTCCTTCCCGGTGCGCAGCGCCGCGAGCTCGTGCTCGAGCTCGGGCGACAGGCGCGGCACCGGATGCAGGCCGACGTGCGTCTTCCACCCGGCCCAGTGGATCGCGTAGCGCCCGCCGAGCATCACGGCGGGCATGCCGTAGCGGATGCGCTCCTCGGCGTCGGGGACTGCCTGCAGGAGCAGGCGCCGCACCTCTTCCAGCCTCGCCCGCCGCTCGGGCGGGAACGCGGCGAGGTACTCCTCGACGGTGGCGACGGAGGCGCTCATGGCGCCATTCTGCTCCTCGCCGACGCGATCGGGAACTGTCAGGATCGGGAGCATGGCCTCCGCCTCCGCCTCCGCACGCGTCCTCGACGCCCTCGTGACCCCCGCGCTCGTCCTCGACGAGGCCGTCCTCGACGCGAACGTCGCGGCGACCGCCGACCGGGCCCGCGAGCGCGGCCTGGCGCTGCGCCCGCACGCCAAGACGCACAAGTCGCTCGAGATCGCGCGCCGCCAGCTCGCCGCGGGCGCCGTCGGTCTCACGGTCGCGACGGTTGCCGAGGCCGAGGTCTTCGCCGCGGGCGGCTGCGACGACCTCTTCATCGCCTACCCGCTCTGGCTCGACGCCGAGCGGGCCGGACGGCTGCGCCGGGTCCTGCGGACCGCGCGCGTGCGCATCGGAGTCGACTCCGCGGCGTCTGCCGAACGCGCGGCCGCGGCGATCCCGGCCGCCGAGCGCGAGCGCCTCGAGGTCGTCGTCGAGGTCGACTCGGGCCACCACCGCAGCGGAGTCCCCTCGCAGGAGGCGGGCGGGGTCGCGGCCGCCGCCGTCGCCGCCGGGCTCGACGTGGTCGGCGTCTTCACGTTCCCCGGGCACAGCTACGCGCTCGAGGCGCGCGCCGCCGCGGCCCGCGACGAAGCGGAGGCGCTCGCCGCGGCCGCCGCGTCGCTCGCGTCGGTCGGCGTCCAGGCCCGCGTGATCAGCGGGGGATCGACTCCCTCCGCCGACTTCGCCGATCCCGGCGTGCTCACCGAGCTGCGACCGGGGGTGTCCGCCCTCGGCGACGCGCAGCAGTGGGAGATGGGCACGATCGGACCCGAGTCGATCGCGGTCACGGTGCTCGCCACGATCGTCTCCCGCCGCGCCGACCGGCTGATCGCCGATGCCGGGAGCAAAGTGCTCTCCTCCGACCGCGGCGCCGTGTCGAGCGGGTTCGGCCGCCTGCCCGAGCACCCGGAGGCGCGCGTCACCGTGCTGTCCGAGCACCACGCCACGATCACCGGGCTCGACCTCCCGGTCGGATCGCGCGTGCGGATCGCTCCGAACCACGTCTGCGTCGCGGTGAACCTCGCCGACGAGTACCGCGTGCTCACCTGTGACGGCGGCGCGGCCGTCTGGCCCGTGGACGCCCGCGGGCGCAACAGCTAGAGCGCGCGGCCCCGCGGGATCCGCAGCCCGATCAGCGCGGTGAGCGCGAGCAGCACGAACGCCGAGCCGAACGCGGCGGTCGGCGAGGCGGCATCCGCCAGCGCTCCCGCGAGGAGGGGCCCGATCACTCCGCCCAGGTCGGACGCCGCCTGGAACACCGAGACGGGCCGCCCGCTGCGATCGCCCGCCGCGTCGCCGACGAGAGCGCCCGGCGCCGTCCCCATGAAGGCGGCGGCCGCTCCGTAGAAGCAGAGCAGCAGCACGAGCAGCCAGAGCTCCGACACCAGCGGCATCGCGAGCATCGCCAGCGCCGCGACCGCGAATCCGCCGATCAGCGCCGGGCGGCGACCCACCGTGTCGACGAAGCGACCGGCCGGAGCGAGCGCGACGGTCTGCACGACCGCGGCGATCGCGAAGGCGATGCCGGTCCACGCCGGGTCGTCGCCGAGGCCCTCGACCACGAGGACGGGCACGAGGGTCGCCCGCACGCCCATCGCCGACCAGCCGAGCGCGAAGTTCGCGAGCACGGCGCTCTGGTAGCGGCGATCGCGGATCACCTCGCGCATCGGAGTGACGACCGCCGCCTTCGCCGCGTCCGCGTCCCGCTCCGGCCGCCGCAGCAGGACCAGGCCGACGAGTCCGGCCACGGCCAGCGTGCCGGCGTAGAAGAAGAACGGCGCGGTCAGCGAGATCGCCGTCAGCACGCCGCCGACGGCGGGCCCGGCCATGCCGCCGAGCAGGAACCCGCCCTGGTAGAAGCCGATCGAGCGGCCCCTCCGCTCGGGCGCCGCCGTCCGCAGGAGGAGCGTCATCGCGGCGACCGAGAACATCGCCGAACCGATGCCGCCCGCGCCGCGCAGCAGCAGCAGGTGCGCGTAGTCGCCCGCCAGGCCGACCAGCGCGCTCGAGAGCGCCACGATGCCGATGCCCGTCGCGAGCACCACGCGCTCACCGAGCCGGTCGACGAGCGGTCCGACGAACGGATTCGCGACCAGCCGCATCAGCGCGAAAGCCGACACCACCGCTCCGACCTCGACGTAGCCGACCCCGAAGCTGCGCACGTAGACCGGCAGCACGGGCACGACGACGCCGAAGCCGAGCATGACGAAGAACGCCACGATCCCGAGGACGAGGACGTCGCGCGGCAGCCTCTCGCGCCCGCCCCGGTCCTGCCACGGAAGTCTCACCCCCCGACGCTACCGGGGATGTCCCCCATGAAGGGACGAGGCGCAAAGCCGTCAGCCGGCCAGCGGCACGACCGAGGGCAGGATCCCCGGGTAGCTGACGTAGTAGAGGACGCCGTCGCTGTGCAGCACGCCGCGTCCGGGGTAGCTCTCGTCCTCGACGTCGGGTCCGTTGAGGAATCCGGGTGCCGAGGCGTCGTCCACCGTGAAGCCCTCGGACAGGAACCCCTCCCGGGCGGTCGGCCACTGCTCGTCGCTCAGGGCGAGCTGGCCGACGACGACGTACACGTCGCCCTGTCCGGTCCACCGGCAGAGCAGGCCGGCCTGCTGCATCTCCTCGACGATCGGGTAGTCGAAGTACGTCGCCGGCTCCGGATTCAGCCGCAGCCCCTCGGACTCGAGGTCGGCGAGCTCCGCCGCGGTGAGCAGCTCGGGGCAGGGGGTGAGGCCGCCGGCGACCGGGGCCGCCGGTGCCGCCGGTGCTTCGGCTGCGGGTGCTTCCGCGGCAGGTGCCTCGGCAGCCGGCGCCGGCGTCTCGCCCGCCGGCGCCTCCGCGGTCGGAGTGGCAGCCGCGGCGGTGGC
>Ga0308159_1005125_pt1 | contig 11351 bp, 8 predicted proteins | sample PhyCR1_FD_201040 | JGI IMG/M metagenome (GOLD analysis project Ga0308159, IMG submission 201040) | Phyllosphere microbial communities from UC Gill Tract Community Farm, Albany, California, United States - DLSLC.R1 | ecosystem: Host-associated > Plants > Phyllosphere > Unclassified | place: USA...
TTCTTTGGTGACCTTCTTTCGGCGAGACGAAAGAAAGTTACTCGCCCGCCGGGGCGAAATCCCGGCCCCGGGAAGCAAAGACTCAGCACCCGCCAGCACCGCCGCGAACAGCGCGCCAAGACTTTGACAAGCTCCGCCCGACCGTTCGGAGCTGAACCCACCGCCCTGTCAGTACTACTAATTCAATAGCAACCAGCCCAGGCAGCTCAAGCGCTACAGGCCAAAAAGACTTCAAGCCCATGCTCACCGTCCAAAACCTCCACCAGTACTACGGCGGCTCCCACATCCTCCGCGACGTGAGCCTCACCGCCGCCCCCGGCAAGGTCACCGTCCTGCTCGGCCGCAACGGCGTCGGCAAGACCACGCTGCTCAAGAGCCTGATGGGCCTGGTGCCCATCAAGAGCGGCGCCATCACCTTCGATGGCCAGCCCATCCAGGGCAAGACACCCTACGAACGGGCCCGCGCCGGCATCGGCTTCGTGCCGCAGGGCCGCGAGATCTTCGGCCGGCTCACGGTGGAGGAGAACCTGCGCATGGGCCTGGCCTACAAGAGCGCGTCCACCCCCGTGCCGGAGCACCTCTACGCCCTGTTCCCCGTGCTCAAGCAGATGCTGGGCCGCCGGGGCGGCGACCTGTCGGGCGGGCAGCAGCAGCAGCTGGCCATCGCCCGGGCGCTGGCGCCCAGCCCGCGCGTGCTGATCCTGGACGAGCCCACGGAAGGCATCCAGCCCAGCATCATCAAGGACATCGGCCGCGTCATCCGCAAGCTCGCGGACGACGGACTGGATGGCCATCCGGTCGCCGTGCTGCTGTGCGAGCAGTACTACGACTTCGCCGAGGAGCTGGCCGACGAATACCTGGTGATGGAGCGGGGGGAAGTGATTGCGCGCGGGCCGGGCAGCGAGATGCAGGAAAAGGGCATCCAGCGGCTCGTCGCGATCTGAGGGAGCGGCCGCCTTCGCGCCGCCGATGCCTGCGGCTGCGGCTGCGGCACCGGTGCACGAAGTGCGGCGTCCGTGGCAGACTGCGGGCCATGTCCGAGCCCACCCTGCTGGTCGCAGATGACCACCCCCTGTTCCGTGCCGCCATGCTGCATGTGTTGCGCCAGCGGCTGCCGCAGATGCGCGCGCTGGAAGCCGCCAGCGCGGCCACGCTGGGCACCGCGCTGCAGGAGCACCCCGAGGTGGAGCTGGTGCTGCTGGATCTGAGCATGCCGGGCACGCGCGGGTTCTCGGCGCTGCTGCACGTGCGGGGCGAATACCCGCAGCTGCCGGTGGTGGTGATCTCGTCCAATGACCATCCGAAGGTGATCCGCCGTGCGCAGCAGTTCGGCGCGGCGGGCTTCATTCCGAAATCGGCCCCGGCCGAGGCGATGGGCGATGCGATCGTGACGGTGCTCGATGGCGGCAGCTGGTTTCCGCCCATGGCCGAGGAGCGTTCCGAGGCCGACGCCCAACTGGCAGCCCGCCTCGCGCAGCTGACGCCGCAGCAGTTCCGCGTGCTGCTGTGCCTGGCCGACGGCCTGCTCAACAAACAGATCGCCCACGAACTGGGCCTGGCTGAAAACACCGTGAAGGTGCATGTCACCGCCATCCTCAAGAAGCTGGAGTGCTACAGCCGAACCCAGGCGGCGGTGCTGGTCAAGAGCCTGGATGCGGAAACGAGCCCCGAGCCCTGACCCGCCCGCGTTGGGTGAAATGCCGACGAATTTACGCATCTAATGGGCTTGCGCCGCCCGTGGCGCCTGCCTCGGTAGCTATCATTTTGAATGATCCGCGCCGGCCCCCCAACGGGCCGGAAGGAGCTTGCGGCGCTGGAGTCCCGGCTCACGTCCGCTGGCTCTCCTGCAGCCGCAGCAGCGTCTGGCTGATGAGCGCGCGCAGCGCCGGGGCGCGCACCGGCCTGGCGAGAAAGCCCCAGCCGCGTTCGGCGGCCTGGCGGCGCAGCGTGGCGTCGCCCTCCGCCGTCACCAGGATCACGGCAGGGGTCTGGCCCCAGCGCTGGCAGAGTTCGGCGTAGACCTCCGGGCCGTGGCGGCCTGCCCCCAGATGCACCTCCAGCAGCAGCAGCTGCGGCGCCTGGCCCGGCCGGGCCTGGGCCAGGGCCTGCGCGGCGCCTGCGGCCAGCGGCACTTCGCAGCCCCACCGCTGCAGCAGCGCCTGGGTGGCGGCGCGGGCCGGGCCGTCGTCTTCGATCACCCAGGCGCTGCTGCCGTGCAGCGGCGCGTCGGCGGGCTGCCCGGTGGCGGCGGGTGGCGGGGCGATGCGCCGCAGGGCGGTGGGGTCGCCCAGCGGCACGCGCACCCAGAACACGCTGCCGCGCCCCAGCTGCGAGCGCAGCCCGATCTCGTGGCCCAGCAGCCGGCCCAGCCGCTCGACGATGGCCAGGCCCAGGCCGGCGCCCCGGTCGTCGGCGTGGCCCTCGTCCAGGCGGCGGAATTCCTCGAAGATCTCGCGCTGCAGCGATTCGGCAATGCCCGGGCCCTGGTCGTGCACCTCGATGCGCACATGGCTGTCGCCCTCGCGGCGGCAGCCCACGACGATGCGCCCGCGCCGGCTGTAGCGGATGGCGTTGGAGACGAAGTTCTGCACGATGCGGCGCAGCAGGTTTTCGTCGGTGCGCACCACCGCCCGCGTGGGCATGCAGCTGAGCTGGAGGCCGCGCTGCTCGGCCAGCACGCCGAAGTTGTGGCCCATCACCTGCAGCAGCGGCCCCAGCGCCACGTCGCGCACATGCACCTCCAGCTGGCCGGACTCCATGCGGGCGATGTCCAGCAGGCTGCTCAGGATGGCGTCCTGCGAGGCCAGCGCGCCGTCGATGCTGTCCACCGCGTGCCGCTCCGCCTCGCCCAGCGTGTGGCCGCGCAGCAGCGACGTGAACATGCGTGCGGCATTCAGCGGCTGCAGCAGGTCGTGCACGGCGGCCGCGACGAAGCGGCTCTTGGAGCGGTTGGCGCGCACCGCCTCCTGCCGGGCGGCCTCCAGGTCGCGCGTGCGGTCGGCCACGCGCTGCTCCAGGGCGTCGGCCAGCGAGCGCAGCTCGCGCGCGGCGTTCTTGTAGCTGGTGATGTCCGCATAGCTGGTGACGAAGCCGCCCTCGGGCAGCGGGTTGCCGCGAATCTCCAGCACCGTGCCGTCGTCCTTGGCGCTTTCGTGCAGGTGCGGCGTGCCGCTGCGCAGGTGCGCCAGCCGGCGCTCGATGGCCTCCTGCATCGGCCCCGGGCCGAGCAGCCCGCGCCGGGCGTTGTGGCGCAGCAGCGCCTCGATGGGCTGGCCCACGCGCATCAGGTAGGCGGGGTAGCGGAACAGCTGCACGTAGCGTGAATTCCAGGCCACCAGCTTCAGGTCGGCGTCGATGATCACCACGCCCTGCGGCAGGTGTTCCAGGCTGCGCGACAGGCCCATGTCGGTCTGCTGGGCCGCCTGCTGGGCCGCCTGCACGATGCCGTCCTGCGCGGTGCGCAGCTCCTGGGCGTGCTGCTGCAGCACGGTTTCCAGCTCCTGCCGGCTGCGCAGCCGCAGGCGGGCCAGGCGCTGGCGCTGGCGCACGAACAGCACCAGCAGCCCCAGGGCCAGCCAGCCCCCGGCGCCGGCCGCGGCGGCCCACCGGCTGTCTGCCACGGTGCTGTGCATCTCATGGAGCAGGTGCAGCTGCCACGGCGTGCCCGGCAGCGGCCGGGTGTGCCACAGCCTGCGGCCCGGCAGGTCGGGTGCCTGCATGCTGACCACCTGGCCGCCGCCGTCCAGCCGCTCGATGACGCGGTAGTCCAGCGGACGCAGCGGCTGGTCGGCGTACTGGCGCGTGGCGTTCAGCTCGGCGCGGGCGTCGTCGTCCAGCGGGTGCAGCAGGCGGTAGCGCCAGGCGTCCTGGCTGGCCAGGAACAGCACGCCATGCGCGTCGGAGGCGAGCACGACGTCCGGTGTCTGCAGCCATTCCCGCTCCAGCTCCTGCAGGGCGATCTTGATCGCCACCAGGCCGATGGTGCGACCCTGCTCGTCGCGGATGGACTGCGAGAGGAAATAGCCCGGCTCGCCGGTGGTCACGCCGATGCCGTAGAAGCTGCCGCTGCCCTGCGCCAGCGCCTGCTGCACGTAGGGCCGGAAGCTGTAGTCCACGCCCACGTTGCTGGTGCGGGTGCGCCAGTTGCTGGCGGCGATGGCCCGGCCCTGCGCGTTCAGCAGCGTCAGGGTGGACGACTGGCTCGCGCCGTTGGCCCGCTCCAGCTTGTGGTTGAGCCGCTCCACCTCCTGCCGCGCCAGCGGCCGGGTGAGGGCGGAGCGCAGCTGGTCGTCCAGCGCCAGCACCTCGGGCAGCGTGCGGTAGCGGTCGATGCGCTGCTCCAGCGTCTGCCCGTAGAGCGCCAGCTGCCGTTCCACCGTGTCGCTCTCTTCCCGCAGCGAGTGCCGCCAGGCCAGCTGGCCGGCCAGGAACATGCTGGCGGCCATGCCGCCGAAGAGGACCAGCAGCGTCCAGAGGACGGATCGGGAGGGGTAGGGCAGGCGCACGAAGCGATTGTCCCCTGCCGGCTCGCCCGCGACCGTTGCCGTGACTTCCTAGGGATTTCCCTATGTTGGTGCGTCCGTCCATAGGGGCGCGGCGCCCCGTAATACCAATAGGTTATCGGCCGCCAGGGGGGGCGGCGGTACAACCGGCACCCTTGACTGCACCTGCGCGGTGCACCGCCCCAGCGTCTGGAGACCTCACCATGCAACCCATTCCCACCGCCGACATCCGCCATCCGCGGCTGCCCCTGCCGTTCTACCGCCAGCTGTACTTCCAGGTGGTGGTCGCCATCATCCTCGGCGTGCTGCTGGGCCACTTCGAGCCCGCCTGGGGCGCGGCGCTGAAGCCGCTGGGCGATGCCTTCATCAAGCTCATCAAGATGATCATCGCGCCGGTCATCTTCCTGACCATCGTCACCGGCATCGCCGGCATGACGCAGCTCAGCAGCGTGGGCCGCGTGTTCGGCAAGGCCATGGCGTATTTCCTGACCTTCTCCACGCTGGCCCTGGTGGTCGGCCTGGTGGTCGCCAACGTGATGCAGCCCGGCGCCGGCATGCACATCAATCCGGCCGACCTGGACCAGAAGGAAGTCACGTCCTACGTCGCCAAGTCGCACGACATGACCCTGGTCGGCTTCGTGATGGACATCATCCCCAAGACGCTGGTCAGCCCGTTCGTGGGCGACAACATCCTGCAGGTGCTGCTGGTGGCCGTGCTGTTCGGCGTGGCGCTGGCGCTGTCGGGCGAAACCGGCCGTCCGGTGCACAACTTCCTGGAATCGCTCACCGTGCCGGTGTTCAAGGTCGTGCACATCGTGATGAAGGCCGCTCCCATCGGCGCGTTCGGCGCCATGGCCTTCACCATCGGCAAGTTCGGCGTGGGTTCGCTGCTGAACCTGGCCGGGCTGGTCGCCACGTTCTACATCACCTCGCTGCTGTTCGTCGTGGTCATCCTGGGCGCCGTCGCCCGCGCCTGCGGCTTCTCGGTGTTCAAGCTCATCAAGTACCTGAAGGCCGAGCTGCTGCTGGTGCTGGGCACCTCGTCGTCCGAATCGGCCCTGCCGTCGCTGATGGAGAAGATGGAGCGCGCCGGCTGCAAGAAGTCCGTGGTCGGCCTGGTCGTGCCCACCGGCTATTCGTTCAACCTGGACGGCACCAACATCTACATGACGCTGGCGGCGCTGTTCATCGCGCAGGCCACCGACACCCACCTGACGCTGGGCCACCAGATCGCGCTGCTGCTGGTGGCGATGCTGTCGTCCAAGGGCGCTGCCGGCGTGACCGGCGCCGGCTTCATCACCCTGGCCGCCACCCTGGCCGTGGTGCCCGAAGTGCCGGTGGCCGGCATGGCGCTGATCCTGGGCGTGGACCGCTTCATGAGCGAATGCCGCTCGCTCACCAACTTCATCGGCAACGCGGTGGCCACCGTGGTCGTGTCGCGCTGGGAAAACGCCCTCGACCACGACCGCCTGGACGCGGCCCTGGAAGGCAACCCGCTGCCCTTGCCCGCACCCGACCTGCCGGTCGCCGTGGGGGCCCGCCCCGCCGTCTGATAGCGCCCTTCGGCTCCGGCTCCAGAGGCCGGAGGCGGACAGGCTCCAGGAACGCCCGCAGTACCCGTACTGCGGGCGTTTTGCATTTCTCGCCCCAGGGTGTCACCGCGATCGGCCGTCGAGTCGGCGAACCGCCTCGCGATTGCTGGCCCCCAGGTGGGCCGACACGGCGCGCAAGGGCGTCCCCGGCCAGCGCCGGGCGACGCTCGCTCGGCCGATCAGGCGGCAGTGCCGGGGGCCCAGCCCAGCACGGCTTTGGTTTCCAGGTATTCCTGCAGCCCTTCGACGCCGTACTCGCGCCCGTTGCCAGAACGCTTGTAGCCGCCGAACGGGGCATGCGGGCTCCAGGCCGGGTTGTTGATGTGCACCTGGCCGGCCCGGATGCGCAAGGCCACGGCGCGGGCCTGCTCCAAGTCGGTGCCCTGCACGTGGGCGCCCAGGCCGTAGATCGTGTCGTTGGCGATATCGACGGCCTCGTCCACGGTGTCGTAGGGCACGATGACGATCACCGGGCCGAAGATCTCCTCCTGCGCCACCTGCATGGAGGAGCGGACGTCGGAGAACACGGTGGGGCGTGCATAGAGGCCGCGCTCCAGCCCCTCGGGCCGGCCCGGGCCGCCGCAGACCAGGCGCGCACCCTCGGCCAGGCCGACACCGATCATCTCCTGCACGCGGCGGAACTGCGCCTGGTTGGCCACCGGGCCATGCGTCGTGGCGTCGGCGCGCGGATCGCCCACCACCATGGCGGCGACGGCATCGGCGGCGAGCCGCTCGACCTCGGCCAGCCGCGCGCGCGGCACCACCATGCGCGTGGGCGCGCTGCACGACTGCCCTACGTTGCGCATGCCCGCCGCCACGGCGGCCGGCACCGCCACGGCCAGGTCGGCGTCCGGCAGGATGACGTTGGGCGACTTGCCGCCCAGTTCCTGCGCCACCCGCTTGACGGTAGGCGCGGCGGCCTGCGCCACCAGCACGCCCGCGCGGGTCGATCCGGTGATGGAGACCATGTCCACATCGGGGTGCGAAGCCAGCGCCGCGCCCACCTCGGGGCCTTCGCCGTTCACCAGGTTGAAGACGCCCGGCGGCAAGCCTGCGTGGTGCAGCGCCTCCGCAAAAAGCAGGGCGCTGAAGGGCGACAGCTCGCTGGGCTTGAGCACCACGGTACAGCCCGCCGCCAGCGCCGGCCCCACCTTGGCGGTGATCTGGTAGAGCGGCCAGTTCCAGGGGGTGATCAGGCCGCAGACGCCGATGGGCTCGCGCACGATGGCCATCCCCTCCCGCTGGCTGACGAAGGCATAGCTGCCGGCCAATTCGCAGGCCACGCGGATGTGCTCGGCCGCGATCGGCACCTGCGCTTTGCGGGCGACGGTGATGGCCGAGCCCATCTCCAGCGAGATCGCCTGGGCGAAGTCTTCCGCCCGCTCCAGCAGCAGGCGGTGCAGCTGGCCCAGCAGGCTGGCGCGCGCAGCGGGGGCGGTGGCCGACCAGCCGGCGAACGCCCGCCGGGCCGCCGCCACGGCGGTCGCCACGTCCTGCGCGCTGCCCAGCGCGATCTCCGCCACGGGCAGCTCGGTGGAAGGATCGGTGACGGTGGCGCGGGCCTGCCCCTGGGGCGGCAGCCATTCACCGTTCACGAACATGCAGTCGAGGCGGCCATCGCGGGCCAGGCGTTCGATGAGGGGGGAGGTCATGGAAGGAGAGGGGTCGGCAAGTGGGCAGGCTCCGCGCCGATGGCCACGCGCCAGGCGCCGTGTCGGGCACGGTGCCGGCGGGCGGTCTGCAGGGGCGCAGGAACGGACTTCAGGAGCGGCCATTGCACCATGCAGCCCCGTGCGGCCGGTGGTGAAAAACCGCGCCCGGCGCGGCAAAGCTGCGGTTTTGCCGGGCCCTCGCGGCATGCCGTGCCATGCCCCGTGCGGAGGTCACGCAGGCGGCCCGTTCGGAAGGCCGGCCGGTGCCGATGAGGGGCTCGCCGGGCTGGCCGCGGGGTCAGCCGGTCGGGTTCAGCCCGTGCGGTTCAGCCCGGCAGCCCCGGCGTGCCCGCCACACCCAGTTGCCGCGCCAGCGCCAGCAGGCTGTCGGCGTGCAGGTCGTTGTCCGCGCGGGGCGACACGTCCTTGCGGTGGGCCGCGCCGTATTCCAGCGGCCGCTCCACGTAGGCCGTGCGCAGCCCGCAGGCGCGAGCCGCTTCCAGGTCGTCATGATGCGCCGCCACCAGCATCACTTCGCCTGGCGAAAGGTCGAAGGTGCGGGCCACGCCCAGGTAGGTGGCCGGGTCGGGCTTGTAGGCGCGGAACACCTCCGCGCTCAGGATGCAGTCCCAGGGCAGGCCGGCGCGCTTGGCCATGTCGGTGAGCAGGCCGATGTTGCCGTTGGAGAGCGTGGTGAGGGTGTAGCGGGTTTTGAGCTGGTGCAGGCCCGCCGCGCTGTCGGGCCAGGGATCGAGGCGGTGCCACACCCGGTTGAGGTGCTGGCGCTCGGCTTCGGTCAGATGCTGCAGGCCGAAGCGGGGCAGCATGTCGTCGAGGATGAGGCGATGCAGCTCGTCGATGCGCGTCCAGCCCAGTTCCCCGCTGCGCACCCGCTGCATGGCCGGCTGGTAGCCCGCGCGCCATGCCAGCGCGAAGGCGTCGGCATCCACCCGGGGATGCAGCGCCTGCATCTCGCGCACGATGCTGCCGTGCCAGTCCACGACGGTGCCGAAGATGTCGAAGGCCAGAACCTTCACGCCGTGCCATGCGGTGTTGCTCATGCTGTGCGGTTTCCTATGGAGTGGTGCGGGCCCCGCATGATCGCACCGCCCCGTCCTTGGTGCCGGCAGGGGCGCGGAAGGGCGGCTGCGGACGCGTCCGGAGGGCCATGCTATCGTTCCCGTCTTTCAGGGTTTACCCTGGGTCGCACGCGCCGAAGCGCCTGCGCTTCGCGGCCCTCTCCGCAACCCGTCTCCGCGGCCCCTCCTCACGATTTCTTCCCCCCTTTTGGCCTTCTCATTCCATGACCACGCCCTCTCGTCCCCCTGAGGTTCCACCCGTGCCGGCATCCGCGCCGGACAGCCGCACGCTGCTGCGCGCCGTGCTGGCGCTGGGCGTCGGCGGCTTTTCCATCGGCACGGGGGAGTTCGTCATCATGGGGCTGCTGCCCGAGGTGGCGCGCGACATCGGGGTGTCGATCCCCGAGGCCGGCCACGTGATCAGCGCCTACGCGCTGGGCGTGGTGGTCGGCGCGCCCGTGCTGGCGGTGCTCTCGGCCGGCTGGGGTCGCCGCGCCTTGCTGATGGCGCTGATGGCGGTGTATGCGCTCGGCAATTTCGCCTCCGCGCTGGCGCCCGGCTATCTGTCGCTGGCGGGCATGCGGCTGCTGACGGGGCTGCCCCACGGCACCTACTTCGGCGTGGCGGCGCTGGTGGCTGCATCGCTCGCGCCGCCCGGGCAGCGTGCACGGGCCGTCGGCCTGGTCATGCTGGGGCTGACCAGCGCCACGCTGGTGGGCGTGCCCATCGCCGCGACCCTGGGCCAGGTGTTCGGCTGGCGCGCGGCCTTCGTCTTCGTGGGCGTGGTGGCGCTGGCAGCCGTGGTGCTGGTGCGCTTCGGCGTGCCCGCCATTGCGGCAGAGCAGGGCGCCAGTCCGCTGCGGGAACTGGGGGCGCTCAGGCGCAAGCAGGTGTGGCTGACGCTGGGCATCGGTGCCATCGGCTTCGGCGGCATGTTCTCGGTGTTCAGCTACATCAAGCCCACGCTGACCGAGGTGGCCGGCCTGCCGCTGGCCGGCGTGCCCTTCGTGCTCGCCCTGTTCGGACTGGGCATGGTGGCCGGCAATCTGGTGGGCTCGCGCATGGCCGACAAGGCGCTGATGCGCACCATCGGCCAGCTGCTGGCGTGGTCGGTCGTGGTGCTGGTGTTCTTCGTGTTCGCGGCCCACCATGTGGCGACCGCGGCCCTGGCGACCTTCCTGCTGGGCACGGTGGTCGCCATCGGTCCGGCGCTGCAGATCCGGCTGATGGACGTGGCCGGCGATGCGCAGACGCTGGCCGCCGCGCTCAACCATTCCGCCTTCAACGCGGCCAACGCGCTGGGTGCCTGGCTGGGCGGCGTGGCCATCGCGGCCGGGCTGGGCTGGACCTCCACCGGATGGGTGGGCGCCGTGCTGGCGTTGGCGGGCATCGGCATCTTCGTGTGGTCGCTGACCAGCGACCGCGCCTTGCGTCGTACGGCCGACCCGGCGCCAGGCATGCCCACCCGCTGAGCGGTCAGCGGTGGGCCGAGGAACTGCTGGCGCTACGCCCCGCGGGCGCCCGGGGCCACCGCCGCCACGCGCAGCCGGTGCCAGCGCGTGGCGCCGTGCAGCAGCAGCAGGCAGCAGGTGACCCACACGCCCCCGGTGATCCAGCCGCCCAGCACGTCGCTGGCGAAATGCACCTGCAGCACCACCCGGCTCCAGCCCACGGTGACGATCACCGCCGCCGCCGCCAGCATCGAGGGCAGGTGCCAGCGCGCTGGCAGCAGCCGGATCGCCAGGTAGGCCAGCATGGTGTAGGCCACGAGGGACGAACTGCTGTGGCCGCTCGGGAAGCTGAAGCCGTTGGCCGCGGCGATCTCGTGCGTGTGCACCGGCCGGATCCGCTCGAAGCTGTGCTTGAAGGCGCGGGTCAGCAGGCCGTTGCCGGCCAGTGCCACGGCCCAGCCGGTCGCCAGCATGCGATGGCCGCGCCACAGCAAGGCCAGGCCCACGCCTGCGGCCACCACGAACAGCACGGCCGTGTCGCCGAAGTGGGTGAGCCAGGCGAACAGGGTCAGCGTGCCGACCGAGGCCGTGGCCCGCAGGGTGCCCGCCAGCCCGTCGTCCATCACAGCCCAGGCGGTGGTGGGCTGGCCCCATGCGTCGGCGATCACCGCCAGCGTGTGCGCGCAGGCCCACACCAGCGCGGCGGTCAGCACCATGGCGGCCGCCAGGCCGGCTGGGCCCGAAGGGCGCGGCAGCCGGCCGGCCCAGGCCGGGCACAGCGGCGCGCCCCGCACGACGCCTGCGTACAGCCCGCCGGCCAGGCCCGTCGCCAGCGCCAGCCCGCAGAGCCACACCGCGAACGGGTGCGTGCCCGCCCAGCCCACCCAGGCCTCCACGCCGCTCATGGCTGGCCTCCGGTCAGGGCGGCGGGGTGGCCGCCGGCAGGGCGAGGGCGTGCGAAGGGCTGGGATACGGCAATGAGCGGCATGATGGGGAGTCTGCAAGGTAAAGGGAAGTTGCGGGAGCGCCCATTGTCGCGATGCGCCCGGGGCGCCGCGGCGGAACAGGACATTTA
>Ga0308159_1005128_pt1 | contig 11348 bp, 13 predicted proteins | sample PhyCR1_FD_201040 | JGI IMG/M metagenome (GOLD analysis project Ga0308159, IMG submission 201040) | Phyllosphere microbial communities from UC Gill Tract Community Farm, Albany, California, United States - DLSLC.R1 | ecosystem: Host-associated > Plants > Phyllosphere > Unclassified | place: USA...
CTCTCGGTGGTGCGGAGCCGGAGGGCCGGATCCGGGGAAGGTGCACTCCTCCCCTTCCCCGGACGGCCCGATCCGAAACGCCCGCGACCGGAGTCGACCCGACGGGTCAGCGGCGCGCGCCCGAGCGGCCGGCGAAGCGGGTGTAGACGAGCAGCACGATGATCGCGCCGATGACCGAGCCGATGATGCCGGCCGGCTGCAGGAATCCGTCGCCGGCGTCCTGCCCGAAGATCAGGAAGCCGAGGAACCCGCCGACGAACGAGCCGACGATGCCGAGCACGATGGTCATGAGGATGCTGATGCTCTGCCGTCCGGGGACGAGGAGGCGCGCCAGCGCTCCGGCGATGAGACCGACGACGACGATGCTGATGATGAGACCGATCACGATGGTCACCTTCCGTTGGGCGGACCGGGTCCGCGTGTCAGCCCTGCTGGTGCGGGGCCTGAGGCAACGGTTCCACCCGCAGGGAGGCGGCGGTACACCCCTGGGGGTGTGGTCGCGGCTCGACGGGGTGCGGTAGCGTCCGACCCATGTCCCGGACCGCGCCCCTCACCGTCGCGCTGGTCGACGACTACGACGTGGTCCTCACCGGCCTCGCGCACATGTTCGACCACTACCGCCACCGCGTACTGGTCGCCGAGATCGACGCCAACGCGAGCCTCTCGGACACGATCGACATCGTGCTCTACGACTCGTTCGCGCAACCGGAGTCGGACCACGACGAGATCGCGGGCCTCGTGAGGAACCCGCGCGCCCGCCACGTCGTCGTCTACACCTGGAACTTCGCGCCGACCCTCGTCGCCGACGCACTCGAGCAGGGCGTGCACGGCTACCTCTCCAAGACGCTGCCCGCCCGCGACCTCGTCGCCGCCCTCGAGCGGGTCGCCGCGGGCGAGATCGTCGTCAGCGATCCTCCGCAGCGGGCCGGAGCCGCGCCCGGGCTCGACTGGCCGGGCCGGCACGAGGGCATCACCGACCGCGAGTCCGAGATCCTCGCGCTCATCACGCAGGGCAAGAGCAACGCCGACGTCGCCGCGCTCACCTATCTCAGCCCCAACACGGTGAAGTCCTACATCCGCAGCGTCTACGGGAAGATCGGAGCGACCAGCCGCACTCAGGCCGTTCTCTGGGGCGTCGACCACGGCTTCACGCCGGATCACCACCGCATCGACCACTGGCTCGGCGGGCCCTGAGCCGCCTCAGCGCCGTGTGCCCGCTTCAGCGCCCTCCGCGCAGCGTCTCGAGCGGGTACTCCCCGAACCGCTGCAGGTACGCGCCGGCGAACCGGCCGGGGTTGAGGAACCCCCAGCGAGCCGACACCGCGGCGATCGTCGTCGTGTCCGGATCCGCGTGCCGCAGCTCGTCGCGCGCCCGGTCGAGCCGGACGTCGCGGAGGTAGCCGAGCGGGGTCCGGCCGAAGTGCCGCCGGAACGCGAGCTGCAGCGCGCGCGGAGTGAGCGCCGCCGATGTCGCGATGTCGCTGAGCGAGATCGGCGACGAGGCGAAGGCGTGCACGAACTCGGCCGCTCGGAGGAGGTGGGCGTTGCGCGGCCGGAGCACGTCGGCCGGGACGGCGACCGGGCGGTGCGGGAACGCCGCGAGGAGCCGGAGCGCGACTCCGCGGTCGGCCTCGGCCAGCTGCAGTGCCGTCGCGCGGGAGGCGAGCAGCCCGGACAGGCCGCGCACCGCATCCCACCAGGCGTCGACATCGGCGGGTCGGGGCACCACGCGGTGGTCGAAGACGAGCGGGGCCGGATCGGCGCCCGTCGACTCCGCGGCGACTCCCTCGAGGAACCCGCCGTCCACGTGCACGAGGCGCTGGTCGTACTCGCCGAAGTCGAACTCGAACGGCCGACTCGTCGGGAACACGGCCGGGCGCGCCCGCATCAGCGGCGTCTCGTCGCGGCCGACGTCCATCACTCCGCGGCCCGCCTGGAGCCACGAGACGACGTACTCCCCCTGCGGGGCGATCTCGCCGCGGATGGAGCCGCGGAAGGTGGAGGTGCGGATGCTGACCCGCTCGTCGCCCAGCGCGGTGTAGCGGAAGAAGAAGGAGTCGGGCAGCGGCTCCGCCCGGAACCGCGTGCCGTGGTAGCCGTCCGAGTAGAAGGCGACCGCCTCGTCGACCCGGCGGCTCGCGTGCTCGAAGCCGGACACCGCCGGCAGTGCCGCACTCATCACTCGAGTCTGCCAGCGGGCGGCTCGGCGATCGACAGCAGAACCCCGTGTTCCCTCGCCGCTCGCCGTAATCCTTCGTATACTAACCTTTATGGCACGAAGGAAGAACGACGGCTCCTCGAAGCGCACGCCCAACCCGATGAACCCCTTCGACGGCAAGCCGGGCCTCTACAACCGGATCAACCGCGCGATCTACTCCTTCACCGGCCCCGCCCACGTCGGCATCGGCCGCCCGGAGGAGCCCTACGTCGCCCCCGCGGACCCCGCCTGCCCGCTCTGCGGCCGCCCCATGGCGCAGCACTCGATCGACCGCTCCGGCGAGCGCACCCAGCTGCACTGCCCGCGCGACTGAGCGCCGGCTCCCTCCTCCTTCTCCAGAAGTTGCGGTGAGCGCGCACCGTTACCGCAACTTCTGCGGAAGCGGCACGGACGACGTCCGGCCTGCGCCTCAGCCACCCACGCGCGTGTTCTTGCTTCCTCAGAAGTTGCGGTGAGCGCGCGCCGTTACCGCGACTTCTGCGGAAGCGGCGCCCCGCTCACCCCTCGCGCAGCCGACGCCGGTTCACCTTCCCCGCGTCGCTGCGCAGCGGCTCCCGCTGCAGCCGCAGAGCACGCGGCGTCCGCGCCCGCCCGAGCCGCTCCCGCGCGAACGCGAGCAGCTCCTCCGCCCCCACGTCGGCCCGGTCGATGTCGACCACCGCCTCGATCGCCTGCCCCAGGTCCTCGTCGGGCACGCCGAACGCGACGGCCCCGCGCACGGCCGGATGCTCCTCCAGCACCCGCTCGATCTCGGCCGGGTGGATGCTCACCCCGCCGCGCAGCACGAGGTCGTCGACGCGGTCGAGCACGGTCAGCCGGCCGTCGGCGTCGAGCGACCCGAGGTCGCCGAGCGTGTCCCAGCCGTCCCCGGTCCGCCGCGACTCCCCGCCGAGGTAGCGGTACGCCGGATCCGCGCCGCGCCGCATCCAGATCGTGCCCGGCCGCCCGACCGGCACCGGAGCCCCGTCCGCGTCGAGGATCCGCACCTCTGTCCCTCCGATCGGCCGACCGACGCTGCCCGGCCGCTCGAGCCACTCGTCGCCGCGGATCATCGTGAGCCCGTTCGACTCGCTCCCGGCGTACACCTCGACCACCGTCCGCGCCCCGACCCACTCGATCAGCCCGCGCTTGTCGGCGGGCGGGCACGGCGAGCCCAGGTGCAGCACCGTCTCGAGCGAGGACACGTCGACGTCGCGATGCCCCGGCCAGCGCAGCAGCCGGTGGATGGTCGTGGGCACCAGCAGCGCCCAGGTCACCCGGTGCTCCTGGATCGCCGCGAGCACCCGCCCCTCGTCGAACCGGGGCAGGATCACGAGCCGCTGGCCCGTCAGCAGCCCGCGGAACGCGTAGGTGAAGGTCGCCGAGTGGGTGAGCGGCCCCGCGACCAGCTGCACCCCCTCCCGCGGCAGGAACGCGGCGACCGGCTGCGTCGGATCCATGACGGCGGGCGCGGCGGCGAGCACGATCTTCGGGCGGCCGGTGCTGCCGGAGGAGGCGGGCGCCTTCCACGACGACGCGGCGGCGTCCGGCAGCGGCGCGTCCGGCAGCGCGGGGTCCGGCTCGTACCCGGCCGGCACCGACGGCACCCCGTCCAGCGCGAAGCCGACCGTCAGCGCCGGCCGCGCGAGGTCGGCGATCTCCGCCCGCTCGCGCGGCGAGAGGTCCCTCGACAGCGGCAGCGGAGTCGCTCCCGCCTTCCAGATCGCCGCGCAGACCACGACGAACTCGGCCGTGTTCGGCAGCGACACCGCGACGAGCGAGTCGTGCGCCACTCCGAGCGCCAGGTACGCGCGGGCGAGCCGCGTGCTCTCGGCCTCGAGCTCGCCGGCGGTGAGGGTGCGGTCGTCCGCGATCACCACGATCCGCTCCGGATCCGCCTCGGCGAGCGCCGTCACGCAGCGCGAGAAGGAGCGGCGCATCAGCTCGCGAGGTGCCGGCGGTAGAGGTCCTCGTGCCGGGCCGCGACGTCGCGCCAGTCGTGCGAGAAGGCGAGCGCCCGGCCGTCGCGCGGTGCCGACCCCTCGAGCGCCGCCGCGAGCGCGGCCCGGATCCCCTCGACGTCCGATCCGTACGCCACCGTGTCGCCGAACACCTCCCGCAGCACCGGCAGATCTCGGGCGACGACGGGCACCCCGGCGGCGAGCGCCTCCATCGCCGCGAGACCGAAGCCCTCCTTGGTCGACACGAAGCCGAGCACCGAGGCACCGGCGACGAGCGGAGCGACCTCCTCCTCGGCCAGAGTGCCCAGCACGACGGGCGACACCCCGAGCTCGCGGGCCCGGCGCTCGAACTCCTCGCGGTAGGGCCGGTAGTCGAAGAGCGTCTCGCCTCCGCCGAAGACGAGCGCGGTGCCCGGAGCGAGGCGGGCGTGCGCCTCGAGCAGGTCGATGCTGCCCTTGCGCGGCTCGATGCCGCCGAGGGCGAGCACGTACGGGCCGAGCCGGGCGCGCCAGGCCAGCGCCGCGTCGCTCCCGGCGGCGCCCGCGAACCGCGCCGCGTCCACTCCGTTCGGGATGACCTCCGCCCGCCGTCCCCAGCCGGCTGCCACGTCGTCGGCCACCGCCTGCGACACGCAGACGAGCGCCGCCGGGGCGACCAGGGCGCGCTCGTGGCACGCGACGAGCGCCGGAGTCGTGAACTCATCCAGGTGGTGCACCGTGCGCAGCAGTCCGCCGGGGCCCGCGAATCCGGCGTCCAGCGCCGCGTTCGCCGAGATGCAGTCCTGCGCGTGCACGACGTCGGCCTCGCCGCCGAGCGCCGCGGCCATCGCGGCGAGCGAGCGGACGATGCGGTCGCCGACGCTCTCGTCGTCGCGCGCCGCGAACGGCACGACCCGCACCCGCACCGCCGGAGCGACCGGCCGGAAGAACGCGTCGTCGCCCCCGCGCCCGAGCGTCCACACCGTCACCTCGTGACCGCGGCCGGCGAGCGCCTCCGCGAGGGCGAGGGTGTGCACGACTCCCCCGCGCGGCCGGGTCGAGTACGTCAGCAGCGCGATCCGCACGCCGTCAGCCCTCGTCGACCGTCGGCACGAGCCGCACGCCGGGGTGGTAGCTGTGCTCCGCCCGATCGCGGAGGTGGTCCATGCTTCGGCGGGCGCGGGCGACGGAGGCGGCGACGTCGTCCGTCGCGGTCGCGAGACCGCCCTTCGCCCAGGTCTTCGCCACGATCTCGCCCGCCGGATCGACGACCTTCGCCTGGCCGAGGAAGCGCAGCCCGCCCAGCACCCCGGTCTGGTTCGAGGACACGAGGTACACCTGGTTCTCGGCCGCCCGGGCGCAGTCGTAGAGGTCGAACAGGTGCGCCTGCCGGTCGTTGCGGATGCGGTCGGAACGGTCGGTCACGCTGGCGGGCCACGCGCTCAGGCAGCAGAGGATCTCGGCCCCGTCCAGCGCGAGCGAGCGCGCCGACTCCGGGAACGTCTTGTCGAAGTCGATCATCATGCCGATCCGCCCGACCGGGCTGTCGAAGGCGCCGAAGCGGTCGCCCGGTGCGTACACCCGCGACTCCCCCAGCGGCAGGTGGACCTTCCGGTGCGTGCCGATGACCTCACCGCCCTGCACGCAGACGGCGGAGTTGTAGCGCCGCGCCTCCCCGCCCTCGAGGGCCCGCTCGGCGATGCCGAAGCAGACCGTCATGTCGCCGGCCATCTGGGCGACCGCCGCCACCTCGGGTCCGTCCACCTCGACCGCCTCCGGCAGATCGTCGGGACCCGGGTGGTGCAGGTCGAGCAGGTAGCCGCCGAGCGTGGCGTCGGGGAGCACGAGCAGGTCGATCCCGCGCTCGCGGGCGCTGGCGATCATCCCGGGCAGCTTCACGAGGGTCCGCTCGAGGTCGCGGCCGAAGTGCGCCGCGACGGCGGCCATGGTGATCGTCGTCATGGTCCTCTTCCCGGCGACCGGCCCCGCGACCGGTGGGCGTCACCGTACCGCGGTGCTCTCGAGCCGGTCCAGTCGGCGACCGGAGCGCAGCTGCTCCGCGACGTGGCCCGCGTCGCGCGCGATGGCCTCGAAGCGTCCGGAGCCCCAGGTGTGCAGCCACGGCAGGCCCAGGAAGTAGAGCCCCGGCACGGCGGTCGCCCCCCGGCGGTGCGTCGGGTGCCCCGCTCCGTCGAAGACGCCGACCTGCACCCAGGAGTAGTCGGAGCGGAAGCCGACCGCCCAGATCACGCTCGTGATGCCGCTCGCCGCGAGGTCGAGCTCCTCGATCTCGCGCTCCGGCCGCCAGACGGGGACGTACCGCGCCTCGGTCGGTGCCGCCACTCCCGAGCGCTCGATGTAGGCGTCGATGTCGTTCTTGATCGACTCCGCCACCGAGTCCGCGTAGTCCAGCGACGCCTCCGCCGTCGGCGCGAAGCGCAGCACCCCGCCGTCGACCTTCTGCAGCCGGCCGTAGAGGTGCATGCCGTCGCGCGCGAAGGCTCGGAGGTCGATGTCGCGCCCGCCGTCCCGCCCGGTCACGTAGTGGTTCGTCGACTCCCGCTTCGAGAGGCCGCCGACCTGCGCGTGCACGGGCACGTCGTAGACGCCCATGTCCGCGAGCCAGGCGACGCAGTCGCGCCCGCGGTAGAAGCGGGCGACCCGCGGAGCCGTGCCGAGCGCCAGGTGCACTTCGCGGCCCTCGAGGAACAGGTCCTCCGCGATCTGGGCGCCCGACTGACCGGAGCCGACGACGAGCACGCCGCCCTCGGGCAGGTCGGCCGCCGAGCGGTAGTCGGCCGAGTGCAGCTGCGCGACGGAGTCGGGGATCCGCTGCGCCACGGCCGGCAGCACCGGGCGGTGGTAGCCGCCGGTGGCCACGACGACGCGGTCGGCCGTGATCGTGCCGCGCGAGGTGACGACCTCGAACCCGCCGCCCTCGCGTTCGCGCATCCGCAGCACCTCGGTGCCCTCGGCCACCGGCGCGTCGAACGACTCGGCGTAGCGGCGGACCCACGCGTGGACCTCGTCGCGCGTCATGAACCCGTCGGGATCGTCGCCGTCGTACGGGTAGCCGGGCAGACGGCACTGCCAGTTCGGCGTGACCAGCGTGAAGTTGCTCCACCGCCGGTCGAGCCAGTCGTGCGCGATCGTGTCGCGCTCGATCACCAGGTGGTCGATCCCGTCGTCGGTGAGGTGACGGCTGATCGAGAGGCCGGCCTGGCCCGCTCCGATCACCGCGACCTCGACGTGCCGGCCGTTCTCGAGCGCCGTCACGAGGGCACCGCCGGCGGATCCATGGCCAGCACGCGGACGCGTCCGCCGTCGAAGCGGGCGGCCGCGGCGACGATGTCCGCCTCCTGCTGCATCGCGGAGGTGCAGGCGAAGCCGAACTTCGCGCGGACGCGGTCGCTCGCGATCCGCAGGGCCTCGCTCGAGCGGCCGACGAACTCCTCGAGCGGGTAGCTCTCGCCCGCGGCGAGGAAGTCGTGCATCACCAGGCTCGGCGAGTAGCAGCGCTCCTCGACGCCGTCGGGCCAGCGGACGGAGAAGGTCATCTCAGGCATGGACGAGGCCCCCGCTCCAGACCCGGTCGATGTCGTACGCGTCGGGGCGGCGGTCGCGGAGGTGGAACATCCCGCCGCGCATCGCCTCGAAGGTGCCCTGCACGTCGATCTCGGCGACGGCCATCCCGGAGTCCAGCAGCGTCGTCGCGAGGATGTTGCCGCCCGGATCCACGACCTTCGCGTTGCCGACGTAGCGCAGCGACCCGAACGTGCCCGACTGGTTCGACGCCATCCAGAAGACCTGGTTGTCGAGCGCCCGGGCGATGTCGAACTGGTTGAACCGGTAGGTCCAGCGGTCCTCCTGCAGGTTCTCGGCCGTCGCCGTGCGCGCGGCCGGCCACGCCGAGAGCGAGGCGATGATCTCGGCGCCGTCGAGCGCCATCGAGCGCGCCGCCTCCGGGAACGCCTTGTCGTAGCAGATCTGCAGGCCGACGCGGCCGACCGGGGTGTCGTGCACCGCGTAGCCGGGGCCCGGCGAGTACGACATGTGCTCGCCCAGCGGCTGGTGCACCTTGCGGTAGCTGCCGTAGACCTGCCCGCCGTCCAGCAGCGCCGCCGCGTTGTAGCGGGTCTCGCCGTCCTCGTCGAGTTCGCAGAAGCCGATCGCGACGAGCAGGTCGCCCGCGATCTCCTGCACCCGACGCAGCTCCGGCCCGTCGAGCGAGATCGCCGGGGGCAGGGAGCGCGTGGTGGTGCGGAGGGTGTCGCCGTGGTTGCCGAGCGAGGAGAGGTAGCCGCCGATCGCGGCCTCGGGCAGCGCGAGGAACTCGACGCGCTTCTCCCTCGCCTCGTCGACGAGCGCCTGGATGAGCGCGTAGTTCTGGTCGAGGTCGCGGGTGAAGTTGGCCGCGACGGATCCGACGACGGTCATCGCGGGCGCCTAGAGGTTGTAGGTGGAGTTGATGATGGCGCCCTTGCGGGCGTAGTGGATGACGGCGTCCTGCACGTCGAGCGGGTGGCACGGGATCGTGCCCTCGATCAGGTCCTCCTCGCGGAGGCCGTGCAGCGCCATGCCGAAGCGGCAGACGAAGACGCGGTTCCCCTCGTCGATGAACGTCTTCAGCGCGTTGTTGATGTTCTGCTCGCCCGGGAATCCGGAGTCGCCGACCGTGGGGAAGCCGCGGGTCGCCATCGCGTTGATCGTGCCGGGGCCGTAGAAGTAGACGGCCGACTCGAAGCCCTTCCGGGCGGCGCGGGTCGCCTGCAGGATCGCGACGAAGCTGACGGAGGACTCGTGGGCGATGCCGTGCACGAGCGTGAAGTACGACTGGCCGGGCTCGGCCTGGTAATCGGGGAACACCTTGGTGGAGCCGTAGAGGTTGCTGCCGTTCGGGAGCGACGGGTGCGCGATCTCGGAGCGGGACTTCTCGATGTTGGCGGTGATCTGGTCTTCGATGTCGGACACGGGAACCTCCGGGGTTCGTCGAGGGACTGCGCCGAGGGGCGCAGGTGCGAGGGGGGACGACCGCGCCTGAGCACGGTGCGAGTCGAGCAAGGACAGGAGAGCCGGTGATGCGGTCGTGCTGTGATGCGGGTGTCGCTCGGGGCGGATCCGGACGAGCGGAGCGACGGGGCCGGGTCGTCGAGGACGCCTCCCGGTACCGATCAGTCAAGGCCGCTCCTGTTTCCGTGTGGTTTCGAGCGGAAGAAGCCTGCGTTACACGACAGGCGTCGCCGATGTAACACGATCGCGTTCCCGATGTCATCGTTCGGAAACACCCGGCGCCTCTAATGGGTGGTCACGGCGACGGACGTCCGCGCCGCGCACCGCTCGACTCGATTCACCGAGGAGCCCCATGACCGATCTGCAGATGCCCCGCCTGCGCACCGCCTCCCACTCGATCCCGTCCGACTCCGCCGACTCGTCCTGCGGAGCGACTCCGCTGCGCACCCGCGTCGACATCGCCCTGCAGGGCATCCGCGTCGACGCCCCGGTGCACCGCGAGGCCGGAGCCGGCCCGAGCGACGACGGCCACGTCGTGCTCGGCGGACTCGGCGCCGCGATCCCCGTGAACCCGCGCAGCCCCTACTCCGTCACCAACGGCCGCCTGCTGCTCGACGGCGCCGACATCGGCCTGGACGTCGAGCCGGTGAAGCGCCCGCGCTTCTACGACCTCGCGACCGCCGACGGCGTCTCGTACGAGAAGATCGCCCGGCTGCACGGCCGCAACATCCTCGCCACCACCGTCGTGCAGACCTGCATGCGCTACGACGAGGCCGAGCGGTGCCGCTTCTGCGCCATCGAGGCGTCCCTGAAGAACGACTCCACCATCGCGGTGAAGACCCCCGCGCAGCTCGCCGAGGTCGCCGAGGCTGCCGCCCGGCTCGACGGCATCCGCCAGATGGTGATGACGACCGGCACCTCCAAGGGCCGCGACCGGGGCGCCCGCCACCTCGCCCGCTGCGTCCGCGCCGTGCTCGAGGCCGTGCCCGGGCTGCCGATCCAGGTGCAGTGCGAGCCGCCCGAGGATCTCGCGGCGCTGCAGGAGCTCAAGGACGCCGGCGCCCTCTCGATCGGCATCCACATCGAGTCGATGGACGACGACATCCGCCGCCGCTGGACCCCCGGCAAGGCCCGCGTCTCGACCGAGAAGTACAAGGAGGCGTGGGCCGAGGCGGTGCGGATCTTCGGCCGCAACCAGGTGTCGACCTACCTCCTCGTCGGCCTCGGCGAGGACCCGGACCAGCTCGTGGCGAGCGCCGGCGAGCTGATCGAGATGGGCGTGTACCCGTTCGTCGTCCCGTTCCGCCCCCTGAAGGGCACGCTCGCGACGGAGGTGGACCACGTCCTCCCGCCCGCCGGCTCGCTCCTCGAGACCATCAGCGAGCAGGTGGCCGCGCTCCTGATCGCCGCCGGCATGCTGTCGTCGGGCCAGAAGGCGGGCTGCGCCGCCTGCGGCGCGTGCGGCGTGCTGAAGACCGCCGGCGCCTGATGGAGCTGTCGATCCTCGAGGGTGTGCGGAGGACCGCTCCGGCCACCCCGCCGTCGATCGGAGTCGCCGACGCGGCCGACGCCCGCGCCTATCGCGCCCTGCGCCGTGCGGTGTTCGTCGAGGAGCAGCAGCTCTTCGACTCCGACGATCGCGACGCCCTCGACGACGACCCGCGCACCGTCGTGCTCGTCGCCCGCCTCGGCGGCGAGGTCGTCGGCGGGGTGCGCCTCGCGCCCGCGCTCGAGCAGGACCTCGGCTGGTGGACCGGCAGCCGCCTCGTGGTCCGCCGCGACGCCCGCGGAGCGGCCGGGCTGGGTGCCGCCCTCGTGCGCGCCGCGTGCGCCGAGGCGGAGTCGCGCGGAGTGATCCGCTTCGAGGCGACCGTGCAGCGGCAGAACGAGGTCCTCTTCCGCCGCCTCGGCTGGGACCGCCTGGGCACCGCCGACGTCGCGGGCCTGCCTCACGTGCGGATGCGCTGGCCGATCGACCGCTTCGACCGCCTCGCCCGCGCGGCGAAGGCCTCCCTCGGACCGCTGCTCGAGGCGTTCGCCGGTCAGCTCGGCGGCCCCGGCTTCCGCGGCGACGACGGCGCCCCCGTGCCCGGCTCCGACCTGATCGCCGTCTGCGACGCGATCGTCCCCTCGATGGTCGAGCGCGATCCGGAGTGGGCGGGCTGGTGCTCGGTGCTCGTGAACGTGAACGACCTCACCGC
>Ga0308159_1005130_pt1 | contig 11346 bp, 13 predicted proteins | sample PhyCR1_FD_201040 | JGI IMG/M metagenome (GOLD analysis project Ga0308159, IMG submission 201040) | Phyllosphere microbial communities from UC Gill Tract Community Farm, Albany, California, United States - DLSLC.R1 | ecosystem: Host-associated > Plants > Phyllosphere > Unclassified | place: USA...
ACGCATCACCCGTTACGAGTACGACGATGACCTGCACCTGGTCTCACGGCGGATCAATCCCGACGGCACGCAGGTGCAGTACCGCTACGACCATGCGCAGCTGCTGCTCACCGAGATCGAAAACGAGTCCGGGGAAAAGTATCGGCTGGACTACACGCCGAGCGGATTGATCCGACAAGAGACCGGGTTTGATGGACGTCGGACTGCGTATGCCTATGACCTTAATGGGCATCTGCTGGAGAAGACCGAGTTTGGCGATGATGGCTCATGTTTGCTGACTGCTTATGAGCGCGATGCTGCTGGCCGCCTGTTGGTCAAGACCCTGCCTGACGGGGTGAAGGTCTCCTACCAATACGACCAAGTTGGCCGCCTCATCGCCGTCGATGACGGTAATAACCACCCGCTGGCCTTCGAATACGACCGCCAGAACAGGTTGATTACCGAGCACCAGGGCTGGGGCACCCTGCGTTACGCCTATGACGCCTGCGGTCAGCTCACACGCCTGCGCCTGCCGGACAACAGCAAGCTCGACTACCACTACGCCAAGGGCGGCGCGCTGACCGCGATTGACCTCAACGGCACCCCGCTGACCCGTCACGTCTACCAGTTCGGCCGCGAAGTGCAGCGCCAGCAAGGCCTGCTGCTCAGCGAATATGCCTACGACGAACAGGGAAGATTACTGGCCCACGCCGTAGGCCATCAGCGTGATTCGGTCTATCGCCGCGATTATGCCTACAGCGCCAACGGCAACCTCGCGCACATCGCCGACAGCCGCCACGGCCAACGCACTTACGGCTACGACGCTCTCGACCGACTGATCCGCGTCCGCCACTCGCGCGATGAACTGCCGGAATCCTTCGCCCACGACCCGGCCGGCAACCTGCTGATGCAGGACCGCCCCGGCCCGAGCCGGATTCAGGGCAACCGCCTGTTGATGCAGGGCGACCGCCATTACGACTACGACGCCTTCGGCAACCTGATCCGCGAACGCCGCGGCAAAGCGCAAACACTCGTCACCGAATACCGCTACGACAGCCAGCACCGCCTGATCGGCCTGACCCGCCCCGACGGTCAGACCGCGACCTATCAATACGACGCCTTCGGCCGGCGCATCCGCAAAACCGTCGACGGCCAGACCACCGAGTTCTTCTGGCAAGGCGACCAAGTCGTCGCCGAAAGCAGCGAAAACGAATACCGCAGCTACGTCTACGAACCGGGCACTTTCCGCCCACTCGCGCTGCTCGACGGCAAAGGCCCAAAAAAAGCCTGTCCGTTCTACTACCAACTCGACCACCTCGGCACGCCGCAGGAACTCACCGACTACGGCGGCGACATCGTCTGGTCCGCCCAATACGACGCCTACGGCAAAACCGCCGCACTGACCCTCGCCGGCGACGATTACCTGAACCAGCCGCTGCGTTTTCAAGGGCAGTATTTCGATGCTGAAAGCGGCCTGCATTACAACCGCCACCGGTATTACGACCCGCGGCTTGGGCGGTACCTGACCCCGGACCCGGCGAAGCTGGCGGGTGGGTTGAATCAGTACCAGTACACGCCGAATCCGACGGGGTGGGTGGATCCGTTGGGGCTGAACTCCAACTGCCCGCCGAAGAAGCCGGGTTGTGAGGGGCCAAGTGGGATTGGTGAGGCGGTTGATGAGGGAGAGCCTGAGCTTCCTGCTAGCAACCGTGAATCTGACTACCTATATCGTGGCGATATTAAACACCCCGACGAAGTATTCACAGACGGATTCAAAAGCAAAGGAAAAAGCACTGACTTATTGCTACACGCCATGGATAGCAACGACCCACCGAGTTACTACATAAGCACATCTCCATCGAGAGAGACTGCCGCTCAATTCGGCACCCAAGGAAAGACCAGAAAAGGTTATCTTTATATACTCCGAAAGCTAGTCGGCATTGACGTGAACAAGGCACTCGGAAATCAAGCACCTTTTGCAGACGAAACCGAAATAGCGATACCGGGGAGCATACACCCAGCCGATATTGTCGGTGTGACCCCCTTAAAAAAAGACGGAAGCTACGTCGGTTATTCAATCCCAAATCCAAACAGAGAATAAAAATGGAACGAACAAAAATCACCATCGTGGTCAACGGCAACAAGGAACCTGCCTATTTGAAACATGATTCAGCCAAAGGAATTATTAAATTCTCAATGAGCAACGGCTTCAGAAAAACGTACGAATCAGATGACCTTTACCTTTGTTTGGCAAAAATTCGCGAGGAGCATCCGGACATAATATTTATGTGCAAAGGCGCAAAGCGCACTGTAACTCCATCACGAATGAGCTCCCAGATGAGTGGTGGATATATGGCTTATGAACTCACATTAGGCAAACAGGCAACGTTTGACGACCTTGTCAAAATATTTGACTACGAAGAGCATGACATTTCAAAGAACCCGGAAGATCAAATCCTGTATTACAAGCAATGGATACATTCACTCACCAGCAAAACCAGCAATGAGAACACTTAAATCAATCCACATAATTAAAAATAGAACCAAGGAAACTGCCACGTTGGAAATATCCAGGCAAACAAGAACACTGACATTCCTTACAGAGGGTGGCCTGACAAGCACTCACACCGCCGAAGACCTCTACGAATGCTTCGGCTTGATCCGAGCAGATTTTCCCGACATCACGTTCTTATGCAAAGGCGCGAAAATCAACGTCCACCCTTCCCGCATGACTTCGCAGATGTCAGCCGGCCTGGTTGCTTACGAAGTCAAGGCCGGGCAGCCGACCGAGGAGGAGAACGTGGTGCGCATTTTCGATTACGAAGAACGCGATCTAACTAACGATATAGAAGCCCAAAAACAACACTATCGACAGTGGATTGAATCGATCCGCGCTGGCGATCAGTTACCTATCTGAGGCAGTAACCATTTTCGTAAACATGAACCCGGCAGCGCTACCGGGCTTGTCTATCAGCCACTAGCGAGCCTTGGACCGCGGCCACTGGTTATTCAGGACAACTGCGCCTGAAACTCCTTCTCATACTCCCCAGCCAATTGCTCTTTCTGCTTCTCATCAAGCAGTTTCCCGGCCATCTGAAAGAACTTATGTTCCTCCTCCTCAAGATGATGATGAACCTTGTCCGACAGCTTCTTCGCCGTCGCCAGCCACGCCGGACTGGACATCTCGGTCTCGTCGAGCTCTTCCATCATTTCGTCCATTTCATGGTGCTCGGCGATGGCATGACGGCTCAGGTCGACGCCTTCATCCATTGCCATCAACGGAATATAAAAGTGACGCTCCTCGGCGGTTTCGTGGGCTTGCAGTTCTGCTTTGAGCTGTTTGTAGGCCTCGACCCGCTCCGGGGTGTCACCGCTGGTTTTGATCAGGGTTTTGGCGTAGTTGCGCTGGCGCTCGTGACTTTCACGCAAGGCTTCGAAAATATTCATGGGGGTCCTTGTTGGCGGCGTTCGGGAATGACGCGGTAAACGCTAGACCCCGGCGCAAGCGAAGCGGTTCCAAAGCGTAGGCAAGCGCTTGGAAAATGAGCGCCGGGCAGGATAGGCTGCGAGTACCTAAAACAAGGAAGTCCCGTATGAATCTGCGCATTGAGTTGTCAGAAAATCCTACAGAAGACGAACGACAAGCCATTTTGGCCCCGCTGCATGCCTACAACGTGGCAAAGGCTGGAATTGCGGTGGCAGAGCCACTCACCCTGCTGGTACGTGACGATGACGGCCAGATTCTCGGCGGGCTGTATGGCCGGCTGGCGTGCCAATGGCTGTTCGTCGATCTGCTCTCAGTACCTGAAGCAGGCCGAGGCCAAGGCATTGGCTCGAAGCTGATGCGCATGGCCGAAGACCTTGCGCAGGAGAAAGGCTGCATCGGCGCCTGGCTCGACACGTTCGACTTTCAGGCGCCCGGGTTCTACAAGAAGCTTGGGTATAGCCAGTTCGGCGAGATCGTCGACTATCCGCCGGGGCACAAGCGGCATTTCTTTCAGAAGCGCTTTGCAAGTTGAATGTACCGCCCACTTTTGCGAGCAGGCTCGCTCCACAGTGGTTTTGGGTCGATCATAAATCCAGTGTGGGAGCGAGCCTGCTCGCGAAAGCGGCATAAGCCGCACCGCTAAACTGGCCTAGAGGCAGGTCGCCAACGCCGCCAACCGGCGCTTGGCAACAAAATCGTCTTGCTGCGCGTAGTAATTCAGCGTCGTGCCCGAAGCGTCAGTGATCACGTCGACAAACGACTCGGCCGAACGCGTATACACCGTCGTGCCGCCGGAATTGCGCGGTTCCATATAGGCCGCCGCGTCCAAACCAAATACCGCTTCGTCCTGCCAGCCGAATTGCACGCACTGCGCGACGACTTTTTCGGCCTTGTCCGAGGACAGCACCTTATAAGGGGTTTTGGTCCGCGCGTCGTTCATTACCGAACCCGCGCAACCGGCAAGCATCGTGGCCGCCAGCGCTACCATCAGAATTCGCATCGCATTCGCTCATTGGCAAAAAAGCGGACTGTATCACCGCAATCGCCGAAATCGTTCTGCTTTACTGCATTTATAACGCGACAGGTGCAAGCCGCTGCGGCACCCTAAGGTCATCAGCCTCACAAGGAAAACCCATGGCGCCTACCGATCAGCGACATGAGCATGCTCTGAAATTGTTTCTCGACGCACGTCCCGAACTGCGCGAAACCCTCGACCACCTCAACCCGTTGCTGGCGCAGGCCAAGGGTGAAACCCAGGCGCAGTATCGCGAAGAGCGACTGCACGAAGCGTTTGAAGCCGAGGCGGAAAGTCAGGGGCTGTTTGCCTGGGAACTGACGTTGCAACTGACCGCTGATACGCCTGAGGAGTACCAGGCGCAGCGTTTGGAAGTGCACCGTGAAGTCGCGGAAATGGCCGGGATGGACTGGCTGGAATATTGTGATTTGTATGGCATCACGCCCTGAGGACCACACTCCGCGATCCTCCTGTGGGAGCGAGCCTGCTTGCGAAGGCGGTATGTCAGCCGACTGATACCGCATGAGCCGACGCTTTCGCGAGCAAGCTCACTCCCACGGGAATTGTTGATGCCCATCAATTCCTGACCGAGTGCAACTTGGGTTTCGCGGCAGCCTGCATAAAGCTTTATCATGGCCGCAGTTTTGCTGATCGAGTCCGTCATGAAGTTCGCCATTGCGCTATTTTCCGCCGCCCATGCGCCCTCCTCGCGCCGCGCCCTGCTGTTTGCCCAGGCGGCGCTGGCCGGCGGGCATGAGATTGTCCGGCTGTTTTTCTATCAGGACGGCGTCTATAACGCCTCCGACGCGCTGGTCACGCCGCAGGACGAACTGGACCTGCCCAAGCAATGGCGCACATTCATCGACGAGCAGAAACTCGACGGCGTGGTGTGCATCGCCGCGGCCCTGCGCCGTGGTGTATTGAACGCGGAAGAAGCCAAGCGCTACCAGCGCGAGGCGGTTTCCATCAGCGCACCGTGGGAATTGTCCGGCCTCGGTCAGTTGCATGATGCGGTGCAGGATGCCGATCGCCTGATCTGCTTCGGAGGTGCGTGACATGGCCAAATCACTGTTGATCATCAGCCGCCAATCACCCTGGTCCGGCCCCGGCGCTCGCGAAGCGCTGGACATCGTGCTCGCCGGTGGCGCGTTCGATCTGCCGATCGGTTTGCTGTTTCTCGATGATGGCGTGCTGCAACTGGCGGCTGGGCAAAACGCCAAAGCGCTGCAGCAGAAAGACCTCAGTGCCAATCTGCAAGCGCTGCCGATGTTCGGTGTCGAGGAGCTGTTTTATTGCCTGAAAAGCGCCAACGCGCGCGGGCTCGAAAAACCCTCGCTGGACGAAGCGCAGCCGCTCTCTGCCGAACACATCACCGCCCTTATTGACCGCTACGATCAGGTGATCACCCTCTGATGTCGACTTTGCATGTGTTGTCTCACTCCCCTTTCGGCGACGATCGCCTGAACAGTTGCCTGCGCTTGCTCGGCAGCGCTGATGCGCTGTTGTTGTGTGGCGATGCGGTGTACGCCCTGCAACCGGGTAGTGCGCCGTTTTCCGCCCTGCAAGACAAAAAAATCAGCCTGTTTGTGTTGCTTGAAGATGTCCAGGCGCGTGCGATCGAGATTCCGGACTGGGCCAAAGTCATCGACTACCCGGCCTTCGTCGAGCTGTCGATCGACCATGACAAGGTCAACAGCTGGTTATGAATGCGCTGACCGTCGGCGCCCGCGCCATCGAACTGGACAAGGACGGTTTCCTTGTCGATCTGAGCGACTGGTCGGCCGACGTCGCCAGCGCCCTGGCCGCCGCAGAAGATATCGAGTTGACTGCCGAACACTGGGAAATCCTCGAACTGCTGCGCAGCTTCTATGCCGAATTCCAGCTGTCCCCGGCCACGCGCCCGCTGATCAAGTACACCGCGTTGAAACTCGGCACGGACAAAGGCAACAGCCTGCACCTCAACCGACTGTTCAAAGGCACCCCTGCCAAACTCGCCGCAAAACTGGCGGGCCTGCCCAAACCGACGAATTGCCTATGACCGACTTTCCAGCATTGACCCTCGAAACGCCCGCCGAGCATCCGTTTGCGCAGTTCGTGCGCATTCTCGGCAAAGGCAAGCGCGGCGCGCGTGATCTGACGCGCGAGGAGGCCCGCGAAGCCATGGGCATGGTGCTCGATGACACGGTCGAAGACACCCAGCTCGGCGCCTTCCTGATGTTGCTGCGCCACAAGGAAGAAAGCGCCGAGGAAATGGCCGGTTTCACCGAAGCCCTGCGCGAACGCTTGCAAGCGCCAGCCCTGAACGTCGATCTCGACTGGCCGACCTATGCCGGAAAAAAACGTCATTTGCCGTGGTATCTGCTGGCCGCCAAGTGCCTGGCGCAGAACGGCGTGCGCATCTTCATGCATGGCGGCGGCGCGCACACCGCCGGGCGTCTGTACAGCGAACAGCTGTTGGGCGAACTAAGTATCCCGCTGTGCCGCACCTGGCCGCAGGTCGGCGAGGCGCTGGATAACGGCGGACTGGCGTTCATGCCGCTGGTGGACTGGGCGCCGCAGTTGCAAAAGATGATCGACCTGCGCAACACGCTGGGCCTGCGTTCGCCGATTCATTCACTGGCACGGATTCTCAACCCGCTGGGCGCGCGGTGCGGCCTGCAAAGCATCTTCCATCCCGGCTATCAGGCAGTGCATCGCGATGCCAGCGGCTTGCTCGGCGATACGGCAATCGTGGTCAAGGGCGATGGCGGCGAAATCGAGATCAACCCGGACGCCACCAGCCACCTCTACGGCACCACGGGCGGACAGAGCTGGGACGAGGAATGGCCGCAGCTGTCAGCACAACGCCATGTCAAACCGGCGACGCTGGATATCGAGCAGCTGAAAGCGGTATGGCGTGGCGACGTGGTCGACAGCTACCCGCAAATGGCCTTGATCGCGACCATGGCACTGGCCTTGCGCGGCCTCGGTGACAGCCGGGAGCAAGCCTTCGCCACGGCCGAGCAATACTGGGTCGCGCGGAACAAATCGATTTAACCGATCATTCACGCCCGATCTTTGCGCTTTTTGTTCGAACTCATCGGAATAGACTCGGCTCCAATGAATATTGGTTTATGGAGTCTGGATCATGGGTTTACTCGTCGACGGCCACTGGCAGGACAAGTGGTACGAAAGCAGCAAGGACGGCGCGTTTCAGCGCGAACAGGCGCAGCGCCGCCATTGGGTCACCGCCGACGGCCAGCCCGGTCCCAGCGGTGAAGGCGGCTTTGCGGCCGAAGCCGGGCGCTATCACCTCTACGTTTCGCTCGCCTGCCCGTGGGCGCATCGCACCCTGATTCTGCGCAAGCTCAAGGGCCTGGAGAGTCTGATCGACGTCTCGGTGGTCAGTTGGTTGATGCTGGAAAACGGCTGGACCTTCGACAAGGCGCTCGGCTCGACTGGCGACAAGCTCGACGGCTTCGATTACATGCACCAACGGTATACCGCCGACACGCCTGATTACACAGGGCGCGTCACGGTCCCCGTGTTGTGGGACAAAAAGCTCAAGCGCATCGTCAGCAACGAGTCCGCAGAAATCATTCGCATGTTCAACAGCGCATTCGACGCGCTGACCGGCAACGACCTCGACTTCTACCCGGCGCCGTTACGCAGCGAAATCGATGCGCTGAACGAGCGCATCTATCCGGCAGTGAACAACGGCGTGTATCGCGCCGGTTTCGCCACGTCGCAGCAGGCTTATGAGCAAGCATTCGATGAGGTGTTCGCCGAACTTGATCATCTGGAACAGCTGTTGGGCGCCAATCGTTATCTGGCGGGCGAGTACCTGACCGAAGCCGATGTGCGTCTGTTCACCACAATGATCCGCTTTGATGCTGTGTATCACGGCCACTTCAAGTGCAACCTGCGGCGGATTGCCGATTACCCGAATCTGTCGAACTGGTTGCGTGAGATGTATCAGGTCGACGGTGTTGCCGAGACGGTGGATTTTCAGCACATCAAGAATCATTACTACGGCAGTCACAAGACGATCAACCCGACGGGCGTAGTGCCGAAGGGGCCGGAGCAGGACTTTAGTGTGGCCCATGACAGGGCGCGGTTGGCGGGCAGAGGGGTTTGGCGCCGGGGTTGAAACTCGAACAGCTCTTGAAGGCGCCATCGCTGGCAAGCCAGCTCCCACAAGGTCTTGTGTAATGCTGAAGATTGCAGCTTTGACACAATACCTGTGGGAGCTGGCTTGCCAGCGATTGGGGCGACTCGGTATTTCTAGACCTGCGCCTGAGCCCCTTCAAACCACGCCAGTTTCTCGCGCAGTTGCACCACTTCACCAACGATCACCAGGGTCGGAGCATGCACTTCATGCTCCGCCACCAGTCGCGGCAGATCGGCCAGCGTACCGGTAAAGACCCGCTGATTGACTGTGGTGCCCTGCTGAATCAATGCTGCCGGGGTATCCGCCGAACGACCATGCTTGATCAGTTGTTCACAGATGATCGGCAGCCCCACCAGGCCCATGTAGAACACCAGCGTCTGCGCCGGCGCGACCAGGTCGGACCATGGCAGATCGGTGGAACCGTCCTTCAAGTGGCCGGTTACAAAGCGTACCGACTGCGCGTGATCGCGATGGGTCAACGGTATTCCGGCATACGCCGCGCAACCACTGGCCGCGGTGATTCCTGGGACGACCTGGAACGGAATGCCGTGGGCCGCAAGTTCTTCGATCTCTTCGCCGCCACGCCCGAAAATGAACGGGTCGCCGCCCTTCAGCCGGACGACGCGCTTGCCAGCCTTGGCCAGATCGACCAGTTGCTGATTGATCTGCTCCTGCGGCACCGCATGCTCGGAACGGCGCTTGCCGACGTACACCCGCTCGGCATCGCGACGGCACAGTTCGAGGATTGCCGGTGCAACGAGGCGGTCGTAAAGCACCACATCGGCCTGTTGCATCAGCCGCAAGGCCTTGAATGTCAGCAGATCCGGATCACCCGGCCCCGCACCGACCAGATAGACCTCGCCGGTGGTGACCATCGCTTCGCCGTCGATCTTCGCTTGCAGCAGGCGCTCGGCTTCGGCGCCCTGCCCGGCCAGCTGCCGATCGGCAATCGGCCCCTGAAACACGTCTTCCCAAAAACCGCGACGCTGCTGCACATCCGGAAACAGGTTTTTCACCTGATTGCGAAACCGTGCAGCGAGCCCAGCCAGATGACCGTAAGTCGATGGAATCCAGGTTTCGATCTTCGCGCGAATCAAGCGCGCCAGCACTGGCGCGTCGCCGCCGCTGGACACGGCAATGATCAACGGCGAGCGATCGACGATCGCCGGGAAGATCACACTGCACAAGGCCGGCGCATCGACTACATTGACCGGAACGCAACGTCGATGCGCATCCGTCGACACCTGCGCATTGAGCGTCTCGTCGTCGGTGGCGGCAATGATCAGCCCGCAGCCGTCGAGATCCGTCTCAACATAGCCACGCAGCACACATTCGCCGCCACTGGCAGCGACGAGTTCGGCCAGTTGCGATTCGATTTCAGGTGCGACCACCCGCAGCAGCGCACCGGCGTCGGCCAGCAGGCGGGATTTGCGCAAGGCAATTTCCCCTCCACCGACCACCAACACACGACTGCCGCGCAGGTTGTGAAACAGCGGCAGATATTTCATTTAACCGATGACCTCAAGGCCACCCATGTACGGCTTGAGTACGTCCGGCACGCGGATCGAACCGTCAGCCTGCTGGTAGTTTTCCAGCACCGCCACCAGCGTACGACCGACTGCCAGACCGGAACCGTTCAAGGTGTGCACCAGTTCCGGCTTGCCGGTTTCCGGGTTGCGGAAGCGCGCTTGCATACGGCGGGCCTGGAAATCACCGCAGTTGGAGCACGAGGAAATTTCGCGGTATTTGTCCTGGCTCGGGATCCACACTTCCAGATCGTACGTCTTGACCGCGCTGAAGCCCATGTCGCCGGTGCACAGCGCCAGGGTGCGGTATGGCAGACCCAGCAGCTGCAGGACTTTTTCGGCGTTGGCGGTCAGGCCTTCCAGCGCTTCCATCGACTGCGAGGGCTCAACGATCTGGACCATTTCGACTTTGTCGAACTGGTGCTGACGGATCATCCCACGCGTGTCGCGACCCGACGCGCCGGCTTCGCTACGGAAGCACGGAGTGTGGGCAACGAACTTGATCGGCAGCAACTTCGAGTCGACGATTTCACCGGCAACGATGTTGGTCAGCGACACTTCAGCAGTCGGGATCAGGTACAGATCGGCTTCGCCTTCGCGAGCGATCTTGAACAGGTCTTCCTCGAACTTCGGCAATTGACCGGTGCCTTGTAGCGCCGGCGCCTGAACCAGATAAGGCGTGTAGGCCTCTTCATAGCCGTGCTCGTTGACGTGCAGGTTGATCATGAACTGCGCCAGCGCGCGGTGCAGACGAGCGATCGGGCCACGCAACAAGGCGAAACGTGCGCCGGACAACTTGGCCGCGGTTTCAAAATCCAGCCAGCCGAACTTCTCGCCCAGGGCAACGTGATCTTTGACTTCGAAATCAAACTGCGTCGGCGTGCCCCAGCGGCGCACTTCGACGTTGTCGTCTTCGTCCTTGCCGACCGGCACGGATTCGTGCGGCAAGTTCGGGATGCCGAGCAGGATCGAGTCCAGTTCGGTCTGGATCGCGTCCAGCTCGACTTTACCGGCGCTCAACTCGCCCGCCATACGCTCGACGTCCGCCATCAGCGGCGCGATGTCTTCACCGCGCTGCTTGGCCTGACCGATGGATTTTGAGCGCGCGTTACGTTCAGCCTGCAGTGCTTCGGTGCGGGTCTGGACGGTCTTGCGCTGTTCTTCCAGCGCTTCGATGCGCGCGGTGTCC
>Ga0308159_1005132_pt1 | contig 11343 bp, 12 predicted proteins | sample PhyCR1_FD_201040 | JGI IMG/M metagenome (GOLD analysis project Ga0308159, IMG submission 201040) | Phyllosphere microbial communities from UC Gill Tract Community Farm, Albany, California, United States - DLSLC.R1 | ecosystem: Host-associated > Plants > Phyllosphere > Unclassified | place: USA...
CGCCATGATGGTGGAAATCCGTGCTGCGGTCGGCACGGACTACGCCATGTATGCGGTGGCCAACCGTGAGCTGCTGGACCTGGCGTTGAGCGGTCAGTCGGTGCTGCAACCGGCTTGATCCTGAGGCAATAAAAAAGCCCTCGCATCGTAAGATGCGGGGGCTTTTTTCTGGCTGTTTGCTTGATGTCAGCGAACAGTCGCGGACTTGCCCTTGGCGGCATCCAGGCAAGGTATGATGGCTTTTTGCAGGGCGGCGTTGTTGTGTGGCAATACGAAGGTTGCAGTCAAGGGCTTAGCGTTTTTCTCGGCGGGCGCGAGTGAAAGCGTCAGGGGCTGGCCGCGTGACGCATCGCTGGCCCAGCGGGCTATTTCGTCGCGTGGCACCGGGGTAAAAAGCGCAAGGGCCGTACCGACCTGGAAGGTGCCGGCGTCGGTCCAAACCGCGTTAACCGGGTACTTCCCTGCGGGATGCGCTCCAAGGCTGATACGCAACGGCCCCTGCGCGCTGGCGTCTTTGCCTTCGTACGGATCAGCGTTGAAACCCAGCGCCGCCGGTGAGATTTGCAGCGTCAAGCCTGCATTCGGGTTCTCGGGGTGGCAACTGATCCAAAGGCCCGCCTTGGCCTTGTAGCCACCATAATTGCTGTCACCAAAGGTGCGCGCGGTCAGCGTCGATGCCTCTGCATAGTCTCGCTCAAGCACCCACACGGGGGTCGAGGGGCTGAAGACCTCAAGCCCATGAGCGGGAGTGTCGACGGGCTGTGCATAAGCGCTCAAGCACGCAAGGCTCAGGGCGACGAGCAGTCCTGCTTTCAGGTAATTTCGCATGGCACCTTCTCTGTTGGCCCGTGGCGTGTGCTCACGGAGGGTCGCAATGGGCGTGCCCGAGCGTATCAGTGGCGTGCAATCGGCCATTGGTTCCCTGCGCGCGTCCCCATCGTACGGTCAGTTACCGGCGCCCAGAACAACTTTGGGTTCGTGGAATCGAGGTGCCAGCGGTGCGTTGGCATTCAGCTCGGAGAGGATCGACAGCGAGGCCTCATATTGCTGCGCAGTCATCTGGTGCGAGATCTGCTCGATATCATCGTCGAGCCGGTGCTACATACATAGGGCAGGGTGGGTCAGGCGGCTTTCAAGGTGATCCAGGTGCCGGGTCATCAGCGCTACGGCGGCAATCGAGTCGCGCTGTTCCAGAGCGTCGACAATCGCCCTATGCTCCTGCCAGGTGCAGTACGTGCAGGCTTGGGCTTCATATTGGGCAATGATGAGGGATGTCAGCGGCACCAGGCTGTTAAGAAATTGCGCCAGCGGCCCATTGCCAGCCATGACTGCCAAGTGCAGATGAAACTCCCCCGACAACCGAATCGCCGGCCCACGCTGGTCGCGCTCGATGCAGTCACGCTCGCGAGCGATCAGTTCGCGCAATTGGCGTATCTGCGCAGCCGTCGCTTGGGCGCAGGCCAGTTGCACCACAGTCATTTCGGTCATGCGCCGTGCTTCCAGAATCTGCCGCGTCTGCTGCGCATCCGGCGCTGCCACCTGGGCGCGCTGGTTGGGGCGCAGGATGATCACTTGCTGATGGGACAGCTTGGCCAGTACCCGGCGGATCACACTGCGGCTTACGCCAAAGGTTTCGCCCAGGCCTTCCTCGGTAAAACGGCTGGCCGGGGCGATGCGTTGTTCGAGGATGGCGTCGAACAGCCGTGGGTAGATGTCATCCACCGAAGGTTTTTTGCCGGCCACCAGGCGCAGGGTGGGCAGCAGGGGGTCGCGTTGCAAGGCGTAGGCGGTCATGGCCGTTCTCCTGAAAATCAGCTACCCAGGTGGTCGTCCGGGATGTTCAAACGGATGCCCATGCGCAGGCCTTCCTGGAGGATGTGCCGGCGCATCTCGGCACTGGCCAGGGCGCTGTTCTTGTTGCGGATCGCGCGCACCACGGCTTCGTTTTCCTGCAGGCGCTCGGCCAGGTGTTCGGGTGAGTTGCGCAGCACCTGGGCGCTTTGCTTGAGCGCGTTGCTGGTTTGCTGCACCACGTTCTGGAAAATCGGATTGGAGGTGAGGGCGAACAGTTCTTCATGAAAACCGATGTAGGCGTTCATCCCCGCTTCGGCGTCACCGGCGTCGAGGGCTTCGCGCATGTCCATCAGGTTCAGGCGCAACTGGCCGACTTCCTTGCTGCTGATGGACTGGGCCACCAGGCCGACAATGAAGGGTTCGAGGGTGTAGCGCAGTTGCAGGATGTCTTCGAGGCTGGCGGCGGCCACCGCATCGCTGGATTGCGGCTCGCTGACGCTGGTTTCCAGCACCACCACGCCTTTGCCGGGCATGGAGCGCACCAGGCCGAGGGTTTCCAGCACGATTACCGCTTCGCGCAGGCTGGGGCGGCTGATGCCCATCTGTTCGGCCAGTTCACGCTGGCCGGGGAGCATTTCGCCCCGGCGCCACTGGCCCCGCTTGAGTGCGGCGCGCAGTTTTTCTACGACTGAATTGACGACGGTTGAGGTGCTGATCACGTCAATGGCTCCTTGATGTTGCACATGTGGGAGGGGGCTTGCCCCCTCCCACATTGGGTCTGAGTTGCTTGATCAAAACTCTTGGTGCGCCGGCAACACCGGTTTCTTGGCCTGGAAGGCATAGCCTTGCTGACCGTCCAGCACCTTGTTGGCGCGCTGGATGTCGATGTCCTTTTCCCAGCGGGCGATGGCCACGGTGGCCACGCAGTTGCCGATCAGGTTGGTCAGCGCGCGGCCGATGCCCATGAACCAGTCCACCGCCAGCACCAGCACCAGGCCCACCACCGGAATCGCCGGGATCGCGGTCAGCGTTGCCGCCAGGATCACCAGCGCCGAACCGGGAATCCCGTGGGCGCCCTTGGAAGTAATCAGCGACACCAGCAGGATGGTCATCAGATCCGTCATCGACAGCGGCGTACCGGTGGCGTTGGCGATAAACACGATGGCCAGGGTCAGGTAGATCGAGAAACCGTCGAGGTTGAACGAGTACCCGGTCGGAATCACCAGGCCCACGGTGGAGCTGCCAATGCCTAAGTGTTCCAGCTTGCGCATGATCTGTGGCAGCACGGCGTCGGAGGAGGCGGTGCCCATCACGATCAGCAGTTCTTCGCGCAGGTACTTGAGCAGCGGCAACATGCGCAGGCCCGACAGGCGCATCACCAGGCCGAGGATCAGCGCGACGAAGGCAAAGCAGGTGAGGTAGAACAAACCGACCAGGCTGCCCAGGTGTTGCAGCGAGTCCAGGCCGTAGGTGCTGGTGGTGAAGGCGATGGCGCCGAACACGCCGATCGGCGCCAGGCGCACGATCATGCCCATGATGCGGAAGATGACGTGGCTCAGCTCGTTGATCAGCCGCGAAATGCCTGAGGCGGCTTCACCCACCAGGTTCAACGCGCTGCCGAACAGCACCGAGAACAGCAGCACTTGCAGCACATTGTTGTCGGCAAACGCGCCGATCACCGAGTTGGGGATCAGGTCCATCAGGAACTGGCTGGTGCCCTTGATGTGCTGGCCCTTGTCGGCCAGTTCATTCAAGCCGGCGGAGGAAAGCTGCTCCAGATGGATATTGGCGCCTTGGCCGATACCGGTGCTGAAGGCCATGATCAGGCCGATCACCAGGGCGATGGTGGTGAGCACTTCGAAGTAGATCACCGACTTGAGGCCGATGCGACCGACCTTCTTCAAGTCGCCGGCACCGGAAATGCCGCTGACCACCACGCAGAATACGATCAGGCCGATCAGCATCTTGATCAGCTTGATAAAACCGTCACCGAGGGGTTTGAGTTGCGAGGAGAATTCGGGAAGGGCCAGGCCGCAGGCGATGCCGAGCATCAGGCCAATCACGACTTGGAGGAAAATCGAACGCGAGCACCATCTGAGCATGGTGGTTCCAGGGCTTAATTGTTGTGGTCTTACCGGTATGTCCAGTGCGGGGCCAGTCTACGCTGGGTTTTTTTCAAATCACAAGTAAATATTCGGCGGTCGGCAGGTCCCGGTCTGACCAGTGGGTCGGCGAGGGCGATGCTTGAGCGGTTGGCGGGCTGGAAATTTTTTCGCTTATCATCCGCCGCTCGGCATTAGAGGTGACGGATGGACACACCAGGACTGACCACGGACGAAACCGGGCAAACCTACTGCACCTGGCGCACGGCTGCGCCGCAATACCCGCATTACCACGACCATGAGTGGGGCGTGCCGGTGGCGGATGATATCCAGCTGTACGAGAAGATTTGCCTGGAGGGCTTCCAGGCGGGCATGGCGTGGATCACCATTTTGCGCAAGCGCGTGCAGTTTCGCGCGGCGTTCGAGGGCTTTGATTTTCGCCGGGTGGCGCAGTATGGCGAAGCAGACATTGAACGGCTGATGCAGGACCCCGGCATCGTGCGCAACCGGGCGAAGATCGTCTCCGCTATCAACAATGCGCGCAGGGCCTGTGAGCTGGTGGACGAAACCGGGTCACTGGCGCGCTGGTTGTGGGCGTTTGAGCCTACCCCCGATGAGCGACCGGCCGTGGTGGACCTGGCGTTTTGGACGGGCAACCCGACATCCCCGGCCTCGGTGCGCTTGTCCAAAGCCTTGAAGAAACGCGGCTGGACCTTTGTGGGCCCGACCACGATGTATGCGCTGATGCAGGCGATGGGGATGGTCAACGATCATCTCGAAGGTTGCGCCTGCCGACCTGGGATCGAGCAACTGCGCCGCCAGTTCAAGCGTCCCTGAATCCCGGATGTATAGAGATCAAAAATGTGGGAGGGGGTGGGTCACTTGGGCAGCGGGGTGAGCACCTCGGCCTTGTCATCCAGCACCATCACCACCAGTAGCTTGGCGGGTTTTGTCTGGCTGGCATTGCTCGATTCAAAGTGCCGAGAGCCGGCCGGCTCGTAGAACGACTCACCCACCTTGTAGGTCTTCGCCTTCTCGTCATTCACCCGCGAAGTAATCGCGCCTTGCAGCACATAGGCCACGGCGGTGCCGGTGTGGCTATGGGGCACGGTGGCCTGGCCGGGGGCGTAGTCCACGGTGAGCATGATGGTTTTTTTGCCGGGCACGTTGGTCAAGGCGTGTTCTTGCAACACCTTGATGGATTCCTGGTTGTACACCGGTTCATGGGCGAAGGCGCTGAGGGAGGCGAACATGAGGCAGGTAGCGAGCAGGCGTTTCATGGCGAAGTTTCCGAGTGGTTCAAGACCTGTTCACCCTACGCCGGGGCGCTTGACCGACCAATGACCAATCCTGCGGAAAACTCCCTAGCCAATCTGCTGCAAAATATCGCGCACCTTGTCCAGCGCCGGGTCGATGTCCAGGGTTTCGATGGCGCCGAAGCCGATGATGAGCCCCGGCCTTACCGGCGCGTCGTGGAAGAATACGTCCAGCGGGTAAAGGCCCACTTCCACCTGGCGCGCCAGTTGTATCAGCAGCGGGATATTCACCGCTACCTTGCACAGTGCGGCCATATGGAAGCCCGCCACTGTCGGCACCGCCTCGAACCACGGCGACAAATCCCCCGCCAGTCGTTGCAAGATGCGCTCGCGGCGCCCGGCGTACACGGTGTGGCAGCGACGGATATGCTTGAGCAGGTAGCCCTCGTCGATAAACTTGGCCAGCGCCCATTGCGGCAGGGTCGAGCTGTGCTGGTCGGTCAGTTGCTTGGCCTTGAGCACCGCGCCATAGATCGCCGGCGGCAGCACCGCATAGCCCAGGCGCAACTCCGGCAGCAGGGTTTTCGAGAAGGTGCCCACGTAAGTCACCACGCCCCGGGTGTCCATGCTTTGCAGCGAATCCGTAGGCCGGCCTTCGTAGCGGAATTCGCTGTCGTAGTCGTCCTCGATGATGATCGCACCCAGCTCGAACGCGCGCGCCAGCACGGCTTCACGGCGGGGCAGGCTCATGGGCATGCCGAGGGGGAACTGGTGGGACGGCGTTACGTAGATCAGCCGCGTGCCGTCGGGGATCTGCTCGACCTGGATGCCCTGCGCGTCCACCGGCACACTCGCGACGCTCGCGCCCATGGCCTGGAACAGCTGGCGCGCGGGGCTGTAGCCGGGGTCTTCCATGGCGACGATGCAGCCCGGTTCCAGTACCACCCGGGCGATCAGGTCCAGGGCCTGCTGCGCGCCATTGGTGACCACGATATCGCTGTCACGGCATTTGACCCCGCGGGAAAACGCGATATGCCCGGCGATGGCACTGCGCAGTGCCGGCAAGCCTTCGGGCTGGCTGTAGTAACCGCTGTTCTGGGCGATACGCCGCAGCGCGTCCTGGGTGCAGCGTCGCCATTCATCCTGGGGAAACTGGTGGCGGCTGGTGGCGCCGCCGAGGAATTCGTAGCGCAGGGTGTCATCGCGGGTGGGGTGACGCATGGGCGAGGGCAATGCCTGCCATTTCGCCAGGTTGGCGGCGCAAGCCAGGTCGGTGGCGGTTTGCACGCGATCCGGGTCGGGTGCCCAGGCGTTGACGAAAGTGCCGCGGCCAATCTGGCCCACCAGCAAGCCTTCATAGGTCAGCGTGGCGTAGGTATCGGACACGGTCTTGCGCGATACGCCTAATTGCTCGGCCAACAGGCGGCTGGGTGGCAGTTGCGCACCCGCCGCGAGGCGCCCGGCCGAGATGGCTTCGCGTAACTGCTGATACAGCTGGGCGGCCAGGTCCTTGCGGCCCTTGATGACAATATGCAGTTCCATGTTTCATCCTGAGGCAAATCGATCTACGCCAAGGTTACGCGTAAATCGATCAGTAGAAACCCAGGCTGACTCAGGACAGGAAACCACCATCCACATTCAGCGATACACCGGTGGTGTAGCTGGATGCATCGCTGGCCAGGAACAACACTGCGCCGGCCATCTCGCTCGGGTCGGCCACGCGCTTGAGCGGGATCTGCGCCAGGGCCATTTTCAGGATCGCGTCGTTCTTCACCAGTGCAGAGGCGAACTTGGTGTCGGTCAGGCCCGGCAGCAGCGCATTGCAGCGGATGCCGAACGCCGCGCACTCCTTGGCGAACACCTTGGTCATGTTGATCACTGCGGCCTTGGTCACCGAATAGATGCCCTGGAACACGCCGGGTGAAATCCCGTTGATCGACGCGACGTTGATGATGCTGCCGCCGCCGTTGTCGCGCATCAGCTTGCCGGCTTCCACCGACATGAAGAAGTAGCCGCGAATGTTCACGTCGACGGTTTTCTGGAACGCGCCGAGGTCGGTGTCCAGCACATTGCAGAACTGCGGGTTGGTGGCCGCATTGTTGACCAGGATATCCAGGCGCCCGAACTGCTCGCGAATGCCGGCGAACACTTGGGTGATCTGCTCCATTTCACCGATATGGCAGGCAATCGCCGTGGCCTTGCCGCCGTCGGCGATGATCGCGTCGGCCACGTGCTGGCAGCCTTCGAGCTTGCGGCTGGAGACGATTACGTGGGCGCCTTGCTGGGCCAGCAACTTGGCGATGGCCTCGCCGATGCCACGGCTGGCGCCGGAAACGAAAGCGATTTTGCCGTCGAGGTCGAACAGGTGGGTCTTGGACATGGGAGTTCCTTGTTATGGGCGATCAGAGCGCGGATTTGCCGATGACATTCAGGCTCATCTGCTCCAGCAGCGTGTTCATGTGGATGAACTGCGCAAAGCGTTTGTCCTGGGTCTGGCCATGGAAGAAACGGTAGTAGATCTGCTGCACGATGCCGGCCAGACGGAACAGGCCGTAGGTGTAGTAAAAGTCGAAATTGTCGATCTGGATGCCTGAGCGTTCGGCGTAGTAGTCGACGAACTCGCGGCGGGTGAGCATGCCCGGCGCGTTGCTCGGCTGGCGGCGCATCAATTGCACCGGTGCCGGGTCGCCGGCTTCGATCCAGTAGGCGAGGGTGTTGCCCAGGTCCATCAACGGGTCGCCGAGGGTGGTCAGCTCCCAGTCGAGCACGCCGATGATCTGCATCGGGTTGTGCGGGTCGAGGATCACGTTATCGAAGCGGTAGTCGTTGTGCACGATGCTGGAGGTAGGGTGGTCGGCCGGCATCTTGTCGTTGAGCCAGGCGCGTACGGCTTCCCATTTTGGCGCGTCGGGGGTCAGGGCTTTTTCGTAACGATCGCTCCAACCGCGAATCTGGCGTTCTACATAGCCTTCAGGCTTGCCCAGGTCGGCCAGGCCGCAGGCGTTGTAGTCGACCTGGTGCAGTTCGACGAACTTGTCGATGAAGCTTTTGCACAGGGCTTCGGTCTTGGCGGCGTCCAGGTGGAGCTCGGCGGGCAGATCGGAACGCAGGATGATGCCGTTGACGCGCTCCATCACGTAGAACTGCGCGCCGATCACCGATTCATCGGTGCAATGCACGTAGGCCTTGGGGCAATACGGGAAGCCGTCTTTAAGCTGATTGAGAATGCGGTATTCGCGGCCCATGTCGTGGGCGGACTTGGCCTTGTGGCCGAAGGGCGGGCGGCGCAGCACGAATTCCTGGCCGGGGTATTCCAGCAGGTAGGTCAGGTTCGACGCGCCGCCGGGGAACTGGCTGATCGTGGGCGTGCCGTGCAGGCCCGGGATATGGGCCGATTGGTCGTTCAGCGCCATGCTTATCCCTTCTGCTTATTCTAAAGGCCTTGGACTATTTCCTAATCTAATGCGCGCAACCGCCCATCGACAAGGTCGGGGCGGCTTAATAGGTTAGCGTGTTGAAGGAGGATCAGCGTGCCTGATCGGTCATTTTTCAGGCGTGGGCAACGTGACCGGCGTGAGCACCGGCCGGCCGGCGAAGTATTCCACCAGGTTGTCGGCCACGCGCTGCACGGTGTCGTGGGCGGCTTCGGGGGACAGGCCGGCCACATGGGAGGTGAGCACGGTATTGCTCAGGCGCTTTAGGGCGTCGGGCACCTTGGGTTCGTCGTCGAACACGTCCAGGGCTGCGCCGCCGATACGCCGCTGCTCGAGGGCGGCCACCAGGTCGGCGGTGACCACCACGCTGCCGCGCCCGATATTCACCAGGTAACCATTGGGGCCGAGGGCGTCGAGGGCGTTGCGATCGATCAGGTGGCGGGTGCTGGCGCCGCCGGGCGTGGCCAGAATCAGGAAGTCCGAGGTGCGCGCCAGTTCCACTGCGGTGGAGCAGTAGGTGTAGTCCACATCATCGCGCGGCTGGCGGTTGTGGTAGCTCACCTCCATGCCAAAGCCCAGGGCGGCGCGCTTGGCGATTTCCAGCCCCACCGCGCCCAGCCCGAGAATGCCCAACTGCTTGCCGCCCAGGGACGGGCGCATCACCTTGGGCCACTCGCTGCGACGCACGGCGGCGTCGGTCTGCGGGATACCGCGCACCAGCGACAACAGCAGCGCCATGGCGTGGTCGGCCACCGACGGTGCGTTTACGCCGGCGCCGTTGGTGACCACGATCCCACGGTTGCTGGCGGCCTGCAGGTCCACATGCTCGTAGCCGGCGCCGATCACGCAGATGATCTCCAGCAGCGGCAGGGCGGCGATTTCCTCGGCGTACAAGCCCAGCGGGCCACGGGTCAGCACGGCCTTGATCTGGCCGCCATGGGCCTTGATGGCCTGTGCGCGTTCGGCGGGCGTCGGCGCCAGGATCACGTGAAAGTCATTGCTCTCGATGATTTGCAGGTATTCGTTGATGGTTTCAACCAGAACCAGAACAGTGGTGGTCATCGGAACGCTCTTCCTGAAGGGTTTGAGGGGAATGAGTATGCGCGAAAAAGTTTACGGCAGGCGCGAGCTTGCGCGCACCTGCCGTGTTTGTTTGCTTAGAAGTCGATATCGGCGGCTTTCACGCGCTTCACAAACGCGCCAGCCAACGTTGCATTGTGATGCTCGATAATCGCCTCGGCCGCAAGCGTCGGGGTGTCCATGCAGGTATGGCCGTCTTCAGGCAATACCACTGAAAACCCCAGCTCAACCGCCACCCGGCACGTAGTGTCGATGCAGAACTGGGTTTTCATGCCGACGATTACCAGTTCACTCACGTTGGCGGCCTTCAGTTGCTGCGCCAGGTCGGTGCCCAGGAAACAGCTGGGGCGGGTTTTGTTGAAGAGGTGATCGTTGGCCTCATCGATCTGCAGTTCGTGCCACAGCTGCCACAACTGACTGCCTGCCTCAATCGGTGAGCCCGCCGGGCCGGTGTGGCGGGCGACGAAGATCGGTGCGCCGGCCTGGCGGGCGCGCTGGATCAGCTGGTTGATGGTGCCCAGCACGCGCTCGCGCTCGAAGGGTTTTTCCGGACCATCGTAAAGGCCGGTTTGCATATCGATGATCAGCAGGGCGTCAGCCATGGTGGTACTCCTTGTGAGTGCCAGATGGCGGAGCAATAAAAAGGCCCCGTCCATTGCTGGCGGGGCCTTGGGTTGAAACTGTGAAGTGTTTGGCTAACCCTCACAGCCACCGCGCGACCCGCCGTAAGCGGTCGTGGTGGTGGTGCGGGTGAGGTTCAACCGAGTCAAATTCATGGCCCGATCATGCTGCGGCAGGCGAAGGCATGTCAACGGGCAATAGTGTGTTCCGTACAGCGTCAAGGAATTCATCTGACAGTTCACTGCCGCGTGTCGCACGCGCGAGGGTAATGGCACCGATCATCATGGCGTATTTGGCCAGCATGCTCTGGCGGTCACCACCTTCGAGCTGCGCGAAGATTTCCAGCGACTGCTCGACGCCCGCAATGAACGCGTGCTGCAAGGCTGTGTCGGCGGGCTCGCGGCACATGTCCGGGGTAAATGCCGAGATCGGGCAGCCGTCCCCCGGGTTGTCACGGTGGGTCGCAGACAGGTACGGGGCCAATACCGCCTGCCGGGCCGCCGGCAGGTCTTCACTGCGGCTGATCTTGTCCTGCCAGCCCTGGTTGGCATGCACGAACGCCTGTTGGCAGGCTTCCGTCGCCAAGGCTTCCTTGGACGCAAAGTGCCCGTAGAAACCGCCGTGGGTCAGGCCGGCGGCAGCCATTACGTCCGACAGGCTGATGCCGTGCAGCCCACGCTCACGAAACAGGTGCGTGGCGGCCTCGACGATGATTTCGCGGTTGAGTTCGGCTTGTTTGCGGGAGACGCGAGGCATGGCGGGGCTCACAGGATAAACGGCGGGTGCTGGGTGAAAGCTACAGGAAGGCAAGGGATTCTAAAATAGATTTGTATGGGAATGTATTAGCTGTAGCGTGCCAATGCCCACGAAACCTGTGCGTGGGGCGAACCCTGAGTCTCTGCACCGGCCAACCGTTCCTCAGCTAAGTCTTTGCTTATTCACGAGAATCCCGGACAATCCGGCCCCTTCTATGGTCGGGGCGCTGCCTGTCAGGTTTTTCTGACTCGTCCCGGCTGTGTAAATGCGGAGATCCGACCGGATGAATGATCAGGCCAA
>Ga0308159_1005138_pt1 | contig 11334 bp, 9 predicted proteins | sample PhyCR1_FD_201040 | JGI IMG/M metagenome (GOLD analysis project Ga0308159, IMG submission 201040) | Phyllosphere microbial communities from UC Gill Tract Community Farm, Albany, California, United States - DLSLC.R1 | ecosystem: Host-associated > Plants > Phyllosphere > Unclassified | place: USA...
GCGCTCGGCGTGACGCTGCGCCTGCGCGAGAAGAAGACCAAGGCGCTCGGCTTCTCGGCGACGCTCGCCGCCGTGTTCGGCGTGACCGAGCCGGCGATCTACGGCATCACCCTTCCCCGCAAGCGCGCGTTCCTCGTCGCCGGCATCTCCGGTGCCATCGGCGGCGCGATCGTGGGCGCGGGCGGCGTCAAGGTGTTCTCGACCGGGGCACCCGGCCTGCTGACCCTGCCGATCGGCATCGACCCCTCGGGCGACCCGACGAACTTCCTCTGGCTGATCGTCGGCACGATCGTGGCCTTCGTGCTGTCGGCCATCGGCACCTACTTCTTCGGGTTCAGCCGCGCCGACCTGGCGAAGGACCGCGCCGCCGCCGCGGCCGAACGCGCCCCCGCCGAGGCGGCACCCGCTGGTGCGTCGCCCGCCGACGCGTCGCTCACCGTCCTCTCCCCCGCGCGCGGCGAGATCGTCGCCCTCGCGGAGGTGCCCGACAAGGCGTTCGCCTCGGGCGCGATGGGGCAGGGCTTCGCCGTGCGACCCGCCGACGGCACCTTCGTCTCGCCCGCGGCCGGCGAGATCGTCGTGGCGCAGGGCCACGCGTACGGCATCAAGACGGCCGACGGCGCCGAGCTGCTCGTGCACATCGGCATCGACACGGTGAGCCTTGACGGCGCTCCGTTCACCCCGCGCGTCGCGGTCGGCGACACCGTGGCGGCCGGGGCACCCCTGGTCGACGTCGATCTCGCGGCGATCCGCGCGGCGGGACTGGATGCCATCACGCCCGTCGTCGTGATCAACAGCACCGACTTCGGCGCTTTCGAGGTGCCCGGTCTGGGCGCCGCCGCCGCGGGCGCTCCCGCCCTCGTCGCGACCAAGGAGAACTGATGCAGTACCGCGAACTCCCCGACTTCCCCGCCGACTTCTTCTGGGGCGGATCGACCTCGGCCTACCAGGTGGAAGGGGCCATCGACGAGGACGGCAAGGGCCCCTCGGTCATCGACGCGAACAACGTCGGCCGGGCCGACCGTACGGCCTACGCCGTCGCGAGCGACCATTACCACCGCTACGCCGAGGACATCGCGCTCATGGCCGAGATCGGCTTCCGGGCGTACCGCTTCTCGATCGCCTGGACGCGGATCATCCCCGACGGCGACGGCGAGATCAACCCGCTCGGCGTCGCGCACTACCACGCGGTGATCGACGAGCTGCTGGCCCGGGGCATCGAGCCGATCGTGACGATGTACCACTTCGACCTTCCGCAGGCGCTCGCGGAGAAGGGCGGGTGGTCGAACCGGGCGACCGCCGACGCGTTCGTGCGCTACGCAGAGGTGCTCTACCGCGAGTACGGCGACAAGGTGCGCTGGTGGCTCACGATCAACGAGCAGAACATGATGATCCTGCACGGCACCGCCCTCGGGGTGAGCACGGGCGACGCCGCCGACGCGAAGCGCGATCTGTACCAGCAGAACCACCACATGTTCCTCGCCCAGTCCCGGGCGATGGCGCTGTGCCACCGGATGCTGCCCGAGGCGAAGATCGGACCGGCCCCCAACATCGCCTACGTCTACCCGGCCTCCAGCAAGCCGGACGACGTCGTCGCCGCCGACGACTGGAACGCGGTGCGCAACTGGCTCTACACCGATCTCGCCGTGCACGGCCGGTACAACTCGCTCGCCTGGGCGTACCTGGTCGAGCGCGGGTGGCAGCCGACGATCGAGCCGGGCGACCTGGAGGATCTGGCATCCGCTCGCCCTGACTTCGTGGCGTTCAACTACTACGCGACCCAGACCGTCGCGGCATCCACGGGCACGTCGGCGGACCTTGCCGCTCGCCCCGGGGATCAGCAGATGGTCCGCGGCGAGGTGGGGCTGTACCGCGCCACGCAGAACCCGAACCTGCCGACCAACGCGTTCGGGTGGGAGATCGACCCGGTCGGCTTCCGGACGACCTTCCGCGCCCTCTGGGATCGCTACCGCCTGCCCCTGCTGGTGACGGAGAACGGCCTCGGCGCGTTCGACACCCCCGAGGAGGACGGCTCGATCCAGGACGACTACCGCATCGACTACCTGCAGCGGCACCTCGAGCAGATGCGTCTGGCGATCGCGGACGGCGTCGAGGTGTTGGGGTACTGCCCCTGGTCGGCGATCGACCTCGTCTCCACCCACCAAGGCGCCGCGAAGCGCTACGGCTTCATCTACGTCGACCGCGGCGACGACGACCTGCGAACGCTCGCGCGCACGCGGAAGAAGTCGTCGTACTGGTACGCCGACGTCATCGCCACGCGCGGTCGCGCGCTCGAGCCGGCAACCACCGCCGAAGCATGACAATGGGGGTGGGGTCCCACCGACCCCACCCCCATCGCGTCGCCCGCCCCGCGGCTCGCCGCGGCATCCAAGGAAGATGCAATGGAGATCATCCGGGTTCTGAACAACAACGCCGCCATCGTGCGCGGCGACGACGACGTCGAGATCGTCGTCCTCGGCAAGGGCATCGCCCATGGGAGGAAGCGCGGGGAGCGCCTCGACGACGCCACCGTCATCGATCAGGTCTTCCGGCCCGACTCCCGGCATCCGGTCGAGCGGATCGCCGCCTACCTGTCGGACATCCCCCTCGACGTCGTGCGGTGCGCCGCCCTCGTCGCCGAGCGCGCCCACGACCGGTTGGGGATCCGCGTGTCACAGGCGCTCATCCTCCCCCTCGCCGATCACCTGGCATTCGCCATCGATCGGGTGCGCCAGGGCATCGAGATGGACTACCCCCTGCGCTGGGAGGTGTCGCAGCTGTACCCCCGCGAGGTGGCGGTCGGGCGCGAGGCGGTGGATCTCGCCGCCGCGCGCCTGGGCGTCGTGCTCCCAGCCGACGAAGCGATCTCGTTCGCGCTGCACTTCGTCAACGCCGCGTTCGCGTCGGAGGGCATGGCCCCCACCATCCACATGACCGAGCGCATCGGCCGGGTGCTGGAGGTGGTGTCGCAGTCGATGGGGGTGACCCTGGATGCCGAGTCGATGAACGTCGCGCGCTTCGTCACGCACCTGCGCTACCTCTTCGTGCGTCTGGACGCCGACGCCCTGTTCGACGATCCTTCCGCCGAGCTGCTCAGCGGCATCCGCGCCTCGCATCCCGCCGCGTACGCCTGCGCGCAGCGCGTCCGCTACCTGCTCGAGATGGGCGGGGCGCGCCTCACCGAGGACGAGGTGCTCTACCTGGCACTGCACGTGGCGCGCGTCACCACGCGCGCCGAGACGCGCACCGAGTGAGAGGCGCTCTGCGCGGCACCACGGCGCGCGCGGGAGCGAAGCCGGCACACCGACGAACGCGGTCGGGTGCCGGCGGATCGCTCCGCCGGCACCCGACCTGCTCCCGATCGCTCAGGCCGCGGCGACGGTGATGTCGAAGGTGGTGCGCTGGCCGTCGGCGCCGGCGATCCAGCCCTTCGTGGTGCCGGCCTTTCCGGCGGAGAATGCCGCGTTCAGTGACACCTCGTCGTCGTCGGGGCTGAGGACGGCGGCGTCGAAGTGCGCCACGGTGTCGTCGTCGGAGCCGCCGGTGCCGGTGAAGGCGCCACCGTTGTCGGCATCGAGGACGACGACCAGCGTCTGCCCGACCTGCAGGGTCACCGGGCCCTTAGCGAGGTCGGCCGGGGTGAGCATCAGCGGGGCGGGCATGCCGCCGAGGACGACTCCGTCGGCGTCGGGGGTCTCATCCGCATCGCCGGCCGGGGCGGGCACGCCGTCGACGAACGTGTCGCTCTGCGGGGCAGCGAACGCAGCGGCTCCGCCGGTCATCAGACCCACGGCGAGGATCGAGGCGGTCACAGCGGAGAGGGTACGAATGCGCATGAGCTGCACCTTTCAGTCGACGCCGCAGCCCGTTCCGGGTGAACGAGCGATCATCGCGGCCTGTACCCCTTCATGGCCGGCACCCCCCGAGGCCTTTCACCTCGGACGGAACTTTTCTCGGAGATGTTCCATGGCACGTCACACCGTCGAGGTCGACGACCGACGCGACGTCCGCATGCGCACCGCCAGACGTGCCGCGCCGGCGAGGCTCAGCCCAGGGACGTAGCAGCGGAGGAGGGCGATGGCGATCGCCGGGAGATGGATGGCATCGGGGTAGACGACCCACAGGGGGCAGAACTGCGGCTGGAACTTGTTCTTGAAGTGCGCCAGCGAGCGGAAGCCGTATGCGGGCTCGAGCGCGCCGCTCAGCGTTTCCAGGAACCGGTCGACGGCCGAGAGATCTCCGGTGTCGCCGCCGCGGTGGGGAGCCAGCGGCGACCCCGACAGGCTCAGCAGCGTGCAGCCGTCCGCCCGCAACTGCTCGACCACCGCCCCGATGAGGAACTCCGTGATCCCGTTCATGGCGTCGTGGCGTCGGCGCATGACATCCAGGGCGTAGCCCGTCAGCCCCTCTTCGCCGAAGACGGGAATCCATGTCGTGACCGCGACGATCCGTTCCGATGCATCGCGGGCGAGCATCAACCGCGCCGCCGGGTCGGCCGCCTCATCGACGGTGCCGAGGGTGAAGCCCATCTCGGGGATCGACTTGTCGGCGACCCAGGCCTCGGAGATCTCGCGGATCTGCACACGGTCGACGAGCGTGAGCGCACTCCACGACACCCACTGCGCCCGGACGCCCTCCCGGCGCGCGCGGTTGGTGGCCGTGCGGACGTCTTGCCGCTTCTTTCCCGCGGGAGTCCACGTTCGCGGGTCGAGGACGGCCTCGTCGGCCACCCGTGTCCGCCGCCACTGCAGTGCGTCGAGCGCCGTGGCCGCGGCATCGTCGACGCTGTAGAAGACCGGGATCCATCCGTTGTCGCCGCAGAACTCCACGAACGCCGCCCCGATCTCTTCGCGACATCGATCGGCGCCGAAAGCGCCACCCAACGTCACCGCCACACCCCCGTGCAGACGGTAGGCGAAGCCGGCATCCGCTTCCCCGGCGAACCAGTACGTATTGCCGGGCCAGGTGGCCATGAACCCCAGGGAACCGCAGCCGCGCTGTAGCATCTCCCGTGCCCGCACGCGGTCCTCCGCGCCCTGCACGGAGGACCGGCTGAACACCAACCGTGCGGTCGCCACCACGCACACCGTCCAGAAGACGGCGGACGGCAGATACCAGAGGGCCTGCGACACGGCGGTCGTGGGGACGGCGTGCACCCATCCGCCGGGCAGGAGCGAGGGCGGCAGCAGCCGCAGGGGGACGTCGCTTAGCAGCTCGCCCACCGTCGGCCGTGGCGAGAAGTCCGCCGCTGCGAGCAGTCCGCCCGCGAACGACAGCACCGACACCGTTGCGGCCCCGATCGAGATCGTCGCGAAGAAAGTGCCGACGGCGCTCGTCGTCGGCGGGACCGACACCGCACGGCGGCACACGAAGAGCGTCACGGCCACACCGAGGGGGACCAGTGCTGCCGCGAGGAGGCCCACCAGGGACTGCCACGCCCCCGACGCGTCGGTACCCCGGACCTGGGCGAGCAGAGCGAGCATGTCCGGTTCCGAGACGACGAAGAGAGCGGTCATCCCCGCGAACACGAGCAGGTTGACCGTGATGGCCACGCCCAGAGCAGCCAACCGACCGCGGAGAATGCCCCACGCGGCGACTAGGAGGACGACGAGCGGAAGGGCGGCGATCCACCCGGCGCTCGGCTGAACCGCGTGGTAGCTCGCCGCGTCGGGACAGGGGACGATCGTCGAGCCCGCCGCACACGTCACCGCATCGGCGACGACCAGCGGATCGTACGACAGCCATCCGTAGACGGACAGCAGTCCGGCGCCGCTGCCCCAGAGGGTGGCGACGATCGGCCCCACCGCGGTGATCGCCGTCAAGGCGCACAGCAGGACCCGGACCTCGTGATGCGAGCTGCGCTGCCCTCGCATTCCGGCTCTCCGGCCCCCCAGGAGCACCCCTGCGCCGAGCCCCACGGGAAGAGCGAGCAGCGAGAACAGGTCGCTCGCCGACGCCGCGTAGAGGAACACCGTCACCGCCGACACCAGACACGCCCCCCGGACGCGGCGACGCCACAGGGCACCCGTGAAGCAGCTCGCGGCCATCGCCACACCCAGGAGCGCGGGGACGGGGGTCGCCCCCGTGGCCGGTGACTCGCCGAGCGGGATGGCGGGGAAGACGTCCGTCTCCCACCCCCCGATGGCCAGACCCGCCGCCGACGTGACCACGCCCCCGCAGGCGTAGGCGAACAGCATGCGCGCGCCTCCCATGAGGCGTTCGGCCCATCCGCACACGAGCACGACGGCGATCACGACGACCGGAAGCGTCGCGGGATCGTCCACCCGGGCAAGGGTCAGCACGATCGCGCGGAGGTCATAGACGCTCGCGCCTCGGAAGGCGCCCGCGTTCATGGAGACCACGCTGACCGCGACGACGATGGCAGCGAGGGTGAGAGTGGCGAGAGGAAGGGACCGCCGACGGTCAGTGGTCACCGCGACGAGTGTGGACCCCACGCTCAGGAGGTTGCGACGGTGATGTCGAAGCTCACGCGGTGGCCGTCGGGTCCCGAGACCCAGGCTGTGGTCGTGCCGGGCTTGTGGGCGAAGAAGGAGGCGTCGTCGGTGTCGTCGGCCGCTTCGAACTGGACGATGCCGTCGTCGCCGGATCCGCCCGTGCCCGTGAAGGTCCCGCCCCGGGGCGCGTCGGAGACGACGAGGAGGGTCTGACCCGGCTGCAGCGTCACGGGCCCCGCGGCCAACTGGTTCGGGGTGAGGATCAGCGGGGCGGAGGGGGCATCGATCGCGTCGTCGGCGGGGGCGGGGACGGTATCGATGTAGGTGTTGTCGTGTGGGGCGATGGCGTCCTGAAGCGCGGCCACAGCGGTGCCGCCGATGAACCCCAGGCCGCCGATGAAGATCACAGCGGTGGCGGCGGTCAGTGCGGTCAGGGTCTTGATGTTCATGGCGAGGGGCCTTCTCTCTCAGCTGCGGCCCGTTCCGGTGAGCGGGCGGTCGGCGCAGCGTCAATCTGTCCATGGCCACCACCGCGCCGGACCTTTCATGTCGCCGAACATTTTTTTCGACGATTCGAGGTGAAAGCATCGCCCGAGCCCGGACATGATGATTTCGTGCACACACTTCCGATGGAACGCTCCCGAGCGTACGAATCGCTCGTACGAACGCACGGCGATGCGGTCCTCCGCTTCCTTCGTCGACGAATCGATCCGCAGACCGCGGACGATGTTTTCTCCGAGACGATGCTGATCGTCTGGAGACGGTTCGACGATGTGCCCGAAGAACCCCTGCCGTGGCTGTACGTCACCGCGCGCAACTGCCTGCGAAACGCCGAGCGTTCCGCACGGCGGCAGTGGCGGGTGGCGGAGCGGATCATCACCGTCGACCCGCCCACCGACACCGTGGACCCCGGCCCGGATGAGGATCCGCGTGCCGACTGCCTGCGCGCGGCCCTGGCCCGCCTGTCGGCCACCGACGCCGAGGTCCTGCGCCTGTGGGCGTGGGAAGAACTCGGACCGCCCGAGATCGCGACGGTCCTGAACATCACGACCAACGCGGCCACCATTCGCCTGCATCGAGCCAAGAAGAAACTGCGACAAGAGATGGAAGCACCACGCCGACCAACCGGCACCACCACGAAAGGGGGAGAGCGATGAACGACGATGACCTGAGGGCACTGATGCGCCAGGCGGACCCGACCACGGGCGACCCGAGCCTGGACGACGCCCGGATCCGGCGCATCGTGGCCGCCGCGGAGCGCGACGACCTCGCCGGCAACACCGCGACCGCCCCCCGCCACCGGCGGCGTCTGTTCGCCGGGGTCTCCCTCGGAGCCGCCGCGACAGCCGGGGCGGCTGCCCTGATCGCCGGCCTCGTCGCCACCCCCGCCATCCAAGCCCCCGGCCCCGGCCCCGACGAGACCCCCGCCGCGTGCCAGGCACCGACCGTGGCGAGCCTGCAAGAATTCGACACCGCCTACGAAGCCACCGCCACAGCCGTCACCGGCGAGAACGTCACCCTCACCGTCACCGAGGTGTTCGCCGGCACTCCCGGCACGACGTTGACCGTCGAACAGGTACAGGAAGACACCGGCGTGCTGTTCACCGCCGGCCAGACGTACCTCGTCGCCGCAACGGACGACTTCATCTCACCCTGCGACAGCGGCCCCGCAACGGACGCGCTGCGACAGCTCTACACCACCGCCTTCGGGGCGTCCTCGAACGGCTGATCGCTGCAAGCCGGGGCCCGTGCCCCGGCCTGCGGTCACAACTCCCGAGGGATGGCGACGCGGCCAGAACGTCGACGACGTCCCTTTAGCGCTCTGCCCCGCCGCGATCTTCCACGGGCTCACCCGTGTCTCCGGCGGACGCGTTCTCGCTCCCGGGGCCCTGAGAAATGTAGTCGTCTGTGGCATCCCTCATCGCCATCAGCACCGCCGAGAACTCGGCGAGGAACGCCGGCGAGTGGGCGGCGAGCATCGCGTCGAGGCGCCGCCCCAGAGGCGCGAAGAACTCGTCGGCAAGCCGCTGGACCTCAGGTGTCGAATGCAGGGTTACGATCCGCCGATCCGCCTGCGTGCGGCTGCGGGTCACGTGGCCGACCGCTTCGAGCCGGTTCAGAAGGGTCGAGGTGGCGCCGAAGCTGAGTCCGATCTGGTCGCTCAGTCTCGCCGGCGACAGCGGCGTGCCACGCTCTTCGGCCCCGAGGATCTCGATCATCGCCGCAGCGTCCGTGGAGTGCAATCCGGCGTAGGCGGCGAAGGCCCGCGCGACCTGCGCATACGTCGCGCCGTAGGCGCGGAGTGCGTCCGTGACCGAGGGCGAAACCGGGTCCGAAGCACGAGCGGCGTCGTCCTCACCCATGAAGCCCTCCCGTCCCGACCTCCTGCGACCGGACTTGCAGGTTATCACTTCATCAAGTTATTCTCCCGAAGAAACATTTGACGGTAGAACTATTTGAGGAGAGACACCATGCCGCGATCCGAGAGTGCGCGCCGCTGGATCAGCCTGATAGCCGTGGCTCTGGGGGTCGCCCTGATCGTCGTGGACACGACGATCGTCAACGTCATCACCCCCTCGGTGATCGACGACCTGGGCATCGACTCGAGCCAGGCGCAGTGGATCCAGGAGTCGTACGCGATCGTCTTCGCCGCGCTGCTGCTCGTCGTCGGACGCATCTCCGACCTGTGGGGGGCGAAGACGGTGTTCCTCGCCGGCGTCGTCGTCTTCGGTCTCACGAGCTTGCTCGCCGGTCTCGCCCCCACCGGCGAGATCCTCGTCCTCGCCCGTTTCCTGCAGGGCGTCGGCGCCGCCGCCGTGCTGCCCACCTCGCTCGCCCTTCTCAACGCGATGTTCGTCGGCGCCGCGCGCGGCAAGGCGTTCGCCGTCTGGGGCTCGACGATCGGCGCCGCCACCGCGCTCGGTCCCGTCCTGGGCGGGTGGCTCTCCGAGCACGCGTCGTGGCGCTGGGCTTTCGGTATCAACATTCCGCTGACGATCGTGATCGTCGTCATCGGCGTGCTGTTCCTCCTCCAGCCCGCCCGCTCGCGTGGCGGCGTCGACGCCATCAGCGCCGCTCTCTCGGTCAGCGGTCTCGGACTGCTCGCGTTCGGGCTCGTCGAGGGTCGTGTCTACGGCTGGACCATGAGCGAGAACGCCTTCGAGGTGTTCGGCTTGCGCTGGGACTCCGGGCTGTCGCCCGCCTTCGTCGCACTCGTCGCCTCGGCGCTCCTTCTCGCCGTGTTCGTGTGGAGGCAGGCACGGCTCAGCCGCCCGGGCAGCCGCCACCAGCCGCTTATGGACACGCGCCTGTTCTCGATCGCGTCCTTCCGCAACGGCAACGTCGCCACCCTGATCATCGGGCTCGGCGAGTTCGGCATCATCGCCGTGCTGCCCCTCTGGCTGCAGTTCACGCTCGGCTACTCGCCGCTACAGGCGGGCCTCGCCCTCGTCCCGATCGCGATCGGCAGCTTCGTCGCCAGCGGCATCAGCTTCCCGCTCTCGAACCGCGTCAGCGCGCTGGCGTTCGTGCGACTCGGATTGGTGCTCGAGGTGCTCGGCCTCGCCGGCCTCGGTCTCGTCGCGACTGTCACCGACGCATCGTGGCTGCTCATCGCGATCGTCCTCTTCTTCTACGGCGTGGGCGTCGGCTTCGCCACCGCGCAGGTCACCAACGTCGTCCTCGCCGACGTGCCCGCCGAGGAGGGCGGTCAGAGCTCGGGCATCCAGAGCACGTTCCGCCAGCTCGGCTCGGCGCTCGGGATCGCGGCGCTCACGACCGTCTTCTTCTCGACCTTGGGCGGGGGACTGCAGAACAGGCTCGAGGACAGCGGGTATGCCCCTTCCGACGCGAAAGACTTCGCCGATGCCGTGACCGACAGCGCCGGCGCGGCGATCGAACCGATCGGTCAGGTGCCGGGCCTCGAGAACGTCGCCGACCTGGCACGTCAGGCGATGACGGATGCCGTTGCCTTCGGCGCCTTCCTCGCCGCCGGGTTCTTGGTGGTCGGCGTCATCGCCACCTTCCTGATCCCCTCGCGCCCGGCGGGCGTCGAGGCAGCGCGCGGCGTCGAGCGGCAGGCTGGCGAGCCATCGGCCGCGGCGACAGCCACGACGGAGGTGGCGCGATGACGGCGCGCCGGCGCGTCCTCATCAGCGGCGCGAGCATCGCGGGGCCGGCACTGGCCTTCTGGATGGAGCGCGCGGCGTGGGACGTCACCGTCATCGAGCGCGCGCCCGAACTGCGCGCGGGCGGACAGAACATCGACATCCGCGGCGCCGGTCGCGAGGTGGTGCGCCGCATGGGAGTCGAAGAGGCGATCCGAGCCCGGAACACGAGTGAGGCAGGAACGCGATTCATCGGGGCCCGCGGGCAGACGGTGGCGAGCTTCCCCGCCGGGCGTGACGACACCGGCGGGGCGACGGCCGAGCTCGAGATTCTCCGCGGCGAGTTGTCACGGGTGTTGTTCGACCTCACCGACGAGCGCGTCGAGTACCGCTTCGGCACCACGATCCGTTCGATCGACGATCACGGTGCCGGCGCACACGTCACGTTCGACGACGGAACCGACGAGCAGTTCGACCTCGTCGTGATCGCCGAGGGTTTGCGCTCTCGCACACGCCGACTGGTCTTCCCCGGCATCGATCCGATCGTCTCGAAGAACATGTCGACGGCCTACCTGACCATCCCACGCGAGCCCGACGACACCGACTGGTGGCGGTGGTACACCGCCACGGGCGGACGGACTATTACCCTGCGCCCCGACAACCTGGGAACGATCCGCGCCACGCTGTCCTACCCGACCCGCGGCGACGAGCGGGCCGACACAGGCGACGACGACTCCGGTCGTTCGCGAGACGCGCTGCGCAGGCGATTCGCG
>Ga0308159_1005142_pt1 | contig 11327 bp, 8 predicted proteins | sample PhyCR1_FD_201040 | JGI IMG/M metagenome (GOLD analysis project Ga0308159, IMG submission 201040) | Phyllosphere microbial communities from UC Gill Tract Community Farm, Albany, California, United States - DLSLC.R1 | ecosystem: Host-associated > Plants > Phyllosphere > Unclassified | place: USA...
GGTCGCGGCCGACGACACGGCGATGTCAGCGAGCTGCTCGCTCGTGGGGTCGGGGATGACCGCGCAGTCGCCGTACACGAGAACGCGGTCGGCGAGGGCCATGAGGAACACGCTCGAGACGACCGAGACGCCGGGGGCGGTCTTGATGATCTCGAAGGCCGGGCGGATGGTGTGGGCCGTGGTGTGCGCGGCCCCCGAGACCATGCCGTCGGCCAGGCCCAGATGCACCATGAGCGTGCCGAAGTACGACACGTCGGTGACGGTGTCGGCCGCCTGCGCGTAGGTGACGCCCTTGTGAGCGCGCAGCCGGGCGTACTCGGTGGCGAACTTGTCGACGTGCACGGCGTCGAAGGGGCTGAGCACCTCGGCGTCGCGGATGTCGATGCCGAGCTCGATGGCGCGCCCGCGCACCTCGATCGGCTCGCCGAGGATCGTGAGATCGGCGATGCCGCGCGACAAGACGGTGGCCGCGGCACGGAGCACGCGGTCATCGTTGCCTTCGGGCAGCACGATGCGGCGCTTGTCACTGCGGGCGCGGTCGACGAGGCCGTACTCGAACATGAGCGGGGTGACGACGCTGGGGCGGGCCACGCCCAACTCGCGAGTGAGCAGCTCGGTGTCGACGTGACGCTCGAACATCGCCAGCGCGGTGTCGTAGCGGTGCTGGGAGTCGGCGGCGAGGCGACCGCGCGTGTTCATGATCCGCACGGCCGTGTCGTACGTGCCGAGGTCGGTCGCGATGATCGGCAGCGGTGAGCCGAGCCCGTCGATCAGGCGCACGATCGCGTCGGGCAGTTCGAAACCGCCGTTGAGCACGATGCCCGCGAGCGAGGGGAAGGTACCCGAGGCGTTGGCCAGGAGGGCGGCGATGAGCACCTCGCTGCGGTCGGCCGGGATGACCACGACCGCAGACTCCTTGAGGCGCGGGAGGACATTGACCATCGACATCCCCGCCACGACGACGTCGAGCACCTCGCGGGTGAGCAGAGCCGGGTCGCCCTTGATCAGTTCACCCTCGACCGAGCGCAGCACGCCGCGCACCGAAGGAGCGATGAGGAAGCGGTCTTCGGGGAGGGCCCAGACGGGAACGCTCCGCTGCTCGGCGGGAGCCCCGACCGGCAGCGCGTCGACGACCTGGCGGACGGATGCCATGATCTCGTCGAGGTGATCGGGATCGGCGCGGTTCGCGATCACGGCGAAGAGCGCCGCACGTTCGTGCTGCAGCTCGGAGACGGCGAGCGAGGCGATCTGGCCGACCTCCTGCGGGGTGCGAGCGACCGACATGCCCAGCGTCTCGCTGTGGCCCTGCTGCGCGCGGCCGCCCAGGACGAGAAGCACGGGGGCACCCAGGTTGGCGGCGATCCGGGCGTTGTACGCCAGCTCGGCGGGGCTCCCGACATCGGTGTAGTCGCTGCCGATGATGACGACCGCGTCGCACTGCGCCTCGACGGCCTTGTAGCGCTCGACGATCCGCGCGAGAGCCGCGTCGGCGTCGTCGCGGACATCGTCGTAGGTGACGCCGACGCAGTCGTCGTAGGCGAGGTCGACGCTGTCGTGATCGAGCAGCATCTCGAGCACATAGTCGCGCTCGGCGGTGGATCGCGCGATGGGCCGGAACACCCCCGCGCGCGGCGTGACGCGGCTGAGCGCGTCGAGGACTCCCAGGGCCACGGAGGACTTGCCCGAATGACCTTCGGCCGACGTGATGTAGATGCTCTGCGTCACCCGTCCAGCCTATTGCGGGCCTCCGACACCGCTCGGGGGTTGCTTCGGTGTCGAGTGATCAGCTCGACGCCGGGAGCAGGCGCGCTCCCGCCGCACGCAGCTCCCCCGCGACCGCGGCCTCGAGGTCGAGGTCGGCGATGATCCCGGTCACCCCGTCGAGCGGCAGGATGCCGAAGCGCGAGGCCGCCCCGAGCTTCTCTTCGCTCGCGAGGACGTAGGTCTCGGATGCACGGGCGGCGAGCGCTCTCTTCATCGCCGCTTCTTCGGCATCCCCTGTCGAAAGTCCCGCCTCGGGATGCACACCCGTCACGCCCAGGAAGAAGAGGTCGGCACCGATGCTCTGGGCCGCCTCCATCGCGGCCGCCCCGCACGCCACGGCGGAGTGCTTGAAGACGCGCCCGCCCAGGACGATGACCTCCGCGTCGTGGTGCAGCAACGCTGCGGCGATCGTCGGCGAGTGCGTGATGACGGTTCCGGAAAACGAGCGCGGCAGGGCGTCGACCATCGCACGGGTCGTGGTGCCGCCGTCCAGCAGCACGGTCGCCCCCGGTTCGATCAGGGCAACCGCCGCCTCCGCGACGCGCGCCTTGCTCGACCGAGCGACATCGACACGCGCGAAATAGTCGGCGACAGCCGGTGACGCCGGAAGCGCCCCGCCGTAGACGCGCACCGCGAGGCCCGCGGCATCCAGCTCCCGAAGATCGCGGCGAATGCTGTCTTCGGACAGGCCGAGCTCGACGGCTACATCTTTCACGACGAGGCGGCCCTCGCGGCGGAGCCGATCGAGAAGGGCGTCTTTACGGGAGGCGGCGAGCATCACGTTCACATTCTTACACGTTTCTGCATTATTGTTCCGATTCATGGTTTCCTCGCACCCCGGCATCACCGTCCCCGACCACCGCGGTCGCACCGGTCTTCACCTGACCGGGCTCGGTCTCGACCGAAATCCCCGTGTGCAGGTCACGGCCGTCGAGCTCCTCGCCGCCGGGTGGCACGTTCTGCGCGCGACGACCTTCCGCTACCGGGGCGACGACGGCGAGTGGACCACCCTCACCCGCGAGACCTACGACCGCGGCAACGGCGCGACGATCCTGCTCTACGACCCCGCGCGGCGTACCGTGCTGCTCACGCGGCAGTTCCGCTACCCCATCTACGTCAACGATCACCCGGACGGCATGCTGATCGAGACCGCGGCGGGGCTGCTCGACGACGACGACCCCGTCACCGCGATCCGCCGCGAGGCCCAGGAGGAGACCGGCGTGCGGGTCGGCGCGGTCGAGCGCGTGTTCGACGTCTACATGAGCCCGGGCTCGGTCACCGAGCGGCTGCACTTCTTCGCCGCGGCCTACGACGGGGCCGAGCGCGAGGGCGACCGCGGCGGACTCGCCGAAGAAGATGAGGAGATCGAGATCCTCGAGTACGACATCGACGTCGCGCTCGCGATGATCCGGGACGGATCGATCCAGGATGCCAAGACCATCATGCTCTTGCAGTGGGCGGTGCTCGACGGGCCCTTCGCGGGGAAGGGACGAACTGCGCCGAATGGCATCTGCGCCGCACGCTGACCCGTTCCGAGCAAAGAAAAAGACCCTCCGCGCACCCGGTAGAGCCTGGTTACCCTTGCTACGTTTCCGTCCTGGGGGAGTTGGCCGGGATACCGCCACGCGGAGAGCCGAGTACAGCCTACCCGATGCGCGTCACACCATCAGCGGGGCGAGGGCGTCGGCCGCCGGGCGGAGCGCCGACAGCACGTCGCCGGGGTCGTCGACACGATGTCGGGGGCCCGAGAACGCCACGGCTCCCGCCGCCAGTCCGCTCGCGTCGACGATCGGCACAGCGAGGCACCCGGATGCGGCCACCAGCTCTCCGCTCTGGCGTGTCGCTCCCCACCGCGCGAGGTCGTCGCGCGCCCGGTCGAGTTCGGGCGTCCCCTCGCCTCCCTGCGACAACAGCATGAGCCGGCCGAGGGCGTAGCGGGCGGGTTCGCGCGCGAGACGCGCCTCATCCGAGAGGGGGAAGTCGGGATCGGCATCGACCACCGCGACCCGGCCGTCGACGAAGAGCGCCACGTGCACTCCCCCGCGCACGGTCAGGCGCGCCTCGGCGAGCACCGCCCGAGCGGCGGAGGAGAGCCTCGCCGGCGGCGCGACGACGGCCGCCAGCTGCGCCACCTTCGCGCCCAGCGCGAACCCCGCGAGGTCCGGCGTGCGGACGAGATACTCGTCTTCGACGAGGAGATTGACCAGACGATAAGTCGTCGCGCGCGGCAGACCGAGTTCGGCCGACAACTGCTGAGCACTCACCCCGGCGCCGAGCAGGGCGACGGCCTCGAGGACGGCGAGCGCGGAGTGCACGGCACCGGGCTGACGCGCGGCGAGCGCCGGCTGCTCACGCATCGCCGGGATGCCGCGGCGACACCACTCCCCCGAGCACCTGCGCCGCGACCGGTTCGTCGTAGACCCCGAGCGCCCCGGGGCCGTGGCGTCGACGGAGGAGGGCGATGACGGCGGCGGACACAGCGGCCAGCACGGTCACGATGGCGACGATCGCCCCGCCCTGGACCGCGTCGTCGACGAAGAACGACACGAGCGCGGCGGCGAGGGCGAGAGACGAGACCCCCGCGACCACCGTGACACCGATCGTCGATTCGCCGATGCGACGGAGGAAGACGGGAGTGGCGACACAGACGAGGATGTAGGCGATGATGTAGCCCGCGGCGCCCACCCCGATCGTGACGTGCATCGCGTCGCGGGTGTCGATCCCCGCGGCGACCACCAACACCGGGACCACCGTGATGACCGGCAATGCCCACCCCACGGCCGCCGCGGGAGTGCCGAAGCGACGGTGCGCGCGCCCGACGGCGGTCGGCAGCACCCCGTCGCGGCTCAGCGCGAACAGCACCCGCACGAGCGCGGTGGTCGTGCCGATCGCGCAGGCCAGGAACGACGCGGCGATGCCGAGATCGGCGACCACTCCCCATCCGCCCAGGCCGTACGCTTCGGCGAGCTCGTTGACCGGCGAGGCGCTGGTCGCCAGGTCGGCCCCGAGGGCGTCGAACCCGGCGACCTGGGTCACCGCCGCGAGGACGTAGAGCAGGCCGGACAGGACGACGGTGCCGGTGATCGCGCGCGGGACGTTGCGCAACGGAGACACGGACTCGACGCCGAGGGTCGCCGCGGATTCGAAGCCGACGAACGCCGTCAGAGCGATCACCGCCCCCGCCGCGAACGCCGTGGGATCGAGGTGGGCCACCCCCACCCCCGCGACAGCGGTGAGGTCGATGGGACCGATCTTCACCAGAAGCGCGATGAGAAGGACCACGATCAGGGCGACCGACAGCGTCTCGACGACGAGGGCGGCGCGGGCGGAGATCCGGATGCCGCGGACGAGCACGAACGCGACGAGAAGGCCCTGACCCACGACGAAGAGAGCGGAGACCACCGCCCGATCGATGGACGGCCAGATTCCCGCCACCAGATAGGTGGCGTAGTACGCGCCGCCGAGCATCGCGAACATCGCGACCGCGCCGTACCCCGTCAGGATCGCCGCCCCCGCAGCCAGACCGGCTCGTGTGCCGAGACCGCGAGCGGTGTAGGTGTACAGGGCGCCCGTGGCGGCGAAGCGGCGAGCGAACTGCGAGACCGTCCGAGCGACGCCCAGGCTCAGGATCGCCGCAGCCACGATCGCGGCGACCGTCGCTGCGGGAGCGACACCCGCCACCAGCAGCACGACCGTTGTCGCCGCCGCAGCCGGGGCGACCGCCGCGATGGATTGGGCGGCGAGGTCCACGACGCCGATACGGCGTCGTTCGAGCCCGTGCAGGGGCGAGCGGTCGCCGAAGCCGGCGACGGGGTCGGGGCGCGCGATAGCGCGGGCGAGTGCATTCACGTGGCCTCCGTCGGGTGCTGCCGACCGTACGCGGCCGGCATTGCACCCGGGCGACCCGCATGTTTCGCTCTCGTGACCTCGAATGAGACAGATCCCGGCGGGCGTCTCACTCGGAGAGGTCGCACCTTCACGACGACAACACGGCCCGGCAACGACGACGGGGGAACCTCGATTCACGAGCCGCCCCTCACCCGAATCCCGGAGGAACCCCAATGACCCACCTCGAATCGAAGGGAGTGGCGACGTCGGCGAAGCGGACGTTGCAGGGCTCCCTCGGTGTCACGGCGATCATCTTCATGGTGGTCGCCGCCGCGTCACCGCTCACCGTCGTCGGCGGCGCGGGCCCCCTCGGCATCCTGATCGGCAATGGTGTCGGATACCCGGCTCTCTACGCCGTCAGCGCCGTCATCCTCCTTCTGTTCGCCGTCGGCCTCGCGGCCATGACGCGCCACGTCCCCCGTCCCGGCGCCTTCTTCACCTACATCGGGTACGGCCTCGGACGCCCGTCCGGACTCGCCGCGGCATGGACCGCGATCCTGACGTACACGACCATCCAGGTCGCCGTGTACGGCTACGTCGGGTATCTGCTCGAGATCACCATCGTGTCGGTGGGCGGACCGGACCTTCCGTGGTGGCTGTACGCGCTCGCCACCGTCGCCCTGGTCGGGATCCTGGGCTATCGCCACATCGACCTGTCCAGCAAGGTCTTGGGCGTCCTGCTCATCGCGGAGGTGGCGATCGTGCTCGTCCTCGTCGGCGCGGTGGTCATCGACGGCGGACCGGAGGGACTGAGCCTCGCCCCCTTCGAGCCCGCGAACATCGCCAGCGGCTCGCCGGGAGTGGGCCTGATGTTCGCGATCGCCGCCTTCATCGGCTTCGAGGCGACCGCGATCTTCCGCGACGAAGCGCGCGACCCCGACCGCACGATCCCGCGGGCGACCTACGGCGCCGTCGTCGGCATCGGCGTCTTCTACACCCTGTCGACCTGGGGGCTCGTGATGGCCTGGGGCCCGAACGGCGTGCTCGACGCCGCTGCCGAGAACCCCGCCACACTGATGCTCCGCACCGTCGCGATCTACCTCGGCGCAGTGGGCGAGGTCGTCGTGAACGTCCTGCTGCTGACGTCGATGTTCGCGTGCGTGCTGTCGTTCCACAACGTCCTCACCCGCTACCAGCACGCGATGTCGAGCGCGGGGGTCCTCCCCGAGGCGGTGTCGGGCGTGCACGCGCGTCACCTGTCCCCGCACGTGTCCTCGCTCGTGCAGACGGTGACGGCGGGCGTCCTCCTCGCCGCGTTCGCCCTGCTCGGCCTCGACCCCCTCCTCCAGGTGTTCACCTGGCTCTCCGGGGTCGCGACCGTCGCCATCGTCGTGCTGATGGCCGTGACCTCGATCGCCGTCATCGTCTACTTCACGCGCAACCGTCAGGACCGCCGCCCCTGGAACACGATGATCGCGCCGGCTCTCGGATTCGTCGGACTCGCGGTCTCGGCCATGGTGATCGTCGCGTACTTCCCCGTGATGGTCGGCGACGTCGACGCCGCGGGCGCACCGACCTTCGGCGCCGTGACGTGGGCGCTGCTCGCCCTCGTGGTCGTCGTCCCCGCGTTCGGATACGCCCAAGCCGCCTGGATCCGCCGCCGTCGCCCCGCCGCCTACGCCAAGCTCACCGACGCCATCGCGGGATGACCGGATGCCGCGGCCCCGGTGTCGCGGCATCCCTCCCGCTCCTTCCCCTCCCCGCTCCACCCGAGAGAGACATTATGACCCTTACCGACCCGACGTCCACCGCCTTCACCGCCCCCGCGGCCCCGGCCCACCCGCTGGCATCCCTCTCGCCCGCAGAGATCACCGCCGTTCGCGCGATCCTCTCGAGCCTCGACGGTCTCGACGAAGCCACCCGCTTCGCCTACGTCGGCCTCGAAGAAGCACCGAAGGGCGAGGTGCTGGCGTGGGAGCGCGGGGAGAGCCCCTTCCCCGAGCGCCGAGCGCGCGTCCAGCTGCTCAACCTGCGCACGGCGCACTCGCTCGACCTCGTCGTCTCGCTGGTCACCGGTCAGGTGCTCCGTCAGACCGAGCTGGACGGCTCGGCCGGACAGCTCCCGATCCTCGACGCGGAATTCGAGGAGGTCGGGGTCATCGCGAACGAGAGCGCGGAATGGGTCGCCGCCCTGGCCGCGCGCGGCCTCACGACCGCCGACGTCGTGCTCGTGCCCCTGTCGGCCGGAAACTACGGGTACGAGAACGAGGTGGGTCGGCGGGTGCTCCGCACCTTCGCATTCCGCCAGGACCACCCGGCCGACCACCCGTGGGCCCACCCGATCGACGGTCTGACCGCCTACATCGACGTCGCCGACCGCCGGATCATCGAGATCGTCGACACCCCGGGCTTCACCGTGCCCGAGACGCACGGCAACTTCGACGATCCCGAGCTCCAGGGACCGCCGCTCGAGGGGCTGAGGCCGATCGTCATCACGCAGCCCGAGGGATCGAGCTTCACCGTCGACGAGGAGCACGTCACCTGGGGTGAGTGGGACCTGCGCATCGGCTTCGACACCCGCGAGGGCCTGATCCTGCGCCAGCTCTCGTTCGCCGGTCGGCCGGTGATGTACCGCGGCTCGATCAGCGAGATGGTCGTGCCCTACGCCGATCCCGCCCCCAACCGCTTCTGGCAGAACTACTTCGACACCGGCGAGTACCTGTTCGGCCGCTACACGAACGAACTCGAGCTCGGCTGTGACTGCGTCGGCGACATCACCTACGTCGACGCGGTGCTCTCGGATGAGAACGGGATGCCGCGCACCGTCCGCAACGCCGTGTGCATGCACGAAGAGGATTTCGGCACCCTCTGGAAGCACACCGACATCTTCACGGGATCGAGCGAGGTGCGCCGCTCGCGGCGTCTCGTCATCTCGTTCTTCACCACCGTCGGCAACTACGACTACGGCTTCTACTGGTACCTCTCCCTCGACGGCACCATCGAGTGCGAGGCCAAGCTCACCGGCATCCTGTTCACCTCCGCCTACCCGGGCGAGGGGTACCCGTACGCCTCGGAGGTCGCTCCGGGCCTCGGAGCGCCGTACCACCAGCACCTCTTCTCGGCGCGACTGGACATGACCGTCGACGGCGTCGCCAACGTCGTCAACGAGATCGACGCCGTGCGCGTGCCGATCTCGTCCGAGAACCCCGCCGGAAACGCCTTCACCAAGAAGGTGACGCCCCTCACCAGCGAGAAGGTGTCGGGCCGCATCGCCGACGGTGCCGTGAACCGCGTCTGGCAGATCGCCTCGACCGAGAGGACCACCGCGCGCGGTCAGGCGACCTCGTACATGCTCTTCCCGACCGAGACCCCCGTGCTCCTGGCCGACGACGACTCGTCGATCGCCGCACGCGCGGCGTTCGCCACGAAGAACCTCTTCGTGACGAGGTACGACCCCGACGAGCGCTACGCCGCGGGCGACTTCGTGAACCAGCACCCCGGCGGTGCCGGCATCCCGGCCTTCATCGCGGGAGACGAACCGCTCGTCGGCGAGGACCTCGTGCTGTGGCACACCTTCGGCCTCACGCACTTCCCGCGCAACGAGGACTGGCCGGTCATGCCGATGGACTACGCGAAGTTCACGCTCAAGCCGTACAACTTCTTCGAACGGAACCCCGTGCTGAACGTCCCCGCGCCGGCATCGAGCCACTGCGAGCCTCTGGCCCACGCCGACGCCCACGGGCACGGTCCTCTCGAGGGTGAAGATCCGTCGTCCGGATGCCACTGCTGAGGCGATGAGCGAGATCCTTCACGCGTGGGCGGTCGCCCCCGCCGCGGTCGGCGCGTGCTGTCTGGCCGCCGACCGTGCGCGGGTGCGGCCGCCCGAGGTCGCGGCATCGGTGCTCATGCTGCTGGCGATGCTGGATGCCGCACTCTTCGCCGTGATCCCCGCGGTGTACTGGGCGGTGCTCCTCGTCGCTTCCGCCCTCGGCCTCGCCGTTTGGCGGCGGCCGCGTCGACGCTCCGCCCCGCGAGAGCCCGCCGCGATGACGATGCACACGACGCTCGGCATGATCGTGATGGCGGGCCTGCAGGTGGGGATGGGCGCGCACGCCGGCTCGACGGCGCACACGCACGGCGTCGCCCTGACACCGTTCCTCCTCAGCGTCGTGCTCGGCTACGCGGTCGTCTCCGTGCTGGTCCTCGGCTCGATGCGGGCGCGGCTGGACCGCGCGCAGATCCTCGCGATGACGGCATCGGTGATGCTGATGGCGGGGGCGGTCGTCTGAATCGTCCTCCTTCGCCGTCGCACGGCGGCGCCCTCTGCCCCTCTCGCCCCGATCGCGCCGGCCGTCGGCGCCCCTCTCCGTGCGCCGCGGTCAGGACTGCAGCGCGAGAGCCGCCGCCCCGAGCAGCGGACCGTCGCCGTCGAGGCCCGAACCGACGATGCGGCAGCGGCGCGCGTAGGCGTGCAGCGAGGCGGCTTGGGCGGCCGCGCGCACCTGATCGACGTAGTCGGGAGCGACCTGCGAGAAACCGCCCGCGATGGCCACCGCCTCGAGGTCGCACAGGGTGGCCGCGGCGGCGATCGCCTGGCCGACCGCGGTCGCCGACCGGGTCACGGCGGCGAGCGCGACGGTATCCCCCGCCGCGTGCGAGGCGGCCAGATCGAGACCGGTCTCGCCCTCCCAGCCCTGTTCCCTCGCCCAGGCGACGGTGCCCGGCCCGGCGGCGACGGCCTCGAGGGTCGCCGCGACCACCTCGCTGCCCTCGAGGGTGCGGACGAACGTCTGGCCGAGGTGACCGGCGTTGCCACTGGCCCCGCTGACGGGCCGACCGCCCAGCACGAGACCGCCGCCCACTCCCGTCGACACGACGATCGCCATGGCGTCGTCGCAGCCGACCAGGGCACCGCGCCAGTGCTCGGCGAGGGCGATGCACGTGCCGTCGAGCGCGAGGTGGATCGGGCCGTCGACCAGTCCGCCGAGGACCCCCTCGATCGGCAGCCCCGCCGCGAGGGGGAGATTGAGCGGCGAGACCGAGCGCGAGGGCAGGTCGATCGGTCCGGCGCTGCCGACACCGATCGCGGTCACCGTGGCGGCGGGCATCGTCGCGAGCGCCGTCTGGGCGGCTTCGCGCACGTGGCGCGCGATGGTGTCGCGGTCGTTCTCGCGGCCGGTGGGACGTCGGGTCACGCTCGCGCGGACCACCTCGCCGGAGGCCGAGACCAGGGCCGCGTCGACCTTCGTCCCTCCGATGTCGACGGCGAGCACGTAGGAGACGGACAGGGACGGGGTGGGGTGCGGCATGCGCGGGCTCCTCGGGTGGACCGACGCTCCCCGATCCTAGGGGCGCGCCCTCTCGCCGAGTGACGCCTGTGCACCCGCGGTATTCCGACCCCCGCCGCCGCGACGCGGGTTACGATCGGGTCACGGCGGCCATGACGCGCCTCCGCCTCCACGACACGAGGGATGCCATGGACGAGACGGTCACGCCCGAGGCGAGCACGCGGTTGCGCCGCGCCGACACCGCCCCCGGCCCCGCCCGGCCCGGGGCCGACAGTCCCCTCGATGCCGCGTCGTTCGCCCACCTGACCGGGGAGATCCTGGCATCGGTGTCGAAGGTGATCGACGGCAAGCCCGACGCCGTGCGCAGCGCCCTCATCGCCCTGCTGGCCGAGGGGCACCTGCTCATCGAAGACGTTCCGGGCGTGGGCAAGACGATGCTCGCTCGGG
>Ga0308159_1005144_pt1 | contig 11319 bp, 11 predicted proteins | sample PhyCR1_FD_201040 | JGI IMG/M metagenome (GOLD analysis project Ga0308159, IMG submission 201040) | Phyllosphere microbial communities from UC Gill Tract Community Farm, Albany, California, United States - DLSLC.R1 | ecosystem: Host-associated > Plants > Phyllosphere > Unclassified | place: USA...
AAAGAAGGGGCCCGGGGAATTCTTTCCCCGGCCTTCCCCCCCCACCAAACGTCCCTAGCGGAACGGCAACGCGGTAATCTCCGCTTCCATCCCGGCTTCGGCGGTCCCCAGCACGGTCAGCGCGTCATTCTCTGGCACCACCTGTTCCAGCCTGATGCTGGGGCGGGTCAGGGTGACGCGCAGGCCGTGGGTCAGGTTGGGGTCGGCCAGGCGCTGGCGAAGGGCGGAGACGGCGCCGTCCATGACGTCCTTCAGGTCGTACACTGCCACGTCGCGCAGCATGTCGCGGATTTGCTGCTCGAACAGGATGGTGGCCAGGGACCAGGTGACGCTGTCCAGGTTGCGGGAGAAGCGCAGGTCGGTCAGGCCGACCCGCGTGCCGCCCTGGCTCAGCACCGGGCGGGCGGAGAAGACCACCTGGCCGGTGGTGTCGGGCCATGGGTCGGGCATGCGGACATCGAAGGTCACCGCCATCGCGATGGCGGGGGCGCTGGGGTAGAGGAAGATCTGCTTCACCCGCAGCTGCACGGTGCCGAGCGGCGTGACGAAGGGGATGTCCCGCCCGCCGAACTCGCCCATCAGCCAGTCCCGCACCATGTCGTAGCCGGCGCGGATGGGCAGGGAGAGGCGGAGCCGGCCATCGCGGTCGGACCATCGCTCCGGCAGGGCGTGCAGTGCTGGCAGGGTGGTGGGCGGGCCCAGCCTGGGGCGGGTGGAGGCCATGGTGGTGCGGGCGCGCAGACCCAGCATCATCCGCAGGCTGCGCGGTTCCACCGTGACTTCCGACAGGCCGATGGATTGCGGCTGGAAGCCGACATAGAGGGGCGGCGCCGCCGGCAGCTGCACCTCGATGCTGCGGGGCTGCCAAAGGGCCAGCGCCTGTTCGCGGATGACGGCGCAGGGCAGAAGCGCCTGCAACTGGTCCGGCAACCCGCGCAGCGCGGTTTCCACCTGCGCCTTGACCCGCTCCTCGATGCCGACCCAGACGCCGCCGACGACTTCCAGCCGCGGTGTGCGCGTCCAGCCATAGTGGACGACGATGCCCACCGAGGGGCACCAGCGGTTGTCGGCGCCGATGTCGAAATCCACCGCCACCTCGGCGGCGGCGTCGATGTTCTTCTCGCCGAGGCCGAGGAAACTGGCCAGCCCGCCACCCAGGCCGACCGTGCCGTTCACCGCCATGCCGGCGCGGGCGCGCAGCTTGCCATCGGCCTCGGACAGGGTGAAGTCGCCGGTGCGGCGGATGGTGATGTCGTAGCGGCTGGCGGCGCCGTCCTCGCTGGTCTGGCGGAACTCGGCAGGCAGGGCGCGGTCGGCCGCCTGGCGCAACAGCTCCAGCGGCAGGTTCAAACGCAGCATGACCGCGCTTTCCTGCTCCGGCAGCCTAAGCTGTGCCGCGCGGCGTTCAGGGTCGCTGGAGAGCAAGGCCTCCCGCGCCTCCAGCCACAGGGCCGCGTAGATGCCGGCGGCGATGAGTAGGCCTGCCCCTACCGCCCACCGGAACCACCGCCGCCGCCGCCAGATCCACGCCCATATCCGCCGCATGCGGCGCAGCATAGCCGCAGAGGTCCAGCCGGCGCAGCAGGGGCGAGGCTTCACGTTTGGATGGGCGGCCCACACCCGACCCGGAGCGCGTCCCCGCTGCCATCACGGGCAGCCAAGGGCCGGCAGCCCTCGCCTTCACATCTGGTCGTAGTCGATGACCACGTGCTCGCTGGTTAGGCGGGCCTGGCAGGTCAGCACGAAGCCGGCCTTGGTCTCCCACGGCTCCAGCGAGTAGTTCACCTCCATCTCCACGCTGCCCTCCACCACCTTGGCGCGGCAGGTGCTGCACATGCCGCCCTTGCAGGCATAGGGCAGGTCCAGCCCGGCGCGCAGGGCGGCGTCCAGGATGGCCTCGCCCTCCGCCACCTTCACGTCCCGCCGGTTGCCATCGACGATCAGGGAGGCCGTGCGGTGCGCCGCCCCGGCCTCGGCGACGCTGGGCACCGGCCGCGGCCGCGGCTTGCCGCCCAGGGCGGAGACGAAGCGCTCGATATGCACGCGCTCCTCCGGCACGCCCATCTCGCGCAGCGTGGCATCGATATCGTCGCTCATGCCGGTGGGGCCGCAGACGAAGATGTGGTCCACCTGTTCGGCCGGGACGATGTGGCGCAGCAGCACCCGGACCTTCTCGCCATCCAGGCGGCCGTTCAGGATGGGGATGTCCTGCTCTTCCTGCGACAGCACATGGAAGACGGAAAGCCGGCCGAGGAAGCGGTCCTTCAGCTCCTCCAGCTGTTCCCGGAACAGCATCTCGCCACCGGAGCGGTTGCCGTAGAACAGGAAGAAGCGGCTCTCCTTCTCCCGCGCCAGAATGCCGCGCGCGATGGAGAGGATCGGCGTGATGCCGGACCCCGCCGCGAAGCCGACATGGATGCGCGCCTGCCCGGCGGCATGCGCCACGCCGAAGCGGCCCGTCGGCGTCATCACATCCAGCTCGTCGCCCGCATGCAGCGCCGTATTGGCCCAGGTGGAAAACGCGCCGCCATCCACCTGCTTCACCGCGATCCGCAGTTCCCCATCGTCCGGGCCGGAACAGATGGAATAGGAGCGGCGGACTTCCTCATCCTCCAGCATCGTGCGCAGCGTCAGGTACTGGCCGGGCTGGAAGGCATAAAGCTCCCGCATCTCCGCTGGGACCTCGAAGGCGATGGAGACGGCATCGCGCGTCTCCCGCTTCAGGTCGGCAATGCGCAAGCGGTGGAAGCGCGGGGTGTTGGTCGTCGTGGTCGCGGACATGGCCGTTCCCGTCAGGGCTGAATGGGGCGTGGCGCCACGAAGGCGGGGTAGGGGAAGGCCGGGGAAAGAATTCCCCGGACCCATTCTTTCTTTTTTTCGAGTTTTTGCTGGCGTGGCCGCTGGAGGGTCTGTCTGGTTTGAGACACGGCCGGTTCGCGCCGGAGGTTTAGGACCTCCGGCGACTGAGGGTTAAGCCCGCGTGACCCATTGATAAAATCATCATGGCGCCTGCACCTGCTTCGGGCCGCAACGCCAAACTCGCAGACAAAAAGAAGGGGTCCGGGGAATTCCTTCCCCGACCTTCCTCCCACTGAAACCGAAGAAGCCCCCCGCCTCAGTGGCATTTGAAATAGTCGAAGGGCTCGCGGCAGCTTTCGCACCGCCACAGCGCCTTGCAGGAGGTAGATCCGAACTCGGCCAATTGGTGCGTCTTCGTCGAGCCACATTGCGGACAGGCGACGACATCCTGGCCGAACAGCGCCCGGCGGCCGGTGCCTGGCTGCGGTGGGGCGACGCCGTATTCGCGCAGCTTGCGGCGGCCTTCCTCGGTCATCCAGTCGGTGGTCCAGGCGGGGGCCAGCACGGTCCGCACCTCCTTGTCCTCGATCCCGGCGCGGGAGAGTGCCAGGTCGATTTCCACCGCGATCATGTTCATCGCCGGGCAGCCGGAGTAGGTGGGGGTGATGTCCACGCGGACATGCCCGCCCTGCACCGTCACATCCCGCAGCACGCCTAGATCGGCGATGGTCAGCACCGGGATCTCCGGGTCCACCACCGTGCTCGCAGCCTCGATGGCCTTCTGTCGCAACGCCTCCTCGCCCAGTGTCGGATGCAACTGGGTCATGACGTTCACCAACTGGCGCCGGGGATGGCGCGGGGCACGGACTGCATCACGGCCAGCAGGTGGCCCAGATGCTCGCTATGGCGGCCGCTGCGGCCACCCTGCTGCATCCAGCCGGCTGCGGGCTTCTCCAGCGTCGCCTCGGCCAGGATGTCGCTGACAGTCTTGTCCCAGGCGTCGCGGAAGCTGGCGGGGTCCAGCACGGTGCCGGCGTCGATCAGCGCACGCTCGGCCGCATCGGCCTCGAACATCTCGCCAGTATAGGGCCACAGATAGGCCACGGCGTCGGCGGCGCGGCGGTGGCTTTCCTCCGTACCGTCGCCCAGGCGGATCACCCATTCGGCAGAGTGGCGCAGGTGGTAGGCGGTCTCCTTCTCCGATTTCGCGGCGATCGCCGCCAGGGTCGAGTGGGGGGAGGCCATCATGGCGCGCCAGTACAGGTCGGCGAAGGCGGCGTAGAAGAACTGCCGCAGGATGGTGCGGGCGAAGTCGCCATTCGGCAGCTCGGCCACCAGCAGGTTGCGGTATTGCGGCGCATCACGGTGGAAGGCGTAGTCGTCCTCGTTATGGCCGGCTGCCTCCACCTCGGCCGCGTAGCCGTAGAGGGAACGCGCCTGCCCCAGCAGGTCCAGGCCGATATTCGCCAGCGCCATGTCCTCCTCCAGCGCCGGCGCATGCCCGCACCATTCGGAGAGACGGTGCCCCAGCACCAGCGCGTCATCGGCGCGGCGCAGCGCGTACAGCACCAGCGGCGTCTCGGCGACGCGGATCGAGGTCGTGGTCATGCGCCGGCCTTCACATGTGCCCGACTTCGTCGGGCACCTCGTAGAAGGTCGGGTGGCGATAGATCTTGCTCTCGGCAGGCTCGAACATCATCCCCTTCTCGCCAGGGTCGGAGGCGGTGATGGCGTTGGACGGCACCACCCAGATCGAGAGCCCCTCCCCCCGCCGCGTGTACACATCCCGCGCCGCCTGCAACGCCAACGTGGCATCGGCGGCGTGCAGGGAGCCGACATGCTTGTGCGCCAGGCCGTTGCGGCTGCGGATGAACACTTCCCACAGCGGGGTGATAGTCTTGGTGGCTTGCGTGGACATCGGCGTTTCCTCAGGCAGCCTGGCGGGAGCGGCGCTTCTCGGCATAGGCCATGGCAGCTTCCCGCACCCAGGCACCTTCGTCATGCGCTTTGTTGCGCGCGGCCAGGCGGTCCCGGTTGCAGGGGCCGTTGCCGGCCAGGATCTGCTTGAACTCGGCCCAGTCGATCTCGCCATAGGCCCAGTGGCCCTTGCTGGCGTCGCCGCCTTCATCGGGCACGAAGCGTAGCTCCGGGTCCGGCAGCGTCAGGCCGAGATAGTCCGCCTGCGGCACCGTGGCATCGACGAATTTCTGCCGCAGCTCGTCGTTGGAGAAGCGCTTGATCTTCCAGCGGGTGGACTGGTCCGAATGCTGGCTGCTGGCATCCGGCGGGCCGAACATCATCAGGCAGGGCCACCACCAGCGGTTCAGCGCCTCCTGCGCCATCGCCTTCTGCTCCGGCGTGCCGCGGCACAGCGTCAGCATGATCTCGTAGCCCTGGCGCTGGTGGAAGCTCTCCTCCTTGCACACGCGGATCATCGCGCGGGCATAGGGGCCGTAGGAACAGCGGCAGAGCGGGATCTGGTTCATGATGGCGGCGCCATCCACCAGCCAGCCGATCGCGCCCATATCCGCCCAGGTCAGCGTCGGATAGTTGAAGATCGAAGAGTACTTCGCCTTGCCGCTGAGCAGCTGCTCCGTCAGTTCCTCCCGCGTCACGCCCAACGTCTCTGCGGCGGCGTAGAGGTACAGGCCGTGGCCGCATTCATCCTGCACCTTGGCCAGCAGCGCGGCCTTTCGGCGGAGGGAAGGCGCGCGGGTGATCCAATTTCCCTCCGGCAGCATGCCGACGATCTCGGAATGCGCGTGCTGGGAGATCTGGCGGATCAGCGTCTTACGGTAGGCGGCCGGCATCCAGTCATTGGCCTCGATGCGCTCCTCGGCATCGACGCGCGCCTGGAAGCGGGCTTCCTGCTCCAGTTCCTCGGCCGGACGAATGGCGGGGGCATCGTCACGGGCGTTGAGCGCCTGGGTGTACATGGCCGTCCTCCTGGACCGTCGGGGATGGGTCCTTGGAGGGAAATATAAAACATTTCCTCCGCAATCCAAGAAAAATCGGTAACGCTTTATGGCGGAGCGAAGCGGGTGGCCAAGCCCGCGTCAGCCGGCGGCAAGGGGCCTTCGGCCCTGACAGCATGGGCATCCAGCCACGCCTCGGACGCCGGCAGCAGGCCCCGGTACAGCCCGGCGCACAGGCTGCGCGCCGCATCCCCGGCCCAGTCCGCCGGCAGCAGGCCGCGCGGCAAAGGCGGGTGGCGCAGCACGGCGCGGCGGTATTCGTGGATCAGCAGCACCCGCGCCACCAGGGCATCCAGCCCCGCCAGGGCGTGGCCCTGCTCCAGCCAGCGTGCCAGCGGCGCGAAGGCCGCGACGAAATGGCGGTAGGTTTCCGCCAGTTCCTCCAGCGGCCAACATTGCGCCGCCAGTCGTCGGGCATCCTCCTGGCTGGCATCGGCCAGCACGGTGATGGCATCGGCCGCCGCCGCGGGTACTGGCACGCCCTCAGGCGCCATCCACAGCCCCGGCTGGGCCTGGCCGAACCCAGCCTGCAACAGGGCAGCCCGCGCCTCGCCTTTATCCGCCATCACCAGTCGGAAGCGCGGCACGGACGTGGCAGGTTGGGCGCCGTAGATCCGTGTGGCGGCCTCGGCGAAGGTCGCCTCCCCTTTCGCCGCCAGCTGGTAGAAGCTGTTGCGGCCCTGGCGCCGGCGTTCCAACCAGCCATCCGCCGAGAGGCGGGACATCGCCGTCCGCACCGCGCCCTCGGCCACGCCCATGCCCTGGAAGATCTCGGTCAGCGTCGCCAGGCTGATGGCGCCGCCGCGCGGCACGACCGCATCGCCGAACACCGTGATGACGACCGACCAGGTGCGGGAGGGGGCGTTGTTCAGATGGCGCAGGATGTCCTGCAGCGGCGCGGCGGTCATGCGCCCGTTCTAGTGCGTGATCGTCCGAGGTGAAATCACCCAAAGGCGTGGACTACGCCGATGAACAGCAAGGTGGGAGCGTGTCCGCCGCATCGGCCTGCGCAGGGCATACTTGGACCCATGCAAGCACCGAAGCTTGGCCCGCTTATTTGACCGTCCGGCCGGTGAATGACACGCTGCCTGGACGGAGGAACGAGAATGACCAAGCACGCCCCCCAGCCCCCCGGCCCGGATGCCGCCATGCCCGAGGCCCCCGATGCACAGGCACTGGCTGAAGCCGCTTCGGCGGCGATGTGGCGGAACGACGCGGCCTCCCAGGGCCTGGGCCTGACCCTGCTGCGCGTTGCCCCCGGCGAGGCCGACATGTCCATGAGGGTCGAACCACGCATGCTGAACGGCTACGGCGCCTGCCACGGCGGCTTCCTCTTCGCCCTGGCCGACAGCACCTTCGCCTTCGCCTGCAACAGCTTCAACCGGCGCACCGTCGCCCAGGCCTGCGGCATCACCTATCTGCGCCCCGGCCGCGCCGGCAGCCTGCTGACGGCCCGGGCCCGCCTCTCCGCCCAATCCGGCCGCAGCGGCATCTACGACGTCCGTATCACCGACGCAGAGGGTGAGGTCGTGGCGCTGTTCCAAGGCCAGTCGCGCGAGATCGGCGGCAGCGTCACTGACTGAGCCGTGGCGGCAGTTTGCTCACGGCTTGGATGACGCCTCCGCCGCCGCAGGGCCGCCGCGTTCTTCCAAGAAGCGTGTTCTTTCCAGCCAGGCCATGCTCCACCCCTTCATCCAGGCCCGTAACTCCGCGATGTCACCCGAGGCGATCACGCTCTAACCTTCGCCGCAGACAGCCAATGGCGGCCGGGCCGGCGCGCCGACAGGAAGGACACGCAGATGGACCTCGGCATGCAAGGTTGGCGGGCGGTGGTGACCGGCGGCTCGAAAGGCATCGGCCTGGCCGCGGCGCGGGCCCTGGCGGCCGAAGGGTGCAGCCTGCTTCTGGTGGCGCGAGACCCCGCCACGCTGGATGCCGCCGCCAACACCCTGCGCGGCGAGTACCAGGTGGCGGTGGAGACACTGCCGGCGGATTTGTCGCGGGAGGAGGAGGTGCAGCGCCTGGCGGAAGCGGCCGGCGAGCTGGACCTCCTGGTCAACAACGCCGGCGCCATCCCGCCCGGTACGCTGCAGCAGGTGGAGAACGACCGCTGGCGGCAGGCTTGGGACCTGAAGGTCTTCGGCTTCATCTCGCTGACCCGCGCCCTGTACCCCCGCATGGCGGCCCGGCGGCGCGGCGTGATTGTCAACGTCATCGGCGCCGCTGGCGAGAAATTCCCCACCGCCTACATCGCCGGCGCCAGCGGCAACGCGGCGCTAATGGCCTTCACCCGCGCGCTGGGACGCGGCAGCCACAAGGACGGGCTGCGCGTCGTCGGCATCAATCCCGGCCCGGTGGCGACGGACCGGCAGACCATGCTGGCGCGCCATTGGGCCGAGACCACGCTGGGCGACGCCGAGCGCTGGCAGGAGATGTTCCAGGACATGCCCTTCGCCCGCCCGGCCCACCCGGCCGAGATCGGCGATGCCATTGCCTTCCTGGCCAGCCCGCGCTCCGGCTACACCTCCGGCACCGTGCTGACCATCGATGGCGGCGGCTGAGCCTCAGGCGTCGGCCAGCCCGGCCTCTAGCGCCAGCACGGCGAAGCTGGCCAGCCAGTGCTCGCCCATATAGTCGCCGCTCAGATGCGGCAGGCCGGCGTCCAGATGCCGAGCGGCGGTGCCATCCAGCAGCGACCAGCGCGCATCGCCTGCCGGCAGCGCGGCCGCCAAGGCATTCCAGCACCAGGCGCGGCTGAGATTGAGCCCGTCCAGATGCGCGATCTTGCCGTCGCTGCGGTCCGTCACCGTGGCGGGCTGGAACAGCGTCGCCGGCTCGGCCTGCGCCAGGCGGGGCAGGAAGCGGTCGAACCACGGCAGGAACTGCGCCGGCGGCAGCAGGCGGCGCATGCACTCGGCCTCGATCAGCGCGGAGGACTGGAAGTCGTCGCCGCCGGGCTCGCCCCAGGCGGGGCAGTCGGTATCCTGGCCGTACCAGCGCAGGGCGGTGTCCCGCAGCAGCGCCATCAGCGCCTCGTCCTGGGTGGAGACGGCGAAGTCGGCCGCCATGCGCAGTCCAAAGGCGGTGTTGAAGTGGGTGCCGACGCGCACCGGATAGGTTGCCACCGGCAGGAAGGTGCGGAAGCGCTCGGCGAAGATCGCGGCCAGCGGTGCCAGCGCCTCGGCCCAGCGGGGTTCCGGCAGGGCGCGCAACTCCGCCGCCAGCTTCAGCATCCAGGCCCAGCCATAGGGACGCTTGAAGCCGAGCTCGCCCGGATCGGCCAGGTAGGCGCATTCGACGGCGATGGACGCGGCCACCAGCCGCCGGTCGAACAACGCACGGATCTCGTCGGCGCGCGCCATGCGCGGGAAGCGCCGCAGCAGCCGCGCCAGCATCCAGTAGCTGTGCACGCAGGAATGCCAGTCATAGCTGCCGTAGAACACCGGGTGCAGCTCGGACGGTGTGCGGACATGCTGCGGCCCGGCCATGGTCTGGTCTGGCCTGTTGGGCCATTCCCGCTCCACATGGCCCAGGGCGATGGCGGCGTAGCTGTCAGCGATGTCTTCGGTCAGGGTCGGGCGCATCTTGGTCCTCACGGCATCGGCCAGCGCGGCATCTGCGTGATGGTGTCCCTCAGCCCGAAGCCGATGACAAGGCGGATGCGCCGCGCATGGGTGTGGGCACCCTTCCCCCATAGAAAACGGCGCCGGAGGTTTCCCCACGGCGCCGCTGATTGTTCGGCCCTATGGCTCAGGCCGGGGCCTGGCCCTCGCCGGTCACCCAGTGGTTCACACGGGCGGCGTGGTCGGCGATGTACTTGTCCACCGCCTTGGCATAGTCGGTATCCTGCGCGTCCAGCATGCCGCTTTCCAGCTCTGGCAACGGCAGGTTCAGGCGCTTCAGGAAGGCATCGGCCTGGGCGTGCTCGGCACCGAAGCCCTTGCGGGCAATGCCTATCACGCGCTCCTCAGCCCCCAGCGCACCCTCGGGGTCGGCCAGGTAGCGCAGGTCGTACTTGCCGAACATCCAGTGCGGGCTCCAGGCGGTGGCAACGATCCAGCGCTCGCCACGGATGGCGCGGTCCACCGTGGTCAGCATGGCGGCCTCGCTGGATTCCTGCAGCGTGTAGTCCAGCCCGTACTTCTTGACCGCTTCGTTGGAGAGGCGCGTCAGGCCCGCACCCGGCTCGATGCCCTGGATACGGCCGCCCAGCTTGCTACGCACCTCGGGCTTCGCCAGGTCGGCGATGGACGCCACTTCGCTCTCTGGCACGTAGGAGGGGACGACCCAGCCGAGCTTGGCGCCGGTGTAGACCGGGCCGAGTTCCTCGATCTTGCCTTCCACCCGCTTCCAGTAATCCGCATGGGTCTGCGGCAGCCACGCCATCAGCATCACGTCCACGTCGCCACGGGTGATGCCCTGGTAGAGCGGCGCCACGTCGGTCTGCACCAGCTCCACCTTGGTGTTCAGCCGGGTCTCGATCAGCTTGGCCGCCAGCTTGGTGACGAATTCCGCATCCGCCCAGGGGGCGAAGCCGATCTTGATAGTCTTGCCGGACTGCGCCAGCGCCGGCTTGAACAGGCCGGTGGAGGAGATGGCGAGGCCAGCGGACAGGCCGAGGAATGCGCGCTTGTTGAGCAGCATTGTGGCTCCTTTATTCTTTAACTTCAGAACACCGTCGCCTCGGGCCAACCGGCCCGGGCAATGGTCATGCGTTTGGCTAGGGCGCCGGGGCGTGCCCCGGCGTGGATCGGCGGTACGCGCCGCGCTTAGCTGCCGCGGATGGCGGGCTGCGCCATGGGCTGGCCGGCTGGCTCGGCGGCCGGCTTCGCGGCCCGGCTGGCGAAGAGCTGGCGCAGGCTGAAGCCGGCACCCTTCTGGCCGAAGCTCTGTGTCAGGCGGTCCAGCAGCACGGCCAACACGACGACGGCCAGGCCGCCCTCGAAGCCTGTGCCGACATCCAGGCGCTGGATGCCCGTCAGCACGGTGTTGCCCAGGCCACCGGCGCCGATCATGGAGGCGATGACGACCATGGAGAGAGACAGCATGATGGTCTGGTTGATGCCGGCCATGATGGAGGGCAGCGCGTTCGGAATCTGCACCTTCACCAGTAGCTGCGTCGGCGTGCAGCCGAAGGCCTGGCCGGCCTCGATGAACTCCGCATGCACCTGACGGATGCCCAGATTGGTCAGGCGCACCACCGGCGGCATGGAGAAGATGACCGTGGCGATGGTGCCCGGCACCGCGCCCAGGCCGAAGAACATGGCGGCCGGGATCAGGTAGACGAAGGCCGGCATGGTCTGCATCAGGTCCAGCACCGGGCGCAGCGCCAGTTGCATCCACGCGCTGCGCGCCATGCCGATGCCGAGCGGCACGCCGATGACGATGGCGACCACGGTGGCGGCCAGCACCAGGGAGAGCGTCTCCATCGTGCGGTCCCACAACCCCATGCTGACGATCAGCAGCAGGGAGGCGACGGCGAAGATGGCGAACTTCCACCCCACGCGCCACAGCGCCAGCAGGGCGATGAGCGCGATGGCGACGG
>Ga0308159_1005145_pt1 | contig 11319 bp, 8 predicted proteins | sample PhyCR1_FD_201040 | JGI IMG/M metagenome (GOLD analysis project Ga0308159, IMG submission 201040) | Phyllosphere microbial communities from UC Gill Tract Community Farm, Albany, California, United States - DLSLC.R1 | ecosystem: Host-associated > Plants > Phyllosphere > Unclassified | place: USA...
TGCGCAGGCGGCGGATGTGGACGTCGACGGTGCGTTCGTCGATGTCCGAATCCAGGCCCCAGACGCCATCGAGGATCTGCTGGCGCGAAACCACGCGGTTCGGGCGTTCCATGAAGTAGCGCAGCAGGCGGAACTCGGTCGGCCCCAGGTGCAGCGCCTCGCCGGCACGGCGGACGCGGTGGCTGGTGGCGTCGAGCTCGATGTCGCCCCACGACAGCACGCTGCCCGCCAGCGACGGCCGCGCGCGCCGCAGCAGCGCCTCGATGCGGGCGAGCAGCTCCTTGGGCGAGAACGGCTTGGTCATGTAGTCGTCGGCGCCGGTCTTGAGGCCGCGGATCATGTCCTCTTCCTCGCCGCGCGCCGTGACCATGATGATCGGGATCTGCGCGGTTTCCTTGTCCTTGCGCAGCTGGCGGCAGACCTCGATGCCGGGCACCTGCTCGATCATCCAGTCGAGGACGATGGCATCGGGCACCTGCTCGCGCACCATGACCAGCGCTTCCTCGCCGTCGCCGGTGGAGCGCACTTCGTAGCCCTCGGCGCTGAGGTTCCAGGTCAGGAGTTCGCACAGGGCGACGTCGTCCTCGACGACGAGGACGGAGGCGTTGGCGCTCATGTCAGCATGCCCGAGGAGGTGTCGTCGGTGAGCGAATCGCGCTCGGTGCAATACTCGCCGGTGGCGGCGTAGTAGACCATCTCGGCGACGTTGGTGGCGTGGTCGCCGATGCGTTCCAGGTTGCGGGCGATGAACAGCAGCTGCGCGGCGCTGGTGATCGTCGCCGGGTTCTCCATCATGTGGGTCAGCAGCGAGCGGAACAGCGTGTTGTAGAACTGGTCCAGCTTCTGGTCGCGGCGGATGACCTCGACCGCCAGCGCCGCATCGCGCGAACCGTAGGCGTTGAGGACGTCGCGCACCATGCTCTCGGCGATCTCGGCCATGGTCGGCACCAGCGTCACCGGCTCGATCTTGGTGCGGCCTTCCAGCGCGTTGACGCGCTTGGCGATGTTTTTGGCATAGTCGCCGATGCGCTCGATGACGCCGGAGATCTTGAGCGCGGCGATCACGTCGCGCAGATCGTCGGCCATCGGCGCGCGCAGGGCGATCGTGCGCACCGCGAGGCGGTCCACTTCGGCCTCCAGCGCATCGAGCCGCGCATCGGCGGCCACGACCTGCGCGGCGAGGACCTCGTCGTGCTGGACGAGCGCGGTGATGGCGTCGCGGATGGCGACTTCGGCGAGCCCGCCCATCTCGGCGACGAGGCCGCGAAGCTGCCCGATCTCGGAGTCAAAGGCCTTGACGGTATGGTCGACCATGGCTGTTCCCTGTCAGAGCATTTTCAAGTCAGGTATATCACCTGAAAGCTCGGAAAATGCGGTAGATAAGCGACTCATCACTCAGCCGTAGCGGCCGGTGATGTAGTCCTTGGTGCGCACTTCGCGCGGATTGGTGAAGATCTGGTCGGTCTCGCCATATTCGACGAGGCTGCCCAGGTGGAAGAAGGCGGTGCGCTGCGATACGCGCGCGGCCTGCTGCATCGAGTGGGTGACGATGACGATCGCGAAGCTTTCCTTCAGCTCGTCGATCAGTTCCTCGATGCGCGCGGTGGCGATCGGGTCGAGCGCGGAGCACGGCTCGTCCATGAGGATGACCTCGGGGCTGACGGCGATGGCGCGGGCGATGCACAGGCGCTGCTGCTGGCCGCCCGAAAGCGCGGTGCCGGCGTCGGTCAGGCGGTCCTTGACCTCTTCCCACAGTCCGGCCTTGGTCAGCGCGTGCTCGACGATCTGCTCCATGTCGGCCTTGGAAGTGCCGAGGCCGTGGATGCGCGGACCGTAGGCGACGTTCTCGAAGATCGACTTGGGGAACGGGTTCGGTTTCTGGAACACCATGCCGACGCGGGCGCGCAGGGCGACCGGGTCCATGCTGGCGGCGTAGATATCCTCGCCGTCGAGCAGGATCTCGCCGGCCACGCGGGCCCCGGCGATGGTGTCGTTCATCCGGTTGAGGGTGCGCAGGAATGTCGACTTGCCGCAGCCCGAGGGGCCGATGAAAGCGGTGACGATGCCGTTGTCGATGTCGATGGAGACGTCGTTGATCGCCTTCTTCTGTCCGTAGAAGACGTCGACGTTGCGAGCTGTGAGCTTTGGTTCTGTCATGTCCCTACCAGCGGACTTCGAATTTGTTGCGAAGGTATATCGCAATCCCATTCATCGCGAGCAGGAAGACCAGCAGCACGATGATGGCGGCGGAAGTGTTCTGGACGAAAGCCTTGTCGATTTCGTCGGACCACAGGAAAATCTGCATCGGCAGCACGCTCGACGGCGACGTCAGGCCGTCGGGCGGGGTGGCGACGAAGGCGCGCATGCCGATCATCAGCAGCGGCGCGGTCTCGCCCAGGGCGCGGGCCATGCCGATGATGGTGCCGGTCAGGATACCCGGCAGCGCGAGGGGCAGGACGTGGTGGAAGGTGGTCTGCACCTTGCTCGCGCCGATGCCGTAGGCGGCCTCGCGGATCGAGGGCGGCACCGCCTTGATGGCGTTGCGGCCCGAGATCACGATCACCGGCATCGTCATCAGCGCCAGCGTCAACCCCCCGACCAGCGGCGAGGAGCGCGGCATGCCCAGCGTGTTGATGAACACGGCGAGGCCCAGCAGGCCGAAGATGATCGAGGGCACGGCGGCGAGGTTGTTGATCGACACCTCGATCCATTCGATCCAGCGTTTGCGCGGCGCGAATTCCTCGAGGTAGATCGCGGCCAGCACGCCCATCGGGAAGCTGAGCAGCAGCGTCACCGCCATCGTCAGCAGCGAGCCCTTGGTCGCGCCCCAGACGCCCGCCATGGTGGCGTCGGTGGAGTCCGAACCCGACAGGAAGCTCCAGTCGAGGCCGGCCACGCCGTTGCGCAGCATGATGAACAGCAGCAGCGCGAGGAACGCCAGGCTGAGGACGATGGCGCCGAGGCCGATGGCCTTGAAGCGGCGCTCGGCGGCGTGTCGCTTCGCGAGCCGCTTGACCGCAGCGGGCGAATTCCAGTCGAGATTACTCATAGGCTTCGCGGAACCGCTTCACGACGCGCAGGGCGACGATGTTGAGGACGAGGGTGACGACGAACAGCACCAGTCCCAGCGCGAAGGCCGACAGCGTCTTGGGGCTGTTGAACTCCTGGTCGCCGGTCAGCATCTGGACGATCTGGTAGGTGACGGTGGTCATCGTCTCGAACGGGTTGGCCGAAAGGCGCGCGGCGGCGCCGGCGGCCATGACGACGATCATGGTCTCGCCGATGGCGCGGCTGATCGCCAGCATCACGCCCGCGACGATGCCGGGGAGCGCGGCGGGGAGCAGCACCTTCTTGATCGTCTCGGACCGGGTGGAGCCCAGCGCCAGCGAACCGTCGCTCATCGCGCGCGGCACCGCGGCGAGCGCGTCGTCGGCCATCGAGGAGACGAACGGGATGATCATCACGCCCATGACGAGGCCGGCGGCGAGCGCGCTCTCGGTCGAGGGGTTGGCCATGCCGATCGAGGCGGCAAAATCGCGGATCATCGGCGCCACGGTCAGCGCGGCGAAGTAGCCGTAGACCACGGTGGGGATGCCCGCGAGGATTTCGAGCAGCGGCTTGACCCACTTGCGCACTTCGCGGCTGGCGTACTGCGTCAGGTAGATCGCGCTCATCAGGCCGAGCGGGATGGCGACGATCATGGCGATGATCGCGCCGATGTAGATCGTGCCCCAGAACAGCGGCACGGCGCCGAAGTTGTCGTTGATGTTGGCGCCCATCGTGCTCGCCGGCGACCAGTGGGTGCCGGTGAGGAAGGCGATCGGCGAGACGTCCTTGAAGAACAGCCCGGCCTCGAACACCAGCGAGCCGACGATGCCGAAAGTGGTCAGCACCGCCATCAGCGACGCGGCCAGCAGCAGCGCCAGCACGGCGCGCTCGACCTGGGTGCGGGCGCGGAAGTCGGCGCGGATGCGGGTGAAGCCGTAGGCGCCGCCGGCGAAGGCGACGATCAGCACGACGAGCGCGCCGATCAGGCCGAAGCGCCACTGCGCGGCGCGGATCGGCTCGACCAGAACCTGTGCCTCGGGGTTGAAGGCGACTGCGGAGGGATCGTTGGCGAGGTTGTGCGCCTCGGAGACGATCGCGCCCAGCGTCATCGGATCGGTGGGCAGGCTGGCGGCGGCGGGATCGGCGAAGATCGCGCCCTGGACGAGCCCCGGCATGATCGCCGACCACACGCCCCATGCCAGCAGCGCCGGCACGAGGATCCACAGCGCCATGTGCCAGCCGTGATAGGCCGGCATCGAATGCATCGACCCGCGTCCGGTATACAGCAGCCGGGCCCGGCCCCGCGCGGCAAACCAGCCGACCAGGCCGAGGCCGAAGACGGCCAGGAGAACTCCTGTAAGTATCATGACTGGCCGCCCGGCCCTTTCTTTACGAACCGCTCCGCCCCGGCCCTCATCCCGACCCCGTCACCCCCGCGAAGGCGGGGGCCCCGCTTCCTTGCGCCATCGAAGGAGCGAGCGGGGTCCCCGCCTGCGCGGGGACGACGGATTGAGATGGTGCCGGTGTGGCGAAGCACTGACTGTGCGTGGCTTACTTCAGCTCTGACGGATCGAGCACGGTCATCTTGGCGGCGATGTCCGCGTTCTTGGCGCGAACGGCGTCAGGCGCGATGACCATGCCCTTCTTCTTGGCGAGGCCGTCGGGGCCCCAGGACTTCACCCACTCCGCCACGTAGCCGGCCAGGCCCTTGATCGGGGCGAGGTGCTGCTTCTTGACGTAGATGTAGAGCGGACGCGCGCCCGGGTAGGTGTAGTCCGAAATCGTCTGGTAGGTCGGGGTAACGCCCGACATCGGGATGCCCTTGATGCTGTCGGGGTTCTCTTCGAGGAACGAGAAGCCGAAGATGCCGATGGCCTTGGGGTTCTGCGAGATCTTCTGGACGATCAGGTTGTCGTTCTCGCCGGCGTCCACGTAAGGGCCGTCCTCGCGGATGTCGTGGCAGGTCGCCTCGTACTTGTCCTTGTCGGTGTCCTTGAGCGCCTTGGTGGCGGCGTCGGTCTTGCAGCCGGCTTCGAGGATCAGCTCCTTGAGCGCGTCGCGCGTGCCCGAGGTGGACGGCGGGCCGTAGACCAGGATCGGCTCGTTCGGGAGCGACGGATTGACGTCCTTCCAGGTCTTGGCGGTGTTGGGCTTGCCGAACGGGTTGGCGGCCAGCGCCTTGTAGATGTCGGCCGGGGTCAGGCTGAAGCCGGGGCCGTTCTTCGCTTCGGCGAACGCGATGCCGTCGATGCCGACCTGGATCTCGACGATCTCCTTGACGCCGTTCTTCTGGCACTCGTCGTATTCGGACTTCTTGATCCGGCGCGACGCGTCCTCGATGTCGGGGTGCTGGGCGCCGACGCCGGCGCAGAACAGCTTCATGCCCGCGCCCGTGCCGGTCGATTCGATGACCGGGGACTTGCCGCCGCTCGACTTGGCGAAGCTTTCGGCAACGGCGGTCGCGAAGGGGTAGACGGTCGAGGAACCGACACCGCGCACGAAATCGCGCGAGGCGGCGCCGGAACCGCCCGAACCGCCGCAGGCGCTGAGCGCGGCCACGGAGACGGCAGCGAAGATGATGGTCTTGGTCGAACGCATTGGAACACCCCTTGGGCTTCTACTGTGAGATGCCCCTATTGGCGTTCGATGACACTTCCATGACGATGAAGTGACATTGCCGGGACAGCCCGCAAATTATCCGGGAAAACGGCTGGACTGCCCCCGTCCCGTCATCTGGTCGCGGCAGGTTCGATACTGCCCTGGCGACATATGCGCAGAGATGCCGGTCTAGGAGCGCCTGCCTGCGAAGGCAAGCCATCTGCGGCCATGACCTGCGCGAATCGCCGGGCCTGCGCGAGCGGGGATACAGGGCATCGGCGCGGCGACACTATTGCCACAATGCTTCTGTTTTGTTTCCCGGCTAAGAGCATAAGATATCGAACGCATCCGGCCTTGTCCGGGGCAGGCTCTGGGGAGTGTCCTGAAAGTGTCATTCTACCGTCATGATCAAGTCATAATGGCCTGTCGCAAGACGAATGCCCCCTTGCGAAAGAGACCCATGCAGATGCGCAATCTTGTTGCTGGCGCGGCCGCGACGATGGTGATGACCACCATGACGGCGCCGGCATGGGCTCAATCCGCCCCGGGCCAGCCGGTGGACGCGCGCGAGGCCGATGCCATGCGCGCCGAGATCCGCGAACTGCGCGCCCGTCTCGAGGCGCTGGAAGGCCGGCTGGGCGCCGCCGCGCCCGCGCAGGCTCAATCGGCCCAGGCACAATCGGCTCAGACCCAATCCGCCCAGGCCGCATCACCGCAGGCTCAACCGGCAGGCGCGGGCCCGGCCACCTCCACAGCGCAGGCCGCCGACGCGGCCGAGATCAAGTGGAAGGGCAGCCCGCAGATCGTGCAGGGCGACCAGGCCTTCAAGGTCAAGGGCCGCATCCAGGCCGACGCCGCCTATGTCTCCGCCCCCAAGAGCCTCGGCGACCAGGGACTGGGCTTCGGCAGCGAGATGCGCCGCATCCGCCTGGGCGGCGAAGGCGCTTTCAACAGCCATCTGTCGTACAAGCTGGAACTGGAGCTTTCGGACAACGCGGTGGACCTCGTCGACACCTTCATCACCTTCAAGGACGGCCCGTGGCAGGTGCAGCTGGGCAACCAGAACCCCTTCTGGTCGCTGGACGAGCTGACCGGCGATACCTCGGGCAGCGTCATGGAGCGTGCCGCCTTCACCGATGCCTTCGCCTTCGAGCGGCGGCTGGGCCTGGGCGTGCAGTATGCCAAGGGGCCGCTCATCGCGCAGATGGGCGTCTTCACCGATGATCCCGCCGCCCTTGCCAACAGCAGCGACGGCGTCAACGGCGGCGACGAGGACAACAGCTACAGCATCGACGGCAGGCTGGTCTACGCGCCGAAGCTGGGCGACATCCAGCTGCACCTCGGCGCCTCGGCGCACTGGCGGCGGCTGGGCCGACTGGCCGAAGCCGCCACCCGCTACCGCCAGCGCCCCTTCTCCCACACCACCAACACCCGCCTGATCGGCACGCCCGCGATGAACGTCGAGGACGAGACGATGTACGGCGCCGAAGTGGCTGCGATCGCCGGGCGCCTGCACGGTGTGGCGGAATACTACACCCTGAACGCGAACCGCGCCGACCTGTCCTCGGTCGCCTTCCACGGCGCCTATGGCGAGGTCGGCTACTTCCTGACCGACGGCGACACGCGCGGCTACAAGGGCGGCATCTTCGTCAACAATGCCCCCGCCCACCCGCTGGGCGACGGCGGCATCGGCTCGGTGCAGGTGAACCTGCGCTACGACTGGCTCGACCTCAACGACCGCGACATCCGGGGCGGCACCCAGGCCGGCTACATCGCCGCGCTGATCTGGTCGCCGGTGCAGTACCTGCGCTTCAACGTGAACTACGCCCTGATGCACTATACCGGCGCCACCGCCCTGCCTTCGGGCGACACCAGCTACGAGGCCAACGTGATCGGCACGCGCTTCGAATTCGACTTCTGAGGGCCCCCGTCATCCGAAGCCCCCGCCCCCACCCGTCATCCCGGACTTGATCCGGGACCTTGGGCAAGTCTTTAGAAGCGACCTCGCGCTGGGGCGCTCCAACGCGGGCTATCGCCTAAAGCAACGCCCACGGTCCCGGATCAAGTCCGGGATGACGGGGGGTGGGGCTTCCAGCTCAGTCAGCCGGCTTCAGCGGCAGCATCAGCGAGGCCGTGGTGCCGACGCCGGGCCGGCTCTCGATATCGAAGCGGCCGCGGTGCCGCTCGACGATGTGCTTGACGATCGACAGGCCCAGCCCGGTGCCGCCGGCCGCGCGGCTGCGACTGGCGTCGGCGCGGTAGAAGCGCTCGGTCACGCGGGGCAGGTGCTCGGGCTTGATGCCCTCGCCTTCGTCGCGCACGCTGACGAGGACCCAGCCGGTGTTGGCCGCCTCGATCGAGACTTCGACGGGCCCGTCGGCACGCGCGTACTTGCGCGAGTTGTCGATGAGGTTGCGCAGCACCTGCGACATCTGCCCGCGGTCCCCGGCGATCACGGCGGCGGCGCAGTTGGCCCGGACCGAGACCTGCCCGCCGCCCCGGAATTCTCCCGCCACCTCATGCGCCAGGGCAAGCATGTCGATGCTGTCGAGCGGCGCCTCGTGCTTCACCGCCTCGATGCGCGAGAGCGACATGAGGTCCGAGATCAGCGCCTGCATGCGCTGCGCCTCGTGGCGGATGGTGCCCAGGAAACGGCCGCGCAGGGCCTCGTCGCCGCCGGCCTTGGGGTTCATCAGCGTCTCGACGTAGCCGATGACGTTGGCCAGCGGCGTGCGCAGTTCATGGCTGGCGTTGGCGACGAAATCGGCGTGCGACTTGGCCACGCTGACCCGCTCGGACAGGTCGTAGAGGCTGACCAGACGATCGTGCGGGCCGACCACCTTGCAGTCCACTTCCCACACCGAGCCCCCGGTGGACAGCCCCTTCACTTTCGCCGAGCCGCCGCTTTCGCTCAGGATCGCGGCGACCGCGCGCGGCTCGCGGATGGCGATGCGCACGTCCTGGCCGACGATATGCGCGCCCAGCAGCGCCTTCGCCGCGCTGTTGGCGAAGCGCACCTGCCCGCGCGACACCATCAGCGCCGGGGTCTGGAGGTGCTCGAGCAGATGGACACCCTCGATGGTCATGCGCGTCTCGCTCCTGATGCTTCGTCGTCGTCCCATGCGTCGGATCGAGGGCGCGATCCAGCGCACGTGACATGGTTTCAAGACATTCTTGTTGCAACTTTCGTATTCGGACAGGGTGGAAATGACATTTTCGTGTCTGTTCGGCAGGTGATCGGGCCGGAAAACGTGCTTGCAGCCCCCATGCGGCCTAGCGTTCCCCAGACGGCGTTGCTATGCACCCCCAGCGCGCCCCAGCGTCGACGAACCGACGGCGGGGCCACAGGTCCAGAAATGGACACCAGACGTTGGTTCATCACGGCAGCGAGGAGGAGCGCGGCCGTTCGGTGGAAAGGTATCCGTGACACAATTCACTTCTGATCGCCTGCTCCTCTTCGGCGCCACAGGCGATCTCTCCCGCAGAATGCTGCTCCCTTCGCTTTGCGCGCTCGACGCGGAAGGTCTCCTCGGCTCGCATATCGAGATCATCGGCACCGCCAGGTCCGATCTCGACGACCAGGGCTTCCGCAACTTCGCCCGCGAGGCGCTGGAGCAGTTCCTCCCCGCCAACCGGCGCGGAGGGATGGCGCAGTTCCTCAACCGGCTGAGCTACCAGCCGCTCGACGCCAACGACATGGACGGCTTCCATGCGCTGGCCCAGAAGGTGGGTACGCCGAAAGAGGGCCTGTCGATCTTCCTGTCGACCGCGCCCAGCCTGTTCGAAGCGACGATCCACGGCCTCGAGAAAAGCGGCCTGGCCGGTCCCCACGTGCGCATCGGCCTGGAAAAGCCGCTCGGCGTCGACCTTGCTTCGAGCAAGGTCATCAACGACGCGGTCAACCACGCCTTCCCCGAGGACCGGATCTACCGGATCGACCATTATCTCGGCAAGGAAACGGTCCAGAACCTGCTGGCGCTGCGCTTCGCCAACCTGATGTTCGAGCCGCTGTGGAACGCGGCGCACATCGACCATGTGCAGATCACCGTATCGGAGACGGTCGGTCTCGAATCGCGGGTCGGCTACTACGACGATTCGGGCGCGCTGCGCGACATGGTCCAGAACCACATGCTCCAGCTCCTCGCGCTCGTCGCGATGGAGCCGCCGGTCTCCTACGACGCCACCAACGTGCGCGACGAAAAGGTCAAGGTCCTGCGCAGCTTGCGCAAGGTCGACGTCGCCGACACCGTCACCGGCCAGTACCGCGCCGGCGCCATCGGCGGCCAGGCCGTGCCCGGCTACGACGATGAACTGGGCAAGGATTCGGACACCGAAACCTTCGTCGCGATCAAGGCGCACATCGACAACTGGCGCTGGCAGGGCGTGCCCTTCTACTTGCGCACCGGCAAGCGCATGCCCAAGCGCACGACCGAGATCGTCGTCCAGTTCCGCGACGTGCCGCACTCGATCTTCACCGGCCGGGGCGCCAAGACGGTGCCCAACCGCCTCGTCATCGGGCTCCAGCCGGAAGAGAACATCACGCTCTCGCTGATGGCCAAGGTCCCGGGGCTCGATCGCAACGGCTACGGCCTGCGCTCGGTGCCGCTGGCGATCACCACGCCGGATGCCTTCGCCGGCCCGCAGCGGCGCATCGCCTACGAACGCCTGCTGCTCGACCTGATCGAAGGCGACCAGACGCTGTTCGTCCGCCGCGACGAAGTGGAGGCCCAGTGGGACTGGATCGACGCGATCCGTGCCGGCTGGGAGGAACAGCAGCAGACGCCGAAGACTTACACATCCGGAAGCTGGGGGCCATCCGCCGCCATCGCGCTCGCCGAGCGCAATGGCGTCACATGGCACGAATAGAACGCCCCTGGCGTTCGACAGCTTTCGAATGAGATCGGCGAATTGAGACCGGCCGCCCGGGCGTGCCGCGTGCCAGCAAGGGGCATGCGGGCGCAAGTACCGGGCGGGCCGCCCAGAAGACCAGGAGTGAACCCATGAGCAACCTCGACCCGGCCAGGCTGAATCCGGTGGTGGAGCGCGTGACGCAGCGCGTCATCGAACGCTCCCGCCCCAGCCGCCAGCGCTACCTCGACATGGTCGAGCGCGAGGCGGACAACCATTCCGACCGCAGCTTCCTGTCGTGTTCCAACCTCGCGCACGGCTTCGCCGCCTCGGGCGAGGACAAGGCGACGATCTCGGCGGGCAAGTCGATCAACCTCGGCATCATCACCGCCTACAACGACATGCTCAGCGCGCATCAGCCCTATGGCCGCTATCCTGAGCAGATGAAGCTGTTCGCCCGCGAAGTCGGCGCCACCGCGCAGGTCGCCGGCGGCGTGCCCGCCATGTGCGACGGCGTCACGCAGGGCTTCGACGGCATGGAGCTGTCGCTGTTCAGCCGCGACACGATCGCCCTGTCCACCGCGATCGGCCTCAGCCACGCGATGTTCGACGGCACCGCGCTGCTGGGCATCTGCGACAAGATCGTCCCCGGTCTGTTCATCGGCGCGATGCGCTTCGGCCACCTGCCGGCGATCTTCGTGCCCGCCGGGCCCATGCCCAGCGGCATCTCCAACAAGGAGAAGCAGAAGACCCGCCAGCTCTACGCCGAAGGCAAGGTCGGCCGCGAGGAACTGCTCGCCAGCGAGAGCGCCAGCTACCATTCGG
>Ga0308159_1005148_pt1 | contig 11318 bp, 8 predicted proteins | sample PhyCR1_FD_201040 | JGI IMG/M metagenome (GOLD analysis project Ga0308159, IMG submission 201040) | Phyllosphere microbial communities from UC Gill Tract Community Farm, Albany, California, United States - DLSLC.R1 | ecosystem: Host-associated > Plants > Phyllosphere > Unclassified | place: USA...
CGGCGTCGTGCTCGTCGGCCGACGACTGCTGGGCGGTCGGCACGACGTGCGGCCGCTTGGCAGGGCGCGGTTCGACCTCGGCCGCGAAGCCGATCTCGACGAGGCGCTCGACCTCGACGGTGCGGGTGTGCCCGAGGAGCACGAGTCCGGCTCCGCTCTGCTCCTGGCGCACGAGGGCGACGTCGCGCGCGTGCGCGTACGGGGCGAGCGGCTCGGCGAAGAGCGGGTCGCCGTCGTCCCACAGCGCGATCAGGCGCGGAGCCCGCGAGGGTGCGTAGAGGACGGAGCGGTTGCCGACGATCACCCGCGGACCCGGCCCGAGGCAGCGGAGGAACGCGCCGTAGCGCTCCGCTCCCTTCTGCCGGGCGTCGAGCCGAACGACGAGCTCCGCGGGCAGCAGATCCGCCAGCGCGAGCTCGAGCTGCTCCTGATCGCGGTAGTCCGGCACCGCCAGGATCGCGTCGCCGCCCGCGACCACGGTGTTGCGCGCGAGTTCGGCGAGCGTCAGAGCCCAGCCGCCGACCCAGGTTCCCGTCGAGAGCTGCACCGGCGCAGGAACCGCGCCCACGGCGAGGCGACCGCCGACGGCCAGGGAGTCGAAGGCGTCGGCGGCGTACCCCGCGACGGGAGCCGCTGCCACCGGCACCGGGACCACGACCGGCTCCGCCCCGAGGTGCGTGCGCTCCACCCGCACGTGCCGGCGCGGCACGGCCAGGCGAAGCACGTCGCTCGCGCCGCCGGCGGCCCGGTCGGCCACGCGGCGCGCCAGCGCCCACACCTCGGGCGTGAGGACCACGACCGGCGAGACCAGCTCCTCGATGTCGCTGAGGGTCCCGACGTGCTCGGACCCCTGGCCGACCTCGACGACGAAGGCGTCGGCGATGCGCCCGCCGGTGCGCAGCGGCACGCGGACCCGTACGCCGGGCCGGACGTCCGCGAGCATCGACTCGGGGACGGCGTAGTCGAGGAGGCGGTCGAGCTGGGGCAGCGGGGAGTCCAGGAGGACGCGCGCGACGACGTCCGATGCGCCGGAGGAGGTCTCCACCGCCTGCGCCGCGCCCGCTACGAGAGGCCCGCGGCGGAGCGGAGGTCGTCGACGCGGTCGAGGCGCTCCCAGGTGAAGTCGGGGAGCTCGCGGCCGAAGTGCCCGTAGACCGAGGTCTGCGAGTAGATCGGGCGGAGCAGGTCGAGCGCGTGGATGATCGCGGCGGGACGCAGATCGAAGACGGAGCGGATCGCCTCCGTGATCTGCTCGTCGGGGATCGTGCCGGTGCCGAACGACTCGACGTAGAGGCCGACGGGGGCGGCCTTGCCGATCGCGTAGGCGACCTGCACCTCGAGGCGCCGGGCGAGACCCGCCGCGACGGCGTTCTTGGCGACCCAGCGCATCGCGTAGGCCGCCGAGCGGTCGACCTTCGACGGGTCCTTGCCCGAGAACGCGCCGCCGCCGTGCCGCGAGGCTCCGCCGTAGGTGTCGACGATGATCTTGCGGCCCGTGAGCCCGGCGTCGCCCTGCGGGCCGCCGATCTCGAAGCGTCCGGTCGGGTTGATCAGCAGGCGGACGGCGGAGGAGTCGAGGTCGACCGTTTCGAGGACCGGTCGGATCACGTGCGCCTCGATGTCGGCGTGGATCGTCTCGGTGCTCACGTGCTCGGCGTGCTGCGTCGAGATCACCACGGTGTCGATCGAGCGCGGGGTCGTGCCGTCGTAGCCGATCGTGACCTGGGTCTTGCCGTCGGGGCGGAGGTAGTCGAGCTCGCCCGACTTGCGGACGGCCGCGAGGCGCTCGGCGAGCCGGTGCGAGAGCCAGCTCGGCAGGGGCATGTACTCGGAGGTCTCGTCGGTCGCGAAGCCGAACATCAGACCCTGGTCGCCGGCGCCCTGACGGTCGAACGCGTCGTCGTCGGAGGAGTCGGTGCGCACCTCGAGCGCGGTGTCGACGCCCGCGGCGATCTCGGGCGACTGCTGCCCGATCGAGACGGAGACCCCGCAGGAGCGGCCGTCGAATCCCTTCTCGGAGGAGTCGTAGCCGATCTCGACGATCGTGTCGCGCACGATCTTGGGGATCTCGACGTAGCCGGTGGTCGAGACCTCACCGGCCACGTGCACGAGGCCGGTGGTGACGAGCGTCTCGACGGCGACCCGGCTCTTCGGGTCCTCGCGCAGCAGCGCGTCGAGGATGCGGTCCGAGATCTGGTCGCAGATCTTGTCGGGGTGCCCCTCGGTGACGGACTCGGAGGTGAACAGGCGGAGCGATCCGGAGGAGGTCATGCGGGGGGTCTCATTTCGTTCCGGGGGCAGTGGCCGGGGCGTCGAGCGCGCCCACGGAGAGCGGGACCACCGGCGACGGCAGCGGGGCGCGGAGTCGTGCGGACACGGATCGCCGAGCTCAGGGGTGTTCCGCGCCCGACCGGCGGAGGTGCCGCGCTCGGACCTCGTCCGCGCACGCGCGGGACCGCCTGAGAGCAGCCGCCGTCGGCTAGCGCGCGACCACGTCGAGGACGCGGTCGGCCACCGACGCCTTCGTGCCGGAAGCCTCGATCACTATATCCCCGGCCCGATCGAGGACGACGACGGCGTTGCTGTCGCTCTGGAAACCCTCGGTCCAGCCGACCCTGTTGAGGACGAGCAGGTCGCAGCCCTTGCGCGCGATCTTGGCGCGTCCGAGGGCCAGCATCGCCTCGCGATCCGGCTCCGTCTCGGCGGCGAAGCCGACCACGAGCTGGTTCCCCGCCTTCGCCGCGGCGATCTCGGCGAGGATGTCCGGGTTCTTGACGAGCTCGAGGACGAGACGATCGCCCTGCTGCTCCTTCTTGATCTTCGACTCCGAGACGTCGGCAGGACGGTAGTCGGCCACGGCCGCGGCCATGATGACGATGTCCGCGTCGGCGGCGGCCGCGAGTGCCGCCTCCCGCAGCTCGAGCGCCGTGCCGACGGCGACGACCTCGACCCCGCGGGGGGCCTCGACGTCGAGGTTGGCGGCGAGCACGGTGACACTCGCTCCCCTGGCCGCTGCGGCGAGGGCGAGGGCGACGCCCTGGCGACCGCTCGAGCGGTTGCCGACGAAGCGGACCGGGTCCAGCGGCTCGCGGGTGCCGCCGGCGGTCACGAGGACGCGGAGCCCCTCGAGGTCGCGCTTCGCGCCGACCGAGCGCCGGTGGACGGCGAGGGCCTCGGCGACGATCGTCGCCGGCTCCTCCATCCGCCCCGGTCCGGAATCGGATCCGGTCAGCTGGCCGGAGGCGGGGCCGACGAGGTGGACGCCGCGCGAGCGGAGGGTCTCGACGTTCGCGGCGGTCGCGGGGTTCGCCCACATCTCGGTGTGCATCGCCGGGGCGACGACGAGCGGGGCCGTGCTCGCGAGGACGGTGTTGCCGAGGAGGTCGTCGGCGAGCCCGGTCGCGAGCTTGGCGAGGGTGTGCGCCGTCGCCGGGGCGATGACGATCAGATCGGCCGCCTGGCCGATCGCCACGTGCCGGACCTCGGCGACGCCCTCGTAGAGCTCGGTGTGCACGGCGTTCCGCGAGATCGCCTCGAGCGTCGGCTTCCCGACGAAGCGGAGCGCGGCCTCGGTGGCCACGACGTGGACGTCGTGCCCCTCGAGGACCAGGGCGCGCACCACGCCGACCGCCTTGTAGGCGGCGATGCCGCCGGTGATCCCGACGACGACGTTCAACCGCCGAGCGGTCTTCTGCGAGGAGCGCACCCGGAGGGGGCCGGACTACTCGGCGAGGGGCTGGGCGACGAGCTTGTCCTCGTTGATCTCGTGGAGAGCGACCGAGAGCGGCTTGTCGTCGATGGTCGAGTCGACCAGCGGGCCGACGTTATCGAACAGGCTGCCCTCGTGGAGGTCGGCGTAGTAGTCGTTGATCTGACGCGCGCGCTTGGAGGCGAAGATCACCAGCGCGTACTTCGAGTCGACCTTCGAGAGGAGCTCGTCGATGGGCGGGTCGATGATGCCGAGGTTGTTGGCCATGGTGTCTCCTTGTTGGCTTGTCAGCTTGGTGGCTTGTCAGCTTGTCGGCTTGTCAGCGCTGCGGGGCGCGTGAGCGCCGATCTGCGGCTCCGGAGGCGCTCGACGCCGCGGCACCGGAGGGCGGAGCCCAGTCGGCGATCGGGGCGTCGGCCCGGAGGTGGTCGGTGGCCCGGACGTCAGCGGCCCGGGTCGGCGGGCGCGCCGTCGGAACGAGGCGACATCAATTCTACGACCTCGCGGGCCGCTTCGGGCACAGTGCTGTTCACAACGGCGAAATCGAACTCGTCCTGCGCGGCCAGCTCGATGCGCGCGGTCGCCAGCCGGCGCTGCTGCTCCTCCGGGCTCTCGGTGCCCCGGCCGACCAGTCTGCGCACGAGCTCGTCCCAGCTCGGCGGGAGGAGGAAGACGAGTCGGGCGTCCGGCATCCGCTCGCGGACCTGCCGCGCGCCCTGGATGTCGATCTCGAGCATGACCTGGCGCCCCTGCGCGAGAGCGGCGTCGATCGGCCCGCGCGGAGTGCCGTAGCGGTAGGCGTTGTGGACGGTCGCGTACTCGAGGAACTCCCCCGCCTCGACCATCCGGTCGAACTCGGCGTCGTCGACGAAGTAGTAGCTGACGCCGTCGATCTCGCCCGGGCGCGGCGCGCGGGTCGTCGCCGAGACCGACAGCAGCACCTCGGGGTAGTTCTCGCGGATGTAGGTGGACACGGTGCCCTTGCCGACCGCCGTCGGTCCGGCGAGGACGACGAGGCGAGTGCGCTCCCCGCGACGCTGACGCGCCTCGCGCTGCTCGAGGAAGGAGTGGAGTCCCTCCACCTGGCGGCGGCCGAGGCCGCCCAGGCGCTTGGACGGAGCGATCTGCAGCTGCTCCATCACGCGCGGGGTCTTGACCACGCCGAGGGCGGGCACCGAGCGCAGGAGCTCGCTCACGCGCATCCGCCCCTCGACGCCGGTCGGGTCGCTCTGCGCGGCGGCGAGCACGGCAGTCGCCGGACGCTCGCCGGAGGCGACGTCCTTCTTCACGCCGGCACGAGCGCGCCGGGCGGCGATGGCCGCGGCGGAGGCGGCACGGCGGTCGACCTCGGGAGGCGACGGCCGGCGGGGGGCGGCGACGGTCCCGGGATCGGCGGGGGCGGCTTCAGCGGACAAGGGTCTCCTGGATGTCTCGGGCGCGGCGGTCGATCTCGGCGGCGATCCCGTCGGGACCGGCGCCGAGCACGCTGCGCGACTCGCTCACGAGGGTCGTCGCCGCGAGGGCCCCGAACAGCCGGGGCGCGTCCGCGACGCCGGCGCCCTGGTGGCCGAAGCCGGGTGCCAGCACCGGGAGCCCCGGGGTGAGCGCCGTGTCGGTCCGGATGCCGTAGTCGCCCAGGGCGACCGTGGCCCCCAGGACGACGCCGACCGAGCCGATCGGGGAGCGCGCGTGGTGCGCGTTCCAGGATGCCACGTCCGCCAGCACGGCGCTGGCCAGGGGGGATCCCGCGTGCTCGCCGTCCTGCACGAGCGCGCGCTGCACGGGTCCGGCCTCCGGATTGGAGGTGGCGGCGAGGACGAAGACGCCCTTCCCCGCCTCCTCGGCGAGCTCGAGCATGCCGTCGAGGGAGCCGAGCCCCTGATAGGCGGAGGCGGTCATCGCATCCGCTTCGAGAGGCGAGCCCGGGCGGAGCCACGCCTCGGCGTAGGCGGTGACGCTCGTGCCGATGTCGCCGCGCTTGACGTCGGCGATCACGAGGAGCCCGGCCGCGCGCGCGTCGGCGAGGACTCGCTCGAGCGCGAGGTAGCCCGCCGATCCGTGGCGCTCGAAGAACGCGACCTGCGGCTTCACCACGCCCACGCGCCCCGCAGCGGCCTCGACGACGCGGCGGCCGAACGACTCCAGCCCCGCGGCGTCGTCGCCGAGCCCCCACGCGTCCAGCAGGAACGCGTGGGGGTCGATGCCGACGCAGAGCTGTCCGTGCTCGTCGAAGGCGCGCTCGAGGCGCGCCCCGAACGACTCGGTCACGCCAGGCGCTCCGCCCGACGCAGGGCGTAGTCCTGCAGGCTCGTGACCTCGAAGGGCTCGCCGGCCACATCGAGCGAGGCGACGGCGGCCGCGAGCTGGGCGATGGTCGTGAACAACGGCTTGTCGGCGGCGACCGCGGCGGCGCGGATCTCGTACCCGTCGGCGCGGGAGGCGCCTCCGCTGGGCGTGTTGATCACGACGTCGACCTCGTCGCGGCTGACGAGCTCGACGATCGACGGCGAGTCGTCGACGGCCTCCTCGCTGTACTTGCGGACGATGCGGGTCGGGATGCCGTTGCGGTTCAGCACCTCCGCGGTGCCCTCGGTCGCGAGGATCTCGAAGCCGAGCTGGCGCAGGCGCAGCGCCGGCAGCACGATGGCCCGCTTGTCCCGGTCGGCGACCGAGATGAAGACGGTGCCGGAGGAGGGCATGCCGCCGTAGGCCGCGTCCTGACTCTTCTTGAAGGCCCGGGGGAAGTCGCGGTCGATGCCCATGACCTCTCCGGTCGAGCGCATCTCGGGGCCGAGGAGGGAGTCGACGATCTGGCCCTCCTTCGTGCGGAACCGCTTGAAGGGCAGGACCGCCTCCTTGACCGCGATCGGCGAGTCCATCGGCACATCAGAGCCGTCGCGCTCGGGCAGCAGGCCCTCGGCCTTGAGCTCGGCGATCGTCTCGCCGACCATCAGCCGCGACGCCGCCTTGGCGAGCGGGATGCCGAGCGCCTTCGACACGAACGGCACCGTGCGCGAGGCGCGAGGGTTCGCCTCGAGGACGTAGAGCACGCCCTGGCCGATCGCGAACTGCACGTTGAGGAGTCCGCGGACCCCGACGCCCTGCGCGATGGCGAGCGTCGCGTCGCGGACCTCGTCGATCTGCCGGCGGCCGAGGGTCACGGGTGGGAGGGTGCACGCGGAGTCGCCGGAGTGGATCCCGGCCTCCTCGATGTGCTCCATCACGCCGCCGATGTAGAGCTGCTCGCCGTCGTAGAGCGCGTCGACGTCGATCTCGATCGCGTCGTCGAGGAAGCGGTCGACGAGCAGCGGGTGCGTCGCGTCGATGATGCCCTGGTCGGCCATCCGCTCGAAGTAGTCCTCGAGCTGCGCGGCGCCGTACACGATCTCCATGCCGCGGCCGCCGAGGACGAACGACGGGCGGACGAGGACGGGGAAGCCGATGCCGGTCGCGACGCCGAGCGCGCCCTCGAGGTCGGTCGCCGTGCCGTTGCGCGGAGCGAGCAGACCGGCCTCGTCGAGGATGCGGGAGAACGCGCCGCGCTCCTCCGCGAGGTCGATCGCCGCGGGGGTCGTACCGAGGATCGGGACTCCCGCCTCTTCGAGGCCCTTCGCCAGGCCCAGAGCGGTCTGGCCGCCGAGCTGGACGACGACGCCGACGAGCTCGCCGGACTGGGATTCCGCGTGGATGACCTCGAGGACGTCCTCGAGGGTCAGCGGCTCGAAGTACAGGCGGTCGGAGGTGTCGTAGTCGGTCGAGACCGTCTCGGGGTTGCAGTTGATCATGATCGTCTCGTAGCCGGCCTCCGAGAGGGCGAACGAGGCGTGCACGCACGAGTAGTCGAACTCGACGCCCTGGCCGATGCGGTTCGGGCCGGAGCCGAGGATGACCACCTTGCGGCGGTCGGCCGCGACGACCTCGGTCTCCTCGTCGTAGGAGGAGTAGTGGTACGGCGTGAGCGCGGGGAACTCCCCCGCGCACGTGTCGACGGTCTTGTAGACGGGGCGGACGGCCAGCTCATAACGGGTGGCGCGCACCTCCGCCTCCTCGAGGCCGCGGAGCTCCGCGATCTGCAAGTCCGAGAATCCGTGGTCCTTCGCGAGGCGCAGCAGCCCGGCGTCCAGCGACGGGTGCTCGCGCACCAGGTCGGCGATCTCGTTGATCAGCACGATCTGGTCGAGGAACCAGGGGTCGATCTTGGTGGATTCGAACGCCTGCTCGACGCTCGCGCCCAGCCGCAGCGCCTGCTGCACCGTGACGATCCGGCCGTCGGTCGGAGTCTTCGCGATCTCGAGGAGCTCCTCGACCGAGTGCTGCTGCTCGCCCCAGTGGAAGGAGGAGCCGCGCTTCTCGAGCGAGCGGAGCGCCTTCTGCAGGGCCTGGGCGTAGTTGCGGCCGATCGCCATGGCCTCGCCGACCGACTTCATGGTGGTCGTCAGCGTCTTGTCGGCCGCCGGGAACTTCTCGAACGCGAAGCGCGGGACCTTGACCACGACGTAGTCGAGCGTGGGCTCGAAGCTCGCCGGGGTGACCTTCGTGATGTCGTTGGGGATCTCGTCGAGACGGTAGCCGATGGCCAGCTTCGCCGCGATCTTGGCGATGGGGAAGCCGGTCGCCTTGGAGGCGAGGGCCGACGAGCGCGAGACGCGCGGGTTCATCTCGATGACGATGATCCGGCCGTCGGCGGGGTCGACCGCGAACTGGATGTTGCAGCCGCCGGTGTCGACTCCGACGTCGCGGATGATCCGGATGCCGATGTCGCGCAGCTTCTGGTACTCGCGGTCGGTCAGCGTGAGCGCGGGAGCGACGGTGATCGAGTCGCCGGTGTGGACGCCGACCGGGTCGACGTTCTCGATCGAGCAGACGACGACCGTGTTGTCGGCGGTGTCGCGCATGAGCTCGAGCTCGTACTCCTTCCAGCCGAGGATCGACTCCTCGAGGAGCACCTCGGTGGTGGGGCTCTGGTGCAGTCCGTCGCCGACCATGCGCACGAGCTCCTCGCGGGTGTACGCGAAGCCGGAGCCGAGACCGCCCATGGTGAAGGAGGGACGGATCACGAGCGGGTAGCCGAGGTCCTCGGCGAACTCGATCGCCTCCTCGACGGTGTGCGCGATGTAGGACTTCGCCACGTCGGCGCCCGCATCCAGCACGAGCTGCTTGAAGATCTGGCGGTCCTCGCCGCGGTTGATCGCCTCGAAGCTCGCGCCGATCAGCTCGACGTCGTACTTCTCGAGGATCCCGAGGTCGTGCAGCTGGATCGCCGCGTTGAGAGCGGTCTGGCCGCCGAGGGTCGGCAGGATCGCGTCCGGCTTCTCCTTGGCGATGATCGCCTCGATCGCCTGCGGGGTGATCGGCTCGACGTAGGTGGCGTCGGCGAAGTCGGGGTCGGTCATGATCGTCGCCGGGTTGGAGTTGACGAGGATCACGCGCACCCCCTCGGCGCGCAGGACGCGGCAGGCCTGGGTGCCCGAGTAGTCGAACTCGACCGCCTGGCCGATCACGATCGGGCCGGAGCCGATGACGAGGACGCTGTTGATGTCTTCCCTGCGCGGCATTACTTCTGCTCTCCGGTGGTGCTGGTCGAAAGGATGTCGTTCGCGGGCTCGGCGCCGCCCTGCTCGGTCGTGCGCTGCACGACCATGGCGCGGAAGCGGTCGAAGAGGTAGTTCGAGTCGTGCGGTCCGGCGGCCGCCTCGGGGTGGTACTGCACCGAGAAGGCGGGGATGTCGAGGCAGCGCAGGCCCTCCACGACGGAGTCGTTCAGGCTGTAGTGGCTGACCTCGACGCGGCCGAAGCCCTCGGGCGAGTCGAGCTCGCCCTCGATGGGCGCGTCCACCGCGAAGCCGTGGTTCTGCGCGGTGATCTCGACGCGGCCGGTCAGCTTGTCGAGCACCGGCTGGTTGATGCCGCGGTGGCCGAAGGGCAGCTTGTACGTGCCGAAGCCGAGCGCCCGGCCCAGGAGCTGGTTGCCGAAGCAGATGCCGAAGAACGGCAGGTCGGCGCGCAGCGTCGTGCGCAGCAGGTCGACGTGGCGGTCGGAGGCCTCCGGGTCGCCCGGTCCGTTCGAGAAGAACAGGGCGGACGGGTCGAGCGCGAGGACCTCGTCGGCGGTGACCGACTCCGGGAGCACGTGGACGTCGAAGCCGCGCTCCGACAGGTAGTGCACGGTCGAGGTCTTCACTCCGAGGTCGATGACCGCGACGGAGCCCACGCGCTCGCCCTGGGCGGGCACCGTGTACTGCTCGGTCGTCGAGACGGCGGAGGAGAGGTTCATCCCCTCCATCTGCGCGCCGCCGAGGACCAGCGCGAGCTGCTCCTCCTCCCCCAGGGCGAGGTCGTCGCCCGAGAAGACGCCGGCGCGCATCGAGCCGGCCGAGCGGATGTGGCGCGTGATCGCGCGGGTGTCGACACCCGAGATGCCGACGATGCCGTCGGACTCGAGGTCGTCGTCGAGCGACCGCTGGGCGCGGAAGTTCGAGACGACACGGGAGGGATCGCGGACGACGTAGCCGGCGACCCAGATGCGCCGCGACTCCTTGTCCTCGTCGTTGGTCCCGGTGTTGCCGATGTGCGGTGCGGTCTGCACCACGATCTGCCCGGCGTACGACGGGTCGGTCAGGGTCTCCTGGTAGCCGGTCATGCCGGTCGCGAAGACGATCTCGCCGAGGGTGCGCCCGCGCGCGCCGTAGGCCTGACCCGGGAATCGTCGCCCGTCCTCGAGGACGAGGACGGCGGTGGGTTCGGTGCTGAGGCGTGACGTTGGCACGGACTAGGAGCCCTTCTGGGTCGGGGAGGAGTCGCCGTCGGCGGCTCCCGGGGTGGAGGGGGAGGAAGAGGGGCCGGCCAGCCGGCGGATCTCGGCGACGAGGTGCCGACGCAGGGGCGGCTCGGCGACGCGGAGGTAGGAGTCGACCGTCTCGGCACCGCGCGGCGACCACGAGAGGACGAGCAGGCCGCCCTCCTCGACGGCGCGGTCGATGGCGTAGCTGCCCTCGCCCGCCCCGCGCAGCAGGGCCGCTGGGATCACGGTCTCGCGCTCGCCGACCGGCGCGAGGACCACGCCGCGCTCGTGGAGTCGCAGCGTCGCCTTCCCGCGGAAGCCGAGGCCCGGCAGCACCACGCGCTCGAGCGGCTGCTCGAAGCGGGTCGTGGCGACGTAGGGCAGCTCGACCGACTCGAGCTCGGCGCCCAGCGACTCGGCCGGCACGGCCTCGGGTGCGAGGTCGGCGGAGCGGCGACGACGCGCGCGCCAGGACAGCGCCATCCCGGCGAAGACGAGAACGACGACCGCGGCGATGACGATCGTGATGACGGTCCTATCCACGGGCGGACCTCGCGGCGGCGGCGACCTCGACGGCGTCGACGAGCTGGCCGTCGAGCACCGTGGGATAGCCGTCGTGGAACGTGGCGACGACGCGACCGGGCAGCTCTCGGCCGAGGTAGGGCGAGTTCGCGCTGCGGCCGCGCAGGTCGGCCGTGGAGAAGCGGCGGCGCGCCTCCGGGTCGTAGAGCACGACGTTCGCCGGCGCGCCCACCGCGAGACCGCGGTCGTAGCCGTCGAGCCGGCCGATGCGCGCCGGAGCGGCGGAGAGGACGCGCGCGATGTCCG
>Ga0308159_1005149_pt1 | contig 11317 bp, 8 predicted proteins | sample PhyCR1_FD_201040 | JGI IMG/M metagenome (GOLD analysis project Ga0308159, IMG submission 201040) | Phyllosphere microbial communities from UC Gill Tract Community Farm, Albany, California, United States - DLSLC.R1 | ecosystem: Host-associated > Plants > Phyllosphere > Unclassified | place: USA...
TTAGCACCCTGGCGTTGAATTTGGCATTTATTTTTTTAGGATCAAGCCCCGTTCCCACCACGTTAGCTTTAACCGTTATTCGCCCTAATTTAGGCTGCATTTTTAGCAAGCGACCAACATTAAAATTGTTCAAAGAAACATCAGCTATATAATTCTCTCTCCCGTTTGGTCCGCTCATCGCTGCGGTTAAAATTGCACCTCCCATATCGGTTTGAATGTTCATGTTGGTCTTAAAGTCCGTCATCGAACCTTTAAATTTACCATTGGCATTTATCACATTTGGCAATTCGATTGTAGATGGAAGCGATCTTCTTGGAACGGCAACTAAAATATCACTCTTCGTAACGTAGAGCTTTTTAATATTCAAATCAAGGAAAGTTTTATTAATGTCGGGCAAACCTTTAGCAGTTCCGCTAATATCGATTTGTGTATTTTTTAATCCTGTAATTTGCAAGCGAGGAATGTTAAGGTTATTTAAATAGCCATTCACATCTGCATTTATTTTTATTTTTTCATTGCGGTAATTCGCTGGGATGGCATCACTAAAATAACCCGCATCTTTTAGTCCGATGGTTGTATTTTTTAAGCTTAATGCTAATTTCACTCTTTCAGGATGTTTGGTTAAATCATCCATCGAAGTAAAATTTAATTCCGTAGCATTTTCAATGGTGGTATTTGGTGTTTTTAAAACAAAGTTGCTTAGCTTTATTTGCTTGTCGTTGTAAACAGCGTTTCCTTTTAACTCATTCAACTCAAAACCACTTTTCTCCTTTAGCGAACCATTTTTAACATTGGCCTTAATGCCCTCGGTACCGTAACTTACATCGCCGGCGCCAAAATTTAAACCAGTAATTTTTAAATGATTAAAATCCATTCCCTTAGGCGCAGCTTTTGCACCTAAGTTGTCAAATTGCACATTATTGTCAGCCAGGCTAATATTTTTAATCATCAAGCCCAGCGCCGATTTTTCAGCAACAACGGTGTCTTCAACTTTTTTTAAGTCGTTACCTGGAGCAGGTTTAAAAGCAAAGAGGATATTCGATTTATTTAACTTAGCATCTTCTACCGAATATTTACTATTCGTTAAATCGACTTTCAGGTTAATCAGGCCCAATTCCTTAACATCCGCTACTGCCTTCGTAGTAGAGATCTGATCGTCGTAATTTACTTTCACATTGTTGAAAGCAAAGTTCTCTACCTCAATCAATGGCAGTTTTCCCGTTTCTTTCTGGCTGCTATCTACACTATTGGTAACATGTTGGACCAGTTTTACCAAAGGTTTTTGCTGTAAATATCTAAGCGAGGTATTATTCAACGCCAAATCTCGAATCACGTAATGCTGACCAGCTAAATCGAAAGTTTTCAGTTTTGCCTTAAATGCGCCAAGGTAAATTTTAGCATCATTACCCGCCACATCATCGCGATAATTAATGCCTATATCTTCAAAAGAAACCTTATCGACAGAAAACTTCATGGTGGATGTGGTATCCTTATCCACCTTTTCCTCCGGCTTCTTTTGATCGCTCATAAAAGCATCAACTAAAAAAGAAAAGTTGAAAGTAGTGTCTGGCGCAATCCTTTTAACGTTGGCACGTATGTTTTTTAGCTCAACACTGTTAATCTCAACAGTATTGTCCATTAGCTTAAATAAACTAATATCAACCGCTAATTTTTCAGCATACAACAAAGTATCACCTTTTAAGTCTTCGATATAAAACTTGTTTAACACCACATCTTTGGGTAATGCGATTTTAATACTTTCAAGGCTAACTTCAGTCTTTGTTTTCGTTTTAAGGTAATCAATAGCTTTTCCCTTAACAAAATTTTGCACTGCAGGGATGTTGAGCGAGAGCGCAATCGCGACCACCAAAATGATGATTGATGCAATTACCCAGAGCAAAATTTTTAAACTTTTACGTACGTATTTATTCAAAGCGAATGTGTTTGGTGGTTGTTAAATGCCAAAAGCGTGCCATTAAAATTAAATTTAAGACAGTTATTTGTAATTACTACAAAAATTAAACTAAATTGTTCGCCCGCTATAAAAATTTAACAATAGCTATTTATTAAAGCATTAAAAATGAAATTATTAAATCTTAATATAACCTTCGAACAGTACAATGGGGTTAGCGAATTAAAGGAGCAAGACGCAGCACTTTGTGAAAATGCAGAGGAAGCATTAACAAGTTCGTATTCTCCTTATTCAAGATTCAGGGTAGGAACCGCTATCCGGCTGGCTTCAGGCGAGATAATACTAGGAAGCAACCAGGAAAATCTGGCCTATCCTTCTGGTTTATGTGCCGAGCGTGTTGCGCTTTTTTCCATTGGTGCGGCCTATCCAAATTCGGTGATCGAAAGTATGGCCATTACTGCGCAAACCGATGCCTTTGAAATCCTGAAGCCCGTTACCTCTTGCGGTGGTTGTTTGCAAGTAATGGCCGAATTTGAAAGAAAGCAAGCATCGCCAATTGAAGTAATCTTTTACTGTTTAAACGGCGAAGTTTTGAAAGTGCCCAGTGTACAAAGTTTGTTGCCATTCTCTTTTGTAGAAGATCGTTTAGGGGCTGAAGTTTAAAAATAGTTGAAAATGGACAGTTCGGTAGTGATTGGTGAGTTCAGGCCTGCTATCGCTGCAAGTCCTCGCTTTTATAAATGCAGAAAATGCTTTTAATCTGCGAGCCTTTCCCTTTATAATCTTCGGTTGAAGTTTTTGGGTCGGGTTTCAGTCCCATCCATAATATTATTCTTTAAAAAATGCTTTTTATTTCTTGATATTCAATAAATTAGAAGAAAAATCATCAATATGGAGAATGAACAGAAAAATATTTTAACTCGGCGAAGGTTGTTACATTTGCTTGCGATGTCTTCAATTGGTTCAGCTGCACTGCCTTCTCAAGCTTTTGCCGATATTAAATCGCAAAGCGATATTTTTGATGATATTAAGAAACCTATTTTCATTCTTGCAAATTCTGGTAAAAAAGGTAAAATCGGTGACGGAGAAATCAGTTTTAAACTTAATAAAAGCCAAACCGATGGCCATGTCGGCATAACCGAATCTACACTACCTGTTGGTTATTTGGGCGCCCCGCCACATTATCATAAAACTTTCGATGAGATTTGTAGAGTGACACAGGGCGTTTTAACCATTATGGTAGGCAATGAATTGTTTGAGGTAAAAGCTGGTGATTGGCATTTACGTCCGCGAGGAATTGTTCATAGTTTTTGGAACACAGGCAAAGAAACCGTAAAGTTTATAGAATTGTACAGTCCGGCTGGCCACGAAGCATATATGAGCGATTTGGCGGACTTGTTTATTAATAATCAACGACCAAAACCTGGTGATTTGGATCGACTGGCGAAACAATATGATATCACTTTTGATTGGCCAAGGTTAAAAGAGATCATGGATAAATATAAAGTTCATTTGTAATAAAAGAGCCAGAAAGGTTTATTTCAAAGTCACATCCAAATGAATCGAGTGGCGGCTATAAGAATCGTAAATTGGTTTAAAAGTAACACTTGAAAAAACTGATGAATTTACGGCCCAAGCTTATATTCGGATCACTAAGCCGGTTAAAATTCCAGGAGTACACAGTTATGAGTTAATAGGAGATTATAAACATGAGCGTGGCGCAACGCAGGTTAAACTTTCCACTTCTAATGTGGTGCAAGTCATTTTCAACTAAATAATGAAGTTTTACATATTGTTTTTTGTTACAATCTATTTTGAATTTCTACTGTTAAGCTATAAACAAAAATACTATGTGGGTTTTATGGGCTATGCTGGCAGCAATATCAGCTGCATTGGTAATTGTACTAACAAAGGCGGGATTAAAAAATGTAGATTCCAGTTTGGCTTTTGCCATTCAAGCCGTCTTAATTTTACTCATTACCTGGGGAGTAGTGTTTTATCAGGGCAATTTTAGCGATTGGAAGGCAATCGAAAAAAATGCATGGATATTTCTGCTTTCGGCAGGGGTTTTTACATCGTTGTCAACTTTGTTTTCGTATAAAGCGTTATCAATGGGCCCAGCATCTTATGTGGCTACTATTGAAAGAACCTCTTTAGTGATTGCTATTGTTTTATCGATCATCTTTTTGAAAGAAAAAATCACCTGGCAAATTGTAGTTGGTGGCACGGTGATGATTGCCGGTGCGGTACTCATCGCTTTATCAGATTCTGCTGAGTAATCTTCAAACAATTTCCCAAGGTTTTTTGAACAGGTTTGATATACTCTAACCTAATTACAAATTGCCTCGCCGATATTTCCGGTACTTAAATGTGAATAACCTGTTTTTACACTGTGCAATCATTTTTATTATATTTACGGCTGCCAATTTCTGTAGATAAATGAGTGAAGAATCAGATCAAAACCTAAATCCAAACGAAGAGCATAAACATACCATTACACCAATTAACGGTCTGTACGAAAATTGGTTCCTCGATTACGCATCTTATGTAATTTTGGACAGGGCAGTTCCTCATATTCATGATGGATTAAAGCCTGTTCAGCGTCGTATTATGCACTCGCTTAAGGAAATGGACGATGGACGTTTCAACAAAGCAGCGAATGTAATTGGTAACACGATGAAATATCACCCTCACGGCGATGCTTCTATCGGCGATGCGATGGTGCAGATTGGGCAGAAAGATTTGCTAATTGACATGCAGGGTAACTGGGGTGACCCCATTACTGGCGATAGTGCTGCGGCACCGAGATATATTGAAGCCCGGTTATCTAAGTTCGCTAATGAAGTTGTTTTCAATCCTGATACTACGGAGTGGCAGTTAAGTTATGATGGACGTAACAACGAACCGATTACTTTACCGGTGAAATTTCCATTGTTATTGGCACAAGGGGCAGAAGGTATTGCGGTTGGTTTGGCTACCAAGGTAATGCCCCATAATTTTATCGAATTGTTAGATGCCTCCATTGATGCGCTGAAAGGCGTTCGGCCTAATATTTTGCCCGACTTTTTTACGGGTGGAATGGCCGATTTTTCAAACTATAATGAAGGTCAGCGGGGGGGGAAAATCCGTGTTCGTGCTAAAATTACAGAAAAGGATAAAAAGACACTGGTTATAACGGAAGTTCCCTATAGTACCACTACCAGTTCCATCATTGATAGTATTTTGGCCGCCAATGATAAGGGCAAAATAAAAATTAAGAAAATTGAGGACAGTACAGCGGCTCATGTAGAAATTATTGTGCATTTAGCACCCGGTATTTCGCCGGATGTGACCATCGATGCACTTTATGCTTTTACCGCTTGTGAAGTTTCCATTTCCCCAAATACGTGTATTATTCAAGGTGACAAACCACACTTTATGAGTGTGAATGATATCTTAATTGAAAATACAAAGCATACAAAAAGTTTATTGAAAAAAGAATTGGAGATTCGCCTGCACGAGTTACAGGAGAAAATTTTCTTCAGTTCGCTTTTAAAAATATTTATTCAGGAAGGAATGTATAAAAATCCTGAATATGAAAATTCTGCCAACTTTGATACGGTAGTTGAGGTTTTACACTTGCTTTTTGATCCATTTAAGCCATCGCTCTATCGCGAAATATTACCTGAGGATTTCAAGAAACTGATCGATAAACCAATGAGTAGCATCACCCGGTTTGATGTGAAAAAGGCCGATGAGCAAATGAAAAACCTGGAGGATGAAATCAAAGTGGTTAAAAATCACTTGAAACATCTAACCGAATATGCCATCGCCTGGTTTCAAAAACTAAAAGATAAGTATAGCAAAGGCAGAGAACGAAAAACCGAGATCCGTTTATTTGATAGGGTAGAGGCATCAAAAGTGGCTTTGGCAAATGTTAAGTTGTATATGAACCGCGAAGACGGTTTCATTGGAACCGGTTTGCGTAAAGATGAATTTATTGCCGATTGCTCTGATATTGATGAAGTAATTGTTTTCCGTGAGGATGGAAAATGCATGATTACCAAGGTTGCCGATAAAACTTTTGTTGGCAAGGGAATTATTCATGCACAGGTTTTTAAGAAAAACGACGAGCGGACAATTTACAACATGATTTATAAAGATGGTTCTTCAGGAACCGCTTACATCAAACGTTTCGCAGTTGTCGGGGTTACCCGTGATAAGGAATATGATTTAACTAAGGGTTCGAAAGGTTCGAAGGTTTTATATTTCACAGCTAATCCAAATGGTGAGGCAGAAGTGGTTAACGTTGCCTTAAAGCCGCATTCAAAGTTACGTAAACTACAATTTGATCAAGATTTTGCAGAAGTTGCTATCAAAGGTCGTGGTTCGCAAGGAAATATCATTTCTAAATATCCGGTCAAGAAAATCATTCTGAAAAGCAAAGGGGTATCTACTTTATCGGGATTAAAAATTTGGTATGATGATTTACTGAAGCGTTTAAATGTTGATGGACGAGGGAAGTATCTAGGCGAATTTGATGGCGATGACAGAATTTTACAGGTTCATAAAGATGGATATTACGAGCTAAGCTCTTTTGAACTCAGTAATCACTTTGATGATGGACTAATTCTGATTGAGAAGTTTGATGCCGAAAAGATATTTGCTGCTGTTCATTTTGAAGGAAAAGCACAAAATTATTTCATCAAACGCTTCAATTTTGAATTACAGACGAATGGTAAAAAGGTAGTTTTTATTAGCGAAGAACCAAAATCGAATTTATTATTTCTCACGTCAAATCCTGCCGCTAAAGTAGTGGTTGATGTACTGAAAGGCAAGACACAAATTCCGGAAACACTTGACTTAACATTGGCCGAACTGATTGATGTAAAAGGTTTGAAAGCCAATGGAAATCGTCTATCACCTCACGATGTTCGAAAGGTAATTTTAGAAGATCCTGAAATTGAAGCGGAAGAAGCTAATGAAAATGAGGGTAGTGGAGAAGATAAAACTTCGGTTGAAGAGGATACTGTGGAGATAAAAGAAGGTAACGAGGAAGCGGCTCCAGAAAACGTAGTGCCTAATAAAGCTGACCAGTCTACACAGGAAAAGTCAAAGCCTAAATTTGAACGTAAGCCTGATGTGATGGCTGAAAAGACAAGCGTGACGGAAAATCCACAGGCTGAAGAAGCAGTCGATGAAGCCCAAGCTGTTGAAAAACCAGTTAAGGATCCTAAAGCAGATGCGGTTAAAAATCAGCCAGCTACAGAATCGGAGAAACCAAAAGAAGAAAAGCCTGTTAAGAAAGTTGATTTCGAAATCACCAATCCAGATGATATAGAAATTGATGAAAAAGGACAGTTGGGATTATTTTAAAAGCTTGATGAAATATGAGAGTTTTTTTATTTTTATTATTTATTTCTTTTTCAACTGTTGTATTTGCTCAAGATAGAGTCGCGGAAAAAACAATTCAAAAGTTTCTGATAGATTTTAATTCAGCGAAGTACGATGATATTTACGGGACCTTTTCTAGTGGATTCAAATTGAAAATGACAAAAGAAGAAACCACTAAATATCTAAGTAGAATTCATGATATGATTGATGGTTTCAAGTCCGCAGAGTTTAAATTTATGCAGGATAGAAATTTTTACTATCTTTTTTCTTGTAAAGATAAAAATATCAATGCTGATTTCCTTTGTAGTATAAATCTTGATGGTAAATTCGACTACCTAACGTTTAAAAGAATTGGCGGATCAGGTAATCCTCCGATAGTTGGCAAGCTAAAACAATAATATCTTTCAATTACTTATCTTCTAAATATAAAAACTATATTTGCGCTACTCAAAGGGGTGCTTTTTGTTTTGCAATTTCTTTTGCAATCAAAAGGCTGAGATTACACCCATTTTAAGTGAAAAGTCAACAGTGAAAAGTGTGAGGAACTTTCAACTTTGAACACTAAACTTTCAACTTAAATGCACCTGATTCGGATAATGCCGACGGAGGGAAGAGGTTAAATTTATCTTACTGTTTCGCCCTGAAAGCAGTTTTCAATTATTTTTTATTAGTCGGAAGACATAAAATTATTGTTAATGAATTTTCAAGAGTGGTTCAGGCTTTTTCAGGAGCAAATTTTACATACCTCGTTAATCGAATGGCTTGCCGTAGGCTTTGGCGTTTCAGAAGTGTTGCTGGCCAAGAAAAACAACATTTGGCTTTATCCTACAGGTATTGTTTCTATCTTATTATCCATGTATCTACTTTTAAATGTAAAGCTATATGCAGAAATGTGCCTTAGTATTTACTATTTAATCATGAGCGTTTACGGTTGGATCATCTGGAAGAAACGCAAAGTTGAAGGGGCAAACCAAGTGGCCTGGAGCACTAACAATCAATTGCTCATAGCAGTTATGATTTCGGTAGTTGGCTTTTTTATTTTCTATTTCGTACTGCGAAACCATACCGACTCAGATGTGCCACTTCTCGATGCATTTGTATCAAGCACAGCCTGGGCAGGAATGTGGCTTTTGGCCAAACGTAAAATTGAAAACTGGATCTTTCTAAATGTGTCCAACCTTGTAGCTGTTCCGCTTCTGTTTCATAAAAAGTTGCCTTTAATGGCTTGCTTAACTATTTTCTTGTTTGTAGTTGCCATTTTCGGTTTTATCGATTGGAAGAAGATTATAGGTAAAAGAAGCCTTCGAACCATTTAACATATCAACCCCATATTGAATCGGAATTCCATGGAAAATACATCAACACAAACCTGGCAGGGAAAGGTACAGGCATTTGCGGCACCATCTGAAGAAATGGGCAAGCTGCACCCGGAGATTTTAGAACTTGCCTATCAGGAAAATTGGTTTAAACTTTTTGTACCCAAGATTTATGGTGGTGCCGGTAAAAAGCTTCCCGAAATATTAAGGTTAGAGGAAGAACTTGCTGAAGCCGATGGAAGCTTAGGCTGGACCATCACTTTGTGTGCCGGAGCAGCCTGGTTCGCGGGTTTTTTAAATCCTAAACTGGCTTCGGAAATATTTGCAGACCGAGAAGTTTGTTTTGCTGGAAGCGGTGCAGTTGGTGGTACTGCGGTTAAAACAAATAATGGTTACCTGATAAACGGCCACTGGAAATATGCAAGCGGTGCTTTGCATGCTACTATATTTACCGCCAATTGTGTACTAAAAAATCCAGATGAAAGCGACGTTCTGGATGAGAAGGGAAATCCGGTTATTAAATCATTTATTCTTAAGCGGGATGAAGTAGAAATTTTAGCAGGGTGGTCTTACTTTGGGTTAATTGCTACTGGAAGCCATGCCTTTGAGGTAAAAGATTTGGTAGTACCAACCAATAGAACTTTTACCATTAATAGTAATATCGAAGTGGCTGATGAAGGTTTTGACTATCCTTTTCTGCAGCTTGCAGAAACTACTTTGGCTGTAAATAGCTTAGGTATGGCAAAACATTTTATTGCACTTGTAGAAGAAGCTTTTAAATCGCGGTCGGGGTTGAAGAGATACAATGAACAACAGATTTTGTTCTTCCAGTCAGAGTTGCGAAAATGTAAAGAAGAGATTGCAGATTTACGCAGCCGATTCTATAATGCCTTCGATCAATCCTGGGACCAATTGATTACATCAGGAAAAATTGAAGAAAATTTACTTTCAGAAGTGAGTTTGATAAGCAGGAAACTCGCTCATGCTTGCCGACGAGCGAGTGATACCTTATTTCCATATTGCGGATTAGAAGCTGCAAAGAAAGAAAGCGTAATTAATAGGGTTTGGCGAGATATCCATACAGCTAGCCAACATGCCTTATTAACTTTTATAGATTAGCAATTGATTACAATGTTCTTGCTTTAATTTTTTTCAGCTCTAGTTCAAAGTTAGTAGTTGAAATCTGCTCCTTCTTGGCTTTCTCGATCGCTATTTCTTGCGTTTTAATTGCTTCTTCAAAGTAACCAATTCGATATAGAATATGAGCTAACGTATCGTAATATCCCGAAATTGGATTTAATTCTATTGAACGCCGACTCCAGAGCATGGCCTTCGTTAAATAATTGATATTTTTAGTTCCAATTTCGTAAAACTTCCAGGCTGCATTGTTTAGTTCATTTGCGTAGTTATTACCTGAAGAACTTATAGATACGATAGATGATGTCACCGTTTTAATGCCGGGAAGTTTCATTAGACTATCCATTTTCTCTTTTGAAACCATCTTCTTTGCGCCCAATTGAAGCGATTGATTTTTTGAATTAACTGTATGGTTTCGCTGTTCAATTTTTTTAATGCTATCTGCACCGATATTCATATAATGATTGTCGTAGAAATATGCCGCCGTTCGCAGGTATGAAGCAGTATCTTTTACTGTACTGTAATACCAGAGCATTTGGTTATTATACGACTTATCGGCTCCACGGTAATCTCTAGACCAAGTTGACCGGGCAAAATTTGCACCTGCCATCGCTTTGTTCAGATTCTTATCTTTCGCCGCCGCAATCATCGTATTTGATATTATTGCATTGTTGAAGGCTACCCTTTTATATTGTGGTTCTGTTTTGTATACGCTATCTATAAGCTTTCGGTTTGTATAGGCAAGCCTGTATGCGGTGCCATCTGCATAGGGTCCGGCCTCTAGAATATAAACAACATTATCATAATTGTTAAAATCACTGATTTTCAAATTACCAACATATTGCTCTATTAAGTCTGCATTGTTCGTAATGCCGATTTTCTTGCGGGCATCAATTAACTTCTTTAATGTTACAGCGTCTCCCTTCTGTTGAGCATCTTTCTCCAGGTCTGAAATTGACTTTTCTTTAAAAGCAGCTTTTGCCCTTTCAACCATTGAAAAATATCTGTTTTTGTCTGTAGAGCTTGCAGATTCACTAAAAAATATTTCTCTGTTCGATCGAAGAAAGATATACGCAGGAAATTGTTTAATATTGCCCGAACGCATGATAGACCGCACGCTGGTATCTGCCATCGTAGTGTTAAATACTACAAAGTTTTCTTCAATTTTTGATATCACCTCTTTGTCATCTAAAGCAGATGTGAAATCTACTTTGGCATTCTCAGGGCGTTTTTTCAAATGCTCAATAGTAGGAGTATTAATAATCAGGAATACCGGCTTTCCGCTTTTTGCAGCTATTGAGAACGCGGCGGTCAATGATTTGGCAGATTTAAGTTTTTGCGAAAAGCTGGCCAATGAAGAAATTAGAAATGCAGTAATAATTAAGATGGATTTCATGAAGAGCGCAATTGGATGATTGAAAAAACAAAAGCCCGCAACATTTGGCTGCGGGTTTAAAATATTATTGATACTGGATATATATCGGTTTTGGTGTGAGTTTTAGCAACTCCTCTGGTGTCATCAATCTGTTAGGTGCTTTCTTCAAATCATTTTTATAGAATAATTTGAAACCTGTAAACT
>Ga0308159_1005152_pt1 | contig 11315 bp, 10 predicted proteins | sample PhyCR1_FD_201040 | JGI IMG/M metagenome (GOLD analysis project Ga0308159, IMG submission 201040) | Phyllosphere microbial communities from UC Gill Tract Community Farm, Albany, California, United States - DLSLC.R1 | ecosystem: Host-associated > Plants > Phyllosphere > Unclassified | place: USA...
TCGAGCGCATGGAGAAGATCCTGGATGCCGGCAGCGACCAGTTCGGCGGAGAGGAATGCGTCGAGATGCTCGTGGATCTCGTCCGCTCGGGCCGGGTGTCCGAGGAGCGTCTCGACGCGTCGGTGCGGCGCCTGCTGCGGGTGAAGTTCCAGCTCGGACTCTTCGACGATCCCTACGTCGACGTCGACGCGGCCGAGCGCCTCGTGGGCAATCCCGAATTCCGGGCCCTCGGCGAGCGGGCGCAGGCGCGTTCGCTCACCGTGCTGGTGAACGAGGGGTCGACTCTGCCTCTCCGCCCCACCGGGAGCGTCTATGTCGAGGGCTTCCGCGCCGACGACGTGGCCGAGCTCGGACGCGTGGTGTCCGACCCCGCCGAGGCCGATCTCGCCCTGGTCCGCATCGGTGCGCCGTTCGAGCCCCGCGACGATCTCTTCCTCGAGGCCTGGTTCCACCAGGGCTCGCTCGAGTTCGCGCCGGGTCTGGTGTACCGGTTGAACCGGATCGCGGCATCCTGCCCCCTCGTGATCGTGGTGAACCTCGACCGCCCCGCGATCCTCACGCCGTTCGTGGGCCATGCTGCGGCGATCGTCGCCGATTACGGCAGTTCGTCGGCGGCGGTGCTCGATGCGCTCACGGGGCGCGTCGCCCCGCGCGGTCGGCTGCCGATCGAGATCCCCCGGTCGATGGATGCCGTGCGTTCCTCGCGCGAGGATGTACCGTCGGACAGCGGCGATCCCGTCTTCCCCGTGCACCACGGGCTGGAGCTCGAGGAGCTCGTCGCGCTGCAGGAGGGGTAGGGCCGATCCGATGGCGGACGAGCAGACGACACGTCGACCGACCGTGTACGACGTCGCGCACGAGGCGAACGTCTCGATCGCGTCGGTCTCGTTCGCCTTCCGCCGCCCCGACAAGCTCAGCGACGCGACGCGCCAGCGGGTGCTCGACGCCGCTCGGAGGCTGGGATACGCCCCGAGCGGCGCGGCCCGCGGGCTCGCGCGTGGGCGCACCGGCATCCTCGGCCTGCACGCCTTCGACCTGCTGCTCGAGCGGGCCGACCCGCTGGCGCAACCGCTCAGCGGGATGCAGTCGCCGGCGCTCGACACCGGGGGAGTGATCCCGTGGGACCACACCGACGACGACGTGCTGTCGGACCCACGCGCCTTCCCGCTGTACGTCGACGAGGTCCAGCGCGGTTTCGAGCTGGAGTGCTGGGCGCTGGGGCGACCGGTCATGCTCAGCAGCGGATCGGATGCCGATGTCTCGGTCGCCGATACCGTGGGCCGCGTCGACGGGCTGGCGATCTTCCCGTCGCCGCAGACCGCGCCGACCCTGGCGCGGCACATGCCGAGCATCCCGATCGTGCTCTTCAGCGCCGCCCCGGCCGACGATCCCCACCACCGCGTGCGGGTCGACAACGCGCGCGGGATGCGCGACCTCGTCGCCCACCTCGTCGAGGAGCACGCCGCGACCGACCTCGCCTTCGTGGGGCGACTCGAGGCGACGGATGCCGTGGAGCGTCGCGACGCGATGGTCGCCGAGCTCGAGGCCCGCGGCATCCCCCCTCGTCTCGATTCCCTCGACGCGACCGTACGCGGCGAGAACGAGCTCGTGCCCCAGGTGCGCGCGCTCCTGGCCGAGGGGCGGATGCCGCGGGCCTTCGTCTGCGCGACCGATCAGAACGCGTTCACCCTCCTCGACGTCCTGGCGGCCGAGGGGGTGCGCGTGCCGGACGACGTCATCGTCACCGGGTTCGACGGGACCCTCGGCTCGCGCCTGACCCGTCCGCCGCTGACGACGGTCCGCCAGCCGATGGAGGCGATGGGGCGCGCGGCCGCGCGCATCCTGGCCGGAACGGCCGGCCCGCCGCCGGCAGGCGGGACGTTCGACGTCGTCTTCGAGCCGCGCGTCCTGGTGCGCGAGAGCTGCGGTTGCTGAGGTTCCCTCCCCCGTCGACGCGGTGGGGTGTGCCGTCGTGCGGAGTTCGGGGGTGACACGCCGGTTCGGGATGCCGTGGCCCGGCGTGTCCGTCCGGGTTTCCGCCGGGCGGTTCGCGGGCGTTCGGCTCAGGCCGCGTTCCACCGCAGGCGCGGGGCGCCCAGACCCGCCCGCACCGCGGCGGGATCGGCCACCGGGAACATCGTGACGATGAGCCCGTCGACGGCGTAGGCCAGAGCCGCGGTGCCGTCGGGGAGCGGGGCACCGAGCGCGATGCGCGCCGTGCGGCCCTCCGGCTCTTCGGCAATGGCATCCGGGCGGGCCAGCAGGGCGGACGCGGCTGCGGTCGCGCGCGACAGGAGCGTCTGTGCGCCGGCCCAGGGCAGGAACGCCCCGGCCTCCCGTCCGCAGGCGAGAGCCAGGTCGTCCGTCAGCCACCGCTCGCGCTTCAGCCCGTAGGGGGTGGGGGTGGTCGAGAGCAGATAGCCGTAGACGTGCAGGACCCCGGCGTTTCCGAGCGGCCACGTCGCCTCGAGGCCCGCGCGACGGTGCAGCTCGTCGAACAGGGGGCGGGGGAGCACCGCCGCCCCGACGTTCTCGTCGATGACGCTCGAGCGGCCCCACGCGGCGAGGCGTCCGGCTGCACGGTCCTCGGCGAGGGATGCCGTGAGCCAGGGCAGCGACGAGATCGCGGCCGCGGGGTCGGAGGCCGCGAGGAGCGCAGCGGCGTCGAGGGCGTCGAGGGGGTGCACCGCTCCACGGTAGGCCGGTCGCGACGGCACACAGGCACCGTTCATCCAGCGTTTACACGACGTGGACATTGCGTCCATATTTAACGTGCAGCATGGACGCAACGTCCACGACAGGAGTTCCCCCGTGCCCCGCCCCGTCCTCATCTTCGACTTCGACGGTACCGTCGCGATCGGCGACGGCCCCCTGCTGGCCTACGCCCGCGCGGTCGCCGTCCACACGGCATCCGCCGACGCCTTCGTCTCGGCCGTCGCCGCCCACCTCGCCGCTCCCGCGAGCGACGTCATCGACGGCTACGACGCCGTCCGCCGCCTGGCGCTCGACGCCGGCGTCGATGACGCCGCTCTCGCCGCCGCGTACACGCGCAGCCGTGCCCAGCTCGCCGGACCCGAGGCTCCGGTCTCGACGGCCGTGGGCCTCGCCGACTTCCTCGCACGGGTGGATGCCGATCGCCTCCTCGTCACGAACGCCCCCGCCACCCGCCTCGACGAAGCGTTGGCCGCGATGGGGCTCGAGGGACTGTTCGACCGCGTCGTCACCGACGCCGCCAAGCCCGCCGGACTCGAGGCCCTGCTCGACGGTCTCGGCGTCGGCGTCCCGGTGCTCACCGTCGGCGACGTGTGGCGCAACGACCTCGCGCCCGCCCACGCCCGCGGTCTCGACACCGCCCTGGTCGGCGGGTACGCCGATCCGGCCGCCGCTCCCACTTTCCGCGCCGACACCCTCGACGAGCTGCTCCCCGCACTCGCCGCGTGGGTCGACGCCGCCCACGTCGACGCTCCCCCCACCGCACCCCTTTCGTCCCACGCCTGAATCCCACCCGACCCGCAGAGGAATCATGAACACTCGTCGCTCCCGTCTCGCCGCGGCCTTCGCCACCGCCGCCCTCGCCTCGATCGCCCTGGCCGGATGCTCCGGCACCGCGGGCGCCGCCTCCGGTCCCGCCGCCGACCCGAGCTCCCTCGTGCTCGCGCTCGTGCCGTCGCAGGACCAGGCCAACCTCGTCGACACCGCGAAGCCGCTCACCGACATGCTCACCGAGAAGCTCGGCATCCCGGTCACCGGCGTCGTGTCGAAGGACTACCAGGCCGCCGTCGAGGCGATGGGCGCGGGCCAGGCGCAGATCGGATTCCTGCCCTCGCTGCAGCTGTGGCAGGCGAACGACCGTTACGGCGCCTCGGTCGTGCTGCAGACCGAGCGCAACGGCAACATCACCTACCCGGGGCAGTTCATGACGAACGACCCCGACAAGTACTGCGAGACCCCCGTGGTGGAGCGCGACGGCATGTCGTTCTGCAACGGCGCCGACGCCCTGCAGGGCCCCGCGGGTCTCGACAGCATCTCGAAGATCGCCGGCGCCAAGGTCGCCGTCCTCGGCCCCGGCTCGCCCGCCGGTTACATCTACCCGATGCTCGCGCTGAAGGAGGCCGGCGTCGACATCGACAGCGGCTTCCAGAAGGTGCCCGTCACGGCCAACGACGCCTCGGTGCTCGCGGTCTACAACGGCGACGCCGAGGTCGGGTTCAGCTTCTGGGACGCCCGCACGCTCGTGAAGAAGGACAAGTCCGACGTGGGCCAGAAGGTCGTCGTCTTCGGGCTGACCAACGAGATCCCCAACGACGGCGTGGCCGTGTCGAAGGACCTCTCGCCCGAGCTGCAGCAGAAGATCTCGACCGCCCTCGCCGACTACTCCGCGACCGACGAGGGCTCGACCGCCCTCAAGGCCGTCTACTCGATCACCAAGCTCGCCCCGGCCGACCCCTCGTCGCTCGACGTGGTCGCTCGCGCCGCCCAGCAGCTCGGACTCCAGTGACGACCGGATCGCTCACCCCGGGCGTCGAGGCGCTGGCCTCGGCGCCCTGGGGCATCCGCCTGGACGGCGTCTCGGTGCGCTATCCCAACGGCACGGTGGGGCTCAAGAGCGTCTCTCTCGACATCGCGCCCGGGGAGCTCATCGCCGTCGTGGGGCTCTCGGGTTCGGGCAAATCGACCCTCATCCGCACGGTCAACGGCCTCGTGCCCGCGACCTCGGGTGTCGTCGAGGTCGGCGGCCGTCGTGTCGACGGCGCCTCGAGCCGCCGGCTGCGCGAGCTCCGCGGACACATCGGCATGGTGTTCCAGAGCTTCAACCTCGCCGGACGCACCACGGTGCTCAACAACGTGCTCGTCGGCCGCCTCGCGCACACCCCCCTCTGGCGTACGCTCTTCGGCGCGTACCGCGAGGCCGACCGACGTCTGGCGTTCGAAGCCCTCGACCGCGTGGGCCTGCTGCCCAAGGTGTGGGACCGCGCGTCGGCGCTCTCCGGCGGACAGCAGCAGCGCGTGGCCATCGCCCGAGCGCTGACGCAGCAGCCACGGATCGTCCTCGCGGACGAGCCGGTCGCGAGCCTCGACCCGCCCACCGCCCGGGGGGTCATGGACGATCTCCGACGCATCAACGAAGACCTCGGCATCACGGTGCTGGTCAACCTGCACCTGCTGGATCTCGCCCGCGAGTACGGCACGCGCATGATCGGCATGCGCGCCGGAGAGGTCGTGTACGACGGCCCCGCGGCGTCCGCCACCGACGCCGACTTCGCCCAGATCTACGGACGCTCGGTGACCGCGGCCGACAGGCTCGAGCGATGACGGCGCTCGTCGTCCCGAGGCGCCCGAAGGGCCGATGGATGCCGTGGACCGCCGCGGGCGTCGTCGTCGCGGTGACCGTGTTCATGTGCCTGCCGGGGGTCGGGGTGGGCCTCGACGTCGCCGCGATCGCGCGCAACTGGCAGCAGGGCGCACTCCGGATCGGCGAACTGCTCACCCCCGACTGGTCGTTCTTCCCGCGCACGGTCGGTCCGATCCTCGAGACGCTGCAGATGGCGGTCATCGGCACCGCGGTGGGTGCCGCGATCTCGCTGCCGGTGAGCTTCTGGGCGGCCCGGCCGACGAACCCCTTCGCCCCGACGCGGGCGGTGGTGCGCGGCATCCTGAACGTCATCCGCGCCGTGCCCGAGCTGGTGTACGCCGCGGTGCTCGTCGCGATGGTCGGAGTGGGGGCTCTTCCCGGCATCCTGGCGCTGGTGCTGTTCAACGTCGGCATCATCGTCAAGCTCGTCTCGGAGTCGATCGACGCCACCGACCTCGGCCCCCTCGAGGCCGGTCGCGCCGCGGGGGCGACCCAGACGCAGATCAACCGCGCGATCGCCCTCCCCGACACCTGGCCCGCGTTCGTGTCGCAGACCCTCTATGTCTTCGAGTTGAACGTCCGCGCCTCCACCGTGCTGGGTCTGGTCGGCGCGGGCGGTATCGGTCTGCTCATCGACGCCGTCCGCACCTTCTACCGCTACGACCAGCTGTCGCTCGTCATCGTCGAGGTCCTCGTGATCGTCGTCGTGCTCGACACCGTCAGCGACGCGATCCGCCGGAGGCTCGTATGACCGCCCTCGCCCCCTCCCCGGTCGCGGCCACCGACGTGCCGCCCCGCCGCCGGCGCCCCCTGCGCACCCTGTCGTGGGTCGTCGTCAGCGTCGTCGTGATCGCCGCGTTCTGGTCCGCCGACATCGCGTGGTCGCGCCTCGGCGAGCTGCCCGCCGAGATCGCCCGCTACCTCGGGCTGATGTTCGCGTCGCCCAACTGGACGAAGCTGCCCGAGGCCCTCTGGCAGACCTGGCGCAGCGTCGAGATGGCGTGGATCGGCACGGTCCTCGGCATCCTGATCGCCACCCCGCTCTCGCTGATCTCGGCGCGCGGGTTCGGTCCGGCGCCCGTGCGCGCGGTGCTGCGCTTCGTCTTCTCGCTCGTGCGTGCGGTCCCCGAGCTCGTGTTCGCGATCATCATCCTGTCGGTGACCGGACTCACCCCGCTCACCGGGGCCCTCGCCCTCGCGATCGGCGGCGTCGGAACGCTGGGCAAGTGGGGCTACGAGGCCGTCGAGAACGTCGCCCCCGGTCCCATCGAAGCCGCCCGCGCCGCCGGAGGATCGACCGCGCAGGTGCTGCGCTGGGGGGTCTGGCCCCAGGCGTCGCCGACGTTCCTGTCGTTCTGGTTGTACCGCTTCGAGATCAACGTGCGCGCCTCGGCCGTGCTCGGCCTGATCGGGGTCGGCGGGATCGGCGACATGCTCACCTCGTACACCCAGTACCGTGAGTGGTCGACGGTCGGGATGCTCCTGATCGTCGTGGTCGTCGTCACCGTCGCGATCGACGCGGTCTCGGGCCGCATCCGCCGACGCATCATGGAGGGTCCGCGTGTCCGCTGAGGTCCCCGTGACCGCCCGCATCGCCGCGGTCCGCAACTCCCTCCAGCCGAGCGAGCGGCGCGTCGCCGACCTCATCGTCGATGATCCGGATGCCGTGATCGAACTCACCGCGCAGCAGATCGCCGATCGCGTCGGGGTGGGTCGGTCCACGGTCGTGCGAGCCTGTCAGACCTTCGGCTACCGCGGGTACCCGCAACTGCGCGTCGCGCTCGCCGCCGAACGGGGACGCCGCGCGGTGCCCCCGGTGGCCGAGGACGGTGCCCTCGGCGGCATCCGCTCGGCGATCGACCGCATCGCGGACGACCTGCGCGCCGCCACGAGCCTGCTGGACGCCGACGGGGTCGACGCCGCGGTGGACGCGGTGGTGGGCGCCCGGCGGCTGCTCGTCGTGGCCAGCGGCCTGTCGGCTCCCGTCGCGAGCGATCTCGCGATGCGCCTGACCGCCGTCGGACGACCCGCCGAGACCCTGGGCGACCCGATCGGCCAGCAGATCGCGGCTCGCCACCTGTCGACCGACGACGTCTGCATCGTCATCAGCGGCTCGGGAGCCAACGAGTCGAGCCTGCGGGCCGCGTCGGCCGCGCGGGCGGCCGGGGCGCGCGTGATCGCCCTGACCTCGTTCGTCGCCTCGCCCCTGACCGAGCGCGCCGATCTGTCGCTCGTGCTCGCCTCGGGCGGGACCTTCCGCGACGAGCTCGAGCACACCTCCCGCATCGCCCACGCGGTCTTCGCGGAGGCGTTCGTCGATGCCGTCGCCCGTGCCCGGGCGGGCGATGCCGACCTCGCCCGCGAGCGCGTGCTCGAGATCCTCTCCGACAACCTCGGCGACGTCGGCTGACGTTCCGGGGCCCGGTCCCGCGGCATCCCGTTCCGCCGATGTGCTCCGGGGTGCCGCCATGCGGAGTCCGGGGGCGACACGCCGATTCGGGATGCCGGCACCCGACGCGTCGGTACGGACTCCGCCCGTCGGTCCGCCCCCTACTCGGCGAGGCGCAGCGCGGTCCAGACCTCGGCCCGCGCGGCGAATGACGACAGATCGCGGCCGAGCACGCGCTCGGCCTGGGCGACACGCGCGCGGACGGTGTGGCGATGGATGCCGAGGGCCTGGGCCGTCGCTTCGTGCGAGCAGTCGTGGGCGAGCCAGGCGTCGAGGGTCGCAAGCAGCGCCGAACCCTGTGCCTCGTCGTACTCGCGCACAGGGGTCAGGGTGCCCGCCGCGACGCTGCGCGCGGCCTCGGAACCGAGGGCGGCGAGAAGCCCCGCCCGGGCCGTGTCGCCGAAATCGGAGACTCCGGGGAGGGAGAGTCGGTCGCGCGCCGTGCGCGCCTGCGCGAGGGCGCCCGAGAACGCGTCGTAGCCGGTCGGGGCCGAGCACCCCACGACGATCTCGAAGCGGTCGGCGATCTCGTCCAGCAGGGCGCGTCCCGCGGTGGGCACGATGATGACGAGTCCGTCGTCGCCGCGGCCGAAGAACACCTCCCCGCGTCCTTCCTGCGCGCGCACCTCGAGCCACTCGCCGAGCGCTGCGGAGCGCGCGGACGCGGCCGGGGTGAGGGCGACGAGCACCGGGGCCGGGGGAAGCGGGCCGAACAGGTCACGCGCCGCGCGCCGCGCGAGCGTCGGATCGTCGGCGCAGAGCGACTGCACGAGCCCCGCGCGGAACGTGCCGATCGCGCGGCCGAGCCCGTCCTGCTGCTCGAGGGCGAGCGCCGCCATCGCCACGACGGCCGTGACGACGCTGCGCGCCTCGTGGTCGAGGTCGTCGGCGGCGATGCCGAGGGCCCCGCGCAGATGCCCGCCGCGGCCGAGGGTCTGCAGGCTCACGGCGGAATCCGCCACCCGCAGGGTGGAGGCCGCTCGCGTGCCGCGGCGGAGCATGGTGGTCACCTCGGCCGTCACCGCGTCGAGCGCCGGGGCAGCGAGGGAATCGGCCGGGTGCGCGGTGCGCAGGGCCCCGGCGGCATCGAACAGCCCGACCCAGCAGTCGAGCTGCCGCGCCAGCTCCGCCAAGGTGGCGGTCAGCCCGTCGGGGCGGAGGGCGGCGAGAGAGACGGAGCGTTGGGCGGCGAGCGACCAACTGCGCCGGGCGTAGGCGTCGGCGGCGATCGCCTCGGCGCCCGCCCGGGCCACCGCGATGAAGGGCGTGCGGTAGGGGACCTCGAACAGCGGCATCCCGGCGTCGTGGCAGGCCGCGGCGAGTCCCGCCGGGATGCCGTCGCGCACCACCTCGGTCCCGAACCCCAGAGCGCGCACGCCGCGCGCGAGCAGACGGTCCACGTACGCGACGTAGTCGGCCGCGTCGGCGAACTGCGTCCCCGTGGTCAGCAGCACGAGGCCCTCGCTGAGGAACGGCGTGGGGTCGGCCAGGTCGCTCGAGTGCACCCACCGCACCGGCCGGTCGATGCTCCCGGGCGGCAGCTCGTCCTCGGCTCCCACGAGTCGCAGCTGCAGGTCGCGGCGCGCGAGAAGGGCCCGCAGGCTCGGCGGCGCGACGGCGGTGTCGACCATGGCAACTCCTGTACGACTCGTATATGACGGTGCCTGCGACTGTACAGGGGGGAGAGTGCGAGCCTCGTCGCGGCGTCCGTAGCATCACGGCCATGAGCCTCGACACCCTTCCCCTCGTCGGCGGTCCGTCCCTCGCCCAGGAGCGCCGCCTCGTCACCGCCATCCCCGGCCCGCGCTCGCAGGAGCTGCTCGAGCGCAAGGCCGCGGCCGTGGCATCCGGAGTCGGGCACACCGTGCCCATCCAGGCCGTCGCCGCGGGCGGCGGAGTGGTCGTCGACGCCGATGGCAACTCGCTCATCGACCTCGGCTCGGGCATCGCCGTCACGAGCGTCGGCAACGCCCATCCCGCCGTCGTGAAGGCCGTGCAGGAGCAGGTGGCCGCCTTCACCCACACGTGCTTCATGATCTCGCCGTACGACTCCTACGTCGCGGTGGCCGAGGCCCTCAACCGCCTCACCCCGGGCGACCATGAGAAGAAGAGCGCGCTGTTCAACTCGGGCGCCGAAGCCGTCGAGAACGCGGTGAAGATCGCCCGCAAGTACACCGGTCGCCAGGCGGTCGTCGCCTTCGACCACGCCTATCACGGCCGCACCAACCTGACGATGGCGCTCACGGCGAAGAACATGCCGTACAAGAGCGGCTTCGGGCCGTTCGCCGCCGAGGTCTACCGCGCGCCCCTGTCGTACCCCTTCCACGACGGGCTCTCCGGCCCCGAGGCCGCGGCCAAGGCCATCTCGCTGATCGAGAAGCAGGTCGGCGCCGACAACCTCGCCGCCGTCATCATCGAGCCCATCCAGGGTGAGGGCGGCTTCATCGTCCCCGCCGACGGCTTCCTCAACGCCATCGTCGACTGGTGCCGCGCCAACGGCGTCGTCTTCATCGCCGACGAGGTGCAGTCCGGCTTCGCCCGCACCGGCGCGATGTTCGCGAGCGAGCTGTTCGGCATCGTGCCCGACCTCGTGACCACCGCGAAGGGCATCGCCGCGGGCCTCCCGCTCGCGGCCGTGACCGGTCGCGCCGAGATCATGGATGCCACCCACACGGGCGGACTCGGAGGCACGTACGGCGGCAACCCCATCGCGTGCGCCGCGGCGCTGGCATCCATCGACGCCTTCGAGAACGAGGGATTGGTCGAGCGCGCTCAGCAGATCGGCGAACTCCTGAAGGGCCGCCTGCACGAGCTGCAGCAGAACGACCCGCGCGTCGGCGACGTGCGCGGACACGGCGCGATGATCGCCGCCGAGTTCGTCGACCCCGCCACGGGTGCGCCCGACGCCGCCCTCACCGCGGCCGTGGCGAAGGCCGCGATCGCCGAGGGCGTCATCGTGCTGACCTGCGGTACGTACGGCAACGTCATCCGCTTCCTCCCGCCGCTCTCGATCGCTGACGAGCTCCTGACCGAGGGCCTCGACGTCGTCGCGGCCGCCCTCGCCCGCAACTGACGATCGTCCCGACGGCGGCGTCGACCCGAACTCCGCCGCCGTTGGGGCCACCCCCACGACTGCGCACGACAAGTAAGGACGCTTCCATGGACGAGATCACCCGAGACGTGGTCGTGATCGGCGCCGGTGCCGCCGGCCTGACCGCGGCCAACGACCTCCGCAAGGCCGGACTGTCGGTCGTCGTGCTCGAGGCGCGCGACCGCGTCGGCGGGCGCCTCTGGACCGACACGATCGACGGCGCGATGCTGGAGCTCGGCGGCCAGTGGGTCTCGCCCGACCAGCAGGCGCTCATCGACACGGTCGCCGACCTGGGTCTGTCGACCTTCAGCCGCTACCGCGAGGGCGACAGCGTCTACGTCGGTCCCGACGGCGAGGCGAAGCGGTTCACGGGAGAGATGTTCCCGGTGGCCCCCGAGACCGAGAAGGTCATCGACGAGGTC
>Ga0308159_1005153_pt1 | contig 11314 bp, 9 predicted proteins | sample PhyCR1_FD_201040 | JGI IMG/M metagenome (GOLD analysis project Ga0308159, IMG submission 201040) | Phyllosphere microbial communities from UC Gill Tract Community Farm, Albany, California, United States - DLSLC.R1 | ecosystem: Host-associated > Plants > Phyllosphere > Unclassified | place: USA...
ACCTATTCGCTGCTTTTGGCCTGGAACGAATACCTCTACGCCTTCCTGTTGCTGTCCAACGACAGGAGCGTGACGCTGGCCGTGGCGCTGGGCAACTTCCTGTCGGCCGATGATTCGCCGTGGGAACTGCTGATGGCGACGGGTCTGATCTACGCGCTGCCGCCGGCAGCGATCTATTACGCATTCAAGCGCTACATGGTCGGCGGCCTCACGGCCGGCGCGGTCAAGAGCTGAGCAGGGCAGGAACGCAATTCATGGCAACCGTATCTTTCAAGAACATCCGCAAGTCCTTCGGCAAGGTGGACATCATTCGCGGCCTGAGTTTCGACATCGTGGACGGCGAGTTCGTCGTGCTGGTCGGCCCGTCGGGCTGCGGCAAGTCGACGCTGCTGCGCATGCTGGCAGGCCTCGAAGCCATCAGCGGCGGCGAGATACTGATCGACGACCGTGTGGTCAACGACCTCGAGTCGAAGGACCGCGACATCGCGATGGTGTTCCAGAGCTATGCGCTCTACCCGCACATGACCGTCGGCGAGAACATGGGCTTCAGCATGCGGCTGCGCCACGCCGACAAGGCCGACACCGACTTGCGCGTGGCGCGGGCAGCGAAGATCCTCGACCTGGGCGCACTGCTGCACCGCTATCCGCGCGAATTGTCGGGGGGCCAGCGCCAGCGCGTGGCGATGGGCCGGGCCATCGTGCGCGACCCCAAGGTGTTCCTCTTCGACGAACCGCTGTCGAACCTCGACGCCAAGCTGCGGGTTGCGATGCGCGCGGAAATCAAGGCGCTGCACCAGCGCCTGAAGACCACCACCGTCTACGTGACGCACGACCAGATCGAGGCCATGACCATGGCCGATCGCATCGTCGTGATGCACGACGGCATCGTCGAGCAGATCGGCACGCCGCTGGAGCTCTTCGACCGGCCGCTCAACCTCTTCGTGGCGCAGTTCATCGGTTCGCCCTCGATGAACGTGCTGGCAGGCACGGTCCGGTTCGTCGATGGTCGGCCGGTGGTGGATGCGCAGGGCGCGCACTGGCCGTTGCCGGCCGCGGCGCGCGTGACCGACGGCCAGGCGGTGCACTACGGCGTGCGTCCGACCGATCTCGAACTCTCGGCGGCAGGCGTGGGCATCGCGGCGCAGGTCGTGGTGGTCGAGCCGACCGGCGCCGAAACCGAACTGTTGCTGCGCGTGGGAGAAGAGAAGATCGTGCTGGTGATGCACGGCCGCGCCGACGTCAAGCCCGATGACACCGTGTATCTCACGCTCGATACCGCCAAGGCCCACGTGTTCGACAGCGCCAGCACGGCGCGCATCGACAGCTAGTCGAAATTCAGTATCACCTTCATCGCCTGCGATCGATCGGCCGCGAGCGCGAAGGCGCGTGCCGGGTCGCGGTACGACAGCGTCGCCGAGATCAGCGGCTTCACGTTCACCAGGCCCTTGTTGAGCAACGCCACCGCCATCGCGAACTCCTCATGGAAGCGGAAAGCGCCGCGCAGGTCGAATTCCTTGGCGACGATGGTGTTGATCGGCAGCGTCATCTCTCCGCCCAGGCCCAGTTGCACGATGATGCCGCGCGGGCGCAGCGCATCGAAGGCGCCGACCAATGCGCGCGCATTGCCGCTGGCCTCGAATAGCACATCGAAGCTGCCCTTGTCGACCTTGAAGCGGTCCAGGCCGTCGGGCGATTCGGCCACGTTCACCACTTCGTCGGCACCCACCGCCAGCGCCTTGCCCAGCGTGTAGGAACCGACGTCCGTGGCCACGATGTGCACCGCGCCTGCACGCCGCGCGGCAATGATGGCGAGCGCGCCGATCGGGCCGCAGCCGGTTACCAGCACCCGCTTGCCCAGCAGCGAGCCGGCCCGGCGCACCGCGTGCAGCGCGACCGACAGCGGTTCGGCCATCGAGCCTTCGCCATCGCTCACGCTGTCGGCCAGGCGATGCGCCTGGTACGTCTCGACCACGATCTGCTGGCGGAAGGCGCCCTGCACATGCGGGTTGCGCATGGCGCTGCCGTAATAGCGCATGTCCAGGCAGTGGTTCTGCAGCCCTTGCTGGCAGTACGTGCACTGGCCGCAGGGGCGGCTCGGGCTGATCGCGATGCGCTCGCCGGCCGCGAAGCCGGTCGCGTCGACACCGACGGCTTCGATCACGCCTGCCACCTCGTGGCCCAGCACCATCGGTTCCTTGATGCGCACGGTGCCGAAGCCGCCGTGCTGGTAATAGTGCAGGTCGGAGCCGCAGATGCCGCCGCAGCGCACGCGCACCTGCAGCTGTCCGGGGCCGAGCGGGGGTGTTTCGACTTCCTCGGTGCGCAGGTCGCCGGGGGCGTGAATGACGAGTGCTTCCATGGTGGTGAGCGTTCCAGGTTCAGAGTTGAGCGGTCACGCCGCCATCGACGTAGAGCACATGGCCGTTGACGAAGTTCGACGCTTCGCTGGCCAGGAACACCGCGGCACCTGTCAGGTCTTCGACGTCGCCCCAGCGGCGTGCAGGCGTTCGGTTGACCAGCCACTGCGTGAATTCGGTGTTGTCCACCAGTGCCTGCGTGAGCTCGGTCTTGAAGTAGCCGGGTCCCAGGCCGTTGACCTGGATGCCGTGCGGACCCCAGTCGATGGCCATGCCCTTGGTCAGCATCTTCACGGCGCCCTTGCTGGCGGTGTAGGGCGCGATGCCGGGCCGGCCCAGCTCGCTTTGCACGGAGCAGATGTTGATGATCTTGCCGCGGCCGCGCGTCATCATGTGGCGCGCGACGGCCTGGCCTACCAGGAACACGCTGTCGAGGTTGGTCCGCATGAGCTCGTGCCAGTCGGCCTCGGCGAACTGGTCGAGCGGTGCGCGCCGCTGCATGCCGGCGTTGTTCACCAGGATGTCGACGGCGCCGAACTCCGCTTCGATGCGCGCGACGGCAGCGGCCACCGCGTCGCCCGACGTCACGTCGAAGGCAGCGGTGTGGACCTGCGCACCTTCCGCGCGCAGCGTAACGGCCGCGCGTTCGAGCTTGTCGATGCTGCGTGCATTCAAGACGATGCGCGCGCCAGCGCCTGCCAGCCCGCGCGCAAGTGCGAAACCGATGCCCGCACTCGAGCCGGTGATGAGCGCTGTGCGCCCGGCGAGGCTGAAACTTTGGAGGATGGGGGACAAGGCAGAATTTCCTTTGACAGACAGGGACGAAAAGGCGTCGCCAAATCTTTCAACACATCGCCCGCGGCCACAACCGGTCATCCCCTGATGCCGCATGCAAAAACAACAAAGGCCCCGAAGGGCCTTTGTTGAATGTGATGCGGATGTCGAACTGGCTGCCGTGATCAGCGGCCGAACGAACGACCGCCGCCGCCACCGCCGGAACGGCCACCGCCACCGCCACCACCGCCGTAACCACCACCACCCGAGCGGCCACCGCCGCCCGAACGGTTGCCGCCGTAGCCGCCACCGCCACCACCACCACCACCGCCACGACGACCACGGCCGCTGCCGAAGGCGTCGACGCTGGTGCGCAATGGATCTGGCTGACCTTCGCCACCGGCGACCGCTTCGGCGCGCAGGTGCGCGACCTGGTTGGCCTGCGTCGGGCTGTGGCTGTTGCCATGATGGCGCGGCTGGCGTTCATCGTGCGGCAGGTGGCCCTGCGGCGCGTGGTGCGGTGCGCGCGCCGGGCCTTGCGGGCCGCGACCACCACCACCCTGTGGTGGACGTGCGCCCTGACCGCGCGGACCCTGGCCCTGGCCCTGGCCACCGCCATTGCGCGCGCCTTGAGGTGCGCCAGCCGGGCCGCCGCGGCGTTGACCACCGCCACCGCCGCCGCCACCCTGCCCACCCCCGCCGCCCGAGCGTTCGCCCTGGCCGGCCTTGTTCTCACGCATGCGCTGCAGCATTTCAGTGCGGGCGGCCTTGGCGGCTGCCTGCATGACGTCGCGGCTCGGCGGGCGACCGGCACCGCCCCAGATCGTCTGGCGACCCATGGCGATCGGTTCGGCGCGTTCGCCTTCTTCAGGACCGAAGCCCTCGACGATCTTGACCGGGATCTGCTGCTTGGTGAAGCGCTCGATCTCCTGCATGAAGCCTTCTTCGTCCAGGCAGACCAGGCTCACGGCTTCGCCGCTGTTGCCAGCGCGGCCGGTGCGGCCGATGCGGTGTACGTAGTCTTCGCTGACGTTCGGGATCTCGTAGTTCACGACGTGCGGCAGTTCGTCGATGTCGATGCCACGGGCGGCGATGTCGGTGGCCACCAGCGCGCGGATGTCGCCGCTCTTGAAGCCGGCGAGCGCCTGCGTGCGGGCGCTTTGGCTCTTGTTGCCGTGCAGTGCCATCGCCTGGATGCCGTTCTTCGTGAGGAATTCGGCCACGCTGTTGGCGCCGAACTTGGTGCGGGTGAACACCAGCACCTGGCTCCAGTTGTGCTCGTTGATGATGTGCGCGAGCAACGCCTTCTTCTTGCCGCGGCCCACTGGGTGGATCACCTGGGTGATGCGCTGCACAGTCGTGTTGCGCGGCGTCACCTGGATGCTTTGCGGGTTCTTGAGCAGTGTGGCGGCCAGATCGCGGATCTCGTCGCTGAAGGTCGCCGAGAACAGCAAGCTCTGCTTTTCCTTGGGCACCAGTGCCAGGACCTTCTTCACGTCATGGATGAAGCCCATGTCGAGCATGCGGTCGGCTTCGTCGAGCACGAGCATCTGCACGTGGGACAGGTCGAGCATGCCTTGCTGCTGCAGGTCGAGCAGGCGGCCGGGCGTGGCCACCAGGATGTCGATGCCGCTCTTGAGCTTGCTGATCTGTGGGTTCATGCCCACGCCGCCAAAAATCACGGTGGACGACAGCTGCAGGTACTTGCCGTAGGTGCGCACCGATTCCTCGACCTGTGCGGCGAGTTCGCGCGTGGGCGTCAGCACCAGGGCACGAATGCCCGTGCCGCCGAATTTGTTGGTCGCGCTGCGGCCCATGGCCAGGCGGTGCAGCATGGGCAGCGTGAAGGCCGCCGTCTTGCCGGTACCGGTCTGTGCGCCGCCCAGCAGGTCATGCCCTTCGAGCACGACCGGGATGGCCTGTGCCTGGATCGGGGTAGGGGTGTCGTAGCCGTACTCGTGCACAGCCTTCAGGATGGCCGGGGCCAACATCAAATCATCAAAGGTCATTGAGAGAATCGAGCGCCTTCCATGGCGCATTGGCATCGGCCCGCCATGGCGCTTTTTGTTGAAGCGACCAGGCCAGTAAAGGCTGATGAAATCAGGGATGGGAGCCGAGAGCTCCGGGGCAGGTGCAGGATTTGCACTTGCTGGAGCCATCTTGTCCCCGGCAGAAAGCCGCTGTTGCAGGCAACTGGACCTGGCAACGGTGCTTATTGTCGCACGAGATGCGGAGAATTGAACTCGGCGGATAATCGGGTGTTTGCCGCGTCCCACGCCGACTTCGATGCCGGGACGTCCGCGCACCGTCAACCTCACCAGAAAAGCACGCACGCACAGATGGCCCAATACGTCTATTCGATGAACCGCGTCAGCAAGACTGTTCCGCCCAAGCGGCAGCTCTTGAAAGACATTTCACTCTCGTTTTTCCCCGGCGCCAAGATCGGCGTACTCGGCCTGAACGGCTCGGGCAAATCCACGCTGCTCAAGATCATGGCCGGCGTGGACAAGGAGTTCGAGGGCGAAGCGCTGCCGATGCCTGGCATGACCATCGGGTACCTCGAGCAGGAGCCCAAGCTCAACCCCGAGCACACGGTGCGCGAGTCGGTGGAAGAGGCCATGGGTGCCGTCTTCGCGGCCAAGGCACGCCTCGAGGAGGTCTACATCGCCTACGGCGCCGAAGACGCCGACTTCGATGCGCTGGCCGCCGAGCAGGCCGAGCTCGAAGCCATCATCGCCACCGCCGGCACCGATTCCGAGCACCAGCTGGAGATCGCCGCCGATGCGCTGCGCCTGCCGCCGTGGGATGCCAAGATCGGCCTGCTGTCGGGTGGCGAAAAGCGTCGCGTGGCGCTGTGCCGCCTGCTCCTGTCCAAGCCCGACATGCTGCTGCTCGACGAACCGACCAACCACTTGGATGCCGAATCGGTCGAGTGGCTGGAGGTGTTCCTGCAGCGCTTCACCGGCACCGTGGTGGCCATCACCCACGATCGCTACTTCCTCGACAACGCGGCCGAATGGATCCTGGAAATGGACCGCGGTCGCGGCATTCCATGGAAGGGCAACTACAGCACCTGGCTCGAGCAGAAGGGCGAACGCCTGGCACAGGAGCAAAAGAGCGAAGAAGCCCATGCCAAGGCCCTGAAGAAGGAACTGGAATGGTCGCGCCAGAATCCGAAGGCGCGCCAGGCCAAGAGCAAATCGCGTCTGGCCCGCTTCGAAGAGCTGAGCGACATGGAATACCAGAAGCGCAACGAAACGCAGGAAATCTTTATTCCTGTGGCCGAGCGCCTGGGCCAGCAGGTCTTCGAGTTCCACAACGTCAGCAAGTCCTTCGGCGACCGCATGCTGATCGACAACCTGAGCTTCACGATTCCGCCGGGCGCGATCGTCGGCATCATCGGCCCCAACGGCGCCGGCAAGTCGACGCTGTTCAAGCTGATCGCCGGCAAGGAGCAGCCCGACAGCGGTGAAGTGGTGATTGGCTCGACCGTGCGCGCGGCCTTCGTCGACCAGCACCGCGACGAACTGGCCAACCAGAAGACCGTGTGGGAAGACATCTCGAACGGCCTGGACATCATCAACGTCGGCAAGTTCCAGATGGCCAGCCGGGCGTATGCCGGCCGTTTCAACTTCAACGGCGCAGACCAGCAGAAGAAGGTCGGCACGCTCTCAGGCGGCGAGCGCGGTCGCCTGCACCTGGCCAAGACGTTGATCGCGGGCGGCAACGTGCTGATGCTTGACGAACCGTCGAACGACCTCGACGTGGAAACGCTGCGTGCGCTCGAAGACGCACTGCTCGAATTCGCCGGCACCGTGATGGTCATCAGCCACGACCGCTGGTTCCTCGACCGCATCGCCACGCACATCCTGGCAGCCGAAGGCGACAGCCAGTGGACCTTCTTCAACGGCAACTACCAGGAGTACGAAGCCGACAAGAAGAAGCGTCTTGGCGAAGAAGGCGCCAAGCCCAAGCGCATGCGCTACAAGGCCCTGAAGTAAGGCCACCCGCCAGGGCTGCGGCTCTGGCAATGCATCCCAGCGCGGCTGGCGTCCTGTTTCAGGTGCGTCGGCCGCCCAGGCGTGTCGAGATGTCTCTCGCTGCGTCGCGCACCGCCAGTGCAATGCTGGACGTCCATTGCGCCTCGAATCGGTCCTGGTGGCCGAGCGCAGTGATCACGATGACAGCGTCGCCTTCATGGTTGAAGGCCGGCGCACTGAACGCATTCACCCCTGGAATCGGCTTGCCCTTGGCGCGCGTGACTTCGTGGTTGCGCAGTTCATTCACGGCCTCGGCCAGCGCTTCCGCCGGGTTCTGAAGCAGCGCCGCGGGCCGCCCGTGGACATCGCCCAACGCAACGGCCATGGCCTTCTCGATGCGCTCGGCGGGCAGGGCCCCTGCAAACGCACGGCCCGTGGCGGTGCCAAGCAGCGACATCACCGTTCCCGCGCGCATGGCCACGTGCAACGGCTCCACCGCCTCGATCATCCGGATGATGGTCGGTCCGAAATTGCCCCAGACGGCCAGCGCCACCGCGTGCCCCGTGGACGTGGCCAGTTGCTGCGCGACCGGCCACGCCGCCTTCACCGGGTCGAGCTGGTGCAGGCAGGTCAGGCCCAGCTGCAGCGCGGCAGGCCCCAGCGCGTAGCGGCCGGTGTCCGCTTCCTGTTCGATCAGGCCCAGCTTGCCGAAGCTCACCAAGTAAGGGTGCGCGCGCGCCGCCGGCAGCGCTGAGAGGCTCGACAGGTCACGCAGCGTGAGCGGGGTAGGGCTGTTCGCCAGCGCCAGCAGCAGACGGCCGCCCACTTCGATGGACTGGACGGCGCGCTGCTCTTTTTCTTCCTTCACTGCTTCTCCCGGAATGGCTGGCTGGTGGGCATGGTCGATGGCCCGAGGGCGCCCTGAGTCTAGTTCGTCTCGTGCAAAACGCTTTGTCATTCCCAAACCTGAAATGCTCGGGGCGTCGCGCCCCCTGAAACACGCGGCCTAGGGAAATCACTGAGTTCGTTGTTTGCAAATGCGTTTGCCAGGAGCAAATCGCAGATGCATACTGCCCACATATTTGCCATTGCCAAACCCTTTTGTTGCAGGATCGAACATGACCACCGCCACCCCGAACCCCACGAAGAAATTCGCCAGCCAGGCCGACCTCGAAGAGAAGAAGGTCACCTTCAGCCAGATCTCCGAGCATGCTTGGGCCTACACCGCCGAAGGCGACCCCAACACCGGCATCGTCATCGGCGACGACGCGGTGCTGGTCGCGGACACGCAAGCCACGCCCGTCATGGCGGCCGACGTCATCCGCCGCATCCGCGAGGTGACTGACAAGCCGATCAAGTACGTGGTGCTGACCCACTACCACGCGGTGCGCGTGTTGGGCGCGAGCGCCTACGGTGCCGAGCACATCCTGGCCAGCCAGGACACGCGCGACCTGATCGTCGAGCGCGGCGAGTTCGACAAAGCCAGCGAGATCGGGCGCTTTCCGCGGCTGTTCCAGAGCGTCGAGTCGGTGCCGGCCGGCCTGACCTGGCCCACGATGACCTTCACCGGCAAGATGACGCTTTGGCTGGGCAAACTTGAAGTGCAGTTGCTGCAGCTCGGACGCGGCCACACCAAGGGCGACACGGTGGTCTGGCTGCCCGGCGAACAGGCGCTGCTGTCGGGCGATCTGGTCGAGTTCGGTGCCACGCCCTACGCAGGTGACGCTTACTTCAAGGACTGGCCGCAGACGCTCGACAACCTGCTCGCGCTGAACCCCAAGGTGGTGGTGCCCGGGCGCGGCGCCGCATTGACGACACCTGAGCAGGTGGCCCAGGGCGTGGGTGAAACGCGCAGCTTCATCGCCGACGTCTACACGAACGTGCAAAAGGGCGTTGCCGCGGGCAAGGACCTGCATGCCGTCTACCAGGACACCGTGGCCGCGCTGCGCCCGCGTTACGGCCATTGGGTCATCTTCGACCACTGCATGCCCTTCGACGTGACGCGATGCTACGACGAGGTCACGCAGTACCCCGACCCGCGAATTTGGACCGCCGAGCGCGACGTGGAAATGTGGAAGACGCTCGAAGGCCAGTGAGCGCCAGGTCGCCAACGGAGACAAGCATGCAGTTGAACCAACTTGCCGCGGGCAGGGGGAATGCGGTCGACTACCAGAAGCTGGTGTTCGACTATGTCCGCCATGCGGACCAGGACAGTGCCGCGCCGGCGAGGCGCCCCGTGGTCGTGGTGGGCGCAGGGCCGGTCGGCTTGGCGCTGGCCATCGACCTGGCGCAGCGCGGCGTGCCTGTCGTGCTGCTGGACAACGACAACGCCCTGTCCTCCGGCTCGCGCGCCATCTGCTTTGCCAAGCGCACGCTGGAGATCTTCGACCGGCTCGGTTGCGGCGAGCGCATGGTCGACAAGGGCGTGTCGTGGAACGTGGGCCGCGTCTTCTTCAGGAACGAGCAGATCTACAGCTTCGACCTGCTGCCCGAGGCCGGCCATTCGCGGCCGGCCTTCATCAACCTGCAGCAGTACTACGTCGAAGGCTTCCTGGCCGAGCGCGCGGCCGAACTGCCGCTGGTCGACGTGCGCTGGAAGAACAGCGTGTCGGGCGTCGTGCAGCATGCCGACCATGTGACGCTGACGGTGGACACGCCCGAAGGGCCCTACGAGCTGCAGGCCGACTACGTGGCCGCCTGCGACGGCGGCCGATCGAGCCTGCGGCGCCTGCTGGGCCAGGAGAGCAAGGGGCGACAGTTCAAGGACCGCTTCTTGATTGCCGACGTGAAGATGAAGCTCGACCGGCCCGCCGAGCGCTGGTTCTGGTTTGACCCGGAATTCCATCGCAACCAGAGCGTGCTGCTGCACATGCAGCCCGACAACGTGTGGCGCATCGACTTCCAGCTGGGCTGGGACGCCGACCCCGAGGAAGAAAAGAAGCCGGAAAACATCATCCCCCGCGTCAAGGCCCTGCTGGGCGACGACGCGCAGTTCGAGCTCGAGTGGGCGAGCGTCTACACCTTCTCGTGCCTGCGCATGGAGGCCTTCCGGCAAGGCCGCGTCTTCTTCGCCGGCGACGCGGCACATGGCGTGTCGCCCTTCGGTGCGCGCGGTGCCAATTCGGGCGTGCAGGACGCCGAGAACCTGGCCTGGAAACTCGCTGCGGTGCTTCAGGGCCGTGCGGCCGACGCGCTGCTCGACAGCTATGGCCAGGAGCGCGAGTACGCGGCCGACGAGAACATCCTCAACTCGACCCGCGCCACCGACTTTATCACGCCCAAGAGCGAAGTCAGCCGCCTGTTCCGCGACGCCGTGCTGCAGCTGGCCAAGCGCCACGCTTTCGCACGAACGCTGGTCAACAGCGGGCGGCTGTCCATGCCCGCGACGCTGCACGGCTCCGCGCTCAACACGGCCGACATCGACAGCTTCGAAGGCCGGATGGTGCCCGGTGCCGTTGCCGCCGACGCGCCGGTCGCGTCGAACGACGGCATGGCGGGCTGGCTGCTGCAACGCACGCTGGCGGATGGTTTCACTGCGCTGGTCTTTGGTGCGGGCGAGGAGGCGGATCGGGCGGCAAGCGCCGTGGCGCAGGCGACGCAGGACACGGGCGTCGCAGTCGCGGTCGTGCGGGTGCCGCTCGACGATGCGCATAGGTTGGCCCGAGACCGTTACGACGCGCGCGAAGGCAGCACCTACCTTCTGCGACCCGACCAGCACGTCTGCGCGCGCTGGCGACAGGCGCGCGCCGCCGATGTCCGATGTGCGCTGGAACGCGCATTGGGCGGCGCGTTGGCACAGGCCTGAGGAACCGATCACCATGACACATCCTTCCCCAACCGCACTGGTCACCACGCCCAACCTGGCCGCCCCCGATGACTTCTACGAGGCGTTGATCGAGGCGCACCAAGGCCTTTCGACCGAGGAGAGCCACGCCTTCAATGCGCGGCTGATCCTGGTGCTGGCGAACCACGTCGGATCGCTGGGCGTGTTGCGCCAGGCCTTCGACGCAGCCCGCCAAGGCTGACAAGCACGCGCTTTTGCATCGCATTTGTGCCCTACACACCACAACGGAGACTCGCTCATGATTCGTTCTTTTTCCGCCGGCCTGGCCGGTGTCGCACTGGCTGCGGCCAGCTTGCTGGCGCACGCACAGGACAAGCCCGTCGAATGGGTGGTCGGCTATGCGGCCGGCGGTGGCTCCG
>Ga0308159_1005154_pt1 | contig 11314 bp, 11 predicted proteins | sample PhyCR1_FD_201040 | JGI IMG/M metagenome (GOLD analysis project Ga0308159, IMG submission 201040) | Phyllosphere microbial communities from UC Gill Tract Community Farm, Albany, California, United States - DLSLC.R1 | ecosystem: Host-associated > Plants > Phyllosphere > Unclassified | place: USA...
GACCCCCGAGCGCAGCACCTGGCGCACCGCCTGGTCGCAGCCTGCTCGGCTGAAGACGAAGAAGATGGCGGGGAGGAGGTTCTTGCCCTCGAGGATCTCCACGACCTCCGAGCGCTGGACGAGGTCATCGGCCGGACGGGTGTCCTGGAACCGACCACGGCCCCGGCCGCGCGGGCCTCCCCTGCCGCCGCGCTCGACGCGCGTCCCGCCCTGAGCGAGACGCGCCAGCTCGGGGTTGACCCGGTTCGTCGCGGCCCGGCCCGAGGAGTCGAACAGATCGAGCAGCTTGCCGCCGACGAGCACGTGCTGATCCAGCGGCACCGGGCGCTCCTCCGACACGATGACCTCGGTCTCGCCCCGGACGGTCTGCAGCCAGTCGCCGAACTCCTCGGCGTTGGACACCGTCGCGCTGAGCGAGACGAGGCGGACGCGCTGCGGCAGGTGGATGATGACCTCCTCCCACACCGCCCCGCGGAAGCGATCGGCGAGGTAGTGCACCTCGTCCATCACCACGTACGCGAGATCGCGCAGCAGATCGGAGTCGGCGTAGAGCATGTTCCGCAGGACCTCGGTCGTCATGACGACGATGCGGGCCCGGGCGTTGACGTTCGAGTCGCCGGTGAGGAGGCCCACCTCGGACGCGCCGTAGTCCTCGACGAACTCCTGGAACTTCTGGTTGCTGAGCGCCTTCATCGGCGTCGTGTAGAAGACCTTGGCGGTCGGGTCCTGCATGGCGAGGTGGATCGCGAACTCGGCGACGGCGGTCTTCCCCGCACCCGTGGGGGCCGCGACCAGGACGCTCCGACCGTCGTCGAGAGCGCTGCACGCCTCGTACTGGAACGGATCGAGGTCGAACGCGAGGGTCGAGCGGAACGACTCGACCCTCGCGTGGCCCTGGCGGGTGCGGAACGCGGCGAACCGCTCCGACGGGGACTGATCGCTCACGCGGGCAGGTCGGAGGCGGTGCCGTCGAACACCGGCTGGCGCTTCGCGACGCGACGGTCGTGGAGGATCGCGATGCCGCACGCGAGGAAGAACAGGACGATGATCGGGATCGCGAGCAGGAACATCGAGATCGGGTCCGCCGCGGGAGTTGCGATCGCGGTGAAGAAGACGATCACCATGATCGCGATGCGCCACGACTTCAGGATCAGCATGCCGGGCAGGATCCCGAGGAAGTTCAGCAGCACCAGGAACACCGGCAGCACGAACGCGATGCCGACCATCAGGACGAGCTTGAGCACGAAGTCGTAGTAGTACTTCGCATCGATGAAGCTCGCCGCGTTGTCCCCGGTGAAGCCGGTGAGCAGCTCGACGATGTGCGGGAAGACGAACCAGCCCGCCGCGCAGCCCGCGAAGAACAGCGGGATGGCAGTCAGGATGAACCCGAGCCCGTACCGCATCTCCTTCTTGGTGAGGCCGGGGACCAGGAACGCCCAGATCTGGTAGAGCCAGACCGGGCTCGCGATCACGATGCCGACGGTCATGGCGATCTGGAGGCGCAGATCGAAGGCGCCCGCGATCGTCGGGAAGTTGAGGATCGCCTCTTTGCCCTGGGTCGACGCCACCTCGAGGATGGGCGCCTTGAGCGACTCGAAGACCCACTCCGAGACGAACCATCCGGCGATGCAACCGAGAACGATCGCGATCGCCGACTTGAAGAGCCGGTTGCGGAGCTCGATCAGGTGGGCGCCGAGGGACATGCGCCCCTCGGGATCCTTCCCCGATCGCTTCGTCCGTGGCTTCTTCGCTGCCACGGACGTCATTACTTGAGCGGTGACTCGGGCGGCGTGGTCGTGCCGGTGCCGGTGGTCGAGCCGGTGGTGGTACCGGTGGACGACGCGGGACCCTCGGTGGAGCGCTCGGAGCCGTCCTCCTCCTTCATGGTCTTGACCTCGCTCTTGAAGATGCGCATCGACTGGCCGACGCTGCGCGCGAGCTGCGGGAGCTTGGGCGCACCGAAGAGCAGGAGGATCACAGCGAGGATGATGAGGAGGTGCCACCCCTGGAGGCCAGCGAACATTGCAGACTCACTTTGCTTGTCGGTTGCGGTGTACCAGGAGCTTACCCCGTTCGACTCGCGCCGACCGGCGATCCTCGGTCCTGTCACGGCGGGAGTCGCGACGCGACTCGTGGGCCCGTCGCACCGCGTCGCGATCGGCGAAGAGCGACGACGGAGGCCGGGCGACGACCGGATCGCCGCCCTCGGGCTGGATCGCGTCGAGCTTCGCGGTGAGCTCGTCGAGCTGCCCGAGCAGAGCGCGACCCTTGCGCCAGTACGACACCAGGAAGAGCGCGAGCACCGCCAGCGCGGCGATCGCGAGCACCGCCCAGATCAGGATCCACGACCACCAGGTCACGACTCCTCCTCCCCGTTGGCCCGCAGAGCGGCGAGAGTCCACTGGGCGACGGCGTCGCGAGCGGCGGGCGGAGCGACGACGGTCACGAGGCCGGGCAGGGAGGCGACCAGGCGGGTGAGGCCCTCCAGGTGCGCGACGCGGATCCGGACGAGCACTCCCTGCTCCGCCTCATCGGCGGGAACCGGCGGGAACTCGGCGTTCACGGCGTAGTCGCCGAGGAGCGGGACGGAGCTCGGCGCGACGCGGAGATCGACGAGCAGATCGGAGTCGGACGCCTCGAAGAGGCGGTCCGGCAGCGTGACCTCGTTGCGGCGCCGAACGATCGGCGATCCGGTGTCGGCGAGACCGCGCATCCGATCGACGCGGAACGTGCGCACGCCCTCGCGGAGGTGGCACCAGCCGCGGAGGTACCAGTCGCGGTCGACGGACTCGAGGAGGAAGGGGTCGACCAGTCGCGACTCCGTCTCGCCGCGGGCGTTGCGGTAGTCGAAGGCGAGCTGGGTCCCCGAGGCCAGAGCGGACCGGATCACCTCGAGCCCGGCATCGGCTCCGGTGCCGCGCGCGACGGCCACCGCGCTCGGCGCCGAGGAGGCTCCGCGCGACAGCTTGCCCATCAGGGCGGCGATGCGGTCGTTGCCCTGGTTCTCGGGCAGGGCGGCGAGGTACTGCATGCCGGCGATCAGCGCGGCCGCCTCCCGCGCCGAGAAGCGGGGCGAGTCGTCGATGGCGACCTGCTGGGTCAGGACGACGTGGTCGTTCTCCTCGAAGTCGTCCCAGCTGATGTCGAACAGGTCGTTCGCCTGGTACTGGGCCGTCTCTCCCGGGATGCCCGACACGGCGATGAGGCGGACGGCGCGCCGCACCTCCTCCGGGGCGATGTCGAAGTGCTCGGCGACCTCGCCGACGCTGACCCGGCCGCGGTCGAGCAGGTACGGGACGAGGGAGAGCAGGACCGCGAGGCGGTCGCGGGCCTGGAGCGTGCGGGGCCTAGCCATCGTGACTCCCTCCGGGGTCGGACTGCAGGCGGTGGTCGGACAGGGAGCGGCGCAGGCGGCGGACCACCGCGTCGCGCAGCTCGAGCGGCTCGAGGACGACGACCTCCGGACCGTAGCCCGCGAGCTCGTCGGCCAGGATGTCGGCGTCCGTGAAATGGAGGCGGAGCAGGTGCTCGCCCTCGTCCGCCGTCTCGGCACGGCGGCCGAGACGCAGCGCCGCGTCGGAGTCGGGCGCCACCCGCAGGAGAGCGGTGTTGCGGCGCAGCACGTCGTCGAGCTGGGCGAGCGCCGCGACCGCGTGGTCCCCCTCCTCCGGAGCGAACGTGCGGCCCGTCGAGGCGACCGGCCCGACGATGCGGGAGAGGAGGAAGGTGCGCGTCCCCTCCGCACCCTCGTCCCAGGCGTGCAGGTGCCAGCGGCCCTGGTGGTTGACGAGGGCCCGCGGCCGGACGATGCGCACGCGCGGCTCGGCGGCGCCGGGCTTGAGGTAGGGGAAGCGGACGACCTGACCGCGGTCGAGCGCGGTGCTCAGCGGCTCGAAGGACGCTTCGCGGACCCGGATGGACGGGCTGATCCCGATCACGGGGTCGACGGACTCCACGCCGATCGAGCGGAGCTTGATCAGCGCGCGGCGGGACTCGGCCGAGAGGGTGCCCTCCCGCCACACCGCGCCGGCGAGGCGGAGCAGGGCGACCTCCTCCGGATCGAAGGAGATGTCGGCGGGGAGGTCGTAGCTGCGCTTCGCGATGCGGTAGCGCACGGTCTGCGTGTTGCCCGGGTCCCCCGGGGCGTCGACCGTCTCGATCGGGATGCCGAGCTCGCGCAGATCGTCCTTGTCGCGCTCGAACTGCCGCTCGAGCGAGGCGCGATCGCCGCGGTCGGACCGCTGGCGGTAGCCCTGCACGGTCGAGAGGACGTCCGCCTTCGTGAGTCCGTTCTCGGCGGCCACGAGGGCGAGCACGAGATTGAACAGACGCTCCTCGGCCGGGATGCGGCTCGAGGGAGAAGCGTCGGCGGGCACGCCCTCCAGTCTAGGGCGCGGCCCGAGCGGCGCCGGGGACTCAGACGGTGCCGAGGATGTCCGCGACGAAGATCAGCGTCGATCCGGCGGGGATGGCTCCCTGCTCGGTGTCGCCGTAGCCCTGGTCGGGCGGGATGATCGCGATGACCTGCGAGCCGACGGGCTGGTCGATGAGGGCCTCGGCGAAGCCGGGGATCACTCCGCCCTGGGTCGTGGAGCCGTCGGCCGCGGTGAAGACGACCGGCGCGCCCTTCTCCCAGCTGGAGTCGAAGGTCTCACCCGTGCTCCAGAGCCAGCCGGTGTAGGCGACGACGACCTGGTCGCCCTCCTCGACGACCTCGCCGTCGCCCTTCTTCAGCTGCGCGATCTCGAGCTCGGTCGGAGCGTCGCCCGAGGGCTTCGCCAGCCCCGGCTGCCCGTTCTCGTCGAGGGTCACGGTCGGGAAGCCGCTGGGAGCGGGCTGCTGCTCGCCGTTCGCGCGGGCGAGCGAGGCGCTCTGCACGTCGGCGACCAGGACGAGGGTGTCCTCGGGCGAGATGCCGAGCTGGGCGGAGGACTCGCCGAAGCCGTCCTCCGGGGCGATCGCGATCGCGACGCGAGAGCCGACCCGCGTGCAGAGCAGGCCGTCGTTCAGGCCCACCAGGCCGGAGCCGCCCACGGCGAAGCGCGCGGTGCTCTCGCCGTCGTACGGGGAGGCCTCGAGCACGCTGCCGTCGGCGCCGTTGACGAGCGTGTAGTCGATCGTGACCAGCTGGCCCTTCTCGAGCGGGTCGCCCGAGCCCTCGATCAGGGTGCTGACCTGCGAGGTCGAGACCTTCAGCGGGCTCGGCACCGTCACGTCGGGCTGCGAGCCGAAGTCGCCGCTCGCCTCGACCGCCGACGACGAGTCGCCGGAGGAGAAGGGGGCGTCGCAGTCGGCCGTCGGCGAGGACGCGGAGCATCCCGCGAGAGCGGCGACGATGCCGATGCTGGCGATGAGCGCGGTGGTGCGGCGCACGGGTCCTCTATTCGACGGGTGGAGCGGGGGCCCGGGTGCGGGGCCATCGGGACGGCGGCCCGGAGGCCGGAATCAGCTTAGACGATGCCCTCGTCGCCCTCGGAGCCGTCCGAGGGCTCCTCGGCGCCGAAGCCGCGCGCCCGCGACAGCTCGGCGCTGGTCGCCGATTCGCGGACCCGCTTGCGGAGGCTCTTGGGGCTGACGGCCCGTTCTCCGAGGGCGCCGGGTGTCCAGGCCTCGACGTCCTCGTCGCTGAAGTCCGTCTTAGACGGGCGGCGCTTGAGCTCGGGGAGCACGGTGTCCGGAGCGAGCCGGCGCGCGGTGATCAGGAAGCCGGTGTGCCCGATCATGCGGTGGTCCGGGCGAACGGCCAGGCCCTCCACGTGCCAGCCGCGCACCATCGTCTCGTTGGAGGACGGGTTGGTGAAGAGGCCGGATGCGCGGATCGCCTCGGCCGTCCGCGAGAGCTGCGTCACGGTCGCGACGTAGCAGAGCAGCACTCCGCCGGGGGTGAGGGCCTCGGCGGCCACGTCGAGGCACTCCCACGGCGCGAGCATGTCGAGGACCACGCGGTCGGCCTCGCCTGCCGGCACCGCTCCGGGCAGCTCGTCGACGAGGTCGCCGACCGTGACGCTCCAGTTGTCGGGCGTGTACCCGAGGAACGTCTCGACGTTGGCACGGGCGACGTCGGCGAACTCGTCGCGGCGCTCGAAGGACGCCAGTCGGCCGGTCGGGCCGACCGCGCGCAGGAGCCACAGCGAGAGGGCGCCGGAGCCCACGCCCGCCTCGACAACGCGCGCGCCGGGGAACACGTCCGCGAGCGCGAGGATCTGCGCGGCGTCCTTGGGGTAGACGATCGCCGCTCCGCGCGGCATCGACATCACGAAGTCGGCCAGGAGCGGTCGGAGGGCCAGGTGCTCCACCCCGACGGTGTTGACGACCACGGAGCCGTCGGGCAGGCCGATGATCGTGTCGTGCTCGATCCCTCCGCGGTGCGTGTGGAAGACCTTGCCCGGGATGAGGGTGATGGTGTTCATCCGCCCCTTCGGCCCGGTCAGCTGGACGCGGTCGCCCGCGCGGAAGGGTCCGGAATGCTGCAGTGCCTCACCGGTCATCGGAGGGCCTCCGTCTCGGTCGTGAGCGGTCGGTCGCCGCGGTGCTCGGAGGACACCAGCGCGAGGTCCGCGAGGGTGCGGCCCGCGAGGGTGGGCCAGAGTGAGTAGGGGGCGTCGGAGTCGAGCTCGAGCTGGTGGGGCACGCCGATCGCGGCGGCGCCGGAGGCGACTGCGGCGGCGAGGCCCGCGTGCGAGTCCTCGATCGCCACGCACGCGCCGACGGGCACGCCGAGGGTCCGCGCGGCGAGCAGGTACGCCTCGGGGTCGGGCTTGCTCCGCTCCACCATGTCGCCGCTGACGACGGCGTCGAACGCCGGGAAGGGCAGGCGGTCGACGACGGCGTGCGCCATCCGTCCGATGGACATCGTCACCAGGGCCTGGGGCACGCCCGCGTCTCGCACCGCGGCGAGGAGCTCGAGCGCCCCGGGCCGCCAGGGGATCTCGACGGCCAGCTGCGCGACGACCTCGTCGGTCATCCGGTCGATGATCTGCTCGACGCTGAGGTCGACGCCCTTGCCCTGCAGGATGCGGGCGGAGGCCGGCAGCCCCGATCCGACGAGGCTCATCGCGTCCTCGTGGGTCCAGACACCGCCGTAGGACGCGACGAGCGCGTGCTCGGAGGCCATCCAGTACGGCTCGGTGTCGACGAGCGTGCCGTCCATGTCCCAGAGGACCGCGGCCGGGGCGTCGAGGGTCGGGCGCGCGGCGGAGGAGTCGGAAGTCACGAGCGACCATCGTACCGGCAGCCCTGCAGGAGCCGTCCGTACGCGGACAGCGGAAAGCACCGGCGTCGCGCGGGCGCGGGCGGGGCGGGTCCTATCCTTGTGCAACGGGTGCCCGCGGACCGCGCAGGCCCGTACCTCGAGCCGAACGCGGAGATCGTGCCTATGAACGTGATCAAGGGAAACGTCCTCGTCGTGGCCTTCGAGGGCTGGAACGACGCGGGAGACGCCGCGAGTGGAGCCGTCCGGCTCGTCAAGGACGACGGCGACTACGTGCCCCTGTTCGCGGTCGACGCCGAGCAGTACTACGACTTCCAGTACACCCGTCCGATGCTCTCGATCGGCGAGGACGGCCGGCGCACGCTCGCGTGGCCCGGCACCCAGATCTTCGGACCGGCCGACACCTCCGTCCACGCCGAGAGCGCGCTCTACGTGATGATCGGCACCGAGCCGTCGCGGAGCTGGAAGAGCTTCGCCGCGGAGGTCGTCGACGCGATGCTCGCCATCGACATCTCGGCCGTCGTGTTCCTCGGCGCGATGCTCGCCGACGTCCCGCACACCCGGCCGATCTCGATCTTCGCCTCGAGCGAGAACGCCGAGCTGCGCTCCGAGCTCGAGCTCGAGCGCTCGAGCTACGAGGGCCCCGTCGGCATCCTCAGCGTGATCGGCGACGCGGCGCAGAAGGTCGGGATCCCCGCCGTCTCGATCTGGGCCTCGGTCCCCCACTACGTGCACAACGCGCCCTCGCCCAAGGCGATGCTGGCGCTGCTCGAGAAGCTCGAGGAGGTCGTCGGCCTGGGCATCCCCCGCGGCGACCTCGTCGAGGAGGCCGAGGAGTGGGAGCGCGGGATCGACGCGCTCGCGGCCGACGACGAGGAGATGGCCGCCTACATCGCCCAACTCGAGCAGGCGCGCGACACGGTCGACTCGCCCGAGGCGAGCGGCGAGGCCATCGCGCAGGAGTTCGAGCGCTACCTCCGTCGCCGTGGCGACGGCCGCTCGGGCGAGGAGCCCTGGCGGGCGTGACCTGCTGAGCCGCGCGTCGCGGCAGCTCCTGCCGGGAATCAGCCCAGGCGGATCCCGAGCAGGGCGTCGACGGTGTCGCGCAGCAGCGCGGGGTCGTCGACCCCGGTCGTCGCGACGGCGTCCACTAGTGCGATCGCGCCCGGAGTGTCCATGTCCTCGCGGAGGACGACACGGAGCCGCTCGAGCACCTCGAGAGCCGAGGCGGTTCCGGTCGCCGCGAGCGACGCCTCCCAGCGGCCGAGGCGCTCGACGGCGGCGGGCAGATCCTCCGGCAGCCACTCCCAGTCGGAGCGGTAGTGGTGCGCGAGGAGCGCGAGGCGGATCGCCCGCGGATCCGCTCCCTGGGCGCGCAGTCGCGACACCAGGACGAGGTTGCCGAGCGACTTGCTCATCTTCTCGCCCTCGTAGCCGACCATGCCGGCGTGCGCGTAGGCGCGGGCGAGCGGACGGCCGGACAGCGAGGCGGCGTGACCGGCGCTGAACTCGTGGTGCGGGAAGACGAGGTCGCTCCCGCCGCCCTGCAGCGTGAAGTCGGGGCCGAGCCGATCGAGCGCGATGACCGAGCACTCGATGTGCCAGCCGGGGCGCCCTCGACCGACGGCGGAGTCCCAGGCGGGCTCCCCCGGGCGCTCGGCGCGCCAGAGCAGCGGGTCGAGCGGGTGCCGCTTGCCGGCCCGCTCCGGATCGCCGCCGCGGAGCGCGAACAGCTCGGCCATGGTGGCGGAGTCGAGTCGGCTCTCGCTGCCGAGGTGCCAGACAGCGCTCTCCGCCGCGGCGACGTCGTAGTAGAGGTCCGCGGCGCCCTCGGTCGTCGCGTCGGGCGCGGGGACGCGGTAGGCCACTCCGTCGCGCTCGAGACGGGCGACCGCGTCGGCGATCGGCTCGACGCTCTCGGTGACGCCGATGTAGTGCGCCGGCGGCAGGATGCGCAGCGCGGCCATGTCCCCGCGGAACAGCTCCACCTGCTCCTCGGCGAGGTCCCGCCAGTCGACGCCGGTCGCCGTCGCGCGCTCGAGGAGCGGGTCGTCGACGTCGGTGATGTTCTGCGCGTAGTCGACCTCGAGACCCGCGTCGCGCCAGAGCCGCTGCACGGTGTCGAAGGCGAGATAGGTCGACGCGTGACCGAGATGGGTGGCGTCGTACGGCGTGATGCCGCAGACGTAGAGGCGGGCGGTCCCCTCCGGAGCCGCGAGCTCGACGAGCCCGCCGGTCGACGTGTCGTGGATCCGGGGCACGGGTCCGGCTCCCGGCAGAGCGGGGAGGTCCGGGGAGGTCCAGGCGCGCATCTAGGCGGCGATGAGCCCGGTGCTGAGCGCGACCATCAGGACACCGCCGAGCAGGATCCGGTAGATCACGAACGGGAGGAAGCTGCGGCGCGAGATGTAGCCCATGAAGAACGCGATCACGACGAAGCCGACCACGAACGCGACCACCGTCGCCACGAGGGTCTCGACTCCGCCGACCTGGATCTGGTTCGGCAGGACCTCGGGATCGGTGAGGCTCTTGTAGAGCTGGTAGAGCCCGCTGCCGAACACGGCGGGGATGGCCAGGAGGAAGGAGTAGCGGGCCGCCGCGGCGCGCTCGTAGCCCATGAAGAGACCGGCCGTGATGGTGCCGCCCGAGCGCGAGACGCCCGGGATGAGGGCCAGCGCCTGCGCGCCGCCGTAGATGAGTCCGTCGCGGCCGTTCAGATCGCGCAGACGGCGCTTCTTCGCTCCGACGTGGTCGGCGATGCCGAGCAGGATGCCGAAGAGGATGAGCGTCGTGGCGACCACCCAGAGCGAGCGGAGCGTCGTCTCGATCGCGTCCTGGAAGATCAGGCCGAGGACGATGATCGGGAGGCTGCCGATGATGATCAGCCAGCCCATCCGGGCGTTCGGGTCGGAGCGGGGCACGCTGCCCACGAGCGACCGGCACCAGTTGCCGACGATCTTCACGATGTCGCGCCAGAAGTAGATGATCACCGCGGTCTCGGTGCCCAGCTGCGTGATCGCGGTGAACGCCGCACCCGTGTCACGGCCGCCCAGGCCCGGCAGCAGCTCGCTGACGATGCGGAGGTGGGCGCTGGAGGAGATGGGGAGGAATTCGGTCAGACCCTGGACGAGTCCCAGGATCAGCGCTTCGAGCAGGCCCATGCGTCACTTTCGAGGAGGGCTGGGGCGTCGTCGGCCAGCAGGCGGTCGGTGGCGGTCGGAAGGCCGGCCTCAGGATCGCAGGAGCAGATCGGTCAGGACCTTCCTGCCAAACACTAGTGCGTCGAGCGGAACCCGCTCATCGACCCCGTGGAACAGCGCCGGGAAGTCGAGGGACCCCGGCAGCTGCAGCGGCGCGAAGCCGTAGCCCGTGATGCCGAGCGTCGAGAGGGCCTTGTTGTCGGTCCCTCCGGAGAGCAGGTAGGGCAGCACTTCGGCCTCGGGGTCGAAGCGCCGGAGCGACGCCGCCATGCTGTCGACCAGGGGGCCTGCGAACGGGACCTCGAGGCCGATGTCGCGGTGCTGGACCTCGATCTCGATGTGCTCGCCCGCGAGCTCGCGGATGCGCTCGAGCACCGCGTCCTCCTCGCCGGGGAGCACGCGGACGTCGACGACGGCCTCGGCGAACTCGGGGATGACGTTGGCCTTGTAGCCGGCGGAGAGCATCGAGGGGTTCGCTGTGGTGCGCAGCGTGGCCGCGATGAAGCGCGAGGCGGTGCCCGTGGCGATGGCGAGCTCCTCCGGAGTGCTGCGCTGGGGATCGCGGCCGAGGATGCGGGCGACCTCGCCGAGGAGCTCGCGCGTGGTGTCGGTGAGGCGGGTGGGCCACTCCTCGCTGCCGATGCGCGCGATCGCCTCGGCCAGGCGCGTGACCGCGTTCTCGCGGTTGATCTGCGAGCCGTGTCCGGCGGTGCCGCGGGCGCGGAGCTTGAGCCAGAGCAGCGCCTTCTCTCCGGTCTGCACGAGGTAGGCGCGCGTGCCGTCGAGGTCGATGGAGTAGCCGCCGACCTCGCTGATCGCCTCGGTCGCCCCGTCGAACAGCTCGGGACGGGTCTTCACGAGGTGCCCGGAGCCGCGCACGCCGCCCGCCTCCTCGTCGGCGAAG
>Ga0308159_1005155_pt1 | contig 11312 bp, 11 predicted proteins | sample PhyCR1_FD_201040 | JGI IMG/M metagenome (GOLD analysis project Ga0308159, IMG submission 201040) | Phyllosphere microbial communities from UC Gill Tract Community Farm, Albany, California, United States - DLSLC.R1 | ecosystem: Host-associated > Plants > Phyllosphere > Unclassified | place: USA...
ATCCACCGCCACTTCCTCGAACCCCGCGGTGCTGAAGCCGATCTTCTTGCCCTTCAGGTCCGCCAGCTGCTTCACCGCCCCGTCCCGCAGCACGGAGAGGGTGGAGAGCGGCGTCGCCACCAGGGTGCCGACGCGTGCCAGCGGCAGCCCGTTCTCCACCGCCAGGTACAGGTTCTTCTGGTAGTACACGCCAATGTCGGCCTGCTTCGCGGCCACCAGGCGCGGCGGATCGTTGGGGTCGGCCGGGGCGATGATACGGATTTCCAGCCCGGCGCGGGCGAAGTAGCCGCCTTCCTGCGCGACGATGATCGGCGCGTGGTCCGGGTTCACGAACCAGTCCAGCATCAGGGTCAGCTTCGCCGGGGTGGCGGCGGGCTGGGCGGCGGCCGGGGCCGTCTGCGCCTGCGCGGCGGTGGCGGCGGGCAACGCCAGCGTGGCCAGGGCCGGCAGGGCGCGGCGGGTCAGCAGGGTCATCGGCTTGTGTCCTCGGAAAGGGCGTCCGGCTGCCAGGGCAGCATGCGGCGCAGCAGAAGGTCGGTCACGAACCACAGCACCATGGCCATGGTGGCCAGGATGGCGAGGGCGGCGAACATCACGTCGGTCTGGCTGCGGCCATTGGCCTGCAGCATCACGTAGCCAAGGCCGGAGGAAGCACCGACCCATTCCCCCACCACCGCGCCGATCGGCGCGACGGCGGCGGCGACCCTCAGGCCGGAGGCCAGCCCCGGCAGCGCCGCCGGCACCCGCACGCGCCACAGGATGGCGGTGCGGGAGGCGCCCATGGTGGTGGCCAGGTCCAGCCACCCGGGCTCCGTCCGTCGCAGCCCGTCATAGAAGGCGGTGGCGACGGGGAAGAAGATGATGATGGTGGCCATGGCGATCTTGCTGGCCAGCCCGAAGCCCATCCACAGCGTCAGCAGCGGCGCGATGGCGAAGACCGGGATGGCCTGGCTGGCGATCAGCAGCGGCAGTAGCCAGCGCCGCCCGCCGCGCCACGCCGTCAACAGCAGCGCGGTGGAGACGCCCAACAGGCTGCCGAACACCATGCCCAGCAGGATTTCCGTCAGCGTGGTGCCGGCATGGCCGATTAGGATGTCCCAGCGCGTCCACAGCACATTGCCGACGCGGATGGGCGAGGGCAGCAGGAAGGGCGGAACCTCCGACCAGCGCACGAACGCTTCCCAACCAAGCAGGATGCCGATGGCGGCGATGAGCGCCCTCATGCGGCATCCGCCAGCATATCGAGCAGCGCGGCCTGGGCGGTCAGCACCGCCGGGTCCGTCGCGGCGCGCAGGGGTGGGGAGGCAGGGAGCACCAAATCCTCCGCCACCGCGCCATTCGGGCCGGGGCGCAGCACCAGCACCCGGTGGGCCATCCGCAACGCCTCCAGCGGATCATGCGTCACCAGCAGCACCGTGCGGCCGGCCAGCAATCCAGAGGCAAGGCCTTGCAGCCGGTGCCGGGTGGGGGCGTCCACCGCGCTGAACGGCTCGTCCATCAGCACGAAGGGGCGGTCTTCCATCAGGGTGCGGGCCAGGGCGGCGCGCTGGCGCATGCCGCCGGAGAGCTCGGCCGGGCGTGCCTTCTCCCGCCCCGCCAGCCCGACGGCCTGGATCAGCGCGTCGGCACGGGCGAGGTCCGGCTTCTGTCCACGCAGCCGGGCGCCGAGGGCGACATTACCGCGCAGGTCGAGCCAAGGCATCAGCAGGTCCTGCTGGCCCATCCAGGCGATGCGGCCGGCCAGCGTGCCGCCATCGCCCGGCAGGATGCGCGCGCCGGCGGGCAGAGGCATCAGCCCCGCCAGCAACCGCAACAAGGTGGATTTGCCGACGCCCGAAGGCCCCAGCAGGGCCGTGACCTGCCCCGCGCCGAAGCGCAGCTCGCAGGCGCCAAGAACAGGGCGGCCGCCCAACTGGACGACAGGCAGGATCAACCCCAAGTCAGGGGCCATGCGAAACCTCCGATCCCTTCGCCGGCATGACCCGGATCAGGTTCAAGGGGTCGCAGGGCCCATCCCTGCCTCTCAGCCTCTTGGAAGGCTCCCCCCGGATGCAGCGGTTCTAGGCATGCCCAACGGATTCTTGCAAGGCTCGCCCAAGGCCATGACGGACAGGATACGCCACGCGTGAAGCCGCTGCTCATCGGGTCCGAGATCTACCGGAAATCCACCTATGGCCCGAAGCACCCGCTGGCCATCCCACGCGTCTCCACCGCGCTGGACCTGATCCAGGCCCTGGGCTGGGTGCAGCCGGCGGAGGTGATCGACAGCCCACAGGCGACCGACGCGCAGCTGACGCGCTTCCACACGCCGGATTACATCGCCGCGCTGAAGGCCGCCGAGGCCACCCAGGCGGTGCCGGATGCGGTGCGGGCGCGCCACCATATCGGCGCACACGGCAACCCGGTGTACCGGGAGGTGTTCCGCCGCCCGGCCACCAGTGCCGGCGGCGTGCTGCTCGCGTCGCGGCTGACCGCTTCGGGTGGCATCGTGCACGCGCCCGGCGGCGGCACGCATCACGGCCAGCCGGACCGCGCGAGCGGCTTCTGCTACGTCAACGACGCGGTGCTGGGGCTGCTCGGCTGGCTGGACCAGGGCCTGACCAACGTTCTGTACCTGGATATCGACGCCCATCATGGCGACGGCGTGCAGGACGCCTTCCAGGACGACCCGCGCGTCTTCACCGTCTCGGTCCACGAGGCCGGGCGCTGGCCCTTCACCGGCAAGCTAGAGGACCGCGCGGGCGGTCATGCCCGCAACATCCCGGTACCGCAGGGGCTGAATGACAGCGAGATGGAGTGGCTGCTGGAGCAGGCCATCCTGCCGCTGATCCGCCACCTGCGCCCGCAGGCCATCATGATCCAGTGCGGTGCCGATGCGCTGGAGGAAGATCCGCTGGCCAAACTCTCCCTCTCCAACAACGCGCACTGGGCGGTGGTGCACGCGGTGCGGGATTTGGCGCCCCGGCTGATCGTGCTGGGGGGTGGCGGGTACAATCCGTGGTCCGTGGGGCGTTGCTGGGCCGGGGTCTGGGGCGTGCTGAACGGCCTGACGCCACCGGAGCGGCTGCCGCCCGCCGCCGAGTCGATCCTGCGCGGCCTGGCCTTCAATCGCGCCGCCGGCCGTAACCCGCCCGAGCACTGGTTCACCACGCTGCGGGACACGCCACGCCCCGGGCCGGTCCGATTAGAAATTCGCCATCTGGCCGAGGCGACGCTGGAAGGGCTGCCCCAACCGGCCACGGGCGTGGCATGATCCCATCCATGCGCCGTCGCCTTTTCCTGGCTTTGCCAGCTTTGGTCGCCCCCATACTGGGTGCCGTGACCATTCCCGCCGCCTTGACCCAACCCGCCCAGGCCCAGACCGGGCCGCAGCCCCGGCTGCCGACCGAGAAGCTGGTGATCGTCACCCGTGACGGCACCCGCCACGACTTCACGGTTGAGATGGCCCTCGATGCCGAGCAGCAGACCGTTGGCCTGATGTTCCGGCCGGAGGTGAAGCCGGATGAGGGCATGTTGTTCGACTGGGGCGCACCGCGCGACAGCGCCATGTGGATGCGCAACACCATCACCTCGCTGGACATGGTGTTCATCAACGCCGATGGCACCATCCGCCGCATTGCCGAGCGCACGGTGCCGCTGAGCCTGGCGACGGTGGAAAGCCGTGGCCCGGTGCGCGCCACGCTGGAACTGGCGGCCGGCACGGCCGAGCGGCTGGGCCTGCACCCGGGCGACAAGGTGTTGCAGCGGATCTTCGGCAACGCGCCCTAGAACCTTTCGCCGCCGGGGCGGCGTGGCGCAGGAGCGCTAGGCAGCCCCGGCGGCGGCCGTCAGTGCGCGCAGGTCCCGTGCCACCGCCTCGACGACCGTAGTCCAGTCCCCAGGCCGGGGCTGGCGGTAGATGCGCAGCGATGGGTACCAGGGGCTGTCCGGCCGCCCATCCAGCCAGCGCCAGTCCGGGTTGAACCGGTCCAGCATCCACACCTCCCTGCCCAGTGCAGCGGCCAGATGGGCGACGGCAGTATCCACCGTCACCACCAGGTCCAACTGGTCGACCAGCGCCGCCGTATCGGCGAAATCCGGCATGTCCTCCATCCAGTCGGTCAGCGTGGGCGCCGTGCCGCCCCGTTGCAGGCTGACGAGATGCAGGCTGGGAATGCCGAGCAGCGGCGCCAACTGCGCCGGCCCGAGCGAGCGCTGGTGGTCCCGCGGATTGGTGGCGCGGCCGGACCAGGCCAGGCCCACGCGCGGGCCGGGCCGCCCGGTGGCCGCCAGTCGTGCCTGCCAGCTGGCAGCCTGCGCCGGGTCGGCGTGTAGGTAGGGCGATGCGGCCGGGATGCTCTTCAGCGTGGTGCCGAAGGCCAGAGGCAGGCTCATCATCGGGCAATGCAGGTCGAAGGGCGGCAGCGACTCGCCGCGCACGACGACCATGTCGATGCCCGGCAGGTCGCGCAGCAGCCGCACCAGGGACTGCGGCACCTCCAGCACCACGCGAAGGCCGCGCGCGGCGGCCAGGGGCGCATAGCGGCAGAATTGCAGGGTATCGCCGAAGCCTTGCTCGGCATGGATCAGCAGCGTTTGGCCTGTGGCCGGCTCCCCGCGCCATTGCGGTTGGGGAAAGGGGCGACGTTGCGGGGCGATATGCGGTGCCTGCCAGCGCCACTCATATTCCCGCCAGCCTTCCGCCAGCTCGCCCTGCGCCAGCAGCGCCATCGAGAGGTTGAAATGCGCGCTGGCACTGTCCGGCCTTAGCTGGATGGCCTGCCGGAAGCGGGCGGTGGCGGCGGCCAGATGCCGCTGCTCCTGCAACACCAGCCCCAGATTGGCGTGGGCATCGGCATAATCTGGCCGCAGCCGCAGCGCCTCTTGGTAGCAGGCGGCGGCGTCCTCAAACTGCTCGGTTTCCCGCAGCACGTTGCCCATGTTGTTGTGCGCCTCGGCAAACCGGGGCCGCAAGGCGATGGCGCGGCGGTAGCAGGCGGCGGCCTCCGCCGTCTTGCCCAGCGCCTTCAGCGCCACGCCCAAACTGTTGTGGGCGTCGGCATGCGCCGGGTCGATGCCGATGGCGCGGCGATAGCAGGCGAGGGCCGCTTCCATCTGGCCGCCCTGCCGCAGCACGTTGCCCAGGGTGTTATGCGCATCGGTATGGGTCGGGCAGAGCGCCAGCGCCCGGCGGCAGCACTGCCCGGCTTCTTCTGCCTGGCCCAGCGCCAGCAGGATCAGGCCAAGATTGGCCTGGGCATCCGCATGGCCGGGCCGCAGTGCGACGGCCTGCCGGAAGGCCGCCGCCGCCTCCACCAGCCGCCCGGCCTGATAGGCGGCGACCGCTTCGGCAAAGTGGCGCTGGAACTGTGGCGGGGCGGCGGGGCGCGTATCGGCACGGCGTTGCTTGCGGTTCATGCGTCGGGGGTCTTCCGGCAGCCAGGGGCTCGCCGCCGTTTCTATCACCCCACGCCTGAACGAATCCCTTCCGGCGGCGCGTCAGGCCACCGTCAACGGCACCACGAAGGTCTGGCCGCATCCGGGCACGACGAAGTCTTCCTCCGGAATGCCGGCGCCGGCGAGGGCGACGGCCAGCGCGCGGGCGGGCTCGTCGATGGCTTCCTGGGTCAGCTTGAAGGTGCCGAAATGCATCGCCAGGGCCTGCCGCGTCCGCAGGGCCTGGAAGGCACGCACCGATTCCTCCGGGTTCATGTGCACCTGATGCATGAACCAGCGCGGCTCGTAGGCACCGATCGGCACCAGGGCGAGGTCGAAGGGCCCGGCAAAGTGGCCGATCTCCTCGAAATGCCCGCCCCAGGCGGAGTCGCCGGTGAAGTAGATGCGCCCACCCTGCGCTGGCCGGATGGCGAAGCCGCCCCATAGCGTCCGCCCCCGGTCCAGCAGCGTGCGGGCGCCGACATGGTGGGCGGGCAGGTAGGTAGCAGTGGCGCCGCCGGGCAGCCTGGCATCCTGCCACCAGTCCAGCTCCACCACGGTCTTCAGCCCGTGCCGTGCCAGTAGCTTGCCGTTTTCCAGCCCGGTCAGGATCGGCATGCCGAAGCGGTCCCGCAGGCGCTGCAGCGTTGGGATGTCGCAATGGTCGTAGTGGTTGTGGCTCAGCAGCACCGCGTCGATCGGCGGCAGGGCGTCGAAGGCCAGGCCTGGGGCGCGGGCGCGCTTGGGGCCGGCGAAGCGGAACGGGCTGCACCGCTCGCTCCAGATCGGGTCTGTCAGCAAGGTGGGACCATTGTGGAAGCGCAGCAGGAAGCTGGCATGGCCCAGGAAGGTCACGGCCACATGGCCTTCCGGTGGCGGCTGCGGCGCGGGGTAGGCGGGGTCCTGCACCCGGGCCGGCCAGGGCGTGCCGCGATTCTTCTCGCGCATCAGGCGCCACACCTGGGCAGTGCTGGGGCCGGCGCGGGTGCCATCCGGGTTCAGGAACAGCCCATCGCGCCGCACGGCGCCACGTGGCGGCGGCCGGACCGGCTGGCGGGGGACGGGGGGCTCGCCGCTCATCGGCCGGGCAACGCCACGCCCATCCTCCCGGACAGGTCCATGATGAACTGCCACGCCACGCGGCCGGAGCGCCCGCCACGGGTGACGGACCATTCCACCGCCTGCCTGTGCAACTCCTCCGCCGTCACATTCAGGCCGAGATCAGCCGCGTAGGCTTCCACCATGGCGAAGAAGGTGGACTGGTCCGCGTTATGGAAGCCGATCCACAGGCCGAAGCGATCGCTGAGGGAGACCTTCTCCTCCACCGCCTCGCCCGGGTTGATGGCGGTGCTGCGCTCATTCTCGATCATGTCGCGCGCCATCAGGTGGCGGCGGTTGCTGGTGGCGTAGAACAGCACGTTGGCCGGGCGGCCCTCGATGCCGCCATCCAGCACCGATTTCAGCGCCTTGTAGTCCTGGTCCTCCCGCTCGAAGGAGAGGTCGTCGCAGAACACCAGGAAGCGGCGCGGGCTCTCCCGCAGCACGTTCAGCAACTCAGGCAGGGTGCGGATGTCCTCGCGCTGGATTTCGATCAGCGCCAGCGCGCCCGGGGATTCGGCGTTGGCGGCGGCGTGGGCTGCCTTGACCAGGGAAGATTTCCCCATGCCCCTGGCGCCCCACAGCATGGCGTTGTTGGCGGGCAGGCCGCGGGCGAAGCGACGCGTGTTCTCGGTCAGCAACTGCTTCTGCCGGTCCACGCCCTGCAACAGGCCGATGCCGACCGCCGCCACCTTCTTCACCGGCACCAGCTGCGCCGGCCCGCCCTGCGGCGAGGCCGGGTGCCAGACGAAGGCATCGGCCGCCGTCAGGTCCGGCCGGGCGGCCGGGGGCGGGGCCAGGCGCTCCAGCGCCGCTGCAATGCGGGCCAGGGTGGGCTGCAGGGAATGGGTGGCGATCTCGGACAATACGCGACGCTCCGGTGGGTCCAGGACGGGTTGGAATTGTATCCCGGTGAAACCCGATGTTGACTGGACAGCCCGGCAGGCTAGTTTCGCGCCCGTCACCCGGCAAGACGGAAGCCCCTCACGATGTTCATCTCCCCCGCCTATGCTCAGGATGTTGCCGGTGGTACCGGCGCCATGGTCATGCAGCTGGCGCCGCTCATCCTCATCTTCGTTGTGTTCTATTTCCTGCTGATCCGCCCCCAGCAGAAGCGCGCCAAGGAGCACCGCGGCATGCTGACGCAGCTGAAGCGCGGTGATCGCGTCATCACCGCTGGCGGCATCCTCGGCTCCATCACCAAGGTGAAGGACGGTTCGGAGGAGATCGAGGTCGAGATCGCGCCGAATGTCCGTATCAACGTCGTGCGCAGCACCATCAGCAGCGTGATCCGCCCGACGGCGGCGAACGACGTGAAGGTCGGCTAAGGCTTTACACCCTCAGGCGCCGGCTCTCCCATGCGGCCCGGTTCTTCCGGGCCGAGGCTGCGAACGCAGCCCGCCGCGTAAAGCGGCGAGCCAAGGCTGCGGAGCGGCCGTCTGGCGACTGAGGGCGAGGAAACATGCGGCCCGGTTCTTCGGGCCGAGGCCGCGGATGCGGCCCGCTGCGTAGAGCGGCGAGCCAAGGCCGCGGAGCGGCCGCCCGGCGATTGAGGGCAAGAAAAAAGAAGGGCGCCGGGAGAATTCTCCCGGCGCCCTTTTCGTATCCGGCGTGTGCCGAGGAAATCAGGCCGTCTGGCCGGACTTCAGGCCGCCGTTGAGCAGCAGCTCCTCGACCTTCTCCCAGTTCACCAGCTTGGCGAGGAAGTTGTCCAGGTAGCCCGGGCGCACGTTGCGGAAGTCCAGGTAGTAGGCATGCTCCCACACGTCGGCGCCCAGGATCGGGGTGCCTTCGCCGGTGGAGATCGGGTTGGCGCCGTTCGGGGTCTTGGTCACCTTCAGCTTGCCGCTGGCATCAACGATCAGCCAAGCCCAGCCGGAGCCGAACTGCGTCACGCCCGCCTGCTTGAAGGCTTCCTTGAACTGCGCGAGACCACCGAAGTCCTCGTTGATCTTGGCGCCAATCTTCGCCGGCAGGCTGTCGCCGCCGCCATTCGGCTTCATCACCTGCCAGAACAGCAGGTGGTTGTAGTGCTGGCCGGCCTGGTTCAGCACGGGCAGGCCATCGGCGCCGGACTTGCCGGCCTCGGCGACGATCTGCTCCAGCGTCTTGCCGGCCAGGCCCTTGCTCTCCACCAGGCCGTTCAGCGCGGTGACGTAGGCCTGGTGGTGCTTGCCATGGTGCAGCTCCAGCGTCTCCTGCTGCATGCCGGAGCCGGCGAGGGCGGAAACGTCATAAGGAAGCGGAGGAAGGCTGAATGCCATGGTGCGGTTCTCCCGATAGGCAGCGAACGGGGTGGGGCGGATGCCACACCCGAGACAATTCGTAACCGCCCTGACAGCTATGCCTCGCCCCCCCGCCCGTCAAGCAAGGGGCCGGGATAAACTGGCTTCTCGGGCCGCGTTCCGGCTTGCAAGCCGCCGCCAGGGGTTCATAACCCGCGCCATGCCCGATGTGCCGTTGTCCGAGGTCGCCGCCCTTGCCCGGCGGAACGACCCCGATCGCTTTTTCTGCGCGCTGTTCGCCCCGCCGGAGCGGCGGGAGACGCTGTTCGTGCTGATCGCCTTCAATGCCGAGCTCGCCCGGGCCCGCCAGGTGGCCAGCAATCCGATGACGGCGCTGATCCGCCTGCAATGGTGGCGGGATGCGCTGGGTGAGGTGCAGGCCGGCAACCCGGTCCGCCGGCATGAGGTCTCCACGCCACTGGCGGAGGCGATCCGGCAGGGGCATCTCGATGCCGCGGAATTGCACGCCATGGTCGATGCGCGGGAAGCCGAGGTGGAGGAGGACATCCCCAGCCGCGGCGCGCTGCTGGCCTATCTACGCGGTTCCGCCGGCGGATTCGCGGTGGCCGCCGGGCGGCTGCTGGGCGCGCCGGCCGAGAGCCTGGGCGCGTTGCAGACGCTCGGCGCCGCCTATGGGATGGCCGGCGTGCTGCGCAGCCTGCCGTCCCAGGCCATGCACGGCCGCTGTCTGCTGCCAGCCGACCTGCTGGCCGAGCGGAACCTGACGCCGGCCGACGTGGCGCGCGACCCGCGCCAGCCCGGCGTGGCCGAAGTGGGCCGCCAGCTGGCGGAGGAAGGCCTGGCCCTGGCGCGGGGCGGCAAGGCGAAGCTGGGGCGGTTGCCCAAGGGCGCCATTGCCGCCGCGTTGCCGGGCTGGCTGGCGGCGCGGGACCTGAAGCGGATGCTGGCCAAGGGCTGGGACCCGGCCCAGCCACCGCACCCGCGCGGGCTGGGCGACCGGCTGGCGGTCATGTGGGCGGGCTGGCGGGGCTAGAGCGTGATCGCTTGAGGTGGCATCACCGGAAGCCTGAATCACGCGACCGAACAAAGGCATAGAGCGTGGTGCGTGAGCAAGTGTGAACGCGCCCCACTCTCAGGCACGCAAACCACGACCCGGCGCGGCCTTCCCAGGATCGGACAGCCAGCCTGGGTCTCGATGGCAGGCGGCGCCTATTCCTCGACCCAGGCCGGCGGCGCGCCCCGCACCACCGTGCGGATGGCGAACGCCGACTGGATGCGCGCCACGCCCGGCATGCGGGAGAGCTGCTCCTTGTGGATGCGCTCGTAATCCGCCGCATCGCGCGCCTCGACCCGCAGTTGGTAGTCGGACGCGCCGGTCATCAGGTAGCACTCGCACACCTCGGGGCACTGGCGCACGGCGGCCTCGAAGCGGTTGAAGCCATCTTCCGTCTGCTTCTCCAGCGTGATCTGAACGATGACGACGGTGCGGGCATGCGGCGCCGGGTCCTCGATGATCGCGGTGTAGCCACGGATGACGCCGGAGGTCTCCAGCAGCCGCAAGCGGCGCAGGCAGGCAGAGGGGGAAAGGCCGATGGCCTCGGCCAGGTCGGCGTTGCTGATGCGGCCATTGGCGCGCAACAGCCGCAGGATCTTGCGATCCGTGCCATCCAGGGTCGGGAGGTGCAGAATCTTCGTCAAATTCGCAGATCATTCGAAGCTATGCTTCGGAATTCGCATTCCCTTGCGCGGATCGCAAGCACCTGTCGTGAAATCCCGCATAGGCTCGTGCTTTCGCGCCCCTGTCGGCGCGTTGTGATGGACGTGCCTGCGGGCGCGGGCGGAGCATGGCTGCGATGAAGGTTCTCGTTCTCGGCGCTGGCGTGGTGGGCGTCACCTCGGCCTGGTACCTGGCACGCGCGGGGCATGAGGTCACGGTGATCGACCGCCAGCCGGCGGCGGGGCTGGAGACGAGCTTCGCCAATGCCGGGCAGGTGTCCTTCGGCTATTCCTCCCCCTGGGCTGCGCCGGGGGTGCCGCTGAAGGCGGTGAAGTGGATGTTCATGCAGCACAGCCCGCTGGTGGTGCGGCCGCGCATGGACCCGCTGCAATGGTCCTGGCTGTGGCAGATGCTGAAGAACTGCACGGAAGCCGCCTATGAGCGGAACAAGGGCCGCATGGTCCGCGTCTCCGACTACAGCCGCACCGCCCTGGCCGACCTGCGGGCCGAAACCGGCATCCAGTACGACCAGCGGGAACGCGGCACCCTGCAGCTGTTCCGTACCCAGCAGCAGATGGACCACGCGGCCGACGACATGCGCGTGCTGGCCAAATACGGCGTGCCGTTCCAGCTGCTGAACCCCGCCGAATGCGTCGCCGCCGAGCCAGCGCTGGACCGGGTGCGGCAGAAATTCGTCGGCGGCCTGCGCACGCCGGAGGATGAGACCGGCGACGCCCATATCTTCACCCAGCGCCTGGCCGCGCTGTGCGTGGAGAAGGGGGTGACGTTCCGCTACGGCACCGCCATCAAGCGCCTGCTGGTGGAAGGCGGCGACA
>Ga0308159_1005158_pt1 | contig 11307 bp, 11 predicted proteins | sample PhyCR1_FD_201040 | JGI IMG/M metagenome (GOLD analysis project Ga0308159, IMG submission 201040) | Phyllosphere microbial communities from UC Gill Tract Community Farm, Albany, California, United States - DLSLC.R1 | ecosystem: Host-associated > Plants > Phyllosphere > Unclassified | place: USA...
GCACCCGGGCGTGCCACAATGCGATCATGTCGATCTCGCCATCGCGCAGCAATTGCTGCGATTGCTGGCCCTGCGTCCACCACACCCGCGTCGCCGGCTTGATCTTGTCCAGGCTGCGGAAGGCACGGTCGATATCCATCGGGTAGAGCGTGTCGGTCGGCACCCCATCCGCCACCAGCCCCAGCGGCAGCACGCGGCTGGCATAGCGCTGCATGCAGCGGGAGCCGGGGAACTTCCCCTGGTCCCAGAAATCCGCCCAGCCGGCGGGCGCGCCATTCGGGTAGCGCGCCTTCTGGTAGGCGATGACGGTGGCAAAGGCGTGGCTGGTGGCGCCGTTCTGGAACACTGCGCCGGGGAAGGGCGGGCTCTTCGCCAGGTCGGTGCCCTCCAGCGGCTCGATGATCTTCGCCTGGTTGGCGCGGATGATCTCGCCGCCGCCCAGCGTCGTCACGTCAAACTCATAGGCGCCGCTGCGGACCTGCTGCGCCAGCTTGGCGAAGGAGACCGGGGAGACCGGGCGGATCTCGATGCCGGTATCCCTGGTGAAGGGCTCGAACAGGTTCTTGATGGCGGCCCGTTCCCAGATGCCGCCCCAGGTGTTGACGAACAACACCTCCGCCGCCCGCAGGCGCCGGATGTTCGGCGCCGCCAGCGACGCAACGACGCCGCCCCCCAGCGCCAGCGCGGCGCGGCGGCCCAGATGGCCCTGCTTGTGGTTCTGCATGCTACGCCCCCCAAATGTCATGCGGCGCCCGCCGCGGTGCCGTCAGCCCTGCCGGAAGGTTTCCCCGTAAAGGCGCAGCCAGTTGCCATGCGTCAGCTTGGCGATCTCATCATCATGGAAGCCCACTTCCTTCAGCCCGCCGGCAATCTTGCCGAGGCCGGAGACACCCTCCGCCAGCCATTCCGCACGTGGCGTCTTCAGTGGCTTGCCGGGGGCGGAGGCGCCATAATCGACATGCCGGGTCCAGCGCCCCATCCGCATCCAGGCGTAATCGGCCGGGCCGTTGTCGTGGCCGTAATCCGTGCCGATGCCGACGGAATCGATGCCGGCGATCTCCACCGTCTTCGCCACCATCTCCGCCCAGTTGCGGGCAGAAGCGCAGAAATAGTCGCCGGTGATGTTGCGGTAGACGGCGCAGCCGATGACGCCTTTGCTCTCCCGCAACGCGTGCAGGATGTCGTCGCTCTTGTTGCGGCTGTGGTCGAACACGCTGCGCGCATTGCCATGCGTCACCGCGATCGGCTTCTGCGAATGCCGGATGGCATCCAGCGTCGTCCTCTCCCCGACATGGGAGCAGTCGATCAGGATGCCGGCGCTGTTCATCTCCCGCACCAGTTCTCTGCCGAAGCGGGCAAGGCCGCTATCCTCGGCCTCGTAGCAACTGCCGCCGACCGAGTTCTGGTTGTTGTAGGTCAGCTGCACCACCCGCACGCCCAGCCCGGCGAACATCTCCACCAGGCGGATACGATTGCCGAACAGGTCGGTATTCTGGAAGCCCAACAGGATGGCCGTGCGGCCGGAGGCGGCTACGGCCTCGATCTCCGCCGGCGTCCTGGCCACCGCCACCAGATCGGCATTCTCGCCGATCAGGTCACGCCACTTGCCCAGCGAGTCGAAGGACTCCATCGGGTCCTCCCAGAACCCGCACGTCACGGTGACGGCGGAGACCCCGCCCGCCCTCAACTGTGTGAAGACCTCGCGCGAGAAGTGGCCGCATTGCAGCGCGTCGATCAGCATAAGGAAGCCTTCTCGGTCAGCAGGGACATATCGGTGTCGTCATCATGGTCGCTGCGGCCGATGACGCGGCCGTCCTCCAGCACGATCACCGGGCCGGCATGCCGGCGCGATTCCGGTGTGTCCGGGCTCAGCGAGGTATTGGAGAGGTGATGCAGTTCCCACCACAGCGCCGCCTCGGTCGGGATACCGTCGCGTAGCGCGCGTGCCAGCACCGGGTCCTCCCCGCCGCCGGGCGTGGCGGTCAGGATGACGCCCGAAGGGCCCGCATCCGCCAGGGTGATGGCCAGCCCCAGCCGGCCGCCCATGGCGCAGGCGGTCGCCAGTTCCTCGGGCGCCAGGGCGTCCTGGATGGCCAGGCGGCCGCTGCCATGCGCCGCCACCAGCTCGGCCAGCACATCCAGCACCATCGGCAGCACCAGCCAGCTATGCTGGCCGTGGGCCTCCAGCCGCGCCTCGCCGTGCCCGGCCTCACTGAGGGCTACGGCATCGGGCCGCGCAGCGCGCAGCGCCGCGAAATCCCGCCGCAGCGCCGGCAGTCCGCCCAGACCGGCGGCAGCCGAGTACAGCAGCACGTCGCGCACCGCCGGCACCATGCCGGCGGGCAGCGGCGTCAGCAGCAGGATGCGTTCCACCACCAGCCGCACCTCGCGCGGCAGCAGGGTCACGGGCGTCGTATCCCCGGTCTGGCAGGTATGGGTCATCGGGCATCCTCCACAGGCTCGGCGGGATAGAACCAGATCTGGTCGGTCTCCTGGCCCAGCTCGCTGGCCACCGGCGCACCGTGGAACAGCACGCCGCGCAGGTTGCGGTTCAGGTAGTCCCGCGTCTTGTCCACGCCGTGCAGCGTCACGTTCATCAGCCGCACCAGATGCGCCGGCACGAAGTCATCGGCCATGATGTTGGTGTGCGGCGAATGGTAGGGCAGCCCCGCCAGCCCCTGCACCCGGGCGACGATGGCGCGCAGGCCAGGCTGTTGCAGCAACAGGCGCCCCACCGGCTCGTCCTCCGGCCGCTGCGCCAGGGCGGCGTCCAGCGCCTGCACCTGGCCCGGCAGGTCCAGCCCCAGGTTGAAGGCGTCCGGCGCTTCCTCCCGCGGGCCACGCCGTGGCTCCTCCGCCGTGGCGGATTTGTACCAGACGTGGCGGTAGGCACCGTCCGCCTGCATGTCCCAGTCCAGCGCCCAGGCATAGTCCTGTCGCAGCAGCGCCCGCAGCGCCGCGTTGCGCATGCTGCCCTGCACCTGCAATTCCTCGCTGACGATCATGCCCATGGCCAGCCGGTCGGCTTCCTCGGGCACCAGCTCGATCATCAGGGAGAGCAGCGTCTCGCTGGTCTCGGGGTGGAAGCGCGCCTCCACCGCCGCCGCCAGTGCCGCCAGCGGGTAGGGCGCCGTCAGGTCCAGCCCCGGCAGCAGCGCCGCCACCTGTTCCAGCTCCGTGGCAATCCGCGCACTGGGGGCGAAGGCGTCATAGACCATCCGGTCCTGCCGCCGGAAGGTCGCCGCCCGCAGCAGCAGGCTTTGCAGACGATCCAGCCGCGCATCGCCCGCCGCCAGCGCCAGGGACTGCGCGGCGACGATCGCCTGTTCCCGCGCGCTGATCCAGGCATTGATCAGGCGTGGGTGGTTGTTGATGAACAGGATCAACCCCAGCGCCGAGCCATTGCCGATGCCCAGGAAGCGCCGCCGCTGCGTCTCCAGCGCCACGGCGGTGGGTGATTGCAGCGCGGCCAGGTGGTTCACCAGATCCGCTGCGAATTCCCGCATCATGTAGGCGGAGAGCATTTGCGCCGCCAACGGGTGCCGCAGCGGATGCCCGTCCTCCAGCGCCAGGAAGGACCGGGTGCCGAAGGTGCCGTTGCCGTCCAGCCCGGTATTGCGCATCAGGTAGCAGGCCTGCGCCAGCAGCGAGACCTCCGGCTGGCGCCCCTCGGCCAAGGCGCCGACGGTAGCATCGAAGATGCGCATGCTGCGGTTGGACCGGCACCACACCAGCGTGCCCGGCGTGGCGCGCCCGGCATACAGCTTCGGCAATTCCTGCCGCGTGGCCTCGATCACCGCGTCATCGGCCACGCCTTCCACCAGGGCGCCGGTCATGTCCCAGCTACGGCCGATGATGCGCCCGGTGCGGCCTTCCCGCTTCGGTGCGTTGGAATAGGCCAGGAAGCTGAACCGGCCGCCCGGCGCCACGATGTCGTACACCGCCGTGCCGACCGAATCGGCACCGATCTCGAACCGCCGCGTGGTGATGCGCCAGCCTTCCCGCAGCATCTGCGCCATCAGCGCGCGGGATGCGCTGACGCGGCTGGGCTGCATCGCCGCCAGCCGTTCCGGCCGCATCAGCAGGTTCGGGTCGCGCGGGCCAGGGGGGGGAGGGGGCGATGTGGTCATCGCGTCAGGCATCATGGCGTGCGGCCTTCCATCAGGGCGCTGAGGCGTTGGGCAGCCTCCCGCAGGGGTTTGATCCAGCCATCGGCGGCGAAACGCTGAGTCGGCGCGACAAGGGAGAGGGCGGCGATGCAGCGCCCGGCATGGTCGAACACCGGCACCGCCGCGGCGCGGATGCCGGCGATGCTGCGCCCGCTGGAAATCGAATGCCCGGCCTGCCGCACCGCCTGCAGCGTCGCCCGGTCCGGCAGGGCGGCATCCATGGATTTCAGCGCGGCCAGCACCGGCTCGGCGGCAAAGGCCGCCAGCACGCGGCCGGAGGCGCTTTCCCGCAGCGACATCGCCGCGCCGACATGCATCTCCACCTTCAGGATGCCGCTGGGCTCCACGCGCTGGATGATGCGCGGCTCACCCTTCTCCAGCACGGCGAGGGAGGCGGCCTCCCCGGTCTCGCTGACCAGCGCTTGCAGGATCGGCAGCGTGCGGTCCCCCAGCCCGGCCTGGTCGGTAGCCGCCTTGGCCAACCGCGCGGCGCGCAGGGTCAGGCGGAACCGGCCATCTTCCAGCTGCTCCACCCAGCCGGCCTCCACCAGCGTGATCAGCCGTTGATACAGCGTGGCACGGGGAAGACCGAGACTGCGCGACAGCTCCGCCAGCCGCATGGCCTCCGCGCAGGTGCCCAGGTGGTCGAGCAGCGACAGGATCTTCAGTGCGGAGGCCAGGGGCCTGACGCCGGAAGTCTCTTCGCTTAGTATTCTATGGGAATACATCGTATTCATGACGCATCAGTGTCTCGATTCTTTCAGTCATGCGTCAAGATGAAAGAATCACTTCGGTCACGAAGATCGAAAGTTTGCTTATTTTCATTGGTATCTATGGAAACGGACGCGCATTGCCGCCACGGGTGGATGCCCACTGGCGGCGTGCGTGTCGCTTGTTTTAGGCGTAGGCTGCGGATTCCCGCACGGCCTGCCGCCAATATACCCGGCCTCGCCGGAAGTCAGCCCGACTGGCGCTCGACCAGATGCCGCTTCACCTCGTGCAGCAGCCCGGTCGCCTTGCCCTCCAGAATGCCGCGCACGATGCCGGAGAGTTCCGCCGGATGCTCGCTCAGGCTGGTCAGCGACGGGCGCTGATACGCCGCCCAATCCGCATCGCCGAAGCCAATGACAGCCACGTCGCCCGGTACGCTCTTGCCGGCATCCTGCAACGCGGCGATCGCACCCAGCGCCAATTCGTCACTGGCCGCCAGGATTGCCGAGAAGGCCAGGCCCTGTTGCAGCGCTTCCGCCGTCGCGGTGAAGCCGGCTCGGTAGCGGTAGGACGCATCCCACACCAGCGCGCCATCCACCGCATGCCCGCCCTGGCGCAACGCGTCCCGATAGCCCTCGCAACGTTCCGCCCCCATCAGCGAACCGCTGATGCGGCCGAGGAAGGCGATCGGCATCCGGCCTTTGCGCAACAGCGCTTCCGTCGCCAGCTTCGCCGCGCTGTGCTCGTCCTGGATGACGGAGGCGATGCCCTGCTGGTCCAGCCGCTGCCGCAGCGCAATGACCTTCACCTGCTGCGCCATCAGGCCGCGCAACAGCCCGATGCAATCCTCCGGCAGCGTATCCGTCGTCGCCAGCACGATGCCGCGCAACCGCCGTGCCGGCGCCCGTTCCAGGAAGCGCCGCAGCCGGGCTTCCTGATGCGCCAGGTCATAGACCAGCAGGTCCAGCCCCATGTCTTCCAGCGCCGCCTGCATGTGGCGCGTCAGCCCGGCATAGACGCCCTGCTCGATATCGCCGACCAGCAGCGCGATGCTGTCGCCCTGGCCCCTGCGCAGGGAACGCGCCGCCGGGTCCGGCTGGAAGCCCAGTTGCCGCGCCGCGTCCTGCACCCGCTTGCGGGTGGCATCGGCGAACACCTCGCTGCCATTCAGGATGCGGGAGACGGTGGCCGCCGAGACCCCGGCCAGCCGCGCCACGTCGGCCACGCGCGGGCGGGTGGCAATGGCGATGCTGTCATCCGGCATCGTTCAGCGCCCCGCCGTCGCGCGGGTGGCGAAGGTGCCTTCGTCGAATCCGGCGGTGTAGCGAAGCCCTTTCCGCCCGGCCCAGATCCAGGCCGGCGTGTAGAGCGGCACCAGCCCGACATCGGCCATCGCCGTTTCCATCGCCTGCTGTTGCAAGCGGGACCGTTCGCCATCGTCGATGGTCCGTGCGGCGGCATCGGTCAGCCGGTCCAGCTCGGCATTCGCGTAGCGGCCGCGATTGAAGCCGCCCAGGCCGCGCGCCGCATCCACCGAATGCAGCGCCTGGCGCAACACCACCAGATTGTCGCCGATGCTGCCCCAGCCATTCAGCAACAGGCTGGCATCGAAGCGCGACATGCGCGTGTAGAACACCGATTGCGGCTCAGCCTCCGCCGTGGCGGCGATGCCGACGCGCGTCAGCATCTGCGCCAGCGCCTGGCAGGTGGCGCGGTCCGCCACATAGCGGCCGTTGGAACAATGCAGCGCCAGCCGGAAGCCTTGCGGATAGCCCGCCTCCGCCAGCAAAGCGCGCGCCGCCTCCGGCTGCCACTCGGCGGCGGGAATGGCGGCGGAACCGCCGAACATGCCAACCGGCGCCGCCTGGTTGGCCACGCTGCCCTCGCCCTCCAGCACCCGCTCCACCAGCGCCTTGCGGTTGATGGCAAGCGAGATCGCCCGCCGCACCCGCACGTCGCGCAGCGGGTTCGCCGGCAACGGCTGGCCGTCATGGCCGGTGACGAAGGGGCTGACCTCCCGCGCCGTATCCGGCACCAGGAACATGGTGCGGTTGCCCTCATGCGCGAACACGGCCACCTGCGGCTCCCGCCGCAGCCGCGCCACGTCCGGCGTCGGCACCTTGTCGATCAGATCGACGCTGCCGGAGAGCAGCGCCGCCAGCCGCGCCGCATCGCTGGAGATCGGCCGGAAGGTCACGCTGTCCCATTCCGGCGCCTCGCCCCAGAAGCGTAGGTTGCGCGCCAACTCCAGCTTCTCGCCCGGTGTCCAGCCGCGCAGCACGTAAGGGCCGGTGCCGATCGCCGCCTCGCCCCGGTTGAACGCGTCCGTCCCCGCCTGCTCACCCACGGCGGCGGAGACGATGCGCAGCCGCGCCAGGTCCAGCGGCAATTGCGGGTAGGGGGTCTCGGTCTGCAATTCCAGCCGCAGCGGGTCCAGCACCGTGATGCCGGTAATGGCCTTCACATAGGGCGCGGCGGTGCCGGCGGCATGCCGCACCAGCGTGGCCCGCCGCAGGGAGAACGCCACGTCCTCCGCCCCGAAGGCCCGTCCGTCGGAGAAGGTAACGCCGGGGCGCAATTCCACCAGCCAGCGCGTCGCGTCCACCGCCTGCCAGCGCAGCGCTAGATTCGGCACCTGCCGCAGCTCCGGGTCCAGGCTGATCAGGCTGCCGTAGATATGGTCCTGCAACGCCGCGGTGGTGAAGGTGGGGGCGACATGCGGGTCCATGCTGGTCGCATCGGTCTGCAAGGCCACGGTCAGGCCGGCGGCCAGGGCAGGCACCGCCGCCAACCCCAGCCATGCGCCGATGGTGAATCCCGCGATGCCCGCCGCCATCCTACCCATGCCCCACTCCCGCCAACGACTTCATGCAATCGATTTATTAAATCGATTGCATCGAGCCACGAGCCTTTCCGCAGCGCAAGTGGATTCGACGCCGCCCACTGCTTAGTCCGTGTCTGGCTGTCGCGGTGGCCGGGCAGGGGCGCTAGGCTGCGGCTTGGCTTGCGGCCTGGGGATCAACGGATGAAGCGTGCATTGCTGGGGCTGGCGGCAGGTCTCGCCGCGGGTCCGTTCTGGGTCGCGACAGCGGCTGCTGCGCCGGTCGCCGAATTCTCCGTGCTGGACTGTGCCAAGCCCACCCGCCGGGTGGACCGCACCATTTGCGGCAATCCCGCCCTGGCCGAGGCCGATCGTACCTTGGCCACCCTCGCGGCCGAGCTGGCCCAGCGGCTGGAAAACCGCCCCTTGCTGCAAACGGCGCAGCAGGACTGGGCCCAGCGCCGCAACCGCATGTGCGCCCCCAGCTACGCCCCGGAATGCCTGTCGATCGCCTATGCCGAACGGGAAGCCTGGCTGCGCGCCCGCCTCGCCGCCCTGCCTGGAACCCCGGTGGCTCCCGCAACGCCACCAGCCACCAATCCCGCCGCCGCCGCGCCCATTCAGGCCGCGCCCCCGCCACTGGCCAACCGGCCAGCAGCGCCTGCCAGCCCGGTGCCATCCCCCGCCCGGCCCGCGCCCGCTGGGCCACTCCCGCCCTTGGCCGGTGGCGCACCTGTTCCGCCGGCCGCGACGGCGCCGCAGCAGCCTTTGCCGGACCCGGTGGCCTCGCCGACGCCGCCGCCGCTTGGTGCCCGGCCTCCCATGCCTTCGCAGCTTCCCGCCGGCGCCACCTTCGCCGCCCAGCTCGCTACGGCACCCTGCGCCATGGTCAGCAGCAATGCCGTCCGCGCCGCCGGCTGGGCCAACGGCCAGTCGCCCTTCGGCCTGCCGTTCCAGCAATGGACGCAGCAGGACTACAGCGCCCTCTCCACCCGCATCGGCGAATGCCAGGCCGAGAATGGCGAGAGCCTGCGCAACGTCCAACTGCTCCAGGTCTATCTCGGCTCCTTCCGCAACGGCGCTCCCGCCGGCCCGTCACGTCCGCTCGCGCCCACCGCCACGCCGCCCGCCGCCAACCCCGTCGCCACGCCGTCCGGCAGCGCACCGCCCACGTTGGATTGCGCCGACCAGGCCCTGCTCACCGACGTTGTCTTCATCTTCCAGTCCCAGCCAGGCGCCGACGGCCAGAACAACGTCCAGCGCCTGTCAGACCCGCGCCCCTACACCGATGTCATCGTGGAAGCCTACAACGCCACCCCGGCGCTGCGGGATGACTACCGCCGCCTGCAGCCCTACATGGCGCCCGTGCCGCAATGCCTGGTGAATGCCAGCACGCCACAAGGGGACATCGTCCTCTCCTACCGCCTTTACGCCGAAGGCGGGCGCACCCTGGTCGAGGTTCGGCGGGTGCCCTGAAGGGGTAGAAGCAAAAAAGGCCGGGGAAAGAATTCCCCGGGCCCCATCTTTTTTCTTCGAGTTTGGCGTGGCGCTGCAGACTGAGAGCGGACGCCTTTATGATTTTTAGTAATGGGCCACGCGGGCTGAACCGTCAGTCGCCGGAGGTCCAAGACCTCCGGCGCACCCAGCCGTCACCCGGGACCATCCGTCACCAGTCCCGCACAGAAAACTCGAAAAAAGAAAAGAAGGGGTCCGGGGAATTCCTTCCCCGGCCTTCCTCCTTTCCCACACCAAACACCGAAAATCTCTACTCCGATTGCTGCGGCGGCTTGCGCTGCCGTCCTGGGGAAACATCCACCGGCCCACCCAACAAGGAGGCCATTTCGTTGGTGTCGCCCGGCTGCGGCTCGCCCGGTGGGATGGGGCTTTGGATGGTGCCGCTGGCGCGTTCGTCCTGCGGCGGCAGCGGGTCGGGGCGTGGTTTCTTATCGCTCACGGGCACGCTCCTCAGGATTTGGTGGCGGGGTCGTGGGTATGGCGGCGGTCGCGTTCGCCTCCACCGCCCGAGACCAGACTGCGGTCCGGATTGGTGGCCTGACCAGCCTCCGGCCCATGCGGCGGCACGGCGTGCTTATGGCCTGTGGGCGAGGACTTGTCCGGATCCTGCCGGTTCTGGTGGCTGCTGCCGGGGCCGCCATGGCGGCCGGTATCGTCATTCTTGGCTGACATGGTGTCCCTCAGCGGTCCTGTTGGAAGCCCTGGTGGGTGGTGTTCTGCTTCAGGTTGCCGCTGCGGCCCTGCTGCAATGCCTCGTCCCGCTCCGTCTGCGGGTTACGGGCATCCTTGGTATCCACATGGTCGGCGCCGGGCTGCTTGGCCTGGTTGGCGGGCGGAACCGGTGGCAGATGGGCTTTGGCCATGGCCTTGTCCTCCTGGGTCTTGGCCCGCACGAAGCGGTGCAGGCGGTATCCAGGGAAGGAACAGGCGCGCCGGGGCAGGGGTTGCATAGGGCCGCGCCGCGCGCCGCCACACATGGACAGGCGGCACAAAAAAAGGGAGGCCGAAGCCCCCCTTCAAACACCTGCCGTACCGCGCCGCTCAGTCCTTCTGGACGGTGATATCCGGCGCGTCCTCGGCCTTCATGCCGACGACGTGGTAGCCGCTATCCACATGGTGCACCTCGCCCGTCACGCCGGAGCCGAGGTCGGAGAGGAGGTACACGCCCGCGCCGCCCACATCCTCGATGGTCGTGTTGCGCTTCAGCGGCGCGTTGTACTGGTTCCACTTCAGGATGTAGCGGAAGTCGCCGATGCCGCTGGCCGCCAGCGTCTTGATCGGCCCAGCGCTGATGGCGTTCACGCGGATGCCGCGTGCGCCAACATCGACGGCCATGTATCGCACACTGGCTTCCAGCGCCGCCTTGGCCACGCCCATCACATTATAATGCGGCGTGACACGTTCGGCGCCCAGATAGGTCAGCGTCAGCAGGCTGCCACCTTCGCTCATCAGCGCGGCAGCGCGGCGGGAGACACTGACGAAGGAGAAGCAGGAGATATCCAGCGCCTGCAGGAACGCCTCCCGCGGCGTATCCATGTACCGGCCGCGCAGGAACTGCTTGTCGGCGAAGCCGATGGCGTGGACCAGGAAGTCCAGCTTGCCCCAGCGGGCTTCCAGCGCTGCGAACACCGCGTCGATGCTGGCCTCGTCCGTCACGTCGCAAGGCAGAACGATGTCGCTGCCCAGGCTCTCGGCGAGGGGACGGACGCGCCTCTCCAGCGCTTCGCCCTGATAGGTGAAAGCCACTTCCGCGCCCTGGGCCGCCACGGCGCGGGCGATGCCCCAGGCGATCGAGCGGTCATTGGCGACACCCATGATCAGGCCCCGCTTGCCGGACATCAGCGTGCCCTTGGCGGGTTCGAGGGGAGTGTGCGCGGCAGATTCCATGTTCTGGCAGGACCGGTTCTGTTGAAAGATGCGAGATGCCGGGCAGAGGAAGGATCCGGCGGGGCAAGCGTTGCAAGGGTCAGGGCGTGGTGGCACACCCCTGACGCCCGGGCAAGAGGAAGCGGGCGAGCGAAGCCGCAAGGGAAGCCGCAAGCCAATGACCGAACCGACGCCGCATGCCGACCCCTACGCCCTGTTCACCGC
>Ga0308159_1005160_pt1 | contig 11304 bp, 8 predicted proteins | sample PhyCR1_FD_201040 | JGI IMG/M metagenome (GOLD analysis project Ga0308159, IMG submission 201040) | Phyllosphere microbial communities from UC Gill Tract Community Farm, Albany, California, United States - DLSLC.R1 | ecosystem: Host-associated > Plants > Phyllosphere > Unclassified | place: USA...
GAATCGGATAGGTCACCGCCGTGCGGAAGAATTTGTACACCGCCATCGAGCCGTGCTGAATAGTCGGTGACACGCCGTGCGCCAGCTTGACCGCCACCGCCGCAAACAGCATGCCGACAGGCGCGGGCAGGCCAATCAGGCGTTGCCCCAGCATGCCGACCATATAAAGCAGAATCGCCAGCAGCGCACCGCAGGCCAATGCATTCACGCCCGGCGTACCTTCAAATTCATCATTGCCGTTGGCGATCGCGCCCTTCCTGCTCGGCATTAACGTGCCTTCACCGGTCAGATGCGGGTAGCGCTTGCCCAGCTGGTTCAGAATGCCGGCCAGCACAATGGCGGTCAAACCGCCCAGCATGACGATCGGCAGGATCTTGCCGAGTGCCACACCCTGTTCCATATGCAGCAAGGCCGCGTAACCCATCGACAGCGGGATCGCCCCTTCACCGACACCACCGGCCATGATCGGCAGGATCAGGAAGAAGAAGATCTGGAACGGCGGCAGCCCGAGCGCCATCCCCACCGCCATGCCCACCAGCATGCCGACAACCTCGCCGCACAGCATCGGCACGAAGATACGCAGAAAACCCTGAATCAGCGCCTGACGGTTCATGCTCATAATGCTGCCGACAATAATGCAGCAGATATAAAGGTAGAGAATATTGGTCGATTTATAGAATTTCGTGGTGGACTCGACCACAACATCGGGCAGCAGGCCGTAATGCACCATCGCCGAAGGAATAAAGGTCGCGCAGATTGCCGCCGCGCCGAGTTTACCGAGCAGCGGCAACCTCTTGCCAAACTCGCCGCAGGCGAAGCCGAAGAAGGCAAGTGTGGCGACCATGACCACAATGTCGCTGGGCAGTTTGCCGCTCAGGCAGTCCAGCAGAATCAGGATCCCGGCCAATACAAAGAACGGCAGCGGAATAATGCCGACCTTGTAGTTATCCAGCACGTGCCACCAGCGGTCACGGCGCGCGGTCGCTGCCGCAGTGTGACGGGCAGCGGCCAGCTCTTTTGCAACGGGATCTTGTTCCTTGACGACAATGTAGGAATCATCGGTTGTGCTCATAGCCTTTCCTCTTCTTGTTAGCTGTTCGTTTGAACTGTAACGAGGATAGGAATCGTCGCCCTTCCGAGCTGTGACGGCTTTCAAATTAAACCCGCAGTGTTAAAGGTTGTAATGGTTTTTATGGCGTTAATGTTAATAATCGTATAATTATTAGCGATTTTTTAGTAAAAATGCCGATAACCCTTCTTACTGTCAGGTCAGGCGATGAAAGCCAAACTCAGTTTCCAGATTAAATTGTTTCTCTGTTTGGTGGCTTTTTCCTGCCTGCTGCTGGCCGTACTCGGCACGTTCGTCTTTCATATTGTCGATAACCAGATGCATCGCGATCTCGGCAACCGCGCCCGCGTGCAGGCCGGCGAAATTGCCTTGATGCCGGGCCTGGCGCAGGCGGTGGAGGCGCAGAATACGGCGGCGGTCGCCCGGCTCGTCGCCCCGCTGAGCCAGCAAAGCGATGCCAGCTATATTGTGATAGGCGATCGTCGCGCGATTCATCTCTATCATTCCCGCCAGCCGCAAAGCCTTAATCAGCCGATGGTCGGCGGCGACAATGACGAGGTGCTGGCAGGCAACGCCATTATTTCAGTGCGTCAGGGCGGGATCGGCGTGTCGCTGCGCAGCAAGGCACCTATCAAGAATGCCGCAGGCCACGTGGTCGGCATCGTCTCGGTCGGCTATCTGACGTCCTATATCGATGATATTACGCTGCGGCAACTGGCTCAGGCCATCGTGTTCGGCGCGGCGCTGCTGCTGGCGCTGTTTGCCTTCTCGTGGCTGTTCAGCAAGCATCTCAAAAAGCAGATGTTCTGGCTTGAGCCGCGTGACATCGCCCTGTTGGTGCGCCAGCAAAAGGCGCTGATGGAAGCAGTTTACGAGGGCGTGATCGCCATCGACGATCGTCGGCATATTCTTACCATCAACCGCGCGGCCCGCGAACTGCTGGGGCTGGATCAGCAGGAGGCGCGGCTGATTGGGCGGCCAATCGACGAGGTTATCGCCACGGAGCCGGACTTCTTCACGGCGTATCCGCCGCAGGACGAGCGGCACGACGAGATTGCCCTGTTCAATAGACGGCAGGTCATTGTCAACCGCGTGCCCATTGCGCTACCGCCTCCGGCGCTGCACGGCTGGATCTTCAGTTTTCGCGACAAGAACGACATCAACACGCTGAGCAGTCAGTTGAGTCAGGTGACGCGCTATGCCGACAACCTGCGGATTCTGCGCCACGAGCAGCTCAACTGGACCGCCACGCTGGCGGGGCTTTTGCAGATGAAACGCTATGACGAAGCGCTGGACTATATTCAGGCGCAGTCAAAGGAGGCACAGGCCACTCTCGATTTTCTTTCACAACGTTTTCAATCACCTGCGCTATGCGGGTTGCTGCTGGGCAAATACGCCGACGCGCGGGAAAAAGGCATCGACCTGCACTTCGATCCGGCCTGCGAGCTAGCATCGTTACCCGCAGCGCTCGGCGAAAACGAGCTGATGTCGATAGTCGGCAATCTGCTGGACAACGCCGTGGAGGCGACGCTGAAAGTTGATGCGCCGCACGCTCCGGTTGAACTCTATTTGACCCGCAGCGCCGACCAGCTGATTATTGAGGTCGCCGATCGCGGTGCGGGCATCGAGGCTGAACTCCGGCCACGGCTGTTCGAGCAGGGTGTCAGCAGCAAGCCTGCCCGCCACTCTACGCGCACCGGCAGCGAACATGGTATCGGCCTTTATGTGGTCGCGAGTTATGTCCGTCAGGCGCAGGGAATGATTGAAATTTCTGACAATCACCCCAGCGGCAGCGTGTTTTCTGTTTTTATTCCCTATAAAGAAATGGCCATTGATGCGCCATCCAGACAATGAGTGTTCCAATCATGACCTCTCTGCCATGAACCATTACAACGCAATGGACGTGCTCATCGTCGAGGACGAAAGCCACCTCGCCGTGCTGCACCGCGAGTTTATCGAGCAAAACTTCAATCTGCGGGTGGTGGGCATCGCGCCTACGCTCGCGCAGGCCAAAAAGCTGCTGGAGCTGTATCAGCCCCGGTTGGTGCTGCTCGACAATTTTCTTCCGGACGGACAGGGCATCGAGCTTATCAATTCGTCGCTGCTCAAACGCCTCGACTGCTCGGTGATTTTCATTACGGCGGCCAGCGACATGACGACCTGTAGCCAGGCGATGCGGGCGGGCGCGTTTGACTACATTATCAAACCTGTGTCTTTCCACCGCCTGCAAAGCTCGCTGACGCGGTTTTTGCAGCTGACCCAAACGCTGCGACAGGTGAAAAATCTGGATCAGCAGAGTCTCGACAAGCTGTTTAATCTGCCGGGCAGCGAACAGCCGCAGGCCCCGCTCGCCAAGGGCATCGAGCCGAATACGCTTGAGCTGGTGAGGCAGGTTTTCAGCCTCGAACCCGAGCGTAACTGGTCTGTCGATCAGGTCGTCGAACAGGTGGGCATCAGCAAAACCACGGGCCGTCGTTATCTGGAATACTGCGTTGAAACAGGCTTCATTAGCGTGGAGATGCAGTATGGAAATATTGGCCATCCTCGACGCCTGTATCGCAAGGCATCTTCCCCACTTCATTCCGAAAAATCGGACGCGAAATAGCGGCGTATTTCCGCCGCTGAAATCCTGTTTCACCGCCCTATTTCCGGCGCTGAAACCCGTGCTATTTACGCCCTTTTTCCTTCATTCAATATTAATTATTTCGCGACAAAAGCCATAAAAATTGAAATTAGCGAATATTCTTATTTCACGATTATTTACAGTCAAAAAATCCCGCCGGAAGGATTTGTTAAAAATACATTAAAAACAACAAATTAAACTGTAAATATTATTTCTTTATTCGTTGTGAAATTCGCTCACCCTGCACATTATGCGGCAGAAATATTATCTTTATGGCAACACACCGCCTTCTCGCAAATATCCCTTAAAACATAAGGCCTCAGCGCCGAAATTTGACTTAATAATCGGACCCCTCCTAAATTTTCGCCTGAATCCTTGAGACTTGTCTCAGATTTCAGCTGTGGTAGGGTATAGGCCGTTCGATATTCCGTTAACAGGAAATTTCTATATCATTCATCCAGATAACAGTATGTAAAATACGACCAGGGAAACGAAGAATTGCATGGCAATTAAAATCGAAGTGAAGAACTTATATAAAGTCTTTGGCGAGCAACCCCAGCGGGCTTTCAAGCTGATTGATGCAGGTAAGGGAAAAGAGGAAATATTCGAGAAAACGGGTCTGTCACTTGGCGTGAAGAACGCCAGTCTGGCCATTGAAGAAGGCGAGATTTTTGTCATCATGGGGCTTTCCGGTTCCGGAAAATCCACCATGGTACGCCTTCTCAATCGTCTGATAGAACCAACCCGTGGCGAAGTGCTGATTGACGGCGAAGACATCGCCAAGATCTCCGACGCCAAGCTGCGCCAGGTGCGCAGAAGCAAAATCAGCATGGTGTTCCAGTCTTTTGCCCTGATGCCGCACCTTACGGTACTGAACAACACGGCGTTTGGCATGGAGCTTGCCGGTGTGCCGCTTGCGGAACGCACTGCCAAGGCGCTCGAGGCACTGCGTCAGGTCAGTCTTGAAAACTATGCCCATTCCTATCCCGATGAACTGTCCGGCGGTATGCGCCAACGCGTAGGTCTTGCCCGCGCGATGGCCAACAACCCCGACATTCTCCTGATGGACGAAGCCTTCTCCGCACTCGACCCGCTTATCCGTACCGAAATGCAGGATGAGCTGGTGAAATTGCAGTCGAAACATCAGCGTACCATCGTGTTTATCTCCCATGACCTCGACGAAGCCATGCGTATCGGCGATCGCATCGCCATTATGCAGGGCGGCGAAGTGGTGCAGGTCGGCACGCCGGAAGAGATTCTGAATAATCCGGCCAACGACTATGTACGCACCTTCTTCCGTGGCGTGGATATCAGTCAGGTATTCAGTGCCAAAGATATTGCCCGTCGTCGTCCGGTGACGCTTATCCGCAAGACCCCCGGTTTTGGTCCTCGCGCAGCCCTGAAGCTGCTGGAAGACGAAGACCGCGAATATGGTTATGTCCTCGAACGTGGTCAGAAATTTATCGGCGTGGTGTCGGCAGATTCCCTGAAACGTGCGCTGCGAGAAAACCTTCCGCTGGACAGTGCCCTGCTGGAATTACCGGCACCGGTACCGGCAGACATGCCGCTCAGCGAACTGATTTCTCTGGTCGCCGCCGCACCTTGCGCGGTGCCCGTCGTCTGCGAAGAGAACAACTATATCGGTATTATTTCCAAGGCCATGCTGTTGCAGGCACTGGATAAAGAGGGGGCAACAGAATGACTCAATCCGTAAGCACGACCTTAAACCATTCGCCGGTTATCCAGCATGCACAGGCGGCCCAGACCGCAGACGCCGCCAGCGATCCGTGGGGCGCGGGCAGTGCCGATGCCAGCCAGGCACCGACAGAGACTACGCCGACGGATGCCGCAAGCGATCCGTGGAGTGCCGACAACAGCGGGGCGACCACGCAAGACGCGGCCACCAGCACGCCCGATGCCGCACACCATGCGGCCGCTTCCAGCAACGACAGCTGGCTCAACGTGGCCCCCGAGCAACATAAGCATTTCAACATCCTGGATCCTTTCCATAATACGCTGATCCCGCTTGACCGCTGGGTGACGGACGGGATCGACTGGCTCGTCGCGCATTTCCGTCCGCTGTTCCAGGGCATTCGTGTACCGGTAGATTTCGTGCTCAGCGGTTTTCAGCATGGTCTCGAAGCTCTGCCTGCGCCTATCGCCATTCTTATCTTTGCGCTGCTCGCCTGGCAGATGGCCGGTTTCGGCATGGGCGTCACCACGCTGGTGTCGCTGGTCATTATCGGCGCGATTGGTGCCTGGTCCCAGGCGATGGTGACTCTGGCGCTGGTGCTGACGTCGCTGTTCTTCTGCGTGCTGATAGGACTCCCGCTCGGCATTTGGCTGGCGCGCAGCAAAGGGGCGGCGAAGATAATCCGTCCGCTGCTCGATGCCATGCAGACCACCCCGGCGTTTGTCTATCTGGTGCCTATCGTCATGCTGTTTGGTATCGGTAACGTGCCGGGCGTGGTGGTGACCATCATCTTTGCCCTGCCGCCTATCGTGCGTCTGACCATTCTCGGCATCAATCAGGTGCCGGAAGACTTGATTGAAGCGGCGGAATCCTTTGGTTCCAGCCCGCGTCAGATGCTGTTCAAGGTGCAGTTGCCGCTCGCGATGCCGACCATCATGGCCGGGATCAACCAGACGCTGATGCTGGCGCTGTCGATGGTGGTTATCGCCTCGATGATAGCCGTCGGCGGTCTGGGTCAGATGGTGCTGCGCGGGATTGGTCGTCTGGACATGGGTCTGGCGTCCATCGGCGGGGTCGGGATCGTGATTCTGGCGATTATCCTCGACCGCCTGACGCAGGCGCTGGGCCGCGATCGCCGCAGCAAAGGCGTTCACCGCTGGTATGCCCACGGCCCTATCGGCCTGTTAACCAAACCTTTTGTCAAAAAAGCTTGAGGATAACCGCGATGACTCACCAGAAAACATTTCGTCACCTTGGCCTGCTTGCGCTGTCGTTGGGCGCATTGGCGGGCACACAGGCTGCAGCGGCCACCCTTCCGGGCAAAGGCGTTGTCGTCAAACCGCTGCAAAGTACGCTGGCGGAAGAGTCCTTCCAGACCGAACTGGTCAACCGCGCCCTGCAAAAGCTCGGCTACGACGTGCAGCAGACCAGCGAAGTCGACTACAACGTCGCGTACACCACCATTGCCAGCGGCGATGGAACCTATCTGGCAGTGAACTGGGATCCCTTGCAGACCGACATGTTCAACGCGGCCGGGGGTAACGACAAGTTTTATCGTCAGGGCACCTTTATCAGCGGCGCGGCGCAAGGTTATGTGATCGACAAGAAAACCGCCGACAAGTATCACATCCATGACTTGTCGCAGTTGAAAGATCCCAAGCTCGCCAGACTGTTCGACGCCAACGGCGACGGCAAGGCCGATATGGTCGGCTGTGAGCCGGGCTGGGGCTGCGCGCAGGTCATCGACGCGCAAATCAGCGCCTATGGCCTCAGCAACACGGTGCAGCAAAACTCCGGCAACTATGCGGCGATCATGGCCGACACGCTTTCCCGCTATCAGCAGGGTAAACCGGTGCTCTATTACACCTGGACGCCTTACTGGGTCAGCAATGTAATGAAACCGGGTAAAGATGTGGTCTGGCTGACGGTTCCTTTCTCGGCCAACGCCGGTTCGCAGAAAGGTCTTGATACCACGCTGAAAAACGGCAAAAACTACGGCTTCCCGGTCAATAACGAACACATCGTTGCCAACAAGCAGTGGGCCGCGGCCAATCCAGCCGCCGCCAGGCTGTTCGCTATCATGAAATTGCCGCTCGCCGACGTCAATGCCCAGAACCTGAGCATGCACAACGGTAAATCTTCGGCAGAAGATATTCAGGCGCAGGTCGATGGCTGGATCAAGGCGCATCAGGCGACCTTCGATGGCTGGATTGCCACCGCCACTGCCGCCGCTAAAAATAATAATTAAGGATAATAATGATGAAACATTCGATTCTGGCACTCGCTGCCCTTTCTACCTTTGGCCTGAGTTCCGTTTACGCCGCCGACCTGCCGGGTAAAGGCGTCACGGTCACGCCGATTCAGAGCACCATCAGCGAAGAGGCGTTCCAGACCATCCTCGTCGACAAGGCGCTCGAGAAACTCGGTTACACCGTTCAGCCGATTCGCGAAGTCGATTACAACGTCGGCTATACCACCATTGCCGAAGGCGATGGCACCTTTATGGCCGCCAACTGGGCGCCGCTGCACGACGACATGTACAACGCCGCCGGGGGCAGCAAGACCTTTTACCGTCAGGGCACCTATGTCACCGGTGCGGCACAGGGTTATCTCATCGACAAGAAAACCGCCCAGCAGTATCACATCACCAACATCGAGCAGTTGAAGGATCCCAAAATCGCCAGGCTGTTCGACACCAACAGCGACGGCAAGGCCGACCTGACAGGCTGTGCGCCGGGCTGGGGATGTGAAACTGTGATCAATGCGCAGGTCAAGGCATACGGATTGACCGACACCGTGCAGCACAATCAGGGCAACTATTCGGCGATGATCGCCGACACCATGACCCGCTATAAAGAAGGCAAACCGATTCTGTATTACACCTGGACGCCTTACTGGGTCAGCAACGTGCTGGTGCCGGGTAAAGATACCGTGTGGTTGCAGGTGCCATTCTCGGTAGTGCCGGGCAATGAAAAGGGCGACACCAAACTGCCTAACGGCAAAAACTACGGATTCCCGGTGAATACCATGCACATTGTGGCGAACGCCAAGTGGGCGCAGGCCAATCCGGCCGCGGCCAGGCTGTTTGCCATCATGAAACTGCCGCTGGCGGACATCAATGCGCAGAACGCCGCGATGCATGCCGGTCAAAGTTCCGAAGCGGATATCGAAGCGCAGACCAACGGCTGGATCAAGGCACATCAGGCGACCTTCGATGGCTGGATCAAAGAGGCCGCCGCCGCCGCGAAATAAACTCGGCAAGGCAGAAGAGAAACAGCACAGGGCACGGAATAAACGCCGTGCCTTTTTTCTGCCCGTTTTCCACGCCTTATAACCCGACCCATGCTTTTCGGGGTAATTATCAATTGGTTTATTAGTTTTAACTGAAGGATACTGTGGGGCAGTAACCTCCGCCCTACTCTTTTAATTAAACAAAATGAATCCTATGACAACCTCATCCCACTCCCCTGCTTCGAAAAACCAGACGGTATTGAGTCCGGGCCTTATCCTGCTGATGGCCGTGGCCACCGGTTTGGCGGCGGCCAGCAACTATTATGCTCAACCCCTGCTGGAAACCATCGCCCGCGCCTTTCATCTTTCCGTCAATCAGGCCGGTTTTATCGTCACCACCGCCCAGCTTGGCTACGCCTTCGGATTACTGTTCCTGGTGCCGCTCGGCGATATGTTTGAACGCCGCACCATGATTGTAGTGATGACCCTGCTTGCCGCCGCCGGATTGCTTATCACCGCCAATGCCACCTCGATAACCCTGATGCTGGTCGGTACGGCGCTGACCGGATTGTTCTCCGTGGTCGCGCAGGTGCTGGTGCCGTTGGCCGCCACGCTCGCCGAACCGGCACGACGCGGGAAAATCGTCGGCATGATCATGTCGGGGCTGCTGCTTGGGATCCTGCTTGCCCGCACCGTGGCCGGACTGCTGGCCTCGCTCGGCGGCTGGCGCACCGTTTACTGGGTCGCGAGCGTGCTGATGGTAATAATGGCGCTGGTCCTGTGGCGCAAGCTGCCGCGCCACAAGCAGGAGACGCACCTTAACTACCTCCAGCTGATGAAATCGATATTTACCCTGTTCTTCTTCACGCCCGTTTTGCGCACCCGCGCATTGATCGGCATGTTTATTTTTGCCAACTTTTCGGCGCTGTGGACATCCATGGCCTTCCTGCTGGCAGGCCCGAACTATGGCTATTCCGAGGGCGTGATCGGGCTGTTTGGTCTGGTCGGCGCGGCCGGTGCGCTGGCGGCAACCCGTGCCGGCCATCTGGCGGATAAAGGCAAAGCCAAACTGACCACGACCTGGGGACTGATTTTACTGCTGCTGTCCTGGATTGCGGTCGCCTACGGCGCACATGCCATTCTTTCGCTGATTGTCGGCATTATCGTGCTCGACCTCTGCGTGCAGGGCGTGCATATCACCAATCAGAGCGTGATTTATAAATCGATGCCCGAAGCGCGTAATCGCCTCACTGCGGGTTATATGACCAGCTATTTCATCGGTGGCGCGGTAGGGTCGCTGGTTTCCGCCTCGGCGTTTCAGCTGGCAGGCTGGTATGGCGTGTGCGGCGCGGGCGCGCTGTTCTGTGTCATCAACCTGCTGGTCTGGTCGCTGGGCCATAAGCATAAGATAAGCTAACGTTATTTAGCGAGAGGCGTGATCATCACGCCTCTGATTAGCCTGCGTATAGTTAATGGTGAAATTTTTTTGAACCAAAGGGTATAAAGACTACTAACAGTCTGATATTATTTTTTTAATAAATTATACGCTAACGAAACATCTTGATTTTATTTAGCAATAAATTCCCTATGCACAGTGACACAGCCCCTGAAAATGCTTCGACGCCCGTTGCTTTCTTCTTTGCAGCGCGTGTTTCTGACGGCCGGTCGAACGCGTTCGGCGTTCTGCCCGATGCGTTGGCCTGCGGGTCAGGCGCGGTGAAACGTGCGTTGTTCTTACCCTCGGGCTGCCCGATGCCGCTTTCCAGCGCAATCGATTGTCCTGCCTCTCTTTTTATCCAAAGCGGGTAATTACCTCTTTGTAAAAGCTATAAAATTCATCCTACCCAGCCGTTTTAAGACCACACGAATAGCTAACTATTTACGGGCTTATAACATTGATATTATTAATTACAATAGTTACTATCTCAAACGTAACTAATGAGGTTTCTTACGATGGAAAGTTCATTCGCTCCTATTGAACACATGTTGAATTTTCGCGCTAAAAAGCAGAAAGATTTTCCTTATCAGGAAATCCTGCTGACTCGCCTGTGCATGCACATGCACGGCAAGTTGCTGGAAAATAGAAACAAGATGCTGAAAGCACAGGGGATCAACGAAACGCTGTTCATGGCGCTGATCACGCTGGATGCACGGGAATCGCACAGCATTCAACCTTCGGAATTGAGTGCTGCGCTCGGGTCGTCACGTACCAATGCGACCCGCATTGCCGATGAGTTGGAAAAGCGCGGATGGATTGAACGACGTGAGAGCGATAATGACCGCCGCTGCCTGCATTTGCATTTGACCGCAGACGGCGAGGCCTTTATCCAGAAGCTGTTGCCACCTCAACACAAAAGTTTGCATTTCCTCTGGTCTACCCTTGACGTCGAAGAGCAACAGCAATTGGAAGCCTTGACGCGCAAGTTGTTGACCCGCCTTGATCAGATGGATGCAGGCTCGACTTCATAACCGAGTACTTGTTCAGGTAATTATCCATGTCCCTTCCCGTCAGCTGGAGATGTACGCCGCTGTTCGTCGTGTTGTTGCTGGCAGGTTGCGCCTCCAGCAACAATATCGCGCCCCAGTCCACGCTGCTGAACACCCGGCAGCTTGGCATGACCGCGCAGAAAGTCAGCTCGCTCGAGATAAGCCCCCAGTGGTGGCGCAGCTTGCAGGATCCGCAACTCG
>Ga0308159_1005161_pt1 | contig 11302 bp, 10 predicted proteins | sample PhyCR1_FD_201040 | JGI IMG/M metagenome (GOLD analysis project Ga0308159, IMG submission 201040) | Phyllosphere microbial communities from UC Gill Tract Community Farm, Albany, California, United States - DLSLC.R1 | ecosystem: Host-associated > Plants > Phyllosphere > Unclassified | place: USA...
CCCGGCACGCGAACATCAGTTCGTCACGGAATTCGCATCTTCCGAGGTCCGAAGCTTGATGCCTTTTTCCGCCGCATAGGCCTCTGAGGACTTCTCGATAATCGGGCGCAGCAGAGCCCAGTCCGGTGCAATCCAATCGGAAACCACGTTCCACTTCTTGCCGTCCCACTGCTGGAACGTCACGTAGCCGTTGCCCTCATGGTTGTCCCAGGTGACGTTGATCGAGTGGAAGAGATCCTTGGCGCCCAATGCCTCCACACGGGCGGGGTCGAGCTGCAGATGCTCGAAGCCCCAGCGAACCTCGTCGCCGGTCAATGTGCGCTTACCGAATTTCTCCTGGGCGATCCGCACGGCCTCGACATTCAGGATACCGTTAACGATCCCGAGATTGTGGTAGACGGAGCCGATGCGGCTCTTGTCATCAAGGTTGCCCTTGCCGGCATCGTAGACCGTTTTCACGATTTCCTTGACCACCGGATAGGCGGCGCCCGATGCCTGGGTCGTGATGGCGGTATAGCCCTTGGCCGCATCGCCAGCGGGAATGACGTCCTCTTCAGAGTTGGACCAGACATTGCCGATGATGTGATCGACCGGGAAACCGGTCTTCGCCGCCGTCTTCAACGCCACCGGGTTCATGACGCCCCAACCGCGCAGCACGACGTAATCCGGCTTGGCACGGCGTATCGTCAGCCATTGAGACTGCTGCTCGTTGCCCGGATGCGGGACTTCGATCTGCTGGAGGTCGAAGCCATACTTTTTAGACAGAAGCTCGTAGATCGGGATCGTTTCCTTGCCATAGGGCGAGCCGTGATAGAGCACGACGATCTTCTTGCCCTTCAGCCCCTCTAGCCCGCCTTCCTTGGAGGCGATGTAGTTCACGATGCCGGAGGTTTCGCTGTACGGATTGAGCAGCAGCGGGAAAACATAGGGAAAAACGCGGCCGTCTGTCGAATCCGTGCGACCGTGATTGATGGTGATGAGCGGCACCTTGTCCTTCGTGATGCGATCGATCATGGCATAGGCGATGCCAACCGACAGCGGATTCCAGGCAGCAACGCCGGGAGTGCTCTTTAGTCGTTCATAAGCTTCGACCCCGCGCTCGACCTCGTACTGCGTTTCGGCTTCGGACCAAGTCAGCTTGACGCCGTTGACACCGCCGTCTCTGATATTGATGAGATTGAGATAATCGATGAAACCACCGAAAAAGCCCGTGCCGCCCGCTGCATATGGCCCAACGCGGTAGCTCTGTAAGGGGAAGTACTGTTCATCGGCCATGGCCGGGAAGGCGATGGATGCGAGGCTGATGCCGGCAGCGAAGGCTGCAGCTTTGATTTTCGTGTAGAAGGTCATATCTGGACACACTCCGTCTGTCGGCTGGCGCTCTGCCATCCGGTCTGATTTCAGGAATTCATGCGCGGTTCTTGTTTTGGGTTTTCGTGTTGGAAGCCACCCGCCCCTAGGGACGGGTCTTCGCGTGGCCTATGCCCGGCCGACGGCGGCCGTCATGCGTGACCTCAAGCGGTCCCACAATGACACGAGGCCGTCAGGTTCCAGGATCAGAAAGAGAATGATCAAGGTGCCGAGAACAATTCGCTGCGTCATATCGAGCACGCCGGAATTAAAGACATCGCCCAACAGCAAAGAGCCAAGCCTTGAGAGGACAAGCGGAAAGACAACGATCAAAGCCGCACCAAAGAAGGCGCCCCGGATCGAGGCGAGCCCGCCGATGATGACGATGAAGAGTATCTGGAACGAACGGTCGAGATTAAAGCCGGCTGGCTCCACCGTTCGCAGGTATGCAAAGGCCCAAATTACCCCGGCAACGCCGATGATGAAGGATGAGATCGCAAAGGCGAGCAGTTTGGTGCGAAGCACCGGAATGCCGATGATGCGCGCGGCGGTCTCGTTGTCGCGCACGGCGATGAAGTTGCGACCGGTCTGCGATGACACGAGGCGGTACGCTAGGAAGGTGAGGACGGCGACGATGGTCAGCGCGAAGAGATAACGCCCGACCGGCCCTTCGAAGGAAACCCCGGCAAGCGAAAGCGCGGGTGCATCGATCACGCCGGATGCGGAGTCGTTCGAGAACCAACTGAATTTCGTCAACGCCCATTGCACGAAGAACTGAGCCGCGAGAGTCGAAACCGCGAGGTAGAAACCACGCAGTCGCAGGCTCGGCAAGCCGAAGACGATACCAATGGCTGCGGCGGAAAGACCACCGAGCACAATCGAACCGACAAGCGGCAACCCATCGGCCCGCAGATTGAAATTATAGGCGGCGAAGGCGCCGACGGCCATGAATGCAGCCGAACCAAGCGATACCTGACCCGCATAGCCAGTCAAAAGGTTGAGACCGACCCCGGCAAGACTGAGCGCGAGAAACGGCAGCAGGATCGCCTCGAAGAGGTAGCTAGTGCCGATGAACGGCACGACAAGATAGGCAATGGCGAGCACCGCGGCTGTGCCGGCATGGCGCGGCAGGGAAAACGTCGGCGAAAGATCAGCTGTAACGGCGGACATATCAGACCCTTTCCACGAGCTTTTGACCGAACAGGCCGGATGGGCGGATCAGCAGGAAGGCGAGCGCGACAACATAGGCGAACCAGCCCTCGATACCGCCGCCGAAATACTCGCCGATATAGACCTCAGCGAGCTTTTCAGAAGCGCCGATGACCAAGCCTCCGATGATCGCTCCGACAATAGAATCAAAGCCGCCGAGAACGAGCACCGGCAACGCTTTGAGCACCACCAGCGACAGCGAGAATTGTACCCCGAGCCGCGCGCCCCAGAGCAGCCCGGCGACCAGAGCAACAAGGCCTGCCGCCGCCCAGACGCTCGCCCAAATCCAGGGCAGCTTGAGACCGACGGCCAGCGCCGCGAACTGGTCGTCGGCGACAGCACGAAAGCCGAGGCCAATGCGGGTGTACCGGAAGAAGGCTGAAAGGATAGCCACCATGCCGGCCGCAACGAGAGCGGCGAAAATATCGAACTGGCTGATGAAGACACCACCGACGTCGAAGGGAATGTCCTCGATACCAAGATCAAGCCCATGAACCTGCGTGCCCCAGAGAAGCTGGGCCGCGCCTTCGATAATATAAGACAGGCCGAGCGTTGCCATGAACAGCGTGATCGGCGGCTTGTTCGTGAGTGGACGAAGCACCGCGCGCTCAATCGTGATGCCGAGGACCACCATGATTGCAAAGGTGATGACAAAGGCTACCGCGAACGGCACGCCACGCTCGACGAGGCTCACGAATGTCAGCGCCGCAAACAGGAGAAGCGCGCCCTGCGAAAAGTTCAGGACACCCGATGTCTTGTAGATCAGCACGAAACCGATCGCGACGAGCGAATACATGACGCCGGAAAGCAACCCGCCGACGAGCACCTCGGTAAAGAACAACCAATCAAACTCGGCCATCATATACCCTCCCCGTCTTCATTTTCCGGCACAACACCGAGATAGGCATCGATGACGCGCTGATCGCTGGCAATCTCTGAAGGCGTGCCGTCGGCAATCTTGCGCCCGTAGTCGAGCACCGCGATCCGGTCGGAAAGGCCCATCACCACGCCGATGTCATGCTCGATCAGGACAACGGTGATTCCGTATTCGTCGCGCGCGAGCCGCACATATGCGGCAAGTTCGTTTTTCTCTGTTGCCGTCATGCCGGCCATGGGCTCGTCGAGCAGCAGGATGCGCGGCTCGGCGGCAAGGGCGCGCGCAAGCTCGACCCGCTTTTGCAGGCCATAGGGCAGCGTGCCGGCAGGCCGGTCGACGTAAGCCGTCAGGTGCAGGAAATCGATGATGCGTTGCGCCCGCTCGTGGGCATCGGCCTGTTCCCGACGCGCACGCGGTAGACCTGCAATCTGGCTGAGGAAATTCGCCCGCCCGGCATAGGCCCGTCCGGCCGCGACGTTGTCGAGAACACTGAGACCCTTGAACAGGGCGAGATTCTGGAACGTCCGCGCCACGCCGAGTCGGGCGAGTTTTTGTGTCGGCACGGTTCGATAGGCTGTGCCATCGATCGCGACATGGCCGCGATCCGGGCGATAGATGCCGGAGATGACGTTGATGAGCGAACTCTTGCCAGCGCCGTTCGGGCCGATAATGGCCCGGATTTCGCCACGCCGCACGGCAAGGTCGACATCCTGCAGAGCAACGACCCCTCCAAAGGAAAGGTCGATACCACGAAGCTGCAGCGCAAGCCCTTGAGCCGGAAGCGGCGCGCCGCGGCCATGCTCGACGCGCTCGCGATGAAGCGCGATGTGTTCACGAATGTCCGGCGGCACGGCCACTTCGGCGCCGAGACTTGCAAACAGAAAATTCGATCCCGACATCGTTCGATCCATACTTCGCCCAAACGGGCACAGGTTGTCGATCGCGGACGCCATCACGCCCGCGTTGCGGGCAGCAGCCGAAGCCGCGGCCCCTCAGATTTGCAAGACTTACTCGGCGGCGATTGCCGCGCCTGCTTCCACCTCTTCCAGCTCGCGTACGAGCGGTATGACGTGCTTGCCGAAATATTCGACCTCTTCCTGGAAATGCAGGAAGCCCAGAAGGATGAGGTCGGCGCCGGCGCGCTTCAGGTTCACGATGCGCTCGGCCACCTGCCGCGGCGTCCCGATGAGATTGGAGCGGAAGCCATCATTGTATTGGACGAGGTCCTCGAAACTGGACTTTGCCCAGTTGCCCTCGCCTTCGGGGGAAGACTTGCCAGCGTTTTTCACCTCATGGCCGAAGGCGTTGACCGCTTCCGGATTGGCCTTTTCGATGATCTCGGCAAGCACGGCCTTAGCCTCTTCCTCGGTCTCGCGCACGATCGCGAAGGCATTTACGCCAACTTTGACCGAATGGTTGTTTTCCTTGGCCTTGACCCGGATATCCTCGACCTGCTTGGCGATTTCCTCCGGCGTGTTGCCATTGGTGAAGTACCAATCCGAGACACGGGCAGCCATGTCGCGGGCCGCGCGGGAGGACCCGCCCTGGAAGATTTCAGGCTGCGGATCGATCGGCTTCGGCTTCAGCGAGTAATTGCTGAAGCGGTAGAAATCGCCCCGGAAGGTGAAATTGTCTTCCGTCCAGATACCACGCAGCGCCCGGATGAATTCTTCTGAACGACGGTACCGCTCGTCGTGATCGAACCAAGGTTCGCCGATCGCGTGGAACTCTCCACGGAACCAGCCGCTCACGATGTTCACCGCGACACGACCGTTGGTAAGGTGATTGATCGTGGCGATCTGCTTGGCGGCGAGCGCCGGGTTCCATGGGCCTGGCAGGATGGCGGCAATGACCTTCAGCGTCGTCGTCGATTCCAGAAGAGCATGACTGAAGGACACGGATTCATGCTGGAACTCCGCGCCGTAGCCTGCAGTGAAGCGTATCTGACTCAGCGCGTAATCGAAGCCGCTTGCTTCGGCGATCTGCGCGAGCTTGCGGTTGTAATCGATAGTCCAGCTGGTGCGCTGCTCGATATTCGAGATGACGAGTCCGCCAGACACATTCGGCACCCAATAGGCGAATTTCACCGGCTCGGCGTAGTGGTCAGTCATGTAAATCTCCTCTTTCCTGATGTCAGTTGACGACCGCTTCGCGCAAAGCGGCACGCGGGGCCTGATGATGATTGCCGGCAGCGACGGCCGCGGCCGGCAAAAGGTCGAACAATTCGGCAACGGCACGCTCGATACGTGCTTCGACGGCCGGGTTCGAAAGCGTGTAGTCGGTGAAGTCCGCCTCAACGGCATAGATCGTCGTTGGCACGGTAACGGCGCCAAAGAAGCCGAATAGCGGCCGGAATTGATGCTCCAGCATGAGGCCATGCAACGGCGTACCACCGGTCGCCGCAAGGACCACCCGCTTGCCCTGGAGTGCACGAAAATCGACGAGATCAAAGAGATGCTTCAACGCGCCGGTGTAGGATGCCCGGTAGACGGGCGAACCAACGACAAGCACATCAGCACCTTCCACCGTGTCGATAATCCTGCGGCCTGCCTCATCCAGTTGATCAGCGCGAAGTGCCCTGAACAGGATTGGCGCCGCCACGGCCAGATCAATCGTCTCCGCAGATAGGCCTGTTCGTGTCTCGATAGAGGCGAGAACATCCGATACGATGCGCGCCGTGCGGGACGGTTGTTTCACGCTGCCGCTTATGCCCAGTACGTTCATGGCTCGCTTCCTTTCTTCTTTATAATTTCTATTATTTTTATAGATTATCAAAGATCGATGTTCCAATGTGGGTACCGTTTGGAGAATGCAATCTCGTTCAGCCGGGGAGCGACGCAGCGCCCATTTCTTCAGAATCGGAAAGCCACTGGCTGACCTCGCGCACCGCTGCATCTTTGCGATTATCGGTTTTGCCGAACCGACGCGGCCAGCAAGGTCGAAGGTGGTCGCAGTTCATGGATGGTTTGACAGGATGGGGTGACCACCATAGATCTCGATGTGGCTTACTCACGACCGATCCCAGTGCATCGTAGCATTACACCACAGTCGTTCTCAGCGGGATCACACGCGAGAGGGAGTGGATTGGGTGGTAGTGTAAAAGCCGAGAGCGACGGTCAATGACTTTGCGGCGGGAACTTCGCAGGGTTTTAGCACTCGTCTGCGGGCTAAAAGGTTAAAGCTGACGACGTCGCTTCCGGCGAGCCCGTCCGCATAACGCCAGGTCCTTCTGCCGTCTGGCTATCACTCGAACGTCACACGGAAAAGGTGATCTCCCAGGTGGCCTTCGATATTACCGCTAGGGCATTTGGCAGGCCTTTTGCCGAGCCCGTGAGCGGTCGCGACGCGGGAGACGGGGCTTCGCTCATGGGGCCGAGACAATTTTCGCGGATCCCCCAACCGTCTTTGTAGGTGTGGGCTGCATTCAAAAACAGCGCGAACGGACCATGGTGTCAGTCGAGGAAGCACCGTTTAGCTCCGGTCGAGGGATGTCGACATAATGCTGGGATGTCATGATGGTTTTGGCTCGGTCCATGGGTAGCTCCAGGCGTCAATTGACCCAGTGGAGCTGATGGGCTCTGTAGACATCGAAAAGTGTTTTCCGCACCTCGTGCAAATCTCACGCGATTTACTGCGCGGTGCTAGAGCGTTTTCTTCTCGCAACCCGTGAGCCCTCTTGCGCGACCTGCTTCAGAGCTTGCAAATCTGGTGCGCGACGAGCTTCGATTGCAGTTGTCCCGCTACGAAGACCGCGTGCTCGGAGACTTGGGGTAATCCCATCAGTTCGCCGAAGGTCCCGCGCGCCAGAGGCCCGGCGATGAGAAGCGTAGCTTCAGCTGCGCGACCTCGGCCCAGCGCTTCCGATTGCTCGTTGCACGCGATGCCGAGACCGGCGGGATCGGCCGTCAGCCAGCCGTCGCGCGCCAGTTGAATGAGCCAGGGCTGGCTGTTCAGAATCGCACCATGTGCCGGCCCGGTGGTGACGACGACGGCGTCGAACCGCGCCGTTTGAGGAGCGCAGCCGCGCGGCCTAAAGGTCGCGAGAATATCGTCGCCATCGCGGGTCACCTCTTCGATCGAGCCGGCGAGGATTTTCAAACGGTTTTCAGCGATCGCCCGATCAAGGACATCCTCGACCTGCGGCGCGACACGGAAACGATGTGCGTCCCAAAAGGGTCGCAAATGCCGGACGATCCTGCGCCGCTCGGCGATTGGAAGCGCCTGCCATATTGTCCGCCCCTGCGCCCGAACCTGATCAAGCACCGCATGCCAGCCGATGCCGGCTGTTTCAGCCTGCGTAAGCGTTCGGCGGACATGATGAAGCAGCGCTGCAGCGCTCTTTGCCGGCGAGATTGCGAAATCACCGAACGGTTCCTGAGGATCTGGCGCATGTCCTCGTGACCGCAAGCCGCGACGCGACAGCGAGAAGATCGAACCGCGATAGCCCGTCAAAGCCAATGAGGCCACCACGTCCGCAGCCGTCAGGCCATTGCCGACGATCAGCACCCGGTCGTCGGGACGGATCGCCGCCAGTGCGTTCGGCAGCGTCGGATCGGCGACATAGCGTGGATGGCCGGCAAGACGCTCCTGCAGATGACGTGGCGGCTGCGGCGCGGGATGTGTCGTGGCGATCACGACGAAATCGGCGCACATTTCGTCGCCATTCTCGTCGGTGATCATCCAGCCATCGCCCGAGCACCGGACGCCAGCGACCATGGTTCGGCGGTGAACGATACGGCCTGCGTCGAGATGCGGCTTCAGGCGGCTCGCGACATAAGTTCCGAAAACGCGCCTCTGCGGAAAGAGGCTTCCGTCAGGACGACGCGCAGCCGGATCATTGGCCACCGCGTCGTGTTCGGCAAGCCAATCCTCGAAATCCAACGGCCGATCCGGAAAAAGACTCATGCGCGCTGCCGGCACATTGATCCGATGGGCCGGATCGAGGCTATCATAAGCGAGCCCGCGCCCCAGTTCGGCGCGCGGCTCGAAGACGACGATTTCCACGCTGCCCCCCGGAATTGCGTCGGCGAGATGCAGCGCGACCGCGGCTCCAGAAAAGCCGCCGCCGAGGATAGCGACGCGCTGACGGCGCTGAGCCTGCAGGGTCCGAGCGGCCAATGTCACAGGGCAGCCTTAAGGCGGACGCGCGCTGGAGGAAAGAAGGCAGAGAACTCGTCGATGACGGCGTCGATGCGTGCGGCAAGCGGCTCAGAGTTCACACGGTAATCGACAAAATCGCGGTCGGAGGCATAGACGGCAGTCGGCAGCGTATGCGCCGTGAAGAAGCCGAAAAGCGGCCGCAGCTGATGCTCGACCATCAGGGCATGACGATCGCCGCCGCCGGTCGCGGTGATGATGATCGGCTTGCCTCGCAGCTCGTTTGGTTCGATCAGGTCGATTAGATGCTTGAAGAGGCCGGGATAAGAGCCCTTGAATGTCGGCGAGCCGACGATTAACGCATCGGCATGGACGATCTCGTCGATCACTCCCTTCGCCTGCTCGTCGAGTTCGTTGCGCCAGAGCGCTGTGCCGAGCGACGGACCGACATCCTGCAAATCGTGGATATTGGCGGAAAAACCATAGCGGTCGGCTGCAATGGCTGCGACGTGCTCCACGAGTGCGCGCGTCTTCGACGGGCGATTGAAGCTTCCGGCAATGCCGACGATGCGAGGGGGCATGGATCTCTCCTGATCAATAGTCGATGGGACGCCTTAACGAACGGCTTTCAGGCGCGGACGGTGATCGCCGGCGATCGTCTCGCCGAAGGGACCGGTATTGACCGCGGTGTCCGCCTGACGAATCGGATGGGCGAGCGGCAGATTTTGCAGCACAAGCTCGCCGAAGCGATAGGCCTCTTCGAGATGTGGATAGCCGGACATGATGAAGGTATCGATGCCGAGCTCGCGATACTCCTCGATGCGAGCCTTGACCTCGTCGGGGTTGCCGACAAGCGCGGTGCCTGCGCCGCCGCGCACCAGCCCGACGCCCGCCCAAAGATTGGGACTGACTTCGAGCTTGTCGCGCCGTCCGCCATGCAGCTTGCTCATCCGGCTCTGGCCGACCGAATCCATCCGCTCGAAGACCTTTTGTGCAGAAGCAATCGTTTCATCATCGAGATACTGGATCAGTTCGTCGGCCGCCTTCCATGCCGCCTCGCTGGTTTCGCGTACGATCACATGCAGACGGATGCCGAAACTAACCTCACGCCCTTCGGCGTCGGCGAGCGCCTTCACCTCGGCGATCTTCTTGGCGACATCTTCCGGAGGCTCGCCCCAGGTCAGATATTTGTCGATCGTGCGAGCCGCAACCTGTTGCCCGACGCCCGACGAACCGCCGAAATAAAGCGGCGGATGCGGGTTTTGATAAGAGGGGAAGAGAACCTTGCCATCTTCGATGTCGAAGTGCTTGCCTTTGTGGTTGACGGTTTCGCCCCGCAGCAGCGCCTTGTAGATGTGCAGGAACTCCTCCGTCACCTCGTACCGCCCCTCATGCGAAACATGGATGCCATCGCCCTTGTTTTCGATCGGATCTCCGCCAGTGACGACATTGATCAGAAGCCGACCGTTCGAAAGCCGGTCGAGCGTTGCCGTCATCCGCGCCGCGAAGGTCGGCGACAGCAGGCCGGGACGAACTGCGATCAGATAGCGCAGCCGCTCGGTCAAAGGCGCAAGCGCCGAAGCGACCACCCAGCTATCTTCGCAACTTCGACCCGTCGGGATCAAGACGCCGTAATAACCAAGCGTATCGGCCGCCTGCGCCACCTGCTTTAAATAGCCGAGATCGACATGGCGACCCCCGAGGGAGGTGCCAAGATAGCGGCTGTCGCCATGGGTCGGTAGGAACCACAGGACATTGATCTTGTCGGGTGCAGAACTCATGCATGTCTCCAGCCATTGTCAGGCCGCCAGCACAGCCTTGTCATGACCAAACATTACGAGAGCGCAGGTCGGGACGGGAGGAACGGTGTTTTATTATCTATAATATTTATAGAAATTATATTCGTAAGACGAGAGGGCTTAGGCGAGGCTCATGGCGTCGATCGCGGCCTCGGTGAAACAGAAGCGGGAACCATTGAAGTCGCCCAGACGGAACAAGCCTCTGGTGACGAAAGCGGGTACGGCGCTCCAAGATCTCGCCTCGCACGTGGAGGATACAACCAGCGACATTACAGCGATCGTTGAGGCGTCGCGTGAGCAGTCTACTGCACTTAGCGCAATTAACCGCGCCATCAATACAGCGACCAAAAGCACGCAGCAAAACGCTGCCATGGTGGAAGAGTAGACAGCAGCGGCCACGAACTAGCCAACGACAAAAAGCGCAACGTGGGCCGTTTCCCGCTCGGCAGGACAACGCCCATCCGGAGCCGTGGCTCCTCGTCGGACGGCAAATGCCTTAGCTACTGCAGCGGTACAAGCACGCTGTGAAGAGCTCGACGAAGATTGCAGATAGAATGTCCGCTCAAAGATCTTTGCGCGGATTATCGGACACTGAGACGACGATGATGTGCGAGTGTCTTCGTTCTGGGCGGCGTAGGCAGGCTGCCCACGTCTGTTTGCATTGCTGTCATTTTGTAATTCAGTTGGTACCGACTTAAGTTTATTTAGAAATCATAAAGGCTAATCGCACGGTTTAACGTGCTGGCCGAACCTTTCGTCTCGGAATTACTGTGCGTTAAGCTTTTTCGCTTTTGCTCATATGTGATATAAACCAGCGAGCGACTGTGATGAGCCTCTACCCGATTCCCAGCGATGACGAAAAACGAATAGAGGTGCTGGATAGCTTCGCGCTGATGGATACGGCGCCCGAGCAGGAGTATGACCATATCATACAGATGGCGTCTCGGATCTTCGACGTCCCAACCGTTCT
>Ga0308159_1005162_pt1 | contig 11300 bp, 10 predicted proteins | sample PhyCR1_FD_201040 | JGI IMG/M metagenome (GOLD analysis project Ga0308159, IMG submission 201040) | Phyllosphere microbial communities from UC Gill Tract Community Farm, Albany, California, United States - DLSLC.R1 | ecosystem: Host-associated > Plants > Phyllosphere > Unclassified | place: USA...
TCTCGAGCGTCATCGCCGCCGAGACCGTCTACCTCGTGCTCGTGTCGATCGCCGGGTTCGCCGCCGTCGCGGTGTGGATGTCGATCGTCGCGGCGCAGTACTTCCACCGGCGCGCGTTCGTCCGCGGCGGGGGCGACGTCTCGACGCTCGTCTACCGCACGCCGTTCTATCCGGTGGTGCCGATCCTGGCCTTCGTCCTGCTGACGGCCTCGATCGTCGCGATCGCCTTCGACCCCGAACAGGCTCCGGCGCTGTACTTCGGCATCCCGTTCGTCGGCCTCTGCTACCTCTTCTTCTGGTGGCGGTACGGCCGCAAGGGCGTCACCCCGCGCGCGCTCGACGAGGAGGCGCCGGTCGCCTGACCGGCGTCGCGCCTATACGCGCCGTCGACTCACGCACGCGGCACCGTACGTCGCGGTGACTGTTGCGGTTCGGCGCGGCCCAGTACCGTCTCGGGAAAGGTGACGCGATCCCGCCGGGGCCGCCGCCCGAAGGCAGGAGGCATCCATGGAGACCGTCGACACGATCGTCGTGGGAGCGGGAGTCTCGGGGCTTGCGGCCGCGCGGTTGCTGACGCGCGCCGGCCGTCGGGTGATCGTGCTCGAGGCGCGCGACCGCATCGGCGGGCGCACCTACACGGAGCGCTCCGGAGGGCACGTCACCGACCGCGGGGCGTCTTGGATCCATGGGATCGACGACAGCCCCGTCGCCTCGGCGGCGCGCGCGTTCGGGATGCCGATGATCGAGTTCACGGTCGGCGGGTACCAGCCGGCCGGGCGGCCGCTGACGTACTTCGGCGAGGACGGCTCGCGCCTGTCCGCCGAGGAGGTCGAGGGGTACGCCGCCGACATCCGCGCGTTGAACGCGGCCCTCGTCGACGTCATCGCCGACTCCGCTCCGGATGCCGCCTATGCGGACGTCGTGGACCGCGCCCTCGCCGCGCAGGAGTGGGATGCCGCGCGCGCGGGGCGCGTGCGCGAGTACAACGACCGTCGCTCACAGGAGCAGTACGGCGTCGCGATGACAGGGCTCGGGGCGCACGGCCTCGACGACGACACCGTGAACGGCGACGAGGTCGTCTTCCCGCGCGGATACGACGAGCTCGCGCGGAACTTCGCCGAGGGGGTCGACGTCCGGCTGTCGCACGTGGTGTCGGCGGTGCGTTGGTCGCCCCAGGGGGTCACCGTCGAGACCGATCGCGGCACCTTCTCGGCCGCGAACGTCATCGTCACCGTCCCGGTGGGCGTCCTGCAGTCCGGCGATCTCGTCATCGAGCCGGCGCTGCCCGAGACGCATCGCCGTGCCCTGGGCCTCTTGCGGATGAACGCCTTCGAGAAGGTCGTGCTGCGCTTCCCCGAGAGGTTCTGGGATGCCGAGGTCTACGGCATCCGTCAGCTCGGCTCCGAGGGGGAGTGGTGGCACTCCTGGTACGACCTCGGCCGGATCCACGACGAGCCCGCCCTGCTGACCTTCGCGGCGGGACCCGCCGCGGTGGCGACCCGCGAGTGGTCGGACGAGGAGATCGTCGCCTCGACCCTCGCGCAGCTGCGGCGGCTCTACGGCGCCTCCGTCCCCGAACCCGAGAGCGCTGTCGTGACGCGGTGGCAGGACGACCCGTTCGCGCGGGGGTCCTACGCGTACATGCTTCCGGGTTCGGTCGGGCCCGACCACGACGAGCTGGCTGTTCCGGTCGGCGGCGTGCTGCACCTCGCGGGCGAGGCGACGTGGGGCGACGACCCGGCGACCGTTCCGGGCGCGATGCTGTCGGGACACCGTGCGGCCGAGAACGTGCTGGGGCGGGAGATCCCGCTGAGCGCGCTCTGGTCGTAGGGCGCTCTCGGCGGCTTCGACGGGCTCAGCCGCCTGCGTTGCGGCGGAGGCCCCTGAGCTTGTCGAAGGGACCGGGGGCTGCTGCTACCGCGGCTCCGGTCCGATCGCCACGGGCAGTTCCTCGTGGTTCGCCCACTGGCTCCACGACCCCGGGAAGACCCGCGGTGCGAATCCCGCGAGCGTGAGCGCCACCGCCTGGTGCGCCGCCGTCACCCCCGAGCCGCAGTAGACGCCGACCGTCATGCCGTCCTCGGCCCCGAGCATGCGGAACCGCGCGCGCAGGTCGCCCGGCGCGAGAAAACGTCCGTCGTCGCCGACGTTCTCGGTCGTGGGAGCGCTGACGGCCCCGGGCACGTGCCCCGCGCGGGGGTCGATCGGCTCGACCTCGCCGCGGTAGCGCTCGCCGGCGCGGGCGTCGAGCAGAAGATCCTCGGTCGCGAAGTCGGCGACGGCATCGAGGTCGAGCACCGGTAGGGAGCCGTACCCGAGCTCGATCGAACCGGGCGTCGGAGTCTCGGCATCCCCCTCCTCCGTCGCGAAGCCGGCGTCGGTCCATGCCGTCAGCGCGCCGTCGAGCAGGCGGACGTCGGCGACCCCGGCGTACCGCAGGAGCCACCACGCGCGAGCGCTCGACATGTTCTTCAGGTCGTCGTAGACCACGACAGTGTCGCCCGGGTCGATCCCCCACCGTCGCGCGACGGCCTGCAGATCGTCGACCGACGGGAGGGGATGCCGGCCCTCGGTCGGCGCGCCGTGGGCGGCCAGATCGTGGTCGAGGTCGACGTACTGCGCGCCCGGGATGTGTCCCGCGCGGTACGCGGGACGCCCGTCGGGCCGGTCGAGGCGCCAGCGCACGTCGAGCACACGGACGGGCCCGCCGTCGGGGAAGGCCCCGGCGGCGAGGGCGTCGTGGAGGTCGGGCGCGGTCGTGAGGATCGAGGGCATGGTCCCAGTCTGGCCCTCAGCCGATCGCCGCGGGACCCCGGGTCCGACCGTCGGCCACGCGGGCCCGGGCGCGATCATGGCGGGACGCGATCGGCACGATCTCGGTGGCCTTCGGCAACCCCATCGGGGGTGTCGCGACGTAGATGGTCTCGGCGCGCTCGACGACGTGCGTCTCATGCCAGATGCCGACGGCGCCCGGAGTCTTGCGCGCGCGTCGGTTGAACCGGGTCCACGCGGGGCGGTGCTCGTGCTCGGGGGCGGAGGCGTACGTGTACAACTTCTCCAGCGACGACCAGTACTGCACGAGGTACGGTCCGCGCGACCCGAGCAGCATCGTGAAGCCGAGCAGTCCCGACTCCGGGTCCGTGCTGAGCTCGCGCAGCATCCGGGGCATGTCGCCCATCAGCGGCATCCACTGGTCGGGTCGCCACCATTTGTTGACGGTCATCCCGATGTGGAAGACGACGAGTTCGCCGTCGTAGCGATGGGTCATTCGACCCGGATCGATGGATGCCATGGGCTCGTCCTCACTTGATAGTGCTGCTATCCAGTGTTAGATAGTAGGGCTATCGAGTCAAGGGGGCGGCGTGCGGATTTCAGAACTGTCGGCGGCGAGCGGTGTGCCCGTGCCGACCATCAAGTACTACCTGCGCGAGAAGCTGCTCCCCGAGGGTGAGCGCTCCTCGCCCACGCAGGCCTCGTACGGCACCGCGCACGTGCACCGGCTCGGGGTCATCCGCGCGCTCGTCGACGCCGGCGTCGGGATCGCCGGGGTGCGCAAGGTCGTCGGCGTGCTCGAGGAGCCGCCCGAGAACCCCTGCGACCTCCTCGGCGCGGCGAACGCGGCTGTGACGCCGGAGGTCGTCGGGGACCCCGACCTGACGGAAGCCACCGCGCTGCTCGAGCGGATGGGCGGAAGCCCCGAGAAGTGCTTCCCGGAGCAGCTCGCGGCTGTCGCGCACGCGCTCGCGACGCTGAAGCGCGCCGGGTTCACCGTGCCGGAGCCCGTGATGGCGTCCTACCTCGAGCACCTTCCCGCGATCGCCGAGGCGGAGCTCGCCGCCACCCCCGAGACCTCGATCGAAGACGCGGTGCGCTACGTGGTCCTCGGTACGGCTCTCGTCGAGCCGCTGATCCTCGCGCTCCGTCGCGTCGCGGAGCAGGTCGCCGCCTCGCGCCGCTTCGGTGGGGCGTGACCCGGGCGCGGCCCGGCGATGTCGGCACCCCGGGGTACGGTCGGAGGATGGCCGTCACCCTGCACCGGGCGCCCGTCGCCGAGATCGACCCCCGCACCCTCTATCGCCTGCTCTGGCTGCGCGTGACCGTGTTCGTCGTCGAGCAGGAGGCCGCGTACCCCGAGATCGACGGGCGTGACATCGAGCCGGGCGCAGAGCTGATGTGGGTGAGCGAGGGCGACGACGTGCTCGCGACCCTCCGTCTGCTGCGCGAGTCGTCGAACACGCGCATCGGTCGGGTCGCCACCGCCGCCTCCGCTCGCGGCCGCGGCTTCGCCGCCGACCTCATGCGCGCGGCCGTCGAGATCCTGGATGCCGAGGCCCCCGGCATCCCGATCCTGCTCGACGCGCAGGCTCACCTGGCGTCCTGGTACGGACGATTCGGCTTCGTCGTGTCGGGGGCGCCGTTCGCCGAGGACGGGATCCCGCACCTGCCGATGCGTCGGACGCGTCTCACGACCGAGCGTCTGGTGCTGCGCGAATGGACCCGGTCCGACGACGATCGCGCGTTCCTGTTCGACATGTATCGCCGGCCCGACGTGCGCCGGTACCTCGGCAACGGCCAGGTGATGACCGACCCGGCCGAGGTCGACGCGATGCTCGATCGGTGGACGGGCCTCGCCGACGGCATCCTGGGTGTCCGGGTCGTCGAGACGCGCGACGGCCGGCGGCTGGGGTCGGTGCTGCTCAAGCGCATCCCGTGGTCGGCGGGTGCGGGCGACGGACGGCCCGAAGACATCGAGATCGGCTGGCACTTCCACCCCGACGCGTGGGGGTCGGGGTACGCCACCGAGGCCGCGGCCGCGGTCCTCGCGCTCGCGCACGCGCACGGCATCCGCCGGATCGTGGCGGTCACGAACCCGGCGAACACGGCCTCGGGTGCCGTCGCACAGCGCATCGGGCTGCGCTCGATCGGCGAGACGGACGCCTACTACGACGCCACCTGCGCGCTGTACCTCGGCGAGGTCGACGCGTGAGAGCCCGCGCAGCGGCGGCGACGGCCCTGGCCCTCGCGTGCACACTCGTGCTGGCCGGGTGCGACCTGGGATTCTCGCTCGGCTTCGGCGGCAAGCCCGACGGGCACTTCGAGGGCAGTGAGCTCACCGTGCCCGTGCTGTACGTCAGCGGCGGCAAAGGGGGCGTCGCCTCGCAACGGATCACCGCCGCCTCGGCCGACGGCGGCGACCTCAGCATCGACATCACCGAGAACGACGTCAGCGGAGTCGCCCCGGTCACGCAGTCCGCGACCTGGACGGCGGTGACGGCGGCCACGCTGCTCACCGGGGCACGCCCCGACACGGCTTACACGTTCGGCTTCGACGCCCGCATCAACACCCCGGCCGCCGGCGCCGTGACCGCCGTGGGCGTGCTGGCGCTGTATTACGGCACCGAGGTGCAGCCCGGCGTCGCCCTCGCGGGCGGTGTCACGCCGTTCGGAACCGTGAGCCCGGTCGCCGGCCTACCCGAGCAGGTGGCGGCGGCGATCGAGGCCGGGGGGATCGACACGATCCTCGTCCCCGCGGGGCAACGCATCGCGGCGGATGCCGACGGCCGCGCGGTCGACCTCGACCAGGTCGCGGCGACCGGAGGGATGACCGTCACCGAGGTCGCCGACGTCGCCAGCGCCTACGCGATCATGACCGGAGAAGAGCTCCCCGAGGTCGCGTTCCCCACTCCGGCCGCGTCGCCCTCGCCCCTTCCCACCGCCACCGAGAACCCGGCGAAGGCGGACACGGATGCTGTGGCCTTCGCCGCCGCGGTCGACAGCGCCCTCTCTCGCACCGAGGCGTCTCTCGCCGCGGCGACCGACGCGTCCCTCGCCGAGCGGGCGCGCACCGCCGCCGATCGGGCGCGCACGCTCCGCGAGGCCGGAGACGCGAACGGCGCCTTCGCCGCGGCCGCGACGGCCGCCGACCTCGCCGCGGCGGCGGGCTCGACGGCGATCGACGCGACGGCGATCGAGGCGACACGCACGGCGGCGGAGGAGCTCCTGGCGGACGCCGCGCGGAACGCACCTGACACGCTCGACGCGGCCGACCGCTCTCTCGAGGTGGTGGGCGCGGCCGCCGATGCCTACACGCTCGCCGCGTACGCGCAGAACGCCCTCGCCGACGGCGAAGAGGCCGGGCCGACCGCGGCCGCGCTCGCGCAGTCGTCGCTCGCCCACGCGCGCGAGGGTGTCGACCTGCGCGACGCCCTCGGCGAGGGGGCGGGAGCCCTGTCCCGCGACGCCGACCTCGACGGCCTCGGATCGCTGCTGCGCCGCGCGGCCATCGCCGCCACCGACGCGTACGCCTCCCGCGCGGGCGACGCACCCGTGCGGGCGGGGGATCTCCCCGCCGTCCGCCTCGACGCCTTCGACGCCGCCCGCGACGACCTCGAGGCTCTCGCCGGCGACGACGCCTGGCTCGGCCTCGCCCTCGCGACGACGTCGTTCGCGCGGACCGTTCCCCCGCTCGTCGCGCAGCAGGCGGTGCGCGTTCCCGACGGCGTCGATCCCACGGCCGCCGTGCAGCAGCGCATCGCGGTCGGTGACGAGTACGCGGTCCGTGCCGTCGACGCGCTCGCCGACGCCGGGGCCGACGTCCCCCTCGTCCGCGGGGCGCTCACCGATGCGACGACGACCGCGACGGCCGCGCCGGCGCCCGGGGCGTCGGCGGTGTACGCCACCCCGTTCCTGCGGGCTCGCGTGCTCGCCTTCGCGGCCGGTGTCGAGCGCGAGTAGATCCCCCTTTCGCCGCCGGTTGCCGGGATCGCGCCCGCGCTGTCAGTGCGGGGCGTGGTACTCGGCGGTCCCGCGCTTCCAGTAGCCCTTGACCACGGTGGCGGCGGGATCTCCCGACCACCGGGAGAGCAGGAGTGCTCGCCCCGCCCGCACGATGGACTGCTCGGCGGCGACGAAGCCGAAGACGCACCCGTCGGGCTGCTCCTCGACGTCGAGCGCGTCGAGCCAGTCCGCGAGCTCCTCGCCGGCGGGTCGGTCGCCCCGGTGCACCTGGACCACCTGCACGCCCGGGGGTGCGGCCACGGGGAGGTCGTGAGCGGCATCCGGGACCTCGATCGCGATGCGCCCGACGGCCTCGTCGTCCATCGCCGCGGCGAAGCGACGGATCGCGGGAACCGCCGTCTCGTCGCCGGCCAGAAGCCACGCATCCGGGCGTCCGACGAGCACCATCGACCCGCGCGGACCGCCCACGCCGACCGGTGCCCCGATGGTCGCGGACTCGGCCCAGCGGCTGCCGACACCGTCGCCGTGCAGCGCGACGTCGACGTCGAGCCAGCCCTCCTCGGCATCCCAGCTCACCGGGGTGTACTCGCGGCTCGGTGCGGATCGAACGTCGTCCGCCGGTTCTGACGGAAAGAACACGCGGATGTGATCGTCGGCGCCGGGCGAGTCGAAACCGCGGAGTTCCGGGCCCGCGAAACGCAGTCGCACGTACGCCGGGGTCACGAACGTGCGGGCGGCGAGGGTCGCCGAGCGGAACACCAGCTCGTGGCGACGGGGTTCGAGACGGGCTCCGAGAGCCGGGTTCGACATCTTCACATAGCTAAGGCTAACCTAACTTTTCGACCGGCCGCGAGGCGTGATCGGTCGTCATCGCACATACAGCACTGGAGAGATTCCGTCATGAGTACCCGTCTGATCCGTCCCCTCACCGCCGCATCCCTCGCGGCGGCCCTCGCCCTCACCGGCTGCACCTCGGGAGCAGCCGCGCCTGCCGAGAGCACCGCAGCGACCACCGTCACGGTCGAGGACAACCACGGGTCGATCGAGGTGCCGGTGGCGCCGGAGCGGGTCGTCGCGCTCGACAACACGACGTTCGAGACGCTCAGCGAGTGGGGCGTGACCCTCGTCGCGGCCCCCAAGCCGCTCATGTACGACCTCTGGCCCTCGCTCTCGGGCGGCGACGAGGTGCTCGACGCGGGCCTGCACCGCGAGCCGAACATCGAGAACATCCTCGCGGCCGACCCCGATCTCATCGTCGGCGGCTACCGCTTCCGCGAGATCTACGACCAGTTGAAGCAGATCCAGCCCGCGACGATCGAGACGAGCCCGCGCGACGGCGAGGAGCACACGTCCGAGCTCAAGCGCCAGACCGCGATCCTCGGCCAGGTCTTCGACAAGAACGACGAGGCGGCGACGCTGAACGCGGATCTGGATGCCGCCATCGCCGACGCGAAGGCCGCGTACGACCCGTCGCAGACGGTGATGGGGCTGATCACCTCCGGGGGGAAGATCTCGTACGCCGCTCCCGGAGAAGGCCGCGGGGTCGGACACCTCTTCCCGACGCTGGGCCTGACCCCCGCCCTCGACCGCGCGGCCGAGGACGCCTCGCACGGCGACGACATCAGTGTCGAGGCGATCGCCGCCGCGAACCCGGAGTGGCTGTTCGTGCTCGATCGCGACGCGATGTTCGGGGAGGACGGATACGTCTCCGCGAAGGAACTCGTCGAGAACGCCGAAGCGCTGAAGAACGTCCCCGCGGTGCAGAAGAACCAGATCGTGTACCTCGACGGCAGCTTCTACCTCGACGAGGGCATCCAGGCCTACACGAAGCTCTACCGCTCGGCCGCCGAGGCCTTCGCCTCCTGACCCCGGTGGGGGTCCGGATGCCGGGCCCCCACCCCGCTCATGATCGTCACCGCTCCCTCTGCGCCCCCGCTCCGGCGTCGTCTCGCCCTGCCGGCGGCCCTCGCGGGCGTCGCCGGCCTCGTCTTCCTGTCGCTCTTCGTCGGCGCCTACGACATCGCCGGCGACGGCTTCGGTGCCGAGATGTTCTTCATCTCGCGCGTGCCCCGCACTCTCGCCCTCGTCCTCGCCGGCTGCGCGATGGCCGTCTCCGGCCTCATCATGCAACTGCTCACGCAGAACCGTTTCGTCGAGCCCTCCACCACGGGCACCTCCGAATGGGCCGCGCTCGGTCTGCTCGTGACGGTGCTCCTCGCGCCGACCGCGCCGCTCATCGTCCGGATGGTCGTGGCATCCGTCGCCGCGTTCATCGGGACCATGGTCTTCATCGGCATCCTGCGCCGGATCTCCCTGCGATCCTCGCTCGTCGTGCCCCTCATCGGGATCATGCTCGGCGCTGTCGTCTCGGCCTTCACCACGTACCTCGCCGTCTCGACCAACTCCCTGCAGATGCTCGGCACGTGGTTCATGGGCAGTTTCACCTCGATCGTGCGCGGACGCTACGAGGTGCTGTGGGTGGTCGCCCTCGTCGTGCTCCTGGTCTTCCTGTACGCGGACCGCATCACGGTCGCGGGCCTCGGGCGCGACATCGCGACCTCGGTCGGGCTCGACCACACGCGCGTGATGCTCATCGGCACCGCTCTCGTGGCCGTCGCGACGGGCGTCACGACAGTGGTGGTGGGCTTCCTGCCCTTCCTCGGGCTGGTCGTGCCGAATCTCGTGTCGATGTGGCGCGGCGACAACGCCCGCGCCAACCTGCCCTGGGTGTGCCTGGGCGGAGTGGCCATCGTCGTCGTGTGCGACATCGTCGGGAGGGTGATCCGGATGCCGTTCGAGGTCCCCGTCTCGATGATCCTCGGGGTCGTCGGGTCCGCGGTGTTCATCACCCTGCTGCTGCGGGTGCGTGCCCGTGGCTGAGGTGCTCGTCCGCTCCGCCCCGCCGCGCACGGCCCGCCGCCCGCGGATCGCCCTGCGGTTCGGCATCCTGATCCTCGTCGTGGTGGTCGCCGCCGTCGGGGTCCTGACCTGGAACGTGCCGGGGGAGCCGGGATCGCGCGCTTTCTGGCTCGCCGTGAACCTCCGCGTCGTGAGCGTCGCGACCATCGCCCTCGTCGCCTGCTGCCAGGCGGTGGCGACGGTGCTGTTCCACACCGCGACGGCGAATCGCATCCTGACCCCCTCGATCATGGGTTTCGACGCGCTCTACGTCGTCATGCAGACGGCCCTCGTGTTCTTCTTCGGCAGTGCCGCGCTGTCGGCGACCGACGGCCTGCTCAAGGTCGTCGTGCAGAGCGTGCTCATGGTGGGCTTCGCGACGCTGCTGTACGGCTGGCTGTTCGCCGGTCGTCGCGGGAACCTCCACATCATGCTCCTGGTCGGCGTGGTGCTGGGCGTCGGTTTCGGCTCGCTCTCGACCGTGATGCAGCGGCTTCTCACACCGAGCGACTTCGACATCCTCTCGGCCCGGTTGTTCGGCAACCTGTCCAACTCGGATGCCGAGTACCTGCCGTGGGGAGCCCTCGTCGTCGCCGTGGTGCTCGTGCTCGTCTGGCGCGCGCGGCATCGCCTCGACGTGCTGGCGCTCGGCCGTGAGGCATCCGTCAATCTCGGACTCGCCTACCGGCGCGAGGTCATCGGGATGCTCGTGCTCGTGGCCGTGCTGATCTCGGTGTCGACCACGATGGTCGGGCCGATGACGTTCTTCGGCTTCATCGTCGCGACCCTCGCGTACCAGCTCGCGGGTTCGGCGCAGCACCGCGTGGTGCTGCCGTTCGCCGTGCTGCTCGGCATGGCGACCCTGCTCGGCGGGTACTTCGTGCTGCGGCACGTGTTCTACGCCGCCGGGATGCTCTCGATCATCATCGAGTTCGTCGGCGGCGTCTTCTTCCTCGTCCACCTCCTCCGGAAGGGGAGCCTGTGATCTCGCTCACCGACGTCACCATGACCTACGGCGACCTGACCGTGCTCGGCCCCGTGACCCTCGACATCCCCGCCGGTGGGGTCACGGCGCTCGTCGGTCCGAACGGGGCCGGCAAGTCGACGCTGCTCACGATCGTCGGGCGCCTGACGACCGCGACGAGCGGCCGCGTCACCGTCGCCGGCCACGACGTGACGACGACGCCGGGGCGGACACTCGCGAAGATCGTGTCGATCCTGCGGCAGGAGAACCACTTCGTCACGCGCCTCACGGTGCGCGAGCTCGTCGGTTTCGGACGCTTCCCGCACTCGCAGGGGCGGCTCACCGCTCTCGACCACGCGATGATCGACGAGGCGATCGCCTTCCTCGACCTCACGGATCTCGCCGGGCGCTATCTCGATCAGCTCTCCGGCGGGCAGCGCCAGCGCGCCTACGTCGCGATGGTGCTCGCGCAGGACACGGACTACATCCTTCTCGACGAACCGCTGAACAACCTCGACATGAAGCACGCCGTGGCGATGATGGGACAGCTCCGCCGCGCGGCCGACGAACTCGGCAAGACGATCGTCATCGTCGTGCACGACATCAACTTCGCGGCGGCCTACGCCGACCGCATCGTCGCTCTCGCGGAGGGGCGGGTGGTGCACGTCGGCACCCCGGGAGAGCTCATGACCCCGGACAC